>Ga0209630_10000225_pt1 | contig 65927 bp, 66 predicted proteins | sample COG_01_FD_184745 | JGI IMG/M metagenome (GOLD analysis project Ga0209630, IMG submission 184745) | Pelagic Microbial community sample from North Sea - COGITO 998_met_01 (SPAdes) (version 2) | ecosystem: Environmental > Aquatic > Marine > Neritic zone/Coastal water | place: Helgoland, sampling...
CGGCGGTCGAGGTCATGAACCCCGCCGTGCCCGGCACGCGGCTGGCGGAATTGGCGGCAGACGTGATGAACACCTTGATCGGCATCGCCGCCTCGCGCAGCCGGTCCATCATCAGCTGCCGCCCCTTCGACCAGGTCGTCAGGAAGGTGAAGATGATGAAGCCGACCATCAGCGGGAACCAGCCGCCGTCCGGCACCTTGGTGAGGTTCGCCGAGAAATAGGCGCCGTCGACGAGGAAGAACAACGCCAGCAGCGGCGCGGCGGCGTAGAGCGGCCAGTTCCACAGCCGGGTCAGCGCGACCCCGAGCAGGCACGAATCGATGAACATCGCGCCGGTCACGGCGATGCCGTATGCCGAGGTGAGGTTGGACGAGGTGCGGAAGAACAGCACCAGCAGGATCACCATCACCATCAGCATCCAGTTGATGAGCGGGATGTAGATCTGCCCGGCGGTGGCGGCGCTGGTATGCTCGATACGCAGCCGCGGCATGAAGCCGAGCTGGATCGCCTGCTGCGTCACCGAGAAGGCGCCGGAAATCACCGCCTGGCTGGCGATGATCGCCGCCATCGTCGCGAGGATCACCAGCGGCAGCTGCAGGCTGTCGGGCGCGAGCATGTAGAACGGACTGCGCAGCGCTTCCTGCCCCTCGCGGAACAACAGGGCGCCCTGCCCCAGATAGTTGCACATCAGCGCCGGGAGGACGAACACCAGCCACGACAGGCCGATCGGCTTGCGGCCGAAATGCCCCATGTCGGCATAGAGCGCCTCCGCCCCGGTCACCGCGAGCACGACCGACCCCAGTGCCAGAAAGGCGCGGACCGGATCGAGCAGGAAGAATTCGACCGCATGGTGGGGCGAGAAGGCCCAGAGCACCTCCGGGGTCTGCACCACGCTGATGAGGCCGAGCACGGCGATCACGCTGAAATAGACCAGCATGATCGGCCCGAACACCAGCCCGATCCGTGCCGTGCCGCTCTTCTGCACCCAGAACAGGGCGATCAGGATCGCGATGACGATCGGCAGGACCAACCCGGCGAAGGCGGGCGCGGCGACGGCGAGCCCCTCGACCGCGCTGAGCACGGTAACCGCGGGGGTAATCATCGAATCGCCGTAGAAGAGCGAGGTCGCGAAGACACCGAGCAGGATGATCCCGGTCGACCAGCGCTTGCTCTTGGTGCGGCCGGAGACGAGCGCGAGCAGGGCGAGGCTGCCCCCCTCGCCCTTGTTGTCGGCGCGCATGATGATCGCGACGTATTTGATCGTCACGACGATCATCATCGACCAGAACATCAGGCTGAGCACGCCCATGATGTGCAGCGGGTCGAGCGCGAGCTGGTGATGCCCGGCGAAGGTTTCGCGAAACGCGTAGAGCGGGCTGGTGCCGATGTCGCCGAAGACGATGCCGATCGCACCGACCGCCAGCTTGATCATGCCGTCGTGGTGGCCGTGATCCCCCTCTTCGCTGCGCACGGCGGGGAGCGCGGCCGGTACGGGAGCGCTCACGAGCGGCCCGGCCGATCCGACATGATGCGAAGACCGGCGCTGTTCCCAACCTGTTCCATAACCGCGGGCCTTAGCATGGGCTGAACGACCGGAGCAACGCCGACGCCATTGATCCGCATCGATCGCGCGGCCGTTCCGTGCCGGTCAGGGACGCCTAAACACCTCGCGAATCACGAAATGCGAGGCGAGCCGGGTGACGCCGGGCAGGCGCGCGAGCGTTTCGCGGTGGATGCGTTCGAAGGTGTCGTCGCGGCGCACCTCGACATGCAGCATATAGTCCGCCTCGCCGCTCATCAGGAAACAGTCGCGGATTTCGGGAATCTCGGCGATCTCGCGCTCGAACGCGGCCATCGTCTCCTCGCGCTGGTCGCGCAGGGTGACGTTGACGAGGACGACGCTGGGATTGCCGCGCGCCGCCTTGGTCAGCACCGCGCGGAAACCGGCGATATAGCCGCGCTCCTTCAGCGACCCGACGCGGCGGTGCGCCGCGCTGGGCGACAGGCCGACCGCCTCGCCCAGTTCGGCACTGGTGAGGTCGGAATTGGCGAGCAGCTGGGCGAGAATCCGGTTGTCGAGGGCGTCGAGCATGGATTTCGCGCTACACGCATATACGACGCGAGGATATCCTGTCGGTACGTCGCCGGCTGGATCACATTGCGACCTTCTCCCGCGCGACACGCTGTATGACCCGCAGCGGAAGAGGAGATAATCATGCGCATCGGCGTTCCCAAGGAAATCAAGAACCACGAATATCGTGTCGGTCTGACGCCGCCGTCGGTGGCGGAGCTGGTCGCGGCGGGCCACGAGGTCGTCGTCGAGACGAAGGCCGGCAGCGGCATCGATTTCGAGGACCAGGATTATATCGACGCAGGCGCGACGATCCTGCCCGATCCCGCCGCGGTGTTCGCCGCCGCCGACATGATCGTGAAGGTCAAGGAACCGCAGCCGAGCGAAATCACGCTGCTCGAACCGCGGCACGTGCTGTTCACCTACCTCCATCTGGCCGCGGACAAGCCGCAGGCGGAGGGGCTGATGAAGTCGGGCGCGACGTGCATCGCCTATGAGACGGTCACCGCGGCGCGCGGCGGCCTGCCGTTGCTCAAGCCGATGAGCGAGGTCGCGGGCCGCATGTCGGTGCAGGTCGGCGCGCATTACCTCGAAAAGGAACAGGGCGGCCGCGGCGTGCTGCTCGGCGGCGTGCCGGGCGTGGCGCCGGCGAAGGTCGCGATCCTCGGCGGCGGCGTCTCGGGCGTCAATGCGGCACAGATGGCGGTCGGCATGCGCGCCGACGTGACGATCTACGACATCTCGAACGATCGCCTCGCCGAACTCGACATGTTCTTCAGCAGCCAGATCAAGACGGCCTATGCCAGCAAGGCGGCGATCGCGGCGGCGGTGAAGAATGCGCATCTGGTGATCGGCGCGGTGCTGGTGCCGGGTGCCGCGGCGCCCAAGCTGGTGACGCGCGAGATGGTCCGGACGATGAAGCGCGGCGCGGTGCTGGTCGATATCGCGATCGACCAGGGCGGCTGTTTCGAGACGAGCCATGCGACGACGCACGAGGACCCGGTGTTCGAGGTCGACGGCGTGATCCATTATTGCGTCGCCAACATGCCCGGCGCGGTCGCGCGCACCTCCGCCTTTGCGCTCAACAACGCGACGCTGCCGTTCGCGCTGAAGCTCGCCAATCTGGGGGCCGAGGCGGCGATGAAGGCCGACCCGCACCTCGCCAACGGCCTGAACGTCTACAAGGGCAAGATCGCGTTCAAGGCGGTCGCCGACGACCTGTCGCTGCCGTACGAGGCGTGGAACGGATAAGGAACACGATGGTTGAAGCCTTCGAACCAAGGAAGGCTTCAACCATGTCCGAACCCGAGAACCCCAAAACGCACCCGACTTCGAACGCCGAGAAGGACCCGGACGACTGGACCACCGGCGACGAGGCGATGACCGGCGCGCAGGCGAGCTATCTCAAGACCCTGAGCGAGGAAGCCGGCGAGACGTTCGACGACACGCTGACCAAGGCGGATGCGTCGAAGCGGATCGATGCCCTGCAGGACAAGACCGGTCGCGGTCAGTGATCCGGCGTCCCGCCCCTGCCGCCGATGCGGTGAGGGCGGGACGTTTTACAGAAGCCGATCCGTCGCCTTACCCGCCCTGCTCGGCAAGCAGGCGGTCGAGCAGTTGCAGGCGCAGCGCGATGTCGCGGCGGTACGACGCGCCTTCGGGCGACAGCGTAAGCGCCTTGGCCCATTGACCACGCGCGGCGCGATAGTCGTTGGCGCGGATATGGGCGAGACCCAGAAAGAAATGCGGCGCTGGATGCAGCGGCGCGACGCGGATCGCCTGATCGAAGGCGAATTGCGCCGGCGGCGACAGGACGTTGCCGTCATGCGCGGCCAGCGTCGTCCCGAGCCCGGTCCAGAGCATGACGCTGCGCGGATAGCGGTTCAGCCCGCCAAGGATCGCGCGGACCGCGGAACGCCGGTCGCCCGCGCGCGCCATCGCGTCGGAGGCGGTGAGATAGGCCGAATCGGCGGTGAAGCGGCCGAGCATCCGTTCGCGCAGATCGATCAGCGAGGGATCGTCGGCGAGGCGCTGCGCATCGGCTCGGGCATCGCTCGCCGGCAGCGACGGCGAACCCTGCCACGCATAGCCCGCCGCGCCGAGCATCAGCGCCGACCCGACCATCGACCACAACAGCCGGTTGACGCGCAGCAGCACCAGCGCCGCGGCGGCGGCGAGTGCGATCAGGACGAGCATCACCCAGCCCATCAGCGCCGCGTCCGCCGGAAACTCGACCGGGCGATCAGCGCGCCGATCACCAGCAGCGCGACCGGAGCCAGCCACAGCGGCCATGTCGCCGCGCCGAACGGCGGGTCATAGGTGACGTAATCGCCATAGCGTTCGACCAGCCACGCGCGGATCGCCTCGGGCGTCTCGCCGGCGGCGATGCGACTGCGCACCAGCGCGCGCATGTCGCCGGCCATGCTGGCGTCGCTGTCGGCGATCGACTGGCCCTGGCAGACGACGCAGCGCAGGGTCGCCATGAGGTCGCGCGCCTGTGCTTCCTGCGCCGGGTCGCGCAATTGCGTATAGGCGAGCGCCGCGGGCGGGGTCGACGGATCGGCGGATACGGGTGCCGCCACAGCGAGCGCGAGCAGGAGCAACAGCCGCCTCATTTCGCGTCCCGGATCGCGGCGGCGATCGTTGCGACATCGTCGGCGCGGATATCGCCGACATGCTGGAGGACGATGCGACCGCGGCCGTCGATCACGAAGCTTTCGGGAACGCCCGACGAGCCGAGCGCGAGCTGCACCGCGCTCTGGCGGTCGTCGCCGATCCGGTCGTAGGGATCGCCGTTGCGGCGCAGGAAGTCGACCAGCGCGGGCGCGGTGTCGCGGATTGCGATGGCGTCGATCGGCACGCCCATCGCCTTCAGCCGGACGAGCTGCGGCGATTCGGCGGCGCAGGGGATGCACCAGCTGGCGAAGATGTTGAGCAGGCGCGGCTGCCCCTGCCGGAAGGCGGCGCTCGACAGGCCCGGCTTGCCCGGCGCGATCGGCGGCAGGGTGAAATCGGGCAGCGGCTTGCCGACCAGCGCCGAGCGGACGACGCGATCGGCGGGCTTGAAGAGGCCGCCCGCGACGATCGCGAAAAGCAGGGCGAAGAGCACCAGCGGCGTCCAGATCAGCCAGCGCCTCATGCGTAGGCCTCCCGCGCGGCGATGCGGCGTTCGCGGCGCCAGCGGCCGACCAGCGACAGCGCCCCGCCGAGCGCTATCAACACGCCGCCGAACCAGATCAGCGTCACGAACGGCTTCCACCACAAGCGCAGCTGCCAGCGCCCCTGCCCGTCCGCCTGCCCGAGCACCGTATAGAGCTGGCCGTCCCATTCGGTCGCGATCGCGCTTTCGCTGGTGGTGGTGACGGGGTCGGAGAAATAGCGCGACTGCGGGCGCAGAACCATCGTCTCGCCGTCGCGGCTGGCGCTGAGCCGCGCCTCGAGCGCCGACCAATTCTGTCCGACGACCGGCTTGATGCCGTCCAGTTTCACCACATAGGGGCCGACGCGGACCGGCTGGCCGACGGCGGCGGCGACCAAAGTCTCGCTGGTATAGGCGCTGTCGCAGGCCATGCCGGCGAGGCTGACGGCGATCCCCAGATGGGCGACGACCATGCCCCAGGTGAACAGCGGCGTGCGGCGCAGGTTGCGCCCGACCAGCGGCAACACGCTGGCGACCGCGAGGCCGGCGGCGAGCGACAGGCCGAACAGCGGCAGCACGCCCGGCGGCGCGAGCACGACCAGCGCGGCGCCGGTGAAGCCGGCCGCGGCGATCGGCCAGATCAGCCGGTCGAGCAGCGCGCCGGCATCGTCGCGTCGCCAGCGCAGCAGCGGTCCGACCGCCATCGCCACGACGAGCGCGAGCGCGATCGGGCCGGCCGCCTTGTTGAAGAAGGGCGGGCCGACCGAGAGTTGCACGCCGAAGCCGGCGGCGACCAGCGGGTAGAGCGTGCCGATCAGGACGATGCCGAGGATGACCGACAGCAGCAGATTGTTGACGACCAGCCCGCCCTCGCGGCTGACGAGGGAGAAGGTGGTGCCGGCGCGGACGGTGCCGATGCGGGCGGCGAACAGCGCGAGCGCGCCGCCGATGTAGATGGCGAGCAACGCGAGGATGAAGGCGCCGCGTTCGGGATCGACGGCGAAGGCGTGGACGCTGGTAAGGATGCCGGAGCGGACGAGGAAGGTGCCGATCATCGACATCGAAAAGGCGACCACCGCCAGCATCACCGTCCAGGCGCGCAGGCCGTCGCGGGTGGCGAGCACCGTCACCGAATGGAGCAGCGCGGTCGCCGCCAGCCATGGCATCAGCGAGGCGTTCTCGACCGGGTCCCAGAACCACCAGCCGCCCCAGCCAAGCTCGTAATAGGCCCAATAGCTGCCCGCGGTGATGCCGAGCGTCAGGAATATCCACGCCCCCAGCACCCACGGCCGCATCGCACGGGCGAAGGCGGGGCCGACGTCGCGCGTCACCAGCGCGCCGACCGCGAAGGAGAAGGCGACCGAGATACCGACATAGCCGATGTAGAGCGTCGGCGGGTGGAAGGCCAAACCCGGGTCCTGCAACAGCGGATTGAGGCCGAGGCCATTGGCGGGCGCGGGGCTGACCCGGGCGAAGGGGTTGGAGGCGAAGAGGAGGAAGGCGTAGAAGCCGAGCGCTATCCCAGCCTGCGCGCCCAATGTGGCGATCAGCGTGCGTTCGGGCAGCCGCCGTTCGAGGATCGCGACCGCTCCGCCGGCGAGGCCGAGGATCGTCACCCACAGCAGCATCGATCCTTCGTGATTGCCCCACGCCCCGGCGAATTTGTAGAGCCACGGCTTGGCCGCGTGGCTGTTCTCGACCACCAGCCGCACCGACATGTCGCTGGCGAGGAAGAGCGCGATCAGCGCCGCCATCGCGACGGCGGCGAGGCCGCCCTGGACGATCGCGATCGGGCGGACGGCGGCGACCGGCTCGGCCTGCCCGCGCCACAGGCCCAAAGCCGCCATCGCCAGTTGTAGCGCGGCGAGCGCGGCGGCGAACCACAGCGCGGCGAGGCCGGCCTCGGCGATCACGGCTCCAGCGTCTTGGTTTCGTGCATCTTGCCGGCCAGTTCGGGCGGCATGTACTTTTCGTCGTGCTTGGCGAGCAGGTTGGTCGCGGTAAAGCTGCCGTCACGGTTGAACTGCCCCTCCGCGACCACGCCGGAGCGTTCGCGGAACAGGTCGGGCGTGATGCCGGCGAAGGTGACCGGGGTGGTCGCGATGCCGTCGCCAACGACGAAATGGACGGTGACGCCGTCGGGCGCGCGGCGGATCGAACCGGCCTGCACCATGCCACCGAGCCGCACCGCGCGGCCCAGCGGCAGGCCCTGCCGCTGCACGTCCGCGGGCGCGTAGAAGAAGGACGCCTGATCCTTCAGCGCCGACATGGCGAGCAGCGCCGCGGCGACCACCGCCGCGACGCCGAGCAGCGCCAGCGTCAGCCGTTGATGCTTGGCCTTCATTTCTCGATGCGCTTCATCGCGACATAGCTGACGAGGGTCAGCACCGCGGCGGCGCCGATCGTGACGGCATAGGCGGCGGCGATGAACGGCCAGGCGTTCATGCGCGTGCCATCCGCCGCAGCCGCGCCTCGGCCTTCACCCGCGCCAGTGCGGTGCGCATCCGCATCAGCACGATGGCGGCGAACAGCAGGGTGAAGCCAGCCATGGTGAAGCCCAGCGGCCACAGGATGCTGCCGGCGATGCTCGACCGAGTCAGGCCGATCGACGGGCCCTGATGCAGCGTGTTCCACCAGATCACCGAATAGCGGATGATCGGCAGCAGCACGGTGCCGGCGATGCCGTAGAGCGCCGGGATCCGGCCGTCGCCGCCGCGATCGGCATCGGCGCGGGCGAGCGCCATATAGCCGCAATAGACGAAGAAGAGCAGCAGCATCGAGGTCAGCCGCCCGTCCCATTGCCACCACGTCCCCCAGGTCGGCCGGCCCCAGATCGACCCCGTCACGAGGCAGACCGCGGCGAAGGTCGCGCCGGGCAGCGCGATCGCGCGCGCGGCGAGATGGCTGAGCGGATGGCGCCAAACGAGGAAGGCGATGCTGCTGATCGCGAGGCCGCTCCACCCGCCCATGCCGAGCCAGGCGGCGGGAACGTGGATGTAGAGGATGCGGACGCTCTCGCCCTGCAGATAGTCGGGCGGCGTCTGCGTCAGTCCCGCCCAGCAGCCGATCGCAAGCAGCAGCCAGCCGCCGACCAGCAGCGCCGGCGTCAGGGGACGGGCGAGCTTGAGGAAACGCGCAGGGTTGGCAAGGGCATGAAGGGTCGACACGGCTGCGTCCGCCATACGAAGCTTTGCGGGCGGCGTCACCTGCGTTGGTGGTCGCGGTCGACGATGATGGCCGGTCTGGGCGACAGGAACACACCGACGGGACCCATCCCGGACTGTCGTTTCGGTTTTCGCGCGAATTCGCACCGGGACGGAGTGTCCCACACGTGCGCGCCCAAGGGCGTTTTCGATGCGCTGTCCGCGACCGGTTCTCCCCGTTCCGCGAGGGAGAACCGGCGGACTGCTTTAGCCGCGGCCGATCAGCCTTTGCGCGATCATGTCGGCGACCTCCGCCGCGGGGCGGCCGGTGCGTTCGCTCTCGTCCCAGACCTCGTCGAGGCGCGCCGGGATTCTGGCGATGCGCGCCATGACCTCGGCCTCGTCGCCCTGGCCGAGATATTCGAGGCCGACGTTGATGATGCCGCCGGCGTTGATGACGTAATCGGGCGCGTAGAGGATGCCACGGGCGTGGAGGCGGTCGTAATCCTCGCGCGTCGCGAGCTGGTTGTTCGCGCCGCCGGCAACGACCTTCGCCACCAGCGTCGGGATCGTCGCTTCGGTGAGGATCGCGCCCAAAGCATTGGGGCTGAAGATGTCCGCCTCGACGCCGAGGATCGCACCGGCGGCGACCGTTTCCGCGCCGAGTTCCGCGGCGAGCGCCTTCGCCCGCTCCGCATCGACGTCGGCGAGGGTCAGGCGCGCGCCGTCCTTCGCCAGCAGGCGGGCAAGCCCGCCGCCGACAGAGCCGACGCCCTGGATCGCGACATGGACGCCGCGCATGTCGTCGGTGCCGAGGCCGCGCTTCGCCGCGGCGCGGACGCCGAGGTAGACGCCGTGCGCCGTGTAAGGGCCGGGATCGCCGCCGGCCGCGCCGCTTTCGACGGGCAGGCCGCTGACGTATTTCGTCTCGCCCGCGATCACCTTCATGCGCGCTTCGGACATGCCGACGTCTTCCGCGGTGACATAACGGCCGCCGAGCGATTCGACCGCGCGGCCGAACGCCCTCAGCCGCTCCTCGCCGATGACCGCGCCGGGTTGGTCGGCGAGGATGACGCCCTTGCCGCCGCCCAGGGCGAGGCCGGCCATCGCATTCTTGAAGCTCATGCCGCGCGACAGACGCAGCGCATCGGTGACCGCCTGGTCGCCCGAGGCATAATGCCAGAAGCGGGCACCGCCCGCAGCCGGGCCGAGATGGGTGGAATGGACGGCGATGATCGCGCGCAGGCCCGATTCGCGATCGGTGAAGGTATGGACGCCTTCATGGCTGTCGAAATCGGGAAGATCCCACACCGAGGTCATGGCCTGCTCCGCTTGGCTGAATATTGCGAGCGGCGGTAATATTATTTCGCAGCCGCTTTGGCTAGTCCCGATGACACCGGCGCCACGTCGGGCGGTACATCATGCAATCGGGTGAAAAAATGGGGCGACCGACGGGACTTGAACCCGCAACTTCCGGCATCACAAGCCGACGCTCTAACCAATTGAACTACGGTCGCCGCGAAGGCTGCGCCCCTAGCGGGGGTGGAGGCGGTGCGTCAAGACGGAAGGCGGGGTTGCGAAGGAGAAAAACGAAGGACGGGCCACACAGGAGGCACTGGCCTTACCCTTGCGCAGCTACGCCGCTCCTTCCCGCGCTGTGTGCCCGGCGCGCCCGGCGGGAGAGGGATAAACGCCGAAGGCGGCGCAGGGTGATGTCGCGTGCGATCAGCGCGCCCTAGAACCGGCCCTCGATCGACAGGCGGTAACCGCCCTGCCCGGCGACGAACCCCGCGGCGGCGAGGCGTTGGGCAGCGGTCGGGTCGGAGGGGGCGATGCGGAGCGCGGCGGTGTAGCGGCCGGCGCCGGTGATGCGCAGCTCGATGCTCTCCGTCCCCGCCTGGCTGGCGAGCGGGAGCAGCAGGGTGCCGCCGTCGCAGCGCGCGATGCCCGACAGCTCCGACGGCAGCGCGACGCCCGCCGCCTCGCCGACCAGTTTCGCGCGAATGCGGCCCTCCGCCCTGTCGCAGGTGTCGTCGACGAAATGGACCGTGACGTTCTCGAGGCCGAGTTCGGTCACCGGCAGCGGCGCGAAGGCGCGGCCCGTGGGCAGCGTCGCGGTCATGTCGTCCACCCCCTGCCCGTGCCGGCTGAGCGTGATCGCGCCGTGGAGCAGGCCGGGATCGCCGTCGAGCGCGATGCGCGCGCGGCCGATCAGCAGGGCGAAGGGCGATACGCTGGCGTCGAGCGAGCCGAGGGCGAGGTCGCCGAAGCGCGCCTCGTTGAGCCGCCCGGCCCAGATACTGCCCGACACGGTGCGCGCGCTGAACCCCTGATCGCCGAGGCCGGCCCAGCCGAGCACCAGCCGCATCGGCAGGAAGACGAGCAACGCGACCAGCATGAGCCCGCCGAACAGCGCGGCAGGCCCGGTGGCGAGACGGATGCGCCTCACGACGCGCGCGCCCGGACGACGAAATCGGCGGCGACGCTGCCGTCGGCATTGTCGCGCCATGCCGCCGATTCGACGAGGATGCCGTTCGCCTCAAGCCCGGCGAACCAGCGGCCGAGGACCGCGGGCTTCGCCGCCTGGATCGTCGCATGGACGCGGCCGCCGGCACTGTCCTCGACGCTCGCCAGCGCGAAGCCCGCCGCCTCCGCGCGCAGCCGCAGCGTGTCGGCGAGGCTGCCGGTGAGCGGCACGCGGCGGCCGGCGGCGCGGATCAGCTCGACCTCCGCCTGCGTCGCGCCGAGCCGCACCACCGCATCGGCATGGCGTTCGCGCGCGCTCGACAGGCCATCGCGGACGGGCAGGATGATCCCGCCCCAGACGATCGTCACCGCCAGCAGCGCCAGCATGACGAGGATCAGCCGGCGTTCGCGCAGCGCGCGGCCGGCGAACCATGTGCGCAATCCGGTCATGGCCGCTCCACCGTCATCTCACCCGTGACCCTGCCGTTGGCGGACTGGAAGGTGCCGGCGGTGACGGTGAAGCCCGCGGCCTCCAGCGTCCGCTTGAGATCGGTCGGCAGCGATTCGCGCGCCGCGCCGACGCCGATGCGCAACGTGCCGTTGGACTGGAAATCGAGCGATGTCAGTTCCGTACCGGGCGTTGCTCGCACCGCCGCATAGACCGCGGCGGTGGTGGTGCTGAACCCCAGACCCGGGCCGCGTACCCCCGACAGCCGCTCGTCGAGCTGGCGGTCGACGTCGGTCACCGTCTCGCCGCGGGCAAGTCCGGTGCGGCCCAGCGCCTCGGCGCGCGCCTCCAACGCATCGGCGCCGAAGCTGTATTTGGCGATGCGGACGAGGTCGATCGCCAGCGTCACCGCGAGGATCGCGGCGCCGAGCAGGGCGAGCCGGCGGATCAGCGCCCAGTCGATGCCGATGCGACGGCGCCGTGCGAACGGTCCCTGCCGCAGGTCGAGCGGCGGCGTCGCCGCGGCGGTGGCGACCGCGATGTCGAGGCCCTCGCGATCGAGCGTCGCCATCGGCGCGTCGCCGACGATCATGTCGGTCAGCCGCGCCTCGTCGGCGAAACCGGTGGTGCGGCTGCGCACCAGCGCGGCGCCGGCGACGATACCGCGGACATAGCCCTCGTCGGGGCGCGGCAGCAGCAAGGCCGCGGGCAGCATCGCCGCCGGATCGATGCCGTGCAGCGCGAGGTCGGTGAGCCAGCCCGCCATCGCGCCCATGCCGACGACCGCGATCGGGCGTTCGCCCTCCCCGTCCGCACCGACCGCGACGTGGAGTTCGGCGAGCGGCGTCGCGCTCGCCTCCGCGACCAGCAGCCGGGCGGCGGCGTTCGCCTGCGCCGGCGAGCGGGCGGACAGCTCGGCCCAGTGCAGGGTCATCGCCTCGGCCGGCGCGACGGCGACGATCCGCTCGTCGGTGGACGCGGGAACGCCCTCGCCTTCGGTGATCGCACCGTCGTCGGCGATGCGCAGCCAGCGATAGCCCTGGGCGGCGGCGGGAAGGAACAGCAGCGTCGTCATGATTCGTCGCCCCATTGCCGTGCCACGAGCCGTGCGGGAAGCGTGCTTGCGTCGATCAAGGCTCTTTCCTGCAGGCGCGCGGTGCCGTTGGTGACGTCGATCCCGAGCGCGAACCATTTTGAGGTGATCGCGAGGCCCGCGCCGCCCTCCGGCGTGGCGCCGTTGCCGGCGGAGTTGAGGAAGGTGGAGGCGTCCTTGTAGCCCTGCGGCGGGCGGCGCAGGATCATGCCGCGGGCCGCATCGACCGATAGGGTACCGGCGAACAGCATCGCGACCAGCGGTGCCTGTTCGGGGGTCAGCGTGTTGATGTTGATCGGCGAGGTTTCCGCGACCGGCAGGGTGCAGATCCAGGGGCGCAGCTTGGCGTAGATCTCAGGCGTGACGCCGTCGACCGCGCGCAATTCGCTGGGATCGGCCATCAGCGTGCCGGCGGTGCGATAGGGCGTCGCCTTGGCCAGATAGGCCGGGTCCTCGGCGCCGCCGCCCTGCTGGTCGGCATCGGTATCGATCCAGTCGGCGGTGGCGGGCGCGATCCGCTCGGCGGCCTGCGCCGGCACGCCGACCAGCCGCATCAGGCGGACGAACTGGAGGCGCTGGGTGAAGCTCTGCGTCGAGCTGTAGACATTGGGGCCCTGGCGGCTGACGAGGCTGTTGAGGTTGAAGCAATTGCCGCCGTCGGTGACGCGCGCGACGGCGAGGCCGCCGCCGGGGAGCGGCAGGCCGAACGGGCGGTTGCTCCAGCCGCCCGCCAGCGTGACGCGATCGCGGCTGGGCCCGAGCATGTCGGTAACCTTGCTGGTCGCGAGCGCCTCGGCGGCGCGGGCATAGTCGCGCGCCTGCTCGCCGCCGAGCGCGTTGCCGGCGAGGCGGGTGGTGAGGCGCAGCCGTTCGAGCGCGGTGCCGGCGAGCACGGCGATCATCGCGACCAGCAGCAGGACGGTGAGCAGCGCGGCGCCGCGTTCGCGCTCAGGGACCATTGGGGGTGGCCGTGGCGGTGGGTTGCGGGCCGGGGAACCCGTTGGGCTGGGGCGCAGGGCCGTAGCCGGAGCCGACCAGCAGCATCAGGCGGAAGGCGCTGCCGTCGGTGCGGCGCAGGACGATCTCGGCGGCCTGCGGCAGGGCCGCGCCCTGCGTGCCGTCCCAGCGATCGCTCCACGCGCCCTTGTAGCGGTAGCGGGCGGAGACACCGGCGACCCTGTCGAGCAGCGTGACGGGGGGGAGCGGCGCGGCGCCATCGATCATCGGATAGGCGATGCGGACGAGCGCGGCGTCCTGGACGGCATAGGCGACCTTCTGCGCGCTGGCGCGGGGGGCGGCGTCGACATTGGCCCAGCCGGTGCGGACGAAGCGGATCTGCCCGTCGGCCTCGCCGGTGAAGGCGGGGAGGACGGTGCCGCCCTCGTCGCGCGCGGGCCGGTCGATCGCCTGACCGAGGTCGCCCGAGAGCAGGGCGGTGGTGCGGTTGAGCGCGGCGATATCGTCGAAGCGCTTGCCGGTCGCGGTCTGCGCGCGGACGCTGAAGGTGAGGATCGCCACCCCCGCCGCGGCGAGCATGCCGAAGATCATCAGCGCGATCATCACTTCGACCAGCGTGAAGCCGTGTTCGGCAGAACGCCTCACGGGCGTGAAGCCGTGATCGGCGGAACGCCCGCCGACGATGACACCGTGTCGGTTGCGCCGCATCACGACGGCGTGTCCGCGGGGCGGATCGCGGTGGTCTTGCCGACGACCTGTCCGCTGCGGTTGGTCACCGCCACATCGATACGCACGATGCTGGCGTTGCCGGTGCCGCGGACGTTGCGCACCCAGTTCCAGCTTTTGCCGCCGTTGACCTCGCTGCCAGCGGTGCGGCCGGCGACGGGCGGCTGCGCCTCGGTAATCGCGTCGTTGGCGACGTTGCGCGCGACGAGGCCAGCGACGAGGCTGTCGTCAAGCGTCGTCGCGCCGCGGATCGTCGCCGTCTCGAGCCGGAGCAGCGCGAGCACGGCGAGGCTGAACACCGCGAGCGCGACCATGATCTCGATCAGCGTGAAGCCGTGTTCGGCGGAACGCCCACTCAAAGTAAAGCCGTGCTCGGCGGAACGCCCCCACATGCCAAAGCCGTTGCGGCGCATCAGCTGGCGATCCGGACGGTGCCGTCGGCAGCCATGTCGATCACCGCGCGCGCGCCGTTGCGGGTGAGCGTCACCTGCGCATCGCGGTCGGCGAGGCCGGTGGGGTCGAAGACGATGCGCAACCTGCCGCTCGCCTCGCCGGTCGCGGCCTGCGTGCCATCGGACCAGCGTTCGACGCGCAGCGGCTTCTCCGCCATCGCGGTCCATTGCCCCGCCGCGCGCCGGTCGAAGCCATAACCGCCGGCGGTGACCCACAGGCTGACCGGGCGCGCCTCGACGATCGCGGCATCGTGCGCGGCGCGGGCGCGCAGCGCGAAGCGCGCGGCCTCGTCGGCCACCCGGCCGCGCGGGTCGGGCATGTTCCACACTGCAACGGCCGCGGCGAGGCCGATGATGGTGACGACCACCATCAGCTCTATCAGCGTAAAACCGTTGCGGCACGGGCGCATGCCTATTCTATTGCCAGCTGGTGATGTCGGCGTTGACGCCCTCGCCGCCGTCCTTGCCGTCGGCGCCGAGGCTCCAGACGTCGGCCTCGCCGTGCTGGCCGGGCGAGGCGTAGAGGTACGGGCGGCCCCAGGGATCGGGCGGCAGCTTCTTGATATAGCCGCCGCGCTGGTATTCCGCGGCGTTGACGCCGGCCGGCGCGGTCACCAGCGCCTGCAGGCCTTGGCTCGTCGTCGGGTAGGTATTCATCTGGAGCCGGTACATCTCCAGCGCGCCCTCGATCGTGCTGATGTCCGATTTCGCCTTGGTGATCTTGCCCTTGTCGCCCGCGGGCAGGACGTTGAAGGTGACGATCGCGGCGAGCAGGCCGATGATGACGATGACGACCATCAGTTCGACGAGCGTGAAGCCGTGTTCGGCGGAACGCCTCATGGGCGTGAAGCCCTCTTCGCGACGATGCGGCTTTTTCGGGTCGGTACGCATGACTTTCCTCATTGTCCGGCCAGCGTGTTGAGCTGGAGGATGGGCAGCAGGATCGATAGCACGATGGTGGCGACGATGCCGCCCATCACGACGATGATCGCGGGTTCGAGCAGCGACAGCGCGGTGGCGGTGAAGCGGTCGAATTCGCGCTCGAGATAATCGGCGGCGCGTTCGAGCATCTCGTCGAGCCGGCCCGCCGCCTCTCCGCTCGCCGCCAGATAGGTCAGCAGCGGCGGGAAGACGTTGGTGCGGCGCATCGCCGCCGACAGGCTGCCGCCGCCGCGGATCGCATCGACGATCTCGTCCGATGCGGCGCGCAGGCGGCGGTTGTGGATCGTGCTCGCGGTGAGCGCGAGGCCCTCAAGCAGCGGCAGGCGACTGGCGACCATCGTGCTGAGCGTGCGCGACATGCGCGCGGCGTGGAGGTCGCGCAGCAGCCGGCCGAGCAGCGGGATGCGCAGCACCGCGGTGTCGAACGACAGGCGCAGCGCCGGATCGCGCAACGCATACCAGCCCCCTGCCCCCGCCAGCGCGACGACGAGCACCATCACCCACCAATAGCCGACGAGGATATCGGACAGGCCGATCACCACGCGGGTGAGCAAAGGCAGTTCCTGCCCGACGGTGTCGAACTGTTCGACCACCTGCGGCACGACGAACATCATCAGCGCGGTGACGACGCCCAGCGCGACGACCGCGAGGATCGTCGGATAGGCGAGCGCGGTGATGAGCTTGCCGCGGATTTCCGCCTGCCGTTCGAGCAACGCGGCGAGCCGGTCGAGGATCGTCGGCAGGCTGCCCGAGCTTTCGCCCGCGGACACCATCGCGCGGTAGAGCGGCGGGAAGCTCTTCGCCTCGCGCGCCATCGAATCGGCGAGGCGGCGGCCCTCGACGACGCCGGCATGGACCTGCGCGACGATCGTGCGGACGCTGTCCTGTTCGGTCTGGCGGGTGATCGTGCGCAGCGATTCCTCGAGCGGCGACACGCGGTTGAGCGTGGCGAGCTGGCGGGTGAAGAGCGTCAGCTGCTTGTTGCTCATCTTGCCGCGGCCGAGCCGGATGCCGAACAGCGGTCGGGTCGTGGTGGCGGGCGGTGCGCCGGGTTCGAGGCGGACGACGTAGAGCTTGCGCCGGTCGAGCGTCGAGCGCGCCGCGTCGATGGTCGCGGCGGCGACATGGCCGCGCTGCTCCTGCCCGCGGGTGTCGATGGCGAGATAGTCGAAGTCAGCCATGACTGGTCGCCCTCACCCTTCCCACCGGGAGCGGGAGAGACGCCGAAGGCGACGAAGGGTGCGGTCGATCACGCATCATCCGCCACCGGATCGGTCGCATCGCGTCTCGACACGCGGATCGCCTCTTCCGCCGTCGTCAGGCCCCGGCGCACCAGGGTTTCTGCCGCCTGCGCGAGGTTCGGCGTGCGGGCGAAGGCGTGGGCGGCGATCGCGGTTTCATCCGTGCCGTCGTTGATGAAGCGGCGGATCGTGTCGTCGACGCGCACCGCCTCGAACACGCCGATCCGCCCCTTGAAGCCGGTGTGGTTGCATTCACCGCAGCCGACCGCCTCGTGGACGATCGCGTCCGGTTCGATGCCGAGCAACGCCGCGACACCGCCCGCCGCAGGCACCGGCCGGCGACAGACGGGACACAGCCGCCGCACCAGCCGTTGCGCGATCACCGCGCGCAGCGTCGAGGCGAGCAGGAAGGGTTCGACCTTCATGTCGCGCATGCGGGTGATCGCGCCGATCGCGTCGTTGGTGTGGACGGTGGACAGCACGAGGTGGCCGGTCAGCGACGCCTGCACCGCGATCTCCGCCGTCTCGCGGTCGCGGATCTCGCCGACCATGACGACGTCGGGGTCCTGCCGCAGGATCGCGCGCAGGCCGGCCGCGAAGGTCAGCCCGACCTTCGGATTGACCTGCGTCTGGCCGACGCCCTCCACGGCATATTCGACCGGGTCCTCGACGGTCAGGATGTTGCGGCTGCCGTCGTTGAGCAGGCGCAGCGCCCCGTAGAGCGAGGTGGTCTTGCCCGATCCGGTCGGGCCGGTGACGAGGATGATGCCGTTGGGTTCGGACAGCGCGCCGCGCAGCAGCGCGTACATGCCCGCATCCATGCCGAGCGCATCGAGGTCGATGCCGGCGTTATCCTTGTCGAGGATACGCAGCACGACGCGCTCGCCCGCCCGGCTCGGCAGGGTCGAGACGCGGACGTCGAGCAATTTGCCGCCGAGCGTCAGGCCCATGCGGCCGTCCTGCGGCACGCGGCGTTCGGCGATGTCGAGCCGCGCCATCACCTTGATCCGGCTGACGACGACGGGGGCGACGTGCGGCGGCATGCGCAGCGTCTCGCGCAGCACGCCATCGATGCGCATGCGGACGATCAGGCCGGTTTCATAGGGCTCGATATGGATGTCGGACACGCCGTTGCGCGCGGCATCGGCGATGATGCCGTTGATGAGGCGGATCGCGGGCGCGTCGTCGGCGGTGTCGAGCAGATCCTCGGCGGTCGGCAGCCCCTCGGCGAGGCTGTCGAGTTCGTCGCCCATGCCGACCGCGGCGAGCGCGTTAGCCTGCCCGTCCATCGCATAATTGTCGGAGAGCAGGCGGTCGAAGGCGGGCGCCTCGACGATCGCGATGTCGAACGGACGGGCGAGGTAGCGGCGGATCTCGAGTAGCGCCTTGGGGTCGGCGCCGGCGCGCATCGCGACGGTCAGATGCGCGTCGGTATCGGTATGCTGGACGACGACGCCGAATTTGCGCGCGAAGGCATAGGGGATGGCGAGCATCGGCAAGGGTTCGGGGGCGACCGGGGTGGCGACGTCGATCAGCAGCGTCTCGGTGTCGGTATCGGAGCCGTGGCGGATTATCATGCGCGCCCTCTCCGCTCGATCGCCATTTGCGCGAAGGCGGGAATCGAGACCCGCATCACCAGCGATAGAGCCGGGACGGTCGCCAGTATGGATCCCCGCCTGCGCGGGGATGACGGTGATATGGGTTCGCATCCCGCTCTCGCCGTCATCCCGGCCTTGCCGTTTACCCACGACGGCTTGGGTGACATGGGAATGCATCCTCCCCTTCCCGTCACTCCCGCGCAGGCGCGATTCCATGGGAGCAAGCGGCGCGATGGATCCAACGGGTTCGCCAGTCTGGATCCCCGCCTGAGCGGGGATGACGGCGACGTGGGGCCGCATCCCAGCCTCGTCGTGGGCGACATGAGACCGTGCCCTCCCCTTCCCGTCATCCCCGCGCAGGCGGGGATCCATGGTTGCGGGACGCTGGCGATGCGCGCCGACACCGGGTTTACCGCATCCATGGGTCCCGGCGTTGACCGGGACGACGAGTGGGAGAATTGCGGAGCGCCGTTGGCGGGCGTCGACGCACGTGTTGGCGCGCCCATGAGTCCCCGCATTTGCCGCGATGACCGGCGGGATAGCGGCGGGTGGCGGGCGATGCTCACCGGTCCCTCGGGCGAATGACCTTCGTCGTGTTGGTCTGGATCGGCACGGCGACGCGCGGGTCCTCGATGTTGCCGGGGATCGGCGCGGACGGGATCGGCGGGGCGGCGCCCATGTAATCGCGGACCAGCTGGTCGATCGACGGTTCCTCGTTCGGCGACTGCAGCCCCTGTTGCAGGCGGAGATAGCCATAACGCTGCTCCGCCAGCTTGCGGCTGTCGGCGGCGCTGCGCAGGATCGTCGGCCGGATGAAGATCATCAGGTTGGTCTTGTTACGCGATTTCGCCTTCGACTTGAACAGGTTGCCGAGCAGCGGAATGTCGCCGAGCAGCGGGATCTTCTCGATCGTGCGGCGCTCCTCGTCGCTCAGCAGGCCGCCCATCACCGCGATCTGGCCTTCGTCGACGGTCAGCGTCGTCTCGATCTCGCGCTTGTTGAGGATCAGGTCGCTGTTGTCGCTCGACACCGGACCGGCGATCGAGCTGACTTCGAGGCGCAGGTTGAGCTTGACCGTGCCCGACGAATTGACCTGCGGCCGCGCGGTCAGCTCGATGCCGACGTTTTCGCGCTGGGTGGTGCGGAAGGTGTTGTCGAAATTGTTCGACAGCGCCTGGCCCGTGGTGATCGGGATTTCCTGTCCGACGAGGCTGTGCGCTTCCTGATTGTCGACCGTGACGAGGTGCGGGACCTGGAGCAGGTTGGAGGTGGTGTCGCTCTTCACCGCGTTGATGATCGCGCCGAAGATGAAATCGCCGATCTGGCCGCCGAAGCCGCCGAACCCGCCCGACGAGCCGATGATCGAGCTGATCGCCGACTGGGTCAGCTGGTCGGAGGCGTTGTTGGTGGTGACCGTCGTCGTGACGCCGTTGGCGATCGTCGTCGTCGTGTTGCGGCCGAGTTCGCGCGCACCGATCGCGCCCGCGATCTGAAGGATGTTGGGCGCGCTGTTCGAGAAGGTCGAGGCGGCGAACGCCCCGCCCGACGGGTTGGCGAGGATGAACTGCGCGCCGAGCTGGTTGACGGTCGCGTCGGAGACTTCGGCGACGATCCCCTCGATCAGCACCTGTTCGCGGCGGGTGTCGAGCTGGCGGACGACGTCGGACAATTGCCGCTGGATATCCGCGGGCGCGGCGATGACGATCGCGTTCGCGCCCTGGAAGCGGGTGACGACCGCGGCGGTGCGCCCGCCCTGCGTCGTGATCGCCGGCTGCCCGCTGCCGTTCGTGCCGCCGCCGGTGCTGGCGACGGGCGCCTGCGTCACGGTGCGCTGCTGGACGGCGCTGTTGGTGTTCGCTCCGCTGGCGCCGCCGAAGCCGCTCTGCGACCGCGACAACTGCGTTTCCTGTACGGCATCCGGCTGTTGCCCGACCAGCTGCTGGAGCACGGGCAGCAATTGTGCCGCATCGGCGTTTTCGAGGAAGACGACGCGGATCTCCGTGCCGTTCTTCGCCTTCTGGTCGAGGTCCTGCGCGACCGCAACGAGGCGCGCGACGCTGTTGGCATCGCCGCGGATGATGACCGAATTGCTGCTGTCGACCGCGGTGACGCTGCTGCCGACGCCACCCGGCGCGCCGATCCCCTGCCCGCCCGGAACCCCGGCGGCGAGACCCTGCAGCGCCGCCGCAATCTCCTTGGCGGAGGCGTTCTTCAGCGCGACGACGCGGGTCGCGGCATTGTCGCTGTCGACGCGGCGCAGCACCTCGCGGATGCGACGGATGTTGTCGGCGAAATCGACGATGACGAGCGCGTTCGAGCCGCGATTGGCGCTGACCGACCCTTGCGCGCTGACCAGCGGGCGCACCGTCTCGATCGCCTGAGTCGCGTCGATCGCGCGCAGGCGGACGATCTCGGTGACGAAGCTGTTGCGGCTGGCGCCCGCCGATCCGACGCGGCTCGGCTGCGAGGCGGCATTGTCGATCGGCTGGATGCGGAACGCGCCGTTGCCGGTCGGCACCGCAACGAGGCCGTTGGCGCGCATCGTCGACAGGAACGCCTCGAAATATTCGCTGCGGCTGAGCGGCCGGTCGGTGACGACGGTGACTTTGCCCTGCACCCGCGAATCGATGATGAAGGTGCGGCCCGTCACCCGCGCGGCATCGGCGATGAACGCGCGGATATCGGCATCGCGCACGTTTAGCGTGGTCTGCGCGACCGCCTGCACCGGCAGCGTCAGCGCGGCGGTGGACAGCATCAGGGCGGGGACAAGCGTCTTCATGGCCAATGTCATGGATTTTGCGCGATCGTGATGGCGAGCGCCAGCGTCTGCGTGCCGCGCTCTACGGTGATGGGGATGTTGCCGCCGCCGGCGAAATCGGCGGTGACGCGGTCGAGGTCCTGCGGGCCGGTGACCGGCCGGCCGCCGATCGCGGTGACGACGTCGCCTTCGCGCAGGCCGGCGGTGCGGAACAGGTTTCCGGTGCCCTGCGGGCGGACGACGAGGCCGGAGATGCGGCCGCCGTCGATGCGCGGGATGAAACCGATCTCGCCCCGGATCTGGTTGGCGGCGATCGGCGGCGGCGCAGCCTGCCCCACCACCGGCAGCGCCCCAGCGGGGGCGGGCACGCCGGGCGGCGGACCGCCCTGCGGCGCGTCGGACTGGACGAGGAACAGGTCCTCGGTCGTGCCGCCGCGATCGATGGTGATATGGTCGAAGGCGACCGCCTTCAGCCGGACGCCGGGCTGGATCTCCTCGCCGACCGCGATGCTCTTCTGGACGTTGTCCGCGCCCGCGACGATCGCCGACCCGCGCCCCGACGCCTCGTCGACGCGGATGCCGAACAGGGTCAGCTGGAGCGCGGTGACGGTGGCCGGGCCCGGCTGCGCGCCGCCCAGCCGGAAGAAGGGATCGAAGCCCGCCAGCACGTCATAGGGGCGGCCCGGCACACTGATCTCCGCCGGGCGCCAGTCGCCGAGCGGCGACACCGGCGTCACCAGCGTCCACAACAGGCGCGCACATTGCGTCGCCAGCCCTGCGATCAGGAGCAGCTCGGCCAGCGAATAGACGTTCACGACGGGCAGGCGGCGCAGGATACGCCGCGTGCGCGCGTCGATGTTCAAGCGCATGTATCAGTCCCGTCCCGCACCCTAGCGCCTACGCATGCCATGTTACGCTTTTGCGTCAAAGGGGTGAGATGCACGCGTCCATAGTCTGGCGTCTTCCCCTCGCCGAACGCGTGGCGGTAGGATGCGGTGCATGAACGACTCACCTCCCCTCGGCAACGGGCTGGACCCCGCCCCGATCGCCGCGCGCCTGCTCGCGCAACCGGGCGTGCAAAAGGTGCCGAGCCCGAAGCTCGACCTGTTCCTCGCGCGCAACTTCATCGGGCCGGAATTGTGCGCGGCGCTGATCGAGCGGATCGACGCGGTGCGCCGGCCCTCGACGATCGCCGACGCCAATGGCGATTCGGCGTTCCGGACCAGCGAGACGGGCGACCTGTTCGCGGGCGACCCGGTGGTGCAGGCGGTCGAACGGCGGCTCGCGATGTTCACCGGCCTCGACCCTGCGCACGGCGAGCCGTTGCAGGGCCAGCGCTATGCCGTCGGGCAGGAGTTCAAGGGCCACACCGACTATTTCGAGCCGCAGGGCGCGGATTATGCGCGATATTGCTCTGTCGCGGGCAACCGCACCTGGACGGTCATGGTCTATCTCAACGCCCCCGAGGCAGGTGGCGCGACCCGCTTCAAGGCAGTCGACAAGATCGTTCAGCCGGAAACGGGCAAGCTGGTCGCGTGGAACAACCGGCGGCCGGACGGATCGCTCAATCCGGCGACGCTTCATCAAGGAATGAAGGTGCGCGCCGGGGTGAAATACGTCATCACGAAATGGTATCGCGAACTGCCCTGGGGCTGACCTCCCCGGCATGAAAAGGGGGCTTCCACCCGCGACACGCGCGTGGAAAGCCCCCCTCCGTCACCGCTTGCGCGATGCCATCTCCCCGTATCGGGGAGGATGTGCGACCTAGAAGGTCGCGCTGACGCCGAGGCTGAACACGCGGCCGAGGTTGTATTTGTTGATGAACACCTCGTTCCCACTCGGGAAGGTCTGGCTCTCGCGATACTTGGTGCGCGTCAGGTTGCGCGCCTCGGCCTTGATCTCGAACTTGCCGCCCATAAGCTCGACGCCCTGCCGCGCGACGAGGTCGAGGCGGATGCCGGGATGCTCGATCACGTCCGGCTGGAAGCCGACGCCCGACAGGTTCGACGGGCCGCGGTTGGTGACGCGGTCGCTGGCATAGTTGAACAGCATCGTGATCTGCGACAGCGAGGCGGTGTCCTCCAGCCCGATCTGCACGTTGACCAGATGGTCCGACTGGCCGGTCAGCGGCGCGCCGTCGCGGAACTGGAGCGAGGCCGGGCCGAAGCCGGTGCGGCAGCCGCCCAGCGTCTGGTTGAGCACGTTGGGGACGCACGAACCGTCCGCGGTGATGCTCGACTTGGTGTAGGTGTAGTTGGCGACGAACAGCGCGCGGCGGGTGGCGAAGAAATCGCCCTGGAACACGTCCGCAAGGCGGAAGTATTTCTGTAGCTCGACCTCGCCGCCGTACAGCGTCGCCTTGGGCAGGTTGGTGAAGCCGGTCTGCAACCGGTCGTCGGCGCCGGTGTAGAAGCCGACCTGCTCGATCGGATTGTCGATCCGCTTGTAGAAGCCCGCCAGCGTGAAGCGCTGGTCGCGCTTGAAGAACCATTCGTAGCGCGCTTCGAGATTGTACAGCTCGCTGTCCTGCAACAGCGGGTTGCCGAAGAACAGGCGATCCGAATCAGGATCGCGGAACTGCTGCGGTGCTAGCTCGCGGAACTGCGGACGCGAGATCGTCTTGGCGGCGCTGGCGCGCAGCTGCATGTCGGAGGCGAAGTTCCAGGTCAGCGTCGCCGCCGGCAGCCAGTAATTGTTCTTGAGCCGGGTGGTCGCGGTCTGCACCGGCGTCACCTTTTCGGTGCCGGTTTCGTAGCGCAGGCCGATCACCGCGCGCAGGCCATCGAACGCCTCCGCTTCCGCCTGCAGATAGCCGGCATGCACGTCGAGCGACGCATCATAGGCATAGGCGCCGAGCGGCGTGTTGAACTGCAGCTGGATCGTACAGGCGCCGGTGCCCTGCAACGGGCAGGCGTTGTTGAGCACGTCCGGGCTGAGCAGATAGTCCGGGCGCAGCAGGTTGTAGGGATAGCCCGGCGCGGTGCCGCCGCCCGCCGAGGTCTGGTAGTTGAACTGGAGCCGCGACGACGTGCGATCCGTCCCCTGGTAGAAATAGCCCGCCGACAGCGTGATCGGACGATCGCCGTCGATCTTGTACGAGGCGTCGGCCTGGCCGGTGAACAGGTCCTCGTTCAGCTCGCTGAACACGATCGAGGCGAAGGGGGTGAAGCGCTGCGACACCTGATAGGCGCCGTTGCACTGGAAGCCCTCGGCCTGCTGGCCGCCGTCGCTGGTGATCGGCAGGCCGTTCGACGTGGTCGCCGAGCAGAGATAGTCGAACTGGCGCTCGTACGGGGCGTTGCGCTTCGAATTGGCATAGGCGAAGCGGCCATCGAGTTTGAGCGCGTCGGTCAGCTTGAACTCGCCGACCAGCTGGCTCTCGATCAGCTGACGCTCGAACCAGTTGGTGTTCTGCTGGAAACGCAGGCCGCTGGCGTTGTTGTACAGCGTCGCCGCCGATCCGCGGCCCTGCTTCAGCGTGTCGTGGATATAGACGTTGGTCCAGCGGATCGTGTTCTCGCCGAATTCGAGGCCGAGGCCGATCAGCGCGTTGGCGACGATGCGGTTGTCGGTCAGCAGGGTGCGATAATCGTTGCGGAGCGTGCCGTCCGCCGACACCGTATCCTGCTGAATCGCCGAGCGGGTGCGGAAGGTGTTGCTGGCGCTGAGCGAGGCGATCACGCCGAGACGCGACCCGCCGATGTCGTAGACCGAGCCGCCGCTGATCTCGCCCGACCAGTTCGCCGGCAACTGGTTGTTGCGCTGGAGCAGCGTGGTCGAGGCGTTCGACAGCTGCGCGACCTGCGCCGCTGGGATGATGCCGGTGCCGGTCGGCGCGTTCTTGATGAACGAGGGCACCTTGCGCGTGCCGTCGTCGAAGCCGATCCAGTCGGCATCGCCGCCGTAATAGGTGTAGCCCAGCTCGCTGGTCGTCGCGTCGTCCGCCGAGATGGTCGCGCCGGCCGAGATGAAGTTCTTGTCCGGGATCGCCTTGGTCGTCAGGTTGATGACGCCGCCGCCGAATTCGCCCGGATAGTTCACCGAATAGGTCTTCTGGACCAGCGCCGATCCGACGATCGTGGTCGGGAAGATGTCGAGCGGGACCGAGCGGCGCAGCGGCTCGGGCGACGGCAGGGGCGAGCCGTTGAGCAGCGACGACGAATAGCGGTCGCCGAGGCCGCGGACGTAGACGAAGCCGCCGCCGACCACCGACAGGCCGGTGACGCGGGTCAGCGCACCGGCGATGTCGCCTTCGCCGGTGCGGGCGATGTCGGCGCTCGACAGCACCGCGACGATCTGCGGCGTGGCGCGCACGACATTGGGGATGTTGCGGCCGACGACGACGATATCGGCGCTGTCGCCGCTTGCGCCCGGCGCGGAAATCTCGACCGGCGCGTCCTGCTGATCGTTCGCGGTCGGCTCCGCGCTCTGCGGGTTCGTCGCGCCATTGGCGTCGGAGGTGGCGGGCGTCGACGTCTGCGCGGGCAGCGGCGCGGCGGGGGCCGGCGACGCGGTGCCTCCGGCCTGCGCGAGGACCGCCGGCGCCACGAGGGTGGAGGACATCAATAGAAGGGTGGCGAAAGCGAGCCGCTGCGGCATGACCGTCAATCCCGGATCAAGAGGCTGTTATAAAGGTATCCGGGGCGGCGCTGCCGCCACCCCGGACCCGATGCTGTGAGCGGGGGCGGCGTGCCCCCGATCATCAGCGGCCCTGGCAGGCGAAGTAGACCGAGTTGAACGACGGCGGGCCGAAGTCCTGCAGCGCCGAGTCGGCCGGACGGACCGTCGAGCGACCGCCGCTGGTCTGTTCGCCGGCGATGATGTTGACGCAGGCGACCGTGTTGACCGTCTTCACGACACCGTTGACGAAGCGCATGTCCGAACCGCCACGCTGGCGGATCGCGGCGGGGGCCAGCGCGGTCTGGATGAAGGTGAAGTTGGCGTAGGTCGAGAAGGTGCGCGGCAGCAGGTCCTCGGCGTTGTTCGAGTCGATCTCGGTCGAGAAGCTGTCCGGCGTCGCGCCCAGCGTGCGCTGCGCCGCGATCATGAACTGCATGAAACCGCGATAGCCGTTGTCGATGTCGAAGCCGTCGTCGTCGGCGCCGGTGACCGCGATATATTTGATGTTGGTGTTGCCGCCGAAGATCTCGATGCCGTCATCCGCCGAATTGTGGCTCTGGATATGGTCGAGCACGGTGCCCGAACCGGTGCCGCCCAGCGTCAGGCCCTGCAGTTCGTTGCCATCGCTGATCGCGATGCCCGAATAGCGGATCTGGACGTAGGACATCTGGCCGCTCGAATCCGCCGCGGTCGGACCGCCGTAGAAGCGGCCGGTGACGCCCTCGATCGCCTGCTGGCAGGTGGTCGAGGTGCCGCCCGCGTTGTTCGGGCCGGTGCCGGCGGCGCAGACGCCGACGGGCGCGCGGCCGAGCAGGATGATGCCGCCCCACTGACCCTGCGTCGCGTCCGAAACGCCGTTGACGGCGAGATTCTGCTGCGAGGTGAAGATGATCGGATTGTCGCGGTTGCCCACGGCGTTGATCTTCGACCCGCGATTGACGAGCAGCAGGTCGTTGGTTGGCTCCGACGAATCGGCGGCGATGACCACGCCCGGCTCGATCGTCAGCGTGACGCCGGCCGCGCCGGTGGTGCCGAGATCGGTGCCGACCTCGGTCTGGCCACGCAGGCGGTAATAGACGCCGGCGATCTTCGGCAGCGTCAGGTTGGTGGTGATGTTCTGCGGGATCAGGCAGCCCTGGAACCCGCCGACGACGTCGCTGGTGGTCGTGCCGGTCGGGCAGACCGAGGCGGCGACCCGGGCGCCGACGTTCGGCACCGCGGTGCAGCGCGCGCCCGAACCGCCGAACTCCGCGGAGGTTGAATTGCAGGTCCAGCCCTGGAAGCTGGTGTCGCTCGGGCCGTTCAGCGCGCCGACGAAGTTGGTGCTGGTGAAGAAGCTGTTGATCGACGACGGGTCGGTCGCGGTGGTCAGCGGCGCGGTGCCGACCGGGTAGAGGCCGTTGAGCGTGGCGCCGGTGCCGTTGACGTTGTTGTTGGTGCCGGCGTTGACGATCGCGAGCTGCTCATCGGAGGTGACCGAGATGCCGTTGACGCTGGTGACGGCGGCGAACTGCGCCGCGGTGATCGCGGTCGGCGTCGGGGTCGGCGCGGTCGGCGTCGGCGTGGCGATCGGCTGGTTGATGACGACGCTGCCGGCACCCGGCGAGGCGACGTTGTCGGCACCGCCGCAGCCCGACAGCGCGAGGCAGGCCGTCGAGGCCATGAGGAATGTGCCGATACGCATGTTGCTCGCCATGTCGAAAAGCTCCCGGGTCGAAATCGTTGCTGATGGTCGGACGGCGTCGTCCGCGATCGGCCAAGGCTCCCCCTCTGCCGATCCCTGACGCCGCCGTTAGGGGCGGCACATGACTCCTGCGTGAGGGTTTCGAGACGATCTCGTTACGTCCGTGGGACGATTTTGTGACACCGCCCGATCCGGGACGCGAAAAGGGCGCCCCTCCTGCGAGGGACGCCCTTTCGTCAGGCCAGCAATGTCGATCGGCGATTACTTCTCGCCATTGTCCTTCACGCCGACCACGGGGACCGACACGGTCTCCTTTTCGGTCTGCACCTTGGGAACCTCGACGGTGGTTTCCTTGGTGCCGACGACGACCTTCTTCGAATCGAGATCGACATCGGGGAGCGTGCCGCCCTTGGCGCTGATGTCGACGTCGGGCAGTGCGCCCTTCTTGACGTCCGCGCTCCAGAAGCCGGTCAGGAACAGCAGGGCAACGATGACGACGGCGACGATGGCGACGATCCCGAGCACGCGGCCCGCGCCGCCACGGCGTTCCACCACCACGCGGTCGCCGTTACGGTCGGTCGTATATTCCACCATGTTCACTCTCCCTTTGATCGATTTGTGAGAGACTTAATCCCGATCAAAGCAGATTGTTCCCGATCCGCAACGACCAAAGCGGACATGAACGGGACGCAGACGGTTAACATGGCGCAGCGGATCGCCGCAGCGCCCCCGCGCCCTACGAAGGGCGCCAGAGACCAGAAAGCCCGCCGGTCGGGCGACCTGGCGGGCTGTCATGGTGGGCGCGACAGGGATTGAACCTGTGACCCCACCCGTGTGAAGGGTGTGCTCTACCGCTGAGCTACGCGCCCCCGATCCTAGGCCATGTCGTGACACGCGCCGTCGGGAAGCGGGCCTTTACGGGGCGCCGCCTCGCCTGTCCAGCCCGGATTTCGCCGGCCCCGGGGTGTTTAGTTGACCGAATCCTTGAGGCCCTTGCCGGCCTTGAACTTCGGCTGCGACGAGGCCTTGATCGTCATCGGCTCGCCGGTGCGCGGATTGCGGCCGGTCGACGCCTTGCGCTTCGAGACGGAGAAGGTGCCGAAACCAACCAGCCGCACTTCGTCGCCCTTCTTCAGACTCGCCGAGATCGCGTCGAACACCGCCTCGACCGCCTTGATCGCATCGCCCTTGGCGAGGCCCGAGGTGTCCGCGACCGTCGCGATCAGCTCTTGCTTGTTCATGGAAATACTGCCCCCTTCGTATACTTTAGAAGAATCGTTACCAAGCCAGAACGGCAAGTAATGCTGTCCGGACCGGCGGAGTCAATGGATACCGCCGCGCCTTGGCAGGCGCAGCGGTTCCAAAACGTTAACGACCCGATCCTAAGGTTGCCCGATCAGTGATGCAACTCGCCACCGGCCGGAGCGACGCCTGACGGCGGCAAAGCGGCGAGTTCGTCGGCATCGGTCCAGTCGATCGCCTCCAGCGGCTCGGTCAGCGCGAGCTTGAGCACCTCGTCGACATGGCTCACCGGGACGATCGCCAGCCCGTCCTTGATGTTCTGCGGGATGTCGGCGAGGTCCTTCTCGTTCTCCTGCGGGATCAGCACCGTGGTGATGCCGCCGCGCAGCGCCGCGAGCAGCTTTTCCTTCAATCCGCCGATCGGCAGCACGCGGCCGCGCAGCGTCACCTCGCCGGTCATCGCGACGTCCTTCTTCACCGACACGCCGGTCAACGTCGAGACGATCGACACGACCAGCCCGATGCCAGCGGACGGCCCGTCCTTAGGCACCGCGCCTTCGGGCAGGTGGATGTGGATGTCCTTGCGGTGGAACAGCGACGGCTTGATGCCATAGGACGGCGAGCGCGCCTGGACGAAGCTGAAGGCAGCCTGCACCGATTCCTTCATCACGTCGCCGAGCTTGCCGGTCGTCTTGATCCCGCCCTTGCCCGGCACGGTGACGCTCTCGATCGTCAGCAATTCGCCGCCGACCTCGGTCCAGGCGAGGCCGGTGACCGCGCCGATCTGATGCTCCGTCTCGCCGAGGCCATGGCGATACTTCTGCACGCCGGCGAACTCGCCCAGATTGTCGGGCGTCACCGTGACGCTGGTCACCTTGCCCTCGAGGATCTGGCGCAGCGCCTTGCGCGCCAGCCGGGCGATCTCGCGCTCGAGCGTGCGCACGCCCGCCTCGCGGGTGTATTTCTGGATCAGCGCGCGCAGCCCCTCGTCGGTCAGCGTGAACTCGCCCGGCTTCAGCCCGTGCGCCTCGATCTGCTTCTCGATCAGATGGCCCTTGGCGATCTCGACCTTTTCGTCCTCGGTATAGCCCTCCAGCCGGATGATCTCCATCCGGTCGAGCAGCGGCTGCGGCAAGTTGAGCGTGTTGGCTGTGCAGACGAACATCACGTCGCTGAGATCGATGTCGATCTCGAGATAATGGTCGTTGAACTTGCCGTTCTGTTCGGGGTCGAGCACCTCGAGCAGCGCCGATGCCGGATCACCACGGAAATCCTGGCCGAGCTTGTCGATCTCGTCGAGCAGGAACAGCGGGTTGCTGGTGCCGGCCTTCTTGAGGTTGGTGACGATCTTGCCCGGCAGCGAACCGATATAGGTGCGGCGATGGCCGCGGATCTCGGCCTCGTCGCGCACGCCGCCCAGGCTCTGGCGGATGAACTCACGCCCGGTCGCCTTGGCGATCGACTTGCCGAGGCTGGTCTTGCCGACGCCCGGCGGGCCGACGAGGCACAGGATCGGCCCCTTCAGCTTGTTGGTGCGCGCCTGCACGCCGAGATATTCGACGATCCGGTCCTTGACCTTCTCGAGCGCGTAATGGTCCTCGTCCAGCACCGCCTGCGCGGCGGCGATGTCCTTCTTGATCTTGGACTTCTTGCCCCAGGGCAGGCCGAGCAGCACGTCGAGATAGTTGCGCACCACCGTCGCCTCGGCGCTCATCGGCGCCATCGTCTTGAGCTTCTTGAGCTCCGACGTCGCCTTGGTCCGCGCCTCCTTGGACAGTTTGAGCGTCGCGATCTTCTGCGTCAGCTCGGCGATCTCGTCGCCGTCGCTCTCGTCGTCGCTGTTACCCAGCTCGCGCTGGATCGCCTTGAGCTGTTCGTTGAGATAATATTCGCGCTGCGTCTTCTCCATCTGGCGCTTGACGCGGCTCTTGATCTTCTTCTCGACGTGCAGGACGCCGAGTTCGCCCTCCATCAGCGCATAGGCCATCTCCAGCCGCTTGACCGGATCGGGCTCGACCAGCAGCGCCTGCTTGTCGGCGACCTTGACCTGCACGTTCGCCATGATCGCGTCGGACAGTTTGGCGGCATCGGTCAGCTCGGACAGTTGCACCGCGGTTTCCGCCGGCAGCTTCTTGTTGAGCTTGGCATAGGCCTCGAACTGCTCGACCGACGAGCGCATCAGCGCCTCGACCTCGATCCCCTCCGCCTCGCGCTCCTCCATCATCTCGACGGTGGACTGGAGATAGTCCGCGCCTTCGGTCAGCTCGCCGAGCCGGCCGCGCGCCTTGCCCTCGACCAACACGCGCACGGTGCCGTCGGGCAGTTTCAGCAGCTGGAGCACGGTGGCGGTGACGCCGACCTCGTACAGGTCCTCGCGGCCGGGATCGTCCTCGGCCGGGTCGAGCTGCGCGACGAGGAAGATCTCCTTGTCGGCGCCCATCGCCGCTTCCAGCGCGGCGACCGATTTGTCGCGTCCGACGAACAGCGGCACGATCATGTGCGGAAAGACGACGATATCGCGCAGCGGCAGAACGGGGAATGTGGTCATGGATACTCCGGTGCCGCTTCGAACGGGGCGGCTTTGATACACTATATGGTGATGCCACGGCATCCATCAATCGTCGCGCGTACGGCACGGCGGGACTTGTCATCGCCGGGGCGAGCGTCGAAACCGGCCCCGTCGCTTGCGCCGAAACCCGCAACGCCCAATCGGGAGTACAGAATGTCGCTTCGCCTGCCGTTCGCCGCCCTGCTGATGCTGTCGACCGCGGGGATCGCCGCGGAGAAGGGCCAGCCGCCGATCACGCCGCAGACCGCCATGTCGGGCGGCCCGCTCGACCCGGCGCAGAAGAAGGTGACGTTCGACAGTGCCGACCTGCAGATCGAGGTCGATCCGGTGCGCGAGGTCATCAACGGCACGGCGACCCTCGCCTTCACCGCGCTGGAAAAGACAAACAGGATCGTCGTCGATCTCGACAAGAATTATACGGTGACGTCGGTGCAGGTCGACGGCGTCGATGCGGGCTTCGCCAATCCCGAAGGGCGGATGACCATCACCCTCGCCAAGAAGGTCGCCAAGGACGCCAAGCTATCCGTCAAGATCGTCTATGGCGGCCGCCCGCACACCGCGGTCCGCGCACCCTGGGATGGCGGCTTCGTCTGGTCGAAGACGCGCGACGGCAAGCCCTGGGTGGCGACGGCGGTGCAGATGGAAGGGTGCGACCTGATCTGGCCGTGCATCGACTATCCGACCTACGAGCCCGAGAAGATCACGCTGCACATCACCGTGCCGGCGGGGCTGAAGGCGCCGTCGAACGGCAAGCTGCTCGGCATCGACCGGTTCGACGACGGGCGCAGCACCTGGAACTGGGAGGTGAAGCGCCCCAACCTCTATGGCATCGCGCTCAACGTCGGGCCGTATGAGGAGATCAAGGGCACCTACAAGAGCAAGTTCGGCAACGAGATACCGATGTTCTATTGGTACCTGCCCGGCGAGAAGGACAAGGCCGAAAAGCTGTTCGCTGAATTCGCCCCGACGCTGGCTTTCTACGAAAGCGTCGTCGGTCCGTACCCCTGGGCGGACGAGAAGGTCGGCGTCGTCGAAACCCCGCACAAGGGCATGGAGCACCAGACGATCAACGCCTACGGCAACGAATATGCCAAGGCGCCGGAAGGGTTCGACTGGCTGTTCCAGCACGAGTTCGGCCACGAATGGTTCGCCAACCAGCTCACCGCGAGCAACTGGGACGATTTCTGGCTGCACGAGGGCTTCACCGCCTATATGCAGCCGCTCTACGGTCGCTGGCGCGAGGGCGACGGGCGCTACACCGCGATGATGCTGGCGAGCCGCACCGGCATCCAGAACACCTCGCCGCTGGTGACCGGCAAGCCGCAGAGCGCCGAGGACGTCTACGAACGCGCGCCCGGACGCGGCGGCGACATCTACACCAAGGGTTCGTGGATCCTGCACACGCTGCGCAATACGGTCGGCGACAAGGCGTTCGCCGAGATCCTGCGGCGCGAGGTCTATGGCCGCCCCGATCCCGCACCGGGCAATTTCACCCCGCAGTTCCGCACGACGCCGGAGTTCATCGCGATCGTCAATCAGGTGACCGGGCAGGACTGGCAGTGGTTCTTCGACGTCTACCTCTATCAGGCAGCGCTGCCCAAGCTGGTGGTGAACCGCAATGCGACGCAACTGACGCTGAAATGGGTGACGCCCTTGCCAAAGGCCTTCCCGCTGCCGGTCGAGGTGGCGGTCGACGATGTCTTGCAGACGGTGCCGATGACCGGCGGCCTCGCCACGATCACCGTGCCGGCGGACGCGCATGTCGTCGTCGATCCGATGGCGCGGCTGCTCAAGCAGGACGATGCCGTCGACGCCTTCCAGGCGTGGAAGGCGGAGCAGAAGCCGGCGAAATGACGGGGCATCGCGGCGAACGGGAGCAGGACATGATGGCCAATTGGGTCGCCCGCACCGCCGAAATGGCGGCGATCTTCATGGTCGGCGACGGCCTGATCGGCCTCGCCCAGCCGCGCCGCCATGTCGAGTTGTGGAAGAAGGATGCGCTCGGCACCGAAGTGATGGTCGCGCCGTTCGTCGACCGGCCGGGGCGGCGGCGGCTCTATGCGGCGGCGCAGATCGCCGCCGGGCTGTGGCTCGCCAGCCGCCAGCGCCCGCGCTGAACGTCGCGGGCGCTGGCGGAGCTGGCTCCGGTCACCGGACCGTCAGGGAATGACGGTGGTGAACAGATAAGCGGCGAAGATCACCAGATGGACGACGCCCTGCAACACCGTCGTCCGCCCCGTCCCCAGCGAGATCGTCGTCACGAACAGCGACAGCGCGAGCAATGTCATGCTCTTGGCGCCGATGCCGAGCGCCAGCGGCAGGTCGAGCACGAGACTGACGATCGCCACCGCCGGGATGGTCAGGCCGATCGTCGCCAGCGCCGATCCCAGCGCGAGGTTGAGGCTGGTCTGCAGCCGGTCGCGGCGCGCGGCATTATAGGCGGCGAGGCTTTCCGGCGCGAGCACCAGCGCCGCGATCACCACGCCGACGATCGCCAGCGGCAGGCCCGCCGCGAGGATCGCCTCCTCGACCTGCGCCGACAGGCCCTTGGCGAGCATCACGACGACGACCAGCGCGAGCAGCAGGATGCCGAACGCGGTCCAGGCGGTGCGGTCGCTCGGCGGGGCGGCATGCGCCTCGGGCTCGACGTCGCCGGCGGGCAGGAAATAGTCGCGGTGGCGCACGGTCTGCACCAGTACGAACGTGCCGTAGAGGACGAGGCTGACGATCGCGACGAAGATCAGCTGCGAGGGCGCGTAGGTCGGTCCCGCGGCGCTCGTCGTGTAATTGGGGAGGATCAGCGACAGCACGACCAGCGCCGCCAGCGTCGCCAGCGCCGCGCTGATCCCGCGCAGCGTGAAGCGTTGTTCGCCATGCTTCATCCCGCCCGTCAGCAGGCACAGGCCGATGATGAAGTTGAGGATAATCATGATCGCGGCGAACACCGTGTCGCGCGCCAGCGCCGCGACGTCGCCCGACCCCGACAGCATCAGCGAGACGATCAGCGACACCTCGATCACCGTCACCGCCACCGCGAGCACCAGCGTGCCGAAGGGCTCGCCGACGCGATGGGCGACGACCTCGGCATGATGCACCGCCGCGACGACCGAGCCGATCAGCACCAGCGCGGCGACGATCGTACCGACCGTGCCCATCGCATAGATCGACAGCAACACCGCCGGCACGCCCAGCGCCGGAAACAGGATCGCCCAGAGCGGCAGCCCCATCCAGCCCTTCGGCGCCGCTTGCCGCGTGATGGCCTCGTTCGTCGTTGCGGTCATGCCCGTCCCCGATATCGTTACGCAAAGCCAATGCTTCGGCGCGCGGAAAGGTCCGTTGTGGGTCCGGCGGCGTTACCCGTTTACCTTTTGACACGATCCGCACATCGAACCGCGGGCGCCGCGTCAGTGCCCCAGGACGATGAGGAGCGCGGGGAAGAGGTTCTGGAGGACGTGGACCGCGATGACGATGCCGACCGCCGTCCAGAAGCCGCGCGGGCGCCAGGTGACGTAGAGCGTCGAGAAGATCAGGAACGGCCACCAGATCACCGCACCCCACAAAGGCGCCGCGAGGCTGTGCAGCACGCCCCAGATCGCCGCGCTGGCGACCGCCGCCTGCCAGCCGGCAAGGACACGCAGCAGGATCGCGAGGATCGCGGCCATGAGCAGCGTCTCGACCACCGGGCTGAAACCGGCGATCAGGAACAGCTTCACCGGCGCGGAGGCGTCGCCGAGGTCAGGCCCGGCATTGTCCGGCACCAGCCAGGCGATCGCATAGCTCAGCATCGTACTGCCGGCGATCGTCAGCATCCAGCCGATCAGGATCGCGAGCCACGGCCGCGAATCGCGGAACAGCGCGAGCGGGAGAATGGCGAGCGGTCCCCTGCCCGCCTGCCAGCCGGAACTGATCTCCGGGGCCGGTTCGATCCGTGTCGCTGTCATCGTCATCCTGTCGCTTGCCCGAGCGTCATCGCCCGCGCGGCGTTAACGCCGGATGAGGAGCGCGTCTCCGCCGCCACGAAAAAGGGCGCCGCTCTCGCGACGCCCTTCCCCATTCCAAGACGGACCGGTCAGGCGGCGGCGCCCGCCCCGTCCTTCTTCTTTTCGGCATAGACGCGGATCGGTTCCTTGCGGCCTTCGATCACGTCCTTGTCGATCATCACCTCGTCGACGCCGTCCATGCCGGGCAGGTCGAACATCGTGTCGAGCAGGATCGCCTCGAGGATCGACCGCAGGCCGCGGGCGCCGGTCTTGCGCTCGATGCCCTTCTTGGCGACCGCGACCAGCGCGTCGTCGGTGAAGCCCAGGTCGACCGATTCCATCTCGAACAGCTTCTGGTATTGCTTCACCAGCGCGTTCTTCGGCTCCTTCAGGATCTTGACCAGCGCATCGATGTCGAGGTCCTCGAGCGTCGCGATCACCGGCAGGCGGCCGACGAATTCGGGGATCAGGCCGAACTTGAGCAGATCCTCCGGCTCGGTCTGACGCAGCATCTCGCCCGTACGACGCTCTTCCGGTGCGGCGACATAGGCGCCGAAGCCGATCGACTTGCCCTGCAGGCGGTCGCCGATGATCTTTTCGAGACCGCTGAACGCGCCGCCGCAGATGAACAGGATGTTCGTCGTGTCGACCTGCAGGAATTCCTGCTGCGGATGCTTGCGGCCGCCCTGCGGCGGGACGCTCGCGGTGGTGCCTTCCATAAGCTTGAGCAGCGCCTGCTGCACGCCCTCGCCCGACACGTCGCGCGTGATCGACGGATTCTCCGCCTTGCGGCTGATCTTGTCGATCTCGTCGATGTAGACGATGCCGCGCTGCGCACGCTCGACGTTATAGTCGGACGCCTGGAGCAGTTTGAGAATGATGTTCTCGACATCTTCGCCGACGTAACCCGCCTCGGTCAGCGTCGTCGCGTCCGCCATCGTGAACGGCACGTCGAGGATGCGCGCCAGCGTCTGCGCAAGCAGCGTCTTGCCGCAGCCGGTCGGGCCGACGAGCAGGATGTTCGACTTGGCGAGCTCGACGTCCGCACCCTTGGCGCCGTGGTTCAGGCGCTTGTAATGGTTGTGGACCGCCACCGACAGCACGCGCTTCGCCTGCTTCTGGCCGATGACGTAATCGTCGAGCACGTCGCAGATTTCCTGCGGCGTCGGCACGCCACCGTCCTTCTTGGAGACAAGCGCGGACTTGGTCTCTTCACGGATGATGTCGTTGCACAGCTCCACGCACTCGTCGCAGATGAACACGGTCGGCCCTGCGATGAGCTTGCGCACCTCGTGCTGCGACTTGCCGCAGAACGAGCAGTAGAGGGTGCTCTTCGAGTCGCCACCGCTCAGTTTCGTCATTCACACTTCCTTGTCGCGGGATCGGACCCGCCGGTGAGGCCGGGTATGGTAGCCCGGCCGATACGCAAACCACAACGCCCAAACGTGTTTAATGGACACGGCCGGGCGCGCATCAGCGCCCTTACGCCGCCTTCGCCACGTCCTCGGTCGGCGCGGGGCGCTTGTCGAATACCTCGTCGACGAGGCCGAACGCCTTGGCTTCGTGCGCCTCGAGGAACGTATCGCGGTCCATCCGGCGCTCGATCTCGTCGATCGGCTGGCCGGTGTACTGCGCGTAGAGCTGGTTCATCCGCGCCCGGATGCGCAGGATTTCCTTCGCCTGGATCTCGATGTCGGACGCCATGCCCTGCGCCCCGCCCGAAGGCTGGTGGATCATGATCCGCGCATTGGTGAGCGCGACGCGCATGCCCGGTTCGCCGCTGGCGAGCAGGAAGCTGCCCATCGACGCCGCCTGACCGATGCACACCGTGCCGACGCGCGGACGGATGTATTGCATCGTGTCGTGGATCGCCATGCCCGCCGTGACGACGCCGCCCGGCGAGTTGATGTACATGAAGATGTCCTTCTTCGGGTTCTCGGACTCGAGGAAGAGCAGCTGCGCGGTGATGAGGCTGGCCATGCCGTCCTCCACCCCGCCGGTGACGAAGATGATCCGCTCGCGCAGCAGGCGGCTGAAAATGTCGAACGAGCGTTCGCCGCGATTCGACTGTTCGATGACGATCGGCACCAGACCCGCCCCGGGGGACATTGGGGTCTGCTGCAAGCCAAGGCCGGCGTGGGCGATGGGGCTCATGAAGTCGCCGGTCTCGAACGGATTGTGCATGGGTGTCTCTCTTATGCCCTTAGAGACGCCAACATCGGCGCTCCCGCAGGGGAGTTCAACCCCCGCTGGCAGGGGCGGGATGTGCCAGATAGGCCAAACGCCGCACTTCGCGCCGCCCGCGCACGACGGTGTCGAGGATCAGGCCCGCGAACACGCACAAGGCGGCGATAATCATCAGTCCGGTGATGAGGATCGCGGTCGGGAAGCGCGGCACGAGATGCGTCTGCATGTAGGTGAGCGCCAGCGGGATGCCGAGCACGACGCCGAGCAGGGCGAACAGCGCGCCGATCGCCCCGAAGAACAGCAGCGGCCGCTCGATACGGTACAGCGTCAGGATCGTGCCGAGGATGCGGAAGCCGTCGCCATAGGTGCTGAGCTTCGACGCCGATCCTTCGGGGCGCGCATAATAAGGCGTCTCGATCTCCGCGCAGGGCATCTTCAGTTCGAGCGCGTGGACGCTGATCTCCGTCTCGATCTCGAACCCCGACGACAGCGACGGGAAGCTCTTGACGAAACGGCGCGAGAAGACGCGATAGCCCGACAGGATATCGGTGAAGCTGCGCCCGAACAGCCGCGCGAGCATGCCGGTCAGCACCGCGTTGCCGAAGCGATGGCCGCGGCGATAGCTGTCCTGCACCTGGCTGATCCGGCTGCCGACGATCATGTCGCACTGCTCGCCGAGCAGCCGCGCGACGAGGGCGGGCGCGGAGGCGGCGTCATAGGTCGCGTCGCCATCGGCCATGACGTAAACGTCGGCATCGATATCGGCGAACATCCGGCGGACGACATTGCCCTTGCCCTGGATCCGCTCGGTGCGGACGATCGCGCCCGCGGCGCGCGCGACGGCGACCGTCGCGTCGGTGGAATTGTTGTCGTAGACGTAGACCGTCGCCTCCGGCAGCGCGGCACGGAAGCCCGCGACCGTCTGCGCGATCGCCGCGGCCTCGTTGTAACAGGGTAACAGGACGGCGATCGTCGGCTGGGTCACGTCCGTCCTCTTTGGGTCAGCAAGGGTGCGGGACCGCCCGCACCACCCGGTTCGTCATCCCCGCGATGGCCGGGATCCATAGACGCCGACGCTGCGGCTCCATCGGGAAGCTGCGCGTCTGGATCCCCGCCTCCCGAGGGGATGACGATGGCGGGAAGGGGACGACGCCCCCTCCCCCATCAGTGTCAGCCCTCGGTCTTCGCCGCCGCCTTCTTCGCGCGCGGCTTCTTGGCCGGTGCGTCGGCGGCCTCGGTGCCCTCAGCCGCTTCGGCAGCGACCGGCGACGATTCGGTCACCTGCGTCTCCGCCTCGACCGGCGCGGCGGCCTTTTTAGCGCGCGGCTTCTTGGCGGGCGCTTCGTCGGACGTCGCGGACGGCTCGGCCTCCGTCGTCGCGGTTTCGCCCTCGGCGACCGGCTTCTTCGCCGCCGCCTTCCTGGCGGGCTTGGCCTCGCCGTCCGCCTTGGCCTTCTTGGCGCGCGGCTTGTGGTTGTCGTGATCGTGGCTGTGCGTGCCGGTCGCGAAACCGTCCTCGCTCTCGATCGCGGCTTCCAGCTCCTCGCGGGTCGCGTCGCGGTCGGTCACGTCCGCCTTCTCGAACAGGAAGTCGACGACCTTGTCCTCGTACAGCGGCGCGCGCAGCTGGGCGGCCGCCATCGGCTCCTGCTGGACGTACTGGATGAAGCGCTGCTGGTCCTCGCCGCGATACTGCTGCGCGGCCTGCGCGATCAGGCGGTTCATCTCCTGCTGGCTGACCTCGACGCCGTTCGCCTGGCCGATCTCGGACAGCAGCAGGCCCAGGCGCACGCGGCGCTCGGCGATCTTGCGATAGTCCTCGCGCTCCGATTCCATCTCGGCCAGCGCCGCGGCGGGATCTTCCTCGTGCGTCGCCTCATGCTCCAGCTGCTGCCAGATCTGCGCGAACTCGGCCTCGACCATCGACGGCGGCACTTCGAAATCGTGACCCTCGGCGAGCTGGTCGAGCAGCTTGCGCTTCATATGGGTGCGCGTCAGGCCATTATGCTCCTGCTCGATCTGCCCCTTGATGAGGCCGCGCAGCTGCTCGAGGCTCTCGAGCCCGAGGTTCTTGGCGAGATCCTCGTCGATCTTGCTCTCGGCCGCGACCTGGATCTTCTTGACGACGATGTCGAACGTCGCGGGCTGGCCGGCGAGTTCCTTGGCACCGTAATCCTCGGGGAAGGTGACGTTGAGCGTCTTCTCTTCGCCCAGCGTCACGCCGACCAGCTGCTCCTCGAAACCGGGGATCAGGCGGCCCGAACCCAGCTCGACGCCCATGTCGGTGCCGGTGCCGCCCTCGAAGGCGACGCCGTCGGCGGTCTTGCCGACGAAATCGACGGTGACCAGATCGCCCATCGCGGCGGTCTTGTCGTCGGCATCGTCCCACTTCTTCGACTGGTCGGCGAACTTCTGCAGCTGCTCGTCAACCGCCTCGTCGGCGACCGGCACGGTCAGGCGCTCGAGCTTGAGCGCGTCGATCGCCGGGGCCGGCACGGTCGGCAGCACTTCGAGCTCGACGGTGACGACCGCGTCCTTGCCGGGCGCATAATCGTCGTTGAGCGCGACCGACGGCTGCATCGCCGGACGCAGCGCGTTGTCGGCGAGCATCTGCTGCACGCCCTGCTGGATCGCGGTGTTGAGCGCGTCGGCGGCGAGCGATTCACCGTGCATCTTGCGCACCAGGTTCGCCGGCACCTTGCCGGGGCGGAAGCCGGGCATCTTCACCTGCGGCGCGACGCGCTTCACTTCGGCATCGACCTTCGCATCGATATCCGACGCGGTGATGGTCAGCGTATAGGCGCGCTTCAGGCCCTCGTTCAACGTCTCGACAGTCTGCATATCCGGCCTTCAATCTTGAGAAATCTGACGAAAATTCTTTAAGGCTGCCGCCCCGCGCCGCAGGCGACGGGACTGGTGCGGGCGAAGGGACTCGAACCCCCACATCTTGCGATGGCAGGACCTAAACCTGCTGCGTCTACCAATTCCGCCACGCCCGCACGAAGGACCCGCCGTGGGCGTGCACGACATGCGTCGGGCATTCCCTTGGGCGCGCGTCTATACCAGCGTGGCGTCGTCTAGCAAGCAAAGAGGCAACCCGGCCGGTTTCAGGGCGTTGGGCGGGATGAAGGAGAGACGACCATGGCCACCCAGCCCCCACCCGAGACGCCCGCACCGACGCCCCAGCCGGTCCAGCCCGACGGCCCGCCGCCCGAGGTGACGACGCCGGCGCCGGATATCGACATCCCCTCGCCCGGCACGCCCGCCGGCGACCCCGGCACCTCGCAGCCCGCGGAGATCTGACGATGAGCGATACCGACCCCAAGGCCGATCCGCGCCCCGATGATGCGCGCGAGGACGAACGCTCCGACATCCAGCAGGCGGTCGAGGCGCGTGCCGACGCGGTGGCCCGCGGCGAAGGCGGTGACGAACCCGTCCGCTTTACCGACACCGGCGCGTTCGACGGCAACAGCGGCACCGGCGGCGAGGTGAAGAATCAGGACCTCACGCAGCAATAGTTGCGCTGTTTCTGTGCCGAGGGGCGGTCCCTACCCGGGCCGCCCCTTTTCTTTGCGCGCGGAGGCGCGGAGGACGCAGAGGGAGCGACGTAAACCGACGGCCCCCTCTTCCGTCATCCCGACGAACGTCGGGACCCATGGACGCGCTGACGGTACTGCTAGTCCGCTACACCCATACCGTCGAAACTATGGTTTCCGGCACTCGCCCAATTGACGGCAAGCACGCAATTTACAACGGCAAGGGCCGCCGGGCCGGACATGCTATTTCGCCGCCACCCGTCGGGCCGTCAGCACCTTGACCGTCGTCACCGGCACTTCGCCCTTGAACGATCCGCGCACCGTCGCGGTCGGCGACACCGGCGCATCGAGGATCGTGACGATCGTATCCATCCCCTCCACGACCCGGCCGAACGCCGCATAGCCGAGGTTGTCGCCCGGCTTGCCCGGGTCGGCATCGAGCGCGGCGCGCTGGTCGCCGACGCTGATCGTGAAATCCCCGGTCGCCGTCCCCGGGCCGAACCGCGCGACCGAGATCGCGCCCTCGGTGTGATGCAGGCCGGTCTGCGTCGTCGGCTCATGCTTGATCGGCGGCAGCGCCCGCTTCGGATCGCCATTGGTGCCGAACTGCACGAAGCCGAACCGGTCCGCGACCTTGACCGCGCGATAAAAGACGACCCCGTCCAGCCGCTTGCCGTCGACATATTTCAGGAAATTGCCCGCGGTGACCGGCGCGTGCAGCGTATCGGCCTCGATCACGATCCGCCCGGCGGTCGTCTCCAGCGCCACCCGCGGCAACGACGCCGCGACAGGCGCGGCCTGCTGCGCCGACGCCGCACCACCCGCCAGCCCGACCATCAGCGCTAGGCCCAAACGCAATCCGCTCACATCCCTGCTCCCACCGTCATGCGAAACGCAGATACACGTCCTGCCCGAATGCCGCACGCGCATCGTCGAACACGGTTTCGGCGCGGCGGATATAGGCGAGTTCCTCCGCCGGCATGCCCGCGCTGTTGCGGACGGTCACCCGCAACGGCACCGGCAAAGTACAGATGCCGCCGCCGAGGCAATCGAACAGCGCGTCCAGATTGCCGCCGACCCAGTCCGGCGCCCCCAGCCGGGGCAGCAGCGCGGCATAAAAATCCGCCCGCGTCCGCCATCCGCCCGCGTCCAGCTCGATCCGCGTCACCGGTCAGCCGAGCGCCTTCCTGAGCAGGTCGTTGACCACCGCCGGATTGGCCTTGCCGCCCATCGCCTTCATCGTCTGGCCAACGAAAAACCCGAAAAGCGTCTCCTTGCCCCCGCGATACTGCGCGAGCTGATTGGGGTTCTTCGCAATCACCTCGGCGATCACCGCCTTGATCGCGCCGGTGTCGCTGGTCTGCTTGAGGCCGCGATCCTCGACGATCTTGGCGGGCGCGTCACCCGTCTCCAGCATCACCTCGAACACCTGCTTGGCGAGGCTGCCCGACAGGGTGCCGTCCGCGACCAGCGCGAGCAATTCCGCCGCCTGCGTCGGCAACACCGGCGACGTGGCGATATCGCGTCCGGTCCGGTTGAGCGCGCCGAACAGCTCTGACGTCGTCCAGTTCGCCGCCGCGACCGGCTTTGCGCCCGCCTCCAGCAACGCGTCGAACCAGCGCGCCGCCTCGACCTCCGCGGTCAGCACGTTCGCCTGATAGGCGGAGATGCCGAGCGCTTCGTAGCGCTTGCGCTTGGCGTCGGGCAGTTCGGGCAGGCTGGCGCGGCACTGGTCGAGGAAATCCTCCTCCAGCTCGAGCGGCAGCAGGTCGGGATCGGGGAAGTAGCGGTAATCGTGCGCGTCTTCCTTCGACCGCATCGACCGCGTCGTGCCGCTCTCGACGTTGAACAGCCGCGTTTCCTGGACGATCCGGCCGCCGTCCTCCAGCACCTCGACCTGCCGCTTCGCCTCATATTCGATCGCCGCCATCACGAAGCGGACCGAATTGACGTTCTTCGTCTCGGTCCGCGTGCCGAGGTCCTCGCCGGGCTTGCGGACGCTGACGTTGACGTCGGCGCGCATCGACCCCTCTTCCATATTGCCGTCGCACGACCCGACATAGCGCAGGATCGCCCGCAGCTTACGCAGATAGGCGCCGGCCTCGGCGGGGGAGCGCATGTCCGGCCGGCTGACGATCTCCATCAGCGCGACGCCCGAACGGTTGAGGTCGACATAGGAGCGGCTGGGATGCTGGTCGTGCATCAGCTTGCCCGCATCCTGCTCGACGTGGATGCGCTCGACGCCGATCACCTTGGTCGCGTCCGGATTCTTGTCGTCCGGGCTGATCTCGATCGAACCCTCGCCCACCAAAGGATGATAGAGCTGGCTGATCTGATAGCCCTGCGGCAGATCGGCGTAGAAATAGTTCTTGCGATCGAACCGCGACCAGCGGTTGATCTGCGCGTCGATCGCCATGCCGGTGCGCACCGCCTGACGGATGCATTCCATGTTCGGCACCGGCAGCATGCCCGGCATCGCCGCATCGACCAGGCTCACCTGCGTGTTCGGCTCCGCACCGAATTCGGTCGCGGCGCCCGAGAACAGCTTGGCGTTCGACGTGACCTGCGCATGGACCTCCAGCCCGATCACGACCTCCCACTCGCCGGTGGCGCCCTGGATGCGATAGCTGGTGTCGGTCATGGATGGGTCTCTGGCGTGATGAGGGTGAGGTCGGGGAAATAGCGGCGGTATAGTTTTGGGTCGCGGGTCAGCAACGATGCGCCTTCGAAAAAAGCATGCGCGCCGATCAGAAAGTCCGGCAGCACCCGGGGATGATCGTCTTCGTACCGGGTACGCCGGAACGACTGGAACCGTTTGCCCGCAAGGAAGGCGGCGGCGGCAGGCAGGGGTCGCGGGACCAGCGACAGTCGGTCAAGCGTCGCCAACAGATCCTCCAACCTATCGAAACTCCAGCTGAGTTCCGCGATCACGACGGCGCTGGCGGCCACCTCGCCCTGCTCCGTCACCATGGCCAGTCGATCAGCCGACCAGTCGAACCACCGGGCATCACGGCGAAAGATGTCGATGACGACGTTGGTATCGACGAAGATCACCAATCCTCTTTCCGCCACGGACGGATGAAATCCATATAATCGTCGGTCGTCACGAAGCCGGTATCGATCGTTCCTGCAACCGACTCGATCTGCGCGCGGATGCGCACCTTACGCTGTTCGTGCGTCTCGGCGGCCCGGCGCGGTAGCACGACGACTTCACCATCGGCGTTGAGGCCGACCGTGATTTCGCCACCGGGCTTCAGACCCACATGGTCGCGCAGATGCTTGGGAATCAGCACCTGCCCCTTGCTGGTCATGTTACCGTCGGCCGACTCCGTGATCGAGCTTTGGGCGTTCATCGCGTTACTCCGGTATTACAAGAGGTAACACTTTCGCTCCCGATCGTCTACCACCACGCCTGCGGCCGCGCCACGAAGCCCGCGCGCTGCTCGATCGCGAGGCCCGCGTTGAGCACGCCCTGCTCGTCGAGCGGCCTGCCGATGATCTGCAACCCCAGCGGCAGCCCGTCCTTGTCGAGCCCGCCCGGCACGCTCATCGCGGGCAGGCCGGCGAGGCTGGAGGGTACGGTAAACACGTCGTTGAGGTACATGGCGATCGGGTCCGCCGATTTCTCCCCCAACGCGAACGCCGCCGACGGCGCGGTCGGGGTCAGCAGCACGTCGCATGTCTTCCAGGCCGCCGCGAAGTCGCGCGCGATCAGTGCCCGCACCTTCTGCGCCTGCGTATAATATGCGTCGTAGAAGCCCGCCGACAGCACATAGGTGCCGATCATGATCCGGCGCTTCACCTCGGCGCCGAAGCCGTCGGCGCGGGTCGCGGCATACATATCCTGCAGCCCCGCCCCCTCGGGCAGGTCGCGCAGGCCGTAGCGCACGCCGTCATAGCGCGCGAGGTTGGAGGACGCCTCCGCCGGCGCGATGATGTAATAGGCGGGCAGCGCATACTTCGTATGCGGCAGCGATACCTCGACGATCTCCGCGCCTGCGTCCTTCAGCCAGTCGATTCCCGACTGCCACAGCGCCTCGATCTCCCCGGGCATGCCGTCGACGCGATATTCCTTGGGAATGCCGACGCGCTTGCCGGCGAGGCTCGGCGACAGGCCCTGCTCCCAGCGCGGCACGTCGAGCTGCAGTGACGTCGCATCCTTCGCGTCGAATCCCGCCATCGCCTCCAGCATGATCGCGCAGTCGCGCACGTCGCGCGCCATCGGCCCCGCCTGGTCGAGACTCGAGGCGAAGGCGATCGTCCCCCAGCGCGAACAGCGGCCATAGGTCGGCTTGATCCCGCTGATCCCGACGAAGGCCGCGGGCTGGCGGATCGAACCACCGGTGTCGGTGCCGGTCGCGCCCGGACACAGGCCCGCGGCGACCGCCGACGAGCTGCCGCCCGACGACCCGCCGGGTGCGAGGGGGGCATTGCTGCCCAGCTTGCGCCACGGCGAGATCACGTTGCCGAACGCGCTCGTCTCGTTCGACGACCCCATCGCGAACTGGTCCATGTTGAGCTTGCCCAGCATCCCCGCGCCCGCATCCCACAGATTCTGCGAGACGGTCGATTCGTAGGTCGGCACGAACCCTTCGAGGATATGGCTCGCCGCCGTCGTCGCGACGCCCTTGGTGCAGAACAGGTCCTTCATCCCGATCGGCACGCCGGCGAGCGGCTTCAGCGTCTCGCCCGCCGCGCGCGCGGCATCGGCGGCGCGCGCCGCAGCGAGCGCATGCTCGGGCGTCTCGACCAGAAAGGCGTTGAGCGGCTTGGCCTTGGCGACCTTCACGACGAAGGCGTCGGCCACCTCGACCGCGGAAAAGGCGCCGCTGCGCACGCCATCGCGGATGCCGGCGATGCCGAGATCGGTTACGTCGGCCATTATTCGATCACCTTGGGAACGGTAAAAAAGCCATGCTCCGCCTGGGGCGCATTGGCCATCAGCGCATCGCGGATGCCACCCCCCGTCAGCGGATCGGCGTTGATGACGTCGTCGCGCAGCCGCAGCTGGTTGGGGATGACCGCGGTCATCGGCTCGATCCCCGCCGTATCGACCTCCCCCAGTTGCTCGATCCAGCCGAGGATGTTGGACAGTTCGGGTGCGAGGCGGGTCGCATCCTCTTCGGTGATCGCGATGCGCGCGAGCGCGGCGACCTTCTTCACGGTGGCGGTGTCTACGGACATGCGGCTGCGCCTAGCAGCGGCGGCTTGCCCTGCGCAACCGCATGTTGCCAGTCCGGCGCCCCTCGTCCATCAGAGCCGCTCCCTGCCCCGTCCGGAACCCGACGCCTTGGCCCGCAAATTCCTCTACGTCTTCGCGTTCCTGATCGCGCTCGTCATCGCCGGCGCCTTCGCCTACCGGATCTACGGCACCGAGATCCTGCGCATGGCGCTGGTCCCGTCGGAGGCGTTCAGGGCGCAGCCCGGCGTCGATCCCGCAATCTATGCCGACAAGGCGATGTGGATCGCCCGCCCGGACATTCCCGGCAACCCCGCGCTCTGGACCCCCGCCGGCTATACGCCGGAGGCGAAACCGAAAGCCGCGGTCTTCTTCATCCACCCGACCTCCTATATCGGCCGCGATCACTGGAACGCGGCGCTCGACGATGCCGAGACCAACGCCCGCGCCGCGATCTTCCTGCGCGGGCAGGCGAGCGCGTTCAACGCCGCCGGCGACATCTGGTCGCCGCGCTACCGGCAGGCGACGTTCGGCGCCTTCCTCACCAGCGTCGCCGATGCCAATCGCGCACTCGACCTCGCCTATGGCGACGTCGCCGCCGCCTTCGCCGCCTTCGTCAAGCAGGTCGACCGGAAACGCCCGCTCATCCTCGCCGGCCACAGCCAGGGCGCGCTCCACCTCACCCGCCTGCTGCGCGAACAGATCGCCGGCAAGCCGATCGCGAAGCGGGTGGTCGCGGCCTACGTGGTCGGCTGGCCGGTATCGGCGAGCACCGACCTCGCCGCGCTCGGCCTGCCGCAATGCACCCGCCCCGACCAGCCGCGCTGCCTGCTGTCGTGGGAAAGCTTCGCCGAACCCGCCGATCCGAGCATGATTACCGATATCTACGACCGGACGAAGGGCTTCGATGGCCGCCCCCGCAAGGATACGGACATGGTCTGCACCAACCCGCTGACCGGCACGCCGGGCGCCGCCGCGCCCGCCACCGCCAATCAGGGCACGCTCTACCCCAGCGAAGACCTCACCACCGCGACGATCGCGCCGGGCAAGGTCCCCGCCCGCTGCGGCCCGCGCGGCTTCCTGCTGATCGGCGAGGCACCGGAGGTCGGCGGCTATGTGCTGCCGGGTAACAATTACCACGTCTACGACTACAGCCTGTTCTGGGCCAACGTCCGGGCCGACGCGCTCCGCCGATTGGCGGCGTTCGGAGCGAAGCGATGATAACGCTCGACCGCGCCGTCTTCCGCGAGGCGCTGCCGCAGGGTGGCCGGCTGCTCGGCCTCGACCTCGGCACCAAGACGATCGGCACCGCGCTGTGCGACGCCGGCTGGAGCTTCGCCAGCCCCGCCGACCTCATCCGCCGCAGCAAGTTCACGCAGGACAAGGCCGCACTCGTCGCGCTCGGGACCGCACAGCACGTCCGCGGCTGGGTGCTCGGTCTGCCCCTCAACCTCGACGGCACCGAAAGCCCGCGCAGCCAGTCGACCCGCGCCTTTGCTAAGAACTGCCAGGACCTCGGCCTGCCGATCCTGCTGTGGGACGAACGCTGGTCGACCGTCGCGGTCGAACGGACGATGATCGAACAGGACATGAGCCGCGCGAAACGGGCCGAACGCATCGACAACCTCGCCGCGGCGCATATCCTGCAGGCGGCGATCGACGCGCTGGTGATGGTCTGACGCAACCATTATACGAAAGACCGAATATCAAAATGACTTTTCCTAGGGCAGCCAGTGTAGCGCGATCTGTGAGATTATTTACTTGTTAAGCTTTTAGATGCCTCATCATGTCTAATATTTTCAATCACTTTGCGAAGCGCGTTTTGCATTAACCCACCTTCCCTCGTACGACTCTGATAATAGCCTTTGGTTTGCCTGGTCAAATAGGCTTTTCTGGGTAGAATACTGCTTGATCCATCAACTAACTCGAATGATAGGCAGTCTTCATTGACGCGCCTAAACTTTACAGTTGCTAGGGTCACTGGCTTGGCATTGATCCAGTCAAAAACACGAAGTTTAATATTTTCGCCTGAAGCAGCACCTTTCATCTGCGCCTCCGGAAAAACGTAGTGTTTACTCAGCCCCTCAGACATAATCTCACCCGTGACTAGGCCCTTCCTATTTTCAAAGCGGAGACTCACGTCCAGTCCACTACTGCGCATTTCAGCCCCGGCCTCAATTTCGTCAATATTTCCAACCTCATATGGATTAAATTCGCAGCTCTGCACCAAACTTCAATCCCCGGAAAAACGGTAATCCACCGGATTCCAAAGGCCCATGCTTTCCGCTGCTGACGGGAACTCCTTTCGGAACTCGTTTATCTTTCCCGGACAATTGAGAAAGCCCATGAATACAGCGGCAATCCATCCAGATGACGAGATTATTACCTTTTCCCAATTTCGGGGTTGTGATTTTATGAGCTGGGAAGTGGGATCAGTCACAGTGCACCGTCAAGCCAGGTGTCAAATCGCATCATAGGTTACAACTATCCAGAATGAATTCGCGAGTGATACTCCACGCGTCCCCCGCTTGCCCCCGCCCCGCCCCGGCGCTACCCGGCGCCCTTGATGCAACGCTCGGACCACCGCCCCGCCGCCCTGATCGAGGGAGGCGCCGTCTTCCCGCACCGGCATTTGACCGGCATCGACGGGCTTCAGCCGCATGAGATCGCGTTCCTGCTCGACGAGGCGGAGACGTGGGTCGGCGCCAACCGCAGCCATGCCGCGCCCGACAAGCGCCTCGCCGGTCTGACGCAGATCAACGCCTTCTTCGAAAACAGCACGCGCACGCTGCTGAGCTTCGAGATCGCCGGCAAGCGGCTCGGCGCGGACGTCGTCAACATGCATGCCGCGACGTCGAGCGTGAAGAAGGGTGAGACGCTGATCGACACCGCGCAGACGCTGAACGCGATGCGCGCCGACGTGATCGTGATCCGCCATATGTCGTCGGGCGCGGTGCGGCTGATCGCCGACAAGGTCGATTGCCCGGTGCTCAACGCCGGCGACGGGCGCCACGAACATCCGACGCAGGCGCTGCTCGATGCGCTGACGATCCGCCGGCGCCGGGGCAGCATCGCCGGGCAGCACGTGGTGATCTGCGGCGACGTGCTGCACAGCCGCGTCGCGCGCTCGAACATCCTCGCGCTGACCGCGCTCGCGGCGGAGGTGCGGGTCTGCGCGCCGTCGACGCTGATGCCCGCCGCGATCGAGCGGATGGGGGTGACGCCGTTCACCGATTTCGACGCGGCGCTGGCCGGTGCCGACGTCGTCATGATGCTGCGCGTCCAGAACGAGCGGATGGCGGGCGGCTACATCCCCTCCAGCCGCGAATACCGGATGCGCTACGGCCTGACACCGGAGCGGCTGGCGAAGCTGCCGGATGCGCTGGTCATGCACCCCGGCCCAATGAACCGCGGGGTGGAGATCGATTCGGCCGTCGCCGACGGGCCGCAATCGGCGATCACGGAACAGGTGGAGATGGGTGTGGCGGTGCGGATGGCGTGTCTGGATGTCCTCACCCGCCGCGCGCGCGGCGTGGAGGGCTGGGCATGAGCACGATCGCCTTCCTGAACGCCCGCCTCGCCTGCCCGGTCGGCGGCGTGACGTCCGGCGGCCTGCTGGTCCGCGACGGCGCGATCGTCGCATCGGGGACGTTCGAAATGCCGTCCGACGCGACGACCGTCGACTGCGGCGGCCGGACGCTCGCGCCCGGCATCGTCGACCTCGGCGTGTTCCGGATCGATCGCGCCGCCTTCCGCGCCGGCGGCATCGTCCGCGTCGCGCTGATGCCCGACGGCAACCGCGTGCTCGACGATCCCGGCATCGTCCAGCGTGCCGCGCTGATCGGCAAGCCGGACCTGTGGATCCACCCGATCGCCGCGGCGACGCGCGGCCTCGAGGGCCGTGACATGGCGGAAATGGCGGTCTGCGCCTCCGCCGGCGCACGGGCGGTCGGCACCGGGCGGCACTGGATCGCGGACAGCGGCGTGATGCTGCGCGTGCTCGCCTACGCCCGCGACCTCGACATCGCGGTCGTCGCGCATGCCGAGGACGGCGGCCTCACCGCGGGCGCGGTGACCACCGATGGCGAGACGGCGACGCGGCTCGGCCTGCCCTCCGCGCCGGCGGTGGCCGAGGCGCTGGCGGTGGCACGCGACCTGATGCTCGCGGAGGAGAGCGGTGCGCGGCTGCACATCCGTCAGGCGACCACCGCCGCCGCTTTCGACCTGATCCGCGCCGCCAAACGACGCGGCGTGCGCGTCACCTGCGGCATCACGCCGGCGCATCTGCATCTGTCCGACATCGCGATGAGCGATTTCCGCACCTACGCCCATCTCTCGCCGCCATTGCGCAGCGAGGGCGACCGGCAGGCGGCGCTGGCCGCGGTGAAGGACGGGACGATCGACGTGCTCGCCTCGGGCCACGATCCGCACGGACCAGAGGAAAAGCGCCTGCCCTTCGCCGATTCGGCGGCGGGCATGGCCGGGGCGGAGACGTTGCTGCCGCTCGGGCTGATGCTGGTGCGCGACGGCCTGCTGCCGCTCGAACGGCTGCTGGCGATGCTGTCCGCCAATCCGGCAAAGGTGCTGGGGCTCGACACGGGTACGCTGGAGCCGGGCAAGCCCGCCGACCTGATGCTCTTCGACGCCGACACGCCGTGGCAGATCGACGGCACCGCCTTCGTCGGGTCGGAGGGCAACACCCCCTTCGACGGCCTGCCCGTCCAGGGCCGCGTGCTGCGGCTGTGGAAGGCGGGCCGGGAGATCGCCTAGGGTCGATCGCCATTCAGATGATGACGTGCCGAAAACGGTGGTTTCGCGCGACCCGGAGCGCAGCGTGCTAACGGTAAGTGAGCGCCGGAAGCGCGCGAAACCGCTGTTTGCAGATCGGCCCTAGCGCGAGGCCATCTGCACCGGGGTGCGCAGCCATTGCGCCATGCGGTCGCCGGCCTCGCGGCGGACGAAACAGGCACCGCCCCTGGCGCGATAGGCGCGGCACATGTCGTCGGCCGCGTCGCGGGTGAAGCCGCCGACCGACAGACGATAGAGCGACCCTTGCGCCGCGGCGACCATCGTCCCCGTCGGCTGGTGGCCCGACAAGGTGGCGAAGCGGCGTGTCGCGCTGTCCCATCCGGACCGGGCGACCGCGGCGTTGCGGAAGGCGCCGATCTGCACGAACCAGTCGCCGCCGGCCGCGGCACGCGCGCGGACGAACGGCTTGGCGGCCGGCACCATCTGCACCACCCGCGCGGACGCGGCCGGCGTCGCCAGCGCGACGCGGGTCGGCGTGGCGGCGGCGCGGATCAGCGGCGCGGGCAGCGGCTGCACCACCTCGATCCGCGGCCCGAACGTCACCTTCGCAAGCGACACCTTGGCGAATTGCGCCTCGGGCGTTTCGGCAGGCGCCGGCGCGGCGACAGGCGCCGCGGTGGCGACCTGCTCCGGCGCGTCCAGCACCGGCGTCACCGGTACCGCGGCGTTGAGCGCGAGCGCGACCGGACGGCCGCCATCGGCCACCGGGATCACGCCGAGCAGCGTGGCGACCTGATCTGACGCCCCCCGCGGCTGCGCGAACGCCGCCCATTGTTCCAGCCGCGCGTCGAGGTCGGCGGCCGACAGGTCCGCCGCCGCCGCGACCCGCGCCATGTTCCACTGCCCGGCCAGCGCATAACTGAGCGCAAGATTCTGCCGGATCTTGGCGTTCGCCCCCGGCGCGCGTGCCGCGGCGTTGAGGATCTCGATCGCGGCCGCGGGATTGCCGGCGAGTGCGGTCGCGAGGCCGAGGTCGCCGACCGGAATCGCCGCCGCATTGGCGTGCAGCGTCGCCTGCGCCGCCGCCCAGTCGCCGGTGGAGACCTGCGTCAGCGCGAGGTTGAGCGCCGCCTTGCCGTTCGCCGGATACAGCTGGACGACGTCCGCGAACGTGTCGCGCGCCGACGGGAAACGCCCTGCCTGCAGATAGCTCTGGCCGAGCAGCATGCGATAGCCGGCGTCGCGCGGCGCCAGCGCCACCGCATCCTCCGCGAAGCGCACGGCAGTGGCGACGTCGCGCTTGGCGAGCGCGCGCGCCGCCTTGTCGGCGTTGCGCGCCGCGGCCTTCGCCGCCTGCGCGTCGCTGCGGTCACCCGCCGAGGCGATGCGGCCGGTCGAACCGGTGCAGCCGACCATCGTGCCGCCGAGCACCAGCGCGGACATGCCGAAGGTCAGGATCAGACGTGGTGTCATCGGGTGTTTCCCCAGATCTTGGTCGGTTACCGGGCGGCCTTGGCCGGCGGCAGCTGCGCGACGAGCGCCTCCACCTCCGGTACGGCACCGAGCAGCGCGTCGAGCGCCTCGGTCACCAGGTCCTGCGCGGAGCGGTTCGTGATCGCGGAGGCGAGCCGCAACCGCAGGTGCCGGTCGGCATCGACCCGCAGCGTGAAAGCCGCCTTGCCGCCATGCTGCGTCTCGCGCCGGATGCGCGTCGCGGTGGCGACGGACACCGATTTGGTCGCTTCGGGCGATCCGATCTGCGCGGCGAGCAATTCGCGCTGGACGAGCACGGTCGGCACCGGGCCGGTAGAAACCGGACCTGCCGCCACGACCGGTGCCGCGACCACGGGTGCAGCGACTGGCGCAGGTGCCTCGTTGGTCCCCATGTCGTTCCAGCCGAGATCGTCGGCCGCCTGGCCGCCGCCGAAGCCGCCGAACCCCTGGCTGCGCATCGCCGGCCGCGCCTGCCCCTTGCGGGCGAGCAGACCCGACGACAGCGATGCCATCGGCTTGGACGATCCGAACATGCTCACCCTCCCACCACGCGGCGGCCGAAGCCGCTCGCCGCGGGACGCTGGCCGAAGCCGGGTCCGCCGGAGACGGTCGGCACGCTGAACACGGTGCGGCGGAAGTTCTTTTCCAGCCGGTCGGCGACATAGGTCCATAGCTGCGCGATCTCGCCCGCCGACTTGCCGTTCGGATCGACCTCCATCACGGTACGGCCATCGATCATCGACGCGGCGAAGTCGGTGCGCTGATGGATGGTGATCGGTGCGACGGTGCCGTGCTGCGACAGCGCGACCGCGGCGTCGGAGGTGATCCGCGCCTTGGGCGTCGCCGCATTGACGACGAAGATCAGCGGCTTGCCGGCGCGGTCGCACAAATCGACGGTGGCGCCGACCGCGCGCAGGTCGTGCGGGCTGGGGCGGGTCGGCACCACGACCAGTTCGGACACGTTGATGACGCTCTGGATCGCCATGGTGATCGCGGGCGGCGTATCGATCATCGCGAGCTTGAAGCCCTGCTGGCGCAGCACCTCCAGATCGGCCTGCAACCGCGCGACGGTGGTCTGCGCGAACGCCGGATATTCCGCCGTGCGCTCGTTCCACCATTCCGACAGGCTGCCCTGCGGATCGATGTCGATCAGCACGACCGGGCCATGCCCCGCCAGCTGCGCCTGCACGGCCAGATGCCCGGACAAGGTCGTCTTGCCCGATCCACCCTTTTGCGATGCCATCGCGAGAACGCGCATAGGCCCCCTTTAAAAATTATCGCTATTTCCGGACGCAGACCTGCCAGAGCGGGGCTAAGAAGCGGTTAATGGGGGCAATCGTGCGATCGCGCTTTGCCTGCGGGCACAGCCGGGGCATGATGCGGCCGGGACGGTCGAAAGGGTGACAGGCATGCGGAATACGGGTTGGATCGCGGGCGCTGTGCTTGCCGCGAGCCTCGCCGGAGCGGCGCCGGCGGCGGCACAGAACGTCAAGGCCGGCGTCGACGCCTGGGGGCGCGGCGACTTCAATGCGGCGGTGACGCAGTGGCGCGGCCCCGCGGTGGCGGGCGATGCCGATGCGCAGTTCAACCTCGGGCAGGCGTACAAGCTCGGCCGCGGCGTTCCGCTCGACCCGGCGCTGGCGGAAAGCTGGTTCCGCAGGGCGGCGCTGCAGGGCCATCAGCAGGCGGAGGACAATTACGGCCTCGCCCTGTTTCAGGCGGGTCGCAAATCCGAAGCCGCGCCGTGGCTGGAAAAGTCGGTGCAGCGCGGCGAGCCGCGCGGCCAGCTGGTGCTCGGCACGATGCTGTTTAACGGCGACGGCGTCGCGCGCGACTATCCCCGCGCCTATGCGCTGATGACGCTGGCGTCGCAGGCGGGGCTGAAGTCCGCGTCGGAGACGCTCGCGCAGATGGACCAGTATATCACCCCCGCCGACCGCGAGCGCGGCACCGCGCTGACCCGCCGTTACACCGCCGACCTGCGCAATGCGCCCGCGCAAGGCAGCCGCGGCGGCATGATGGCGATCGAGTCCACCGCTCCGCGCCGCCCGGTCGCCACCATCCCTGCCGCGCAGCCGCGCCCCGTCAAGCTGCCGCCGCGTGGCGGACCGGAGCGCGTGCCGGCGCCCTCGCCCGACCGCCCGGTCAACGATCGCATCGCCGCGCACGAATCGCGCCCGGCTCCGGCGCGGCCGGCCCCGGTGAAACCCGCGCCCGCCGCAACCGGCGGCGCGTGGAAGATCCAGCTCGGCGCATTCAGCACGCAGGCGAACGCCCAGACGCAATGGTCGCGGGTCCGCGGCAAGCTCGGCAACGCACAGCCGGTCTATGCCAAGGCGGGCAATGTCATCCGCCTGCAGGCGGGCGGCTTCGCATCGAAGGCGGCGGCGCAAAAGGCATGCACCGCGTCGGGCGTGTCGTGCGTGGTGGTCGCGCCATGACTCCCGCGCGCCCATCTCCCCCTCCCATCGGGTAAGGTCAGGCGCCGACCGTCAGGCCACCCATTCCGACCGCCTGTACCCCTGCGCATATAACAGCGCCGACAGGTCGCCGTGATCGATCCGCGCGCCGGCCGCGGCGGCGACGATCGGCTTGGCGTGATAGGCCACGCCCAGCCCGGCGCGCCGGATCATCGCCAGATCGTTCGCACCGTCGCCGACCGCCAGCGACACCGCCGGGTCGATCCCGCGGCGATCGATCGCCGCGAGCAACGTTTCCTCCTTCGTCGCCGACCCGACGATCGGCTTGGCGACCTTGCCGGTCAGCCGGCCGTCCGCGATCAGCAGCACGTTGGCGATCGCCCGGTCGAAGCCGATCCCGGCCGCCACCGGTTCGGCGAAACGGGTGAAACCGCCCGACACCAGCACCGCCTCCGCGCCATGCGCCCGCATCGTCCGCACCAGCGCCCTGGCGCCCGGCATGATCTGCACCCGCTCGGCAAGACATTGCGCGATGACGCTCTCGCTCAACCCTTCCAGCAGCGCGACGCGCGCATCGAGCGCGCCCTCGAAATCGAGCTCGCCGCGCATCGCCGCCTCGGTCACCGCCGCGACCTCGGCCTTGATCCCGGCATAATCGGCCAGCTCGTCGATGCATTCGACGGTAATCATCGTCGAATCCATGTCGGCGACGATCAGCGCCTTGCGTCGTGTCGCGGTCGGCTGGACCACCACGTCGACCGCCGCGAACGCCCCCTCCAGCGCGATCCGCGCCGCGCCGAGATCGGCGGCGAACGGCAGGTCGGCGGCGACGCCCTCCTCCAGCCACGCCCCCGCGCCCGGCGCGCAACCCGCCGCCGCCAGCCGATCGGCCGCCGCCGGGATATCGCCTGCGGCAAGTGCATCGCCTATGAGCGTCGCCGTGAACATCGCTGCCTCCCACCCGAAACCGGGGCCAAAATTGCCGGTGGCGCTCATCGCAGGGCCGACCGCCAGCGGCAAGTCCGCCGCGGCGATCGCGCTGGCACAGGCCCATGACGGCGTCGTCATCAACGCCGACGCCAGCCAGGTCTACGCCGACCTTCGCGTCCTAACCGCCCGCCCGGACGCGGTAGAGGAGGCGCAGGCGCCGCACCGCCTGTTCGGCCATGTCGATGCCGCCGACGCCGGCTATTCCGCCGCGCGCTGGGCCACCGAGGCGCGCGCCGCCATCGCCGCGGCGCATGAGGCGGGCCGGCTGCCGATCCTCGTCGGCGGCACCGGCCTGTACCTGCGCACCTTGCTCGACGGTATCGCCCCCGTCCCCGCGATCGATCCGGACGTCCGCGCCGCGGTCCGCGCGCTGCCCGTTGCCGAGGCGCACCGCTGCCTCGCGATCGAGGATCCGCAGGCCGCCGCCCGCCTCGCCCCCGCCGACACGACGCGGGTCGCCCGCGCGCTCGAGGTCGTGCGCTCGACCGGCCGTCCGCTCGGCGTATGGCAGCAGGCGCGCGTCGGCGGGATCGGCGATGCCATCGCGATTGCGCCTGCGATCCTGCTGCCCGATCGCGACACTCTGCTCGCCCGCATCGATGCCCGGTGCGAAGCGATGTTCGCCGGCGGCGCGGTCGAGGAGGTCGCTACCCTGCTCGGCCGCGACGACATCACGACCGATGCGCCGATCCGCCGCGCGATCGGCGTTCCCCCGATCGCCGCGATGCTCTCGGGCGCCTGCTCCCGCGCGGACGCCCTCGCGCAGGTGCAGTTGGACACGCGCCGCTACGCCAAGCGACAGTACACATGGTTCCGCAACCAACCGCCGTCCGACTGGGTAAGGACGACAGATTCAATCCAATTACGTTCTTCGATAGCAAGTTTGTTACAAGGACAGGGTTGACCCCGCGGTGCAGCACGTCTACCCGCCCCTGCCAGCAACCCAGTGCAACACAAGTGGAGACGAACCGTGGGCGAAAAGAGCGGAGCAGACATCCTGGTCGAGGCGCTGTGCGATCTCGGCGTGGAGGTCGTGTTCGGCTACCCCGGTGGGGCGGTCTTGCCGATCTACGACGCCATGTTCCGGTCGGGACGGCTGAAGCACATCCTCGTCCGCCACGAACAGGCGGCGACGCATGCGGCGGAGGGCTATGCCCGCTCGACCGGCAAGCCGGGCGTCGTGCTCGTCACCTCCGGTCCCGGCGCGACCAATGCGGTCACCGGCATCACCGACGCGCTGATGGATTCGATCCCGATGGTCGTCATCACCGGGCAGGTCCCGACCGCGCTGATCGGCACCGACGCGTTTCAGGAAGCCGACACGGTCGGCATCACGCGCCACTGTTCGAAGCACAATTATCTGGTCAAGGACCCGGCGAAGCTCGGCGACACGATCCATGAGGCGTTCCATATCGCGACCTCGGGCCGCCCCGGTCCGGTCGTCGTCGATATCCCCAAGGACGTGCAGGTCGCGACCGCGCGCTACACCAAGCCCGGTCCGATCCAGCACAAGACCTATCGCCCGCAGGTGAAGGCGCCGCAGACGCAGATCGAGCAGGTCGTCGACATGCTCGCCGCGGCCGAGCGCCCGATCCTCTATACCGGCGGCGGCATCATCAATGCGGGACCTGCGGCATCGCAGCTGCTGCGCGAGCTGGCGCGGATCACCGGTGCGCCGGTCACCTCGACGCTGATGGGCCTCGGCTGTTTCCCCGCCTCGTCCGACCAGTTCCTCGGCATGCTCGGCATGCACGGTACGTACGAGGCGAACATGGCGATGAACCAGGCCGATCTGGTCGTCGCGATCGGCAGCCGATTCGACGACCGCGTCACCGGCCGGCTCGACGCGTTCAGCCCGAACAGCCGCAAGGTCCATATCGACATCGACCGGTCGAGCGTGAACAAGAACGTCCGCGTCGACCTCGCGATCATCGCCGATGCCGGCCATGCGATGGAGGACATGGTCCGCATCTGGAAATCGCGCCAGCATCCGAAACCGGATACGCGCGACTGGTGGCACCGGATCGAGGGCTGGCGCGCGGTCAAGAGCCTCGACTTCCCGGAAAACGGCGAGGCGATCATGCCGCAGCGCGCGATCCGCGCGCTGTGGGAGGCGACGCACGCCCGCGATCCGATCATCACGACCGAGGTCGGCCAGCACCAGATGTGGGCCGCGCAGCATTTCGGGTTCGAAAAGCCCAACAAGTGGCTGACCAGCGGCGGCCTCGGCACGATGGGCTATGGCCTGCCCGCCGCGATCGGCGCGCAGCTCGGCAATCCCAAGGCTTTGGTCATCGACATCGCCGGCGAAGCCAGCATCCAGATGAACATCCAGGAGCTGGCGACCGCCTCGCAATACCGGCTGCCGGTCAAGATATTCATCCTCAACAACGAATATATGGGGATGGTCCGCCAGTGGCAGGAGCTGACCTATGAGAGCCGCTATGCCGAAAGCTATTCGGACAGCCTGCCCGACTTCGTGAAGCTCGGCGAGGCCTATGGCTGGAAGGGCATCCGCATCGACACGATGGGCGAGCTCGACGATGGCATCGCCGCGATGCTCGACCATGACGGCCCGGTCATCGTCGACTGCCGCGTCGCCAAGCTGGCGAACTGCTTCCCGATGATCCCGTCAGGCGCGGCGCACACCGACATGATCCTGCAGGCCAACGAGGTGTCGGGTACGATGGACGACGAGGCCAAGGCGCTGGTCTGACCGAAACACGCCCCTCCCTTTCAAGGGAGGGGTTGGGGTGGGTGGAGTGCTCGCGATACGGCGCAACGTGGCGCCCCGCTCTCCGTACACCGCCAGGACGCCACCCACCCCCGACCCCTCCCCGCAAGGGAGGGGAGCGAGAGACGAACATGCACATCAAGACCGAAGCTTCCGAACGCCATACGCTGGCGGTGATCGTCGACAACGAACCGGGCATCCTCGCCCGGATCGCCGGCCTGTTCACCGCGCGCGGCTACAATATCGAAAGCCTGACGGTGTCGGAGATCACCGCCGACAAATCGGTCAGCCGCATCACCATCGTCACCAGCGCCTCGCCGGCGACGATGGAACAGATCATGGCGCAGCTCGATCGCCTCGTGCCGGTCCACAAGGTCACCGACCTGACCGCGCAGGGTGCGCACGTCGAGCGCGAGCTGGCGCTCATCAAGGTGCGCGGCACCGGCGACCACCGGATCGAGGCGCTGCGCCTCGCCGACGTCTACCGTGCCCGCGTCGTCGATGCGACGACCAGCAGCTTCGTGTTCGAGGTCACCGGCTCGATCGAGAAGATCGACAAGTTCGTCGAGCTGATGGGCGAGGTCGGCCTGATCGAGGTCGCCCGCACCGGCATCGTCGCCATCAGCCGCGGCAAGGAAGCGGCGTAGCAGATTCCCTCTCCCGTCGGGAGAGGGAGGGAGCGGCGCAGTCGCGGAAGGGTGAGGGCAGTAGCGGCCCCTACCCTCACCAACTCTGGCTAGGCAGCACGCTGCCAAGCCTTCGTATCCTCTCCCGATGGGAGAGGCAGAGATAGCAAAGGGACATGACATGAAAGTCTATTACGATCGCGACGCCGATCTGAATCTCATCACCGACAAGAAGATCGCGATCGTCGGTTACGGATCGCAGGGTCACGCCCATGCGCAGAATCTGCGCGACAGCGGCGTCAAGGACGTGGCGATCGCGCTGCGCGAAGGGTCGGCGACCGCGAAGAAGGCGATCGACGCCGGCTTCAAGGTGCTGTCGAACAAGGAAGCGGCGCAATGGGCCGACATCGTCATGATCCTCGCCCCCGACGAACATCAGGCGGCGATCTGGGACGCGGACCTCAAGGGCAACATGAAGCCCGGCGCCGCGCTCGCCTTCGCACACGGCCTCAACGTGCACTTCGGCCTGATCGAGCCGCCGCAGGACATCGACGTCATCATGATCGCGCCCAAGGGCCCCGGCCACACGGTGCGCAGCGAATACGTCCGCGGCGGCGGCGTCCCCTGCCTGATCGCGATCCATCAGGACGCCAGCGGCAACGCCCATGACGTCGCTCTTGCGTATGCATCGGGCGTCGGCGGCGGCCGTTCGGGCATCATCGAAACCAACTTCCGCGAGGAATGCGAAACCGACCTGTTCGGCGAGCAGGCCGTTCTCTGCGGCGGCATCACCCACCTGATCCAGGCGGGCTTCGAGACGCTGACCGAGGCCGGTTACGCGCCGGAAATGGCCTATTTCGAATGCCTCCACGAAACCAAGCTGATCGTCGACCTGCTCTATGAGGGCGGCATCGCCAACATGCGCTATTCGATCAGCAACACCGCCGAATATGGCGACATCGTCACCGGCCCGCGGATCATTACCGACGAGACCAAGGCCGAAATGAAGCGCGTCCTCGCCGACATCCAGTCGGGCCGCTTCGTCAAGAACTTCGTCCTCGACAACCGCGCCGGCCAGCCCGAGCTCAAGGCCAGCCGCAAGCAGGCCGCCGCGCATCCGATCGAGAAGGTCGGCACCGAATTGCGCGCGATGATGCCGTGGATCGGCGCCAACAAGCTGGTCGACAAGGACAAGAACTGACGATCGGCGCTCACCCTCACCCTCCCGCCGCTTCGCGCCTCCTTCCCTCTCCCATCGGGGGAGGGGAAAGACGCCGAAGGCGGCGAAGGGTGAGGGCGACGCACCCACGAACGATCCGTTTCGGCTTTAGCGCTTCCTCAGCGCGCCAAGCCATGGCTAAACCTTCGAAACAATTCTTCGGAGCTTCCACCATGCGCCTCATTCTCGCCGCCCTTATCGCCGCCGCGGCGGTCCCCGCCATTGCCCAGACCGGCCTGCCGGGCACGCAGAGCAAGGCTCCGGTCACCGCCGGCACCTACAAGGTCGATCCCGCGCACACGCAGGTGACGTGGACGCTCAACCACATGGGGTTCAGCATGCTCAGCGGCCAGTTCGGCGCGCAGAACGGCACGCTGACGATCGACCCCGCCAAGCCCGCCGCGACCAAGCTCGACGTCACCTTCGCGATCGACCAGCTGTCGGTCACCTCGGCGCAGTTCGCCGGCCACCTGAAGTCGAAGGACTTTTTCGACGCCGCGACCTATCCGACCGCGCGCTTCGTCTCGACCGGCGTCGTCGCCAGCGGCGACACCGCGAAGATCACCGGCAACCTGACGATCAAGGACCAGACCAAGCCGGTCACGATCGACGCGACCTTCGTCGGCGCCGGCACCAATCCGATGAGCAAGAAGGTCAACTTCGGCTTCCGCGGCACCGCGACGATCAAGCGCAGCGACTTCGGCCTCGGCTATGCGACGCCGGTCGTCGCCGATTCGGTGAAGCTCGACATCAACGCCGCCTTCGCCGCGCAATGATCCCCGCCGGCGCGCGGCATCACGCCGCGCGCCGGACCTTGGCGAACCCCTCGAACGTGGCGCGCACCGTCGGGTCGGCGTTGGCGGTCAGATGCGCGACGCGATCGAGCGCCGATGCGTCCTCTTCGCCCGGCGCCTTATAGGCCATCGCCCATGCGCCGAATTCGCGCATCGCGATATCGCGACTCGACAGCAGCACGAGCGCATGATGCCGCTCGTCCCGCTGGATGCGCGCGAAGGTGGCGTCGACCGCCGCCGCCTCGCCTTCCAGCGCCTGCAAAAACCGCTTGCCGTCGAAAAACAGCAGTCCGGTGATCCCCGCCGCGGCATTGTTGCGGCGCGACTGGGCAAGGATCGCGGCCGGATCGACCGCCGCCTGACGCCGTATGCTGCTGATATAGACGAGTTGCCGCATCGTAAGTCGTTCCCAACACAGGTTAAGGGGACGAACGACCGTCCCTCTTGCCGATACCGCAGGCGGGTTAACCATTGGTCACCACGGCTACGGCGCCCGCCACCGTGCCGTCGCCCGGGGTGGACAAGTCCGACCGGCTCGGCCATGAACCCGCTCCTATGGAGCGCGCCTGCACCCTGCTGCGACTTATCCGCCCTTAGGGCGGCGATTGCTCCTGCACGCTTCCCTAAGGGCCGGATAACGCTTCAGCGCCACCCCCGCCGCGTGTGACCCGATGGTCCGCGGCGCCAAGACGGGACCGACACATGCTCCGCGATCCATCGACCAAATACCGCCCCTTCCCCACCATCGACCTGCCCGACCGGCGCTGGCCGTCGAACGTCATCACGCGCGCGCCGCGCTGGCTGTCGACCGACCTGCGCGACGGCAATCAGGCGCTGATCGACCCGATGGACGCGGAGAAGAAGACCCGCTTCTTCGACCTGCTGGTCAAGACCGGGCTCAAGGAGATCGAGGTCGGCTTTCCCAGCGCCGGCGCGACCGAATTCGACTTCATCAGCGGGCTGGTGAAGACCGGCCGCATCCCCGACGACGTGTTCGTACAGGTGCTGACCCAGTCGCGCCGCGACCTGATCGAAACGACCTTCGCCTCGCTCGATGGCGCGAAGCAGGGTATCGTCCACCTCTACAACGCCGTCTCGCCGGCATGGCGCAAGATCGTGTTCGGCATGACCCGCGACGAGGTGAAGCGGATCGCGGTCGAGGGCGCCAAGGTGCTGCGCGACGAGGCGGCGAAGCGCCCGGACACCGACTGGCATTTCGAATACAGCCCCGAAACCTTCTCGACCGCCGAACTCGATTTCTCGGTCGAAGTCTGCGCCGCGGTGATGGACGTGCTGCGCCCGACCGTCGACAGGCCGATCATCTTCAACCTGCCCGCGACGGTCGAATGCGCGACGCCCAACGTCTATGCCGACCAGATCGAATGGTTCGGCCGCAACATCCCCAACCGCGACTGCGTCGTGATCTCGCTCCACACCCACAACGACCGCGGCACCGGCGTCGCCGCGGCCGAACTGGGGCTGATGGCGGGCGCCGACCGGGTCGAGGGCTGCCTGCTCGGCAACGGCGAGCGTACCGGCAATTGCGACCTCGTGACCGTCGCGCTCAACATGTACACGCAGGGCGTATCGCCGAACCTCGACCTGTCGGACATCGACGCCATCGTGAAGACGGTCGATTATTGCACCAACATCCCCGTCCACCCGCGCACCCCCTATGCCGGCGACCTTGTCTTCACCGCCTTCTCGGGCAGCCATCAGGATGCGATCAAGAAGGGCTTCGCCGCGCAGGCGGCGCGCAACGACGCCCTGTGGGAAGTGCCCTATCTGCCGATCGACCCGGCCGATCTGGGTCGCAGCTACGAAGCGGTGATCCGCGTCAATTCGCAGTCGGGCAAGGGCGGCGTCGCCTGGGTGATCGAACAGGACAAGGGACTGAAGCTGCCCAAGCGGCTGCAGGCCGATTTCAGCCGCCACGTCCAGGCGCTCGCCGACGAAACCAGCCGCGAACTCGGCGCCGCCGACATCTGGGGCCGGTTTGAGGCGACCTATCTGCCGCGCGAGGGCGACCGGTTCGTGCTGCGCGACTATGACGAAACCGGCAGCGCCGGCGCCCGCCTGTTCGTCGGCCGCGTCGCGGTCGACGGGGTCGAACGCTCGATCTCCGGTCGCGGCAACGGCCTGATCTCCGGCGTCATCGCCGCGCTGGGCGAAACCGGACCCGACCTCGACGTCGTCGACTACAGCGAGCATGCGATCGGCCACGGCGCCGATGCGCAGGCCGCCGCCTATGTCGAATGCCGCACAGCGGACGGCCGCACCGTGTTCGGCGTCGGCCTCGACACCGACATCGCCACCGCCAGCGTCCGCGCCGTCCTCAGCGCGGCGAACCGGGCGTAACCGCAGCCGGCGGAGCGAGGCCGACGCCCCGCTCCGCCGGCCTTGCGGTTCAGTCGCAGGCGAAGCGGAAGCTGCCGTCGAGCGCGACCGGCAGCACGAGGGTACGCAACCCCTCGCTCCGCGCGGCGATGCACAGGCGGTCGCGCTCGCCGCTGGCATTGGTCCGGTAGCCGGCGCGATATTCGGCGTTGAGCACCGGCTTGCCCGCCGCGACGAACGCCCGATAGGCGCCGCATTCGTCATATTCGTGGCACTGCTCGTTGACCGCCAGATCGAAGTCGCCGACCAGCGCCGGGATCTGCGCCAGGTCGTTCTTCAGCGCGATCGCCAGATTGAGCCGATGCGCCTCGGTCGCCAGAAAGCGGTTGAAGTCGATCTGGTCGCTCGCGGTGAACGACAGGCCGGACCGGTTGTCGGGTTCGAAGCCGTCGACATTGTCCGGTTCGACGCCGTCGCACCCCTTGCCCGCCGCCTCGGCGAGGCGCGCGGCCATGATGCTGCGCACATTGGCGCGGCGGATGTCGAGCCAGCGTTCGCCCGCCCAGCCGTCGAGCGGATTGCCGAGATCGACAGCAGCGAATCGCGCATAATCGGGCCGCCAGTTCTCCGCACTGCCGGCGGAGAAATAGCACAATACCCGTCGCCCCTGCGCGTGCAGCGCGGTCACGGTCGCCCGCGGCGTATCGAACAGGTCGACGTCATAGATGGCGACGTCGGGCCGGGTGTCGATCGTACCGCTCAATTGCCATTGCCACGTGTCCGAGACGCGCGGCGTCCAGCGGCTGGTCGGCGTCGCACCGGGCTGCGGCGCTGCCGTCGTCGGTGCCGGCGTCGGCGCCGATGTCGACGGGGGCGCGGGCGTCGCTGCCACGACATCGTCGCCCGCTCCGCCGCCCCCGCAACCCGACAGCAGCGGCATCAGCCCGCACATCGCCCCCGTCATCATCCCGCGCATCACCGAATCACCCCCGCCCCGCGGACGCCATCGTCCGTCGGGAATCCCTGCGCCCATAAGGATTCGACCGGACCGGCGCTATCGATCGCGGCCGCTATCGTCACGATCCGGTCCACCGCTCACCCGGCGTAACGCTCCCGCACGATCTCGCACCCCACCGCGGCATCCGGATAGACGTCCGGCTTCATCGATCGGACCCGCACCGCGCGGACGCGGGGGTCGGCGAGGCAGAGCGCGGCGACCGCATCGACCAGCGTTTCCTGCAAGGCGAAACCCGGCCCCTCGACCAGCGCACGAATGCCGTCGCGGACGAAGTCGTAATCGAGCACCTCCTCGATCCGATCGGCGCCGGGTGGCGCGGCATAGTCGACCGTCATCCACACCGACAGGCGGACGCGTTGCGGCACGGCTTCGTGCGGGTGGATGCCGAGCCGCATCGCGACCTCCAGCCCTTCGAGGATGATGGTATATTCAGCCATCGCGCCCCTCGAACATCACGTCGCCGTCGCGCTTCACGAAGCGCTGGCCGCCATCCACGTACAATGTCTGCCCGGTGACGCTGCGCGCGCCGAGCAGATAGACCACCGCTTCGGCGACGTTCGCCGCCCCGACCGGGCGGCGGAGCAAATTGTCGCGCGCGACCGCGGCGAAGTCGGCCTCGCTCTGGTCGCCGCTCGGCAGGGTGATGCCCGGTGCCACGGCGTTGACGCGCACGCGGGGGGCGAGCGCCTGCGCCAGCATCTCGGTCGCGCCGGCCAGCGCATATTTGCTGAGCGAATAGCTGAAGAAATCCGGATTGGGATTGGCGAGCTTCTGGTCGAGCAGGTTGACCACCGCGCCGTCGTCCACGTCGTCCTGCGCCGCCAGCGCGGCGGCGAGCAGCGCCGGCGTCACCGCATTGATCGCATGCAGCCGCGCCGCCAGCGCCGGATCGATTCCCTCGGGCCGGTCATATTCGAACATCGACGCGCTGTTGACGAGGCCAGCGATCGGACCGCCCGCCGCGGCCCGCGCCCGCGCGAACAGCGCCGCCGCGCCCGCCGTATCGGCGAGGTCGCCCTGCACGGTCGCACCATCCAGTTCCGCGGCGAGCGCCTCCGCCTCCCCCGCCGACCGGCCGTAGTGGATCACGACGCGCGCACCCGCCGCCGCCACCGCACGCGCGATCGCCGCCCCCAGCCGCTTCGCACCGCCGGTGACCAGCACCGTCCCCGGCATCAGCATCCCATCAGCGCCAGCACTTCCTTGCGGCTGCGGTCGTCGTCGCGGAACACGCCCATCATCCGGCTGGTCACCATCGACACGCCGGGCGTGCGGACGCCGCGCGCGGTCATGCAGGCGTGGCTCGCCTCGATCACCACCGCCACCCCCTGCGGCTTCAGATTGTCCCAGATACAGTCGGCGACCTCGGCGGTCAGCCGCTCCTGCACCTGCAACCGGCGCGCGAAGCCGTGGAGGACGCGGGCGAGCTTGCTGATCCCGACGACATGGTCCTTCGGCAGGTAGGCGATGTGCGCCTTGCCGATGATCGGCGCCATATGGTGTTCGCAATGCAGA
>Ga0209630_10000226_pt1 | contig 65915 bp, 66 predicted proteins | sample COG_01_FD_184745 | JGI IMG/M metagenome (GOLD analysis project Ga0209630, IMG submission 184745) | Pelagic Microbial community sample from North Sea - COGITO 998_met_01 (SPAdes) (version 2) | ecosystem: Environmental > Aquatic > Marine > Neritic zone/Coastal water | place: Helgoland, sampling...
AAGCTTCCATTATCATTTTGAAGTTACTCATTTAATTCTTTCAAGATATTTGGAATGGTTGATAAATTATTTGTTATTTTATTTGGCATAAAGGTAAGGCGATCTTTTGGAATAAGGTTGCGATTAATCCAAAGAGTTGTGAAGCCAAATTTACTTGCACCTGCAATATCCCAGCCATTCGAAGATATAAATAACACTTCCTCTTTTTTACAATTAAATTGATCTAAAACCATTTCATAGACTTTTGGGTCTGGTTTATAAATTTCGATACAATCTATAGATATTATTTTGTCTAAATAATTTTTTAAATTAGCTGACACAACTGCACTATTTAGCATCTCTTTTGACCCATTTGATAATATGCCAGTCTGAATATTATTTGCTTTTAGTGTTGTTAAAACATTTTGAGCTTCCGGGTATGCAGATAAGTTCCAATATACATCTAGCAATCGTTGCCTGAGATTTTCATTTTTGATCTGATTTTCTTCTAATGCGAAGTCTAAGGCATCTTTTGTAATTTGCCAAAAATCTATATATTCGTGCATAATGTTACGTAGCCAACTATATTCGAGCTGCTTAATACGCCAAGTATTTGAAACTTTAACTGAATAATTTAAAAAGTGATTATATTCTTTCTCACTGGCTACAGTTCTAGCCGCTGATGTGACATCAAAGAGAGTGCCATATGCATCAAAGATACAAATACTAGTCATACTGAACTCCTTTTATCTGTAACATTTAATAAAAGGAGTACTGCGTCAATATAATTACAGGTTTTCAGATTGGGCCATACCTAAAACATGATATCCACCATCAACATAAATAATTTCACCTGTAGTGCATTTGCCATAATCAGATGCAAGATATACTGCAGTGCCCCCCACGCTTTCTAGTGTTGCGTTAGCGCGCATTGGTGAATTAGCTTCAGTTGTTCGAAATGTTTTTCTTGCGCCTCCAATAGCCGCTCCTGCTAGAGTGCGCATTGGTCCAGGACTGATAGCATTTACCCTTATTCCTTGAGGGCCTAGATCATTCGCCAAATATCTCACAGCACTTTCTAAAGCAGCTTTTGCTACGCCCATTACATTATAAAATGGAGTAACGCGGTTTGAGCCTTGGTATGTGAGGGTTAAAATTGTTCCGCCTTCTGGCATTAATTCCGAAGCTCTTCTAGAGACCTCAATTAATGAATAACATGATATATCAAGAGAGTTTTTAAAATTTGCACGAGTAGTATCTACAAATCTACCCACCAATTCATTTTTATCAGAATATGCAACAGCATGTACAATAAAGTCTAGCTTCCCCCACTTTTCTTTAAGTTCAGAAAAGGCAGTATCTAGGGAATTATCATCAGTTACATCTGCATCCACCAAAATATTAGAACCAACACTTGCGGCTAGAGGTTGTACACGTTTTCCAAATGCTTCGCCTTGATAAGTAAATGCAAGTTCAGCGCCTTGTGCAGCCATTTCACGTGCAATACCCCAGGCAATCGATTTTTCATTTGCAACGCCCATTATAAGGCCACGTTTGCCCTTCATTAAATCAGACATATCTTTTATCCATTATATTTGCTCATTGCTAAACTGGCGTTAGTGCCACCAAAACCAAAGCTGTTTGATAAAACTGTATCCAATCCTGCATTATCGATACGTTTTGTAGCTATCTCATTTGCATTTAAAGCTGGATCTAATTCAGAAATATTTGCTGACGCTGTAATGAAATCTCTATCAAGCATGATTAAAGAATATATTGCTTCTTGAACTCCAGTAGCCCCAAGGGAATGACCAGTTAGTGATTTTGTTGAGCTAATTACAGGTTGATGTTTATCTAAAAATACTCTTCGTACAGCTTCAACCTCAGTAACATCTCCTGCTGGAGTTGAGGTTCCATGTGCGTTTATATAATTTACGCTGCGTTCACCAATTGTTGATACAGCAAGTTTCATCGAACGTTCGCCACCTTCACCTGAAGGTGCTACCATATCGTGACCATCTGATGTTGCCCCATATCCGGTTACTTCTGCATAAATTTTTGCACCACGTGCCACTGCATGGCTTAGTTCTTCAAGAACAACAACGCCACCACCTCCTGCTATTACAAACCCATCACGATTTGCATCAAAAGCTCGGGAAGCTTTTTCTGGTGTATCATTATATTTTGATGACATGGCTCCCATCGCATCAAATAAACATGACATAGACCAATCTAATTCTTCTCCTCCACCAGCGAAAACAATATCTTGTTTGCCCATTTGAATTTGTTCAACTCCATTCCCAATACAATGCGCAGATGTTGAGCAAGCAGAAGTTATAGAATAGTTAACCCCTTTGATTTTAAATGGAGTAGCTAAGCAAGCCGAATTTGTTGAAGACATGCAACGAGTGACCATAAAGGGTCCCATACGTTTTGGAGCACCTTTTTCAAGTGTAATTTGGTGCGCATTAAATAAATTAATAGTTGAAGGACCGCCAGATCCCATAACCATGCCAGTACGTTCATTGGAAACATCACTATCTTCAAGGCCACTATCTGCAATGGCTTGTTCCATCGCTAAGTAATTATATGCAGCTCCCTGTCCCATAAATCGCATTTGACGTTTGTCTATATGCTCTGTGACATCAATTTTTGGCAATCCATGAATTTGAGACCTAAAGCCTTTCTCAGTATAATCAGGTGCTGCTACAATCCCTGAGCGACCAGTTTTTAAACTCTCTGTCACTTCATTAATATCATTTCCTATAGATGAAATGATGCCCATTCCTGTTACTACTACTCGACGCATTTAAATCTCCTTACAATTTTATTAGGATTAATTTTCTTGGTTGGCTAAGCCAACTTTCATATCTTTTACGGCATAAATTAATTCTCCATCAGCATGTACAGTTCCATTTGCAACACCAATTTTCAGTTTTCGATCAATTACACGTGTAAATTCTACATTATAAGTTAACATTTTGCGTGCTGGGGTCACCATGCCTGTTAATTTAACTTCTCCAACACCTAATGCCATTCCTTTACCAAGCATTCCGCGCCATCCAAGATTAAAGCCTGTTAATTGCCATAATCCATCCAGTCCAAGGCAGCCTGGCATTATAGGATTACCTGGAAAGTGACACTCAAAAAACCATAATTCAGGTTTAATATCGAATTCAGCTTTCACATGGCCTTTCCCAAATTCGCCGCCATCAGTAGATAATTCGGTTATTCGATCCATCATTAGCATCGGTGGAGCTGGTAATTGTGCATTAGCAGCTCCAAATAATTCTCCACGTGAACATTTTAATAAATCTTCATAGTTATAACTTGTTGGTCTTTCAGTCATCTTTTTTGCTCCGTGCCTTTATTTTTTTTATACTTACCATCTCAATGCATTTGCTTGCAATAGAAGCTTGCATAGAGAAATTTTATAGTTTGTTTGAAGTGGATTGTATTTTAGTTAAATTAGGATCATAATAATTTTAAACAGAGGTTTTAATGTCAAACATTCAGGAAAACAGAAGCCGTAAATGGCTATTAAGTGCAGGGGTTCGACCAACGCGACAGCGCCTAACCTTGGCTGCTTTGTTAATTGGAGATGGATTAAACCGACATGTTTGCGCTGAAAGCTTACATGAGACTGTTTGCAGTAATTCCTTGAATGTTTCACTAGCAACAATTTATAATACTCTTCGCATATTTTGTGACGCAGGTCTTATGCATGAAATTCATGTAGATGGGCATAAATCATATTTCGATACACGCACTGACGATCACCCACATTTTTATTGGGAAAATACTGGAAAGCTGACTGATGCACCAAAAGAATCTATAAAATTTGAAAAATTGCCCAATGCTCCTGAAGGTTATGATGTATCAAGAGTCGATGTAGTTATTCGTTTAAAAGACAAATAATAAATTAGTGTGATTTATTATTAGTCCGTATTATTTTCAACTTTTTTGAATTTTATCCTTAAAATTCTTACGATTTCTATTCTTGGATAGCATTGAATAGATATTCAATGCAGTGTATGGCCTAAAAACCAGCATATATTTAAGGTTTTAATAATGTCCAAATCTAAAAATTTATATATCAAAACATTTGGTTGTCAGATGAATGTGTATGATTCTGAAAGAATGGCTACATCACTTGGTGCAGATGGATATAATGAAGTCTCGTCACCTGAAGAGGCAGATATGATATTATTAAATACATGCCACATTCGGGAAAAAGCTGTAGAAAAAATTTACTCTGATTTGGGTCGCTTTAAATCGCTTAAAGCAAAAAATCCTGATCTTAAAATTGGTGTCACAGGTTGCGTTGCTCAAGCCGAAGGTGAAGAAATCATTAAAAGGCAACCATTGGTTGATATTGTGGTTGGACCACAAGCCTACCATAGGCTTCCTGCAATGGCAAAATCTATAGAAAATGGTAAGAAAGTAGTAGATACAGATTTTCCAGAAGAGGATAAATTTGAGCATCTACCAGCTGCGCCTAAGACTAAAAGAGCACCATCAGCTTTTTTAACTGTCCAAGAGGGATGTGATAAATTCTGCGCATTTTGTGTGGTACCTTTTACGCGTGGTGCGGAAGTTTCTAGGCCAGTTTTGCAGATAATTAATGAGGCTCGTGACTTGGTTGAACGTGGTGTTAGGGACATAACCTTACTTGGTCAAAATGTTAATGCATATCATGGAGTAATGAAAAGTGGCGATGCTAATTTACCCCAATTGATTAAAGAATTATCCAAGATTGAGGAGTTAAAACGTATTAGATTTACGACCTCTCATCCTAATGACATGACGCAAGAATTAATAGATGCGCATGGAGAAATGGAGAAGTTGATGCCATATTTGCATTTACCCGTTCAATCAGGTTCAGACAAAATACTTAAAGGTATGAACCGTAAACATACCGTAAAGAGTTATTTGGAGGTCATAGAAAACCTTCGAATTGCAAGGCCTGACATAGCTTTGTCAGGAGATTTCATTGTAGGGTTTCCAGGAGAAACTGACGAAGACTTTGAGCAAACTCTAGAATTAGTTCGTGAAGTAAAATATGCACAAGCCTATTCATTCAAATACTCTACACGACCAGGAACTCCTGCAGCTGAAAACAAAAACCAAGTTCCTGAGGAAATTAAATCTGAAAGATTATCACGCCTTCAAGCTTTACTTTCTCAACATCAAAAAGAATTTATGGGCACAATGGTTGGCAAAGTTTTACCTGTTTTACTGGAGCGACCTGGGCGTTTAGATGGTCAATTGGTTGGAAGATCAGAATACTTACATGGTGTTCATGCAAGTATTGATCAAGCACAAATAGGTGATATTGTAAATTTGCGCATTCTTGGTGCCGATACAAATTCATTACGTGCTGAATTTGTAAGTAAGTAAATAATTTAAAATTTATGTTGCAATACACTTGCGGGGTTCTATTTGATACTGCATCATGATATCAAACTTACTTGATTGGAGTATTAAGAATTGACAATAAAGGCGAGCAGCCCGGCATTAGTTTCCGGCGCCACCCAAGAACTAGTAATTTCCTTCCCTGATAATAGGTTACTCATAGACCTATGTGGTGAATTCGATAAAAATCTCTCTCATGTAGAAGAAAATACAAACATTCAAATCGTGAGGCGTGGCAATGAGTTGACACTTATTGGTGAACAGCAACGTACATTAAGCGCTCAAAATACATTAAAGATTATGTATGATCGGTTAGAGCATGGCAAAGCGTTATTAACCCCGGACATTGATGCAATATTTCGTTTTTCAAGTTCTAAAGAAAACTCTGAAATTCACAACGGTGATCAAATAGAAATGTTCTCAGCGGGTGGAGTAGAAATTCGAACTCGAAAAAAAACTGTAGAACCTCGTACGCCTTCCCAGAAGAAATATATGGAACAGCTCTTTAAGCATGAGCTAGTTTTTGGGTTGGGACCAGCGGGGACTGGGAAAACTTACATGGCGGTTGCAGCAGCTGTATCAATGTTTATTGAAGGCCAAGTTGATCGGATTGTTTTATCACGTCCGGCTGTGGAAGCTGGGGAGCGTTTGGGTTTTTTGCCTGGAGATATGAAAGATAAAATAGACCCTTATATGCAACCGCTATACGATGCATTAAATGATTTTTTACCATCAAATCAATTAGGAAAGCTTATAGAGGAGAAGAAAATTGAAATAGCTCCTTTGGCTTTCATGCGTGGGCGAACTTTAGCGAATGCATTTGTTGTACTTGATGAAGCTCAAAATGCCACAACTATGCAAATGAAAATGTTTTTAACTCGCATGGGTGAAGGTTCGAGAATGGCTATTACTGGAGATACTAGTCAAATTGATTTACCAAGAGGAGTACCGTCTGGTTTGGTTGAGGCTAAACATGTACTTAGAAATGTAAAAGGTATTGGTTTTATTGAATTTGATGCATCTGATGTAGTGCGCCATCCTATGGTCGCAAAAATTATTCGTGCATATGATGCAAATAAAAAGAAAAATGATTAATATTGCAGATATAGTAATTGAAGACAAACGATGGTCTGATTTTGGCATACAAGATCTTGCAGATCGTACATTCAGTATTGTTTTTGATGTTTTAAATTTATCTAAAAAATGGGAAATAAGTATACTTGCATGTAATGATGCAAAAATAATTGAATTAAATTCTACATTTAGGGACAAACCTATCGCAACTAATGTGCTTTCATGGCCTGCACATAATTTAAAATCTGATTTTATTGGTAAAACACCAAATAAACCTATACTGAGTGATATTGAAGAAAATCTTCTAGGAGATATAGCTATTTCTTTTGATACATGCGAACGCGAAGCAGTTGAGAGCAATCTTCATTTCAAAGATCACACCACGCATTTATTAGTGCATGGTTGTTTGCATTTATTAAATTATGATCATATTAATGATTTAGATGCATTGATAATGGAAAAACTAGAAACGAAATTACTAAAAGTAATGGGAATAGCTGATCCTTATTAAGAGAATGAATTAATTGCCATAATTTTGGAAAGGACCAATGGGCGAGATAAAAAAAGGGAGTTTAAATGTGACGCAAGGCGCACAAATATCCCAGAAAAATGTTCAAAGTGGATTTTTTAAACGCTTATTAAGTGGCCTTGAAACATCTAAAGATTTGACCAATCAAAATGAAACGTCTCTCCCTGATGAAGGTATTTCAAAGCTAAAGACTTTGAGGGTGGAAGATGTAGCTATCCCACGAGCTGACATAGTAAGTGTTTCATCGGAACTTAATTCAGATGTTCTAATAAAAGAATTTCGTGAAAGTGGGTATTCAAGATTACCAGTTTTTGAAGACACTTTAGATAACCCGATAGGGATGGTTCATTTAAAAGATTTGGCTCTCAAATATATATTTGATGATAAATCGGAAGCTTTCAATTTTGTTGAATTAGTTCGACCAGTATTATTTGTCCCGCCATCAATGCCATTAGATGTATTATTACAAAAAATGCAGACTGAACGTACCCATATGGCTTTAGTTGTTGATGAATATGGTGGTGTTGATGGTTTGGCCACAATTGAAGATTTGGTTGAACAGCTTGTTGGCAATATTTCAGATGAGCATGATACAGATGACGATGCTACTTGGTTTGAAGTAAAAACTGGTGTTTATATTTGCCAATCAAGAGCACCATTGGAAGAATTTGAAAAAGTTTTGGGGGTTGATTTAGCCTCTGATACTGACGATGAGGAAATTGAAACAATGGGAGGGCTAGTTTTTATGATGACTGGTCGAGTTCCAGTTAGAGGTGAAGTAATATCTCATCCCTCAGGATATGATTTCGAAGTTATCGAAGCAGATCCACGGCGCATTAAAAGGTTGCGGGTTTATCAAAAATTACAAAAAAAATAGGTAATAGTTTATGTTAGAAGCCTATTTAATGACTCGAAAAAAGTGGATGCGTTGCTTTGTTTTTTTCTCGCTTGGCTTTATTATGGCTTTAGCTCAAGCACCCTTTGATTTCAGCGTAGTTTATTTTTTTGTATTACCATTTTTGGGTTTTTTTATACGGGATTTAAAAGATAAAAAAACTGCTTTTAAAATTGGCTGGTGGACAGGTTTTGGATACTTCGGATTTACTATAATATGGATCATTGAACCTTTCTTGGTTGAGCCAAAAATAACCGGATGGATTGCACCATTTGCCTTATTTATAATGGCGGGTGGTTTGGCTATATTCTGGGCGTTGTCATTTTATGTTGCTACTTGGTTAACAACCGAAGGTAAAATACGTATTATTTTATTAGCATTATCATGGACATTTTTTGAATATTTAAGGTCATTTATTTTTACTGGTTTTCCATGGGGACATTTAAGTTATGGATTGCTTGGAATACCAATGATTCAAATGGTTGCTTGGATTGGCGCTCATGGATTAGGGGCTATACTATTAATAGTTTGTTTTATGCCAGCAATTTGTGCTCCTAAAATAAAAATCGGTTATGCAATAATGTTAAGTATTTTATTTGGACTTAATATTATTGGGGCTTGGAGATCCGATAATATAATTTTAGATAATCCTGAAAATATTATTGTTCGAGTTATTCAACCCAATGCCACACAAAACTTAAAGTGGCGCAAAGATATGAAAAATGTATTCTATCAAAGGCAATTAGACTTTACTGGAGCTAAAAATATAAAATCACCTAATGTGGTTATTTGGCCTGAGACAGCAATATCTAAATTATTAAAAGATAGTGATGTTATGATTGAAGAAATTTCAAATACAGCTGGTTCCAAGGCGTCTGTAATTTTGGGAATTGTTCGTAAGGAAAATGATAAATCTAGAAATTCATTAGTACTTATAAATGAGCATGGAGATTTAAGTGCAATATTTGATAAGCAACATTTAGTTCCATTTGGGGAATACATGCCAATGGCTAATCTTTTAAAAAATATTGGCCTATCAAATCTAATTGGTCTTGCTGGTAATTTTGAATCAGGTAATCGTTCAAGAATTATTAGTGCAAAAAATATTCCAAAATTTTTAGCTTTGATTTGTTATGAAGCAATATTTCCAAATTATTCAAATGAGATTAAAAACCGACCTGATTGGATTGTTCAAATAACAAATGATGCTTGGTTTGGAAATTTTTCAGGACCATACCAACATTTGGCACAAGCTAGAATTAGGGCAATTGAACAAGGATTACCATTTGTTCGTTCTGCAAACACTGGAATAAGTGCAATGATAGATCCATATGGGCGTGTTTTAAATAAAATAGAACTGGAGACTTCTGGATATTTTGATGCCGCACTTCCATCAAAAATACAACCAACTCCGTACTCAAAATTTGGAGAATTATTTTTAGCTTTGTTTTGTGGATTATTACTATTGGCTTGTTTTGCAAACATGTATAGAAAACGTAATATAGAATAATAATATCATAATGATATTAGTTTAATGCTTACAACGGCTACCTGAAGTAAGTTGATATAAAAACGGAGCAAATTATGTCAAGAAAAGATTACCTATTTACCTCTGAGTCAGTTTCAGAAGGGCATCCAGATAAAATATGCGACAGAATTTCTGATGCAGTACTAGATGCGTTCTTAAGTGAGGAAGAAATGGCTCGTGTTGCCTGTGAAACTTTTGCAACAACAAATCGTGTTGTAATTGGAGGAGAGGTTGGGCTAGCAGATCAGTCAAAATTAAAATTAGTAAAATCAAATGTAGATTCTATAGTTCGAGAATGTGTAAAAGACATTGGATACGAACAAGATGGTTTCCATTGGGAAACATTACATATTGATAATTTATTACATGACCAATCAGCTCATATCGCCCAAGGTGTTGATAATGATGGTGCAGGTGACCAAGGCATAATGTTTGGTTATGCAACCAATGAAACACCAGAATTAATGCCAGCACCAATACAATATTCACATGCGATTTTAAGTAATTTAGCTGAAGCTAGGCATTCTGGGGCACTATCGCAACTAGGGCCAGATGCAAAATCTCAAATATCTGTAAAGTATGAAGATGGTAAGCCAGTCGGTGTTACATCTATTGTATTATCAACACAGCATTTAGATGAAAATCTATCATCTGCTGATGTTCGAGAACTAGTTGAGCCATATATTCGCAAAACATTACCAACTGATTGGATTTCAAAAGATACTGAGTGGCACGTGAACCCTACTGGTAAATTTGTTATTGGTGGTCCTGATGGAGATGCAGGATTAACGGGGCGTAAAATTATTGTTGATACTTATGGTGGTGCTGCTCCACATGGTGGCGGTGCATTTTCTGGAAAAGACCCAACAAAAGTAGATCGATCAGCTGCGTATGCTGCACGCTATTTAGCAAAAAATGTTGTAGCAGCAGGCCTTGCCGATAAGTGCACAATTCAATTATCATATGCAATTGGTGTTTCAAAGCCGCTTTCAATATATTGTGATACTCATGGAACTGGCCAGGTATCAGATGAAAATATTGAAAAAGCAGTATCGCTTGCAATGGATTTAACACCCGTAGGTATAATCAAACATTTAAGCCTTCGAAAGCCGATATATGCTAGAACTGCATCATATGGACACTTTGGACGTGCACCAATGAATGATGGTGGTTTCTCTTGGGAAAAAACAGATTTGATGAATGCATTAAAGAAGTCTGTTTGACGTATCATACCAATCAAAGTTAAAAAGCCTCAATTTTATTGAGGCTTTTTTAGGGTAAATATTATGACGAAACGCGAAAAACATGTTTCTGGTGCGCCTCGGAGGAATTTTTATGGCCGAATTAAAGGTAAATCCCTTCAAAAATCTCAAGAAAGATACATGTCTGAAGATCTTGAGGCTCTCAAACCTAAGAATGTCACTTGGGCAGATAATCCTGATAGAAATTTAATTCATCCGCGTGAGTGGTTTGAAGATGATCGTGAAATATGGCTTGAAATTGGATTTGGGGGAGGCGAGCATCTTGTTCATCAGGCAAGCTCCAACCCTGATAAAGGCATAATTGGTTGTGAGCCATATATCAATGGTGTTGCCATGTTATTGGGCAAAATTCGATCTGCAAAAGTTAATAATATTATAGTTCATCCTGGTGATGCTAGAGACATGATGGATATATTGCCAAAAGAGACCATATCGCGTGCATTTTTATTGTATCCTGATCCATGGCCTAAAACGCGCCATCATAGAAGGCGCTTTGTAACACCAGAACATCTTGAACCTTTAGCTGCATGCTTAAAATCTGGTGCAATTTTTAGAGTTGCTACAGATATTGAGGACTATGTAAGGCAAACACTTGAAGAGGTTCATTTAAATGGAAATTTTGAATGGCTTGCTGAAAGTGCAAGTGATTGGAAGCAGCCATGGGATGATTGGATTTCTACAAGATATGAACTTAAAGCTTTGCGTGAAAATCGTACGCCACATTATTTAACGTTCAGAAAAATATAACTTAGCCATTAAATATTATAACGCAGTAAATACTTTTATATTAATTTCTTAATGGACGCTTTAAGAGATCTGGATTAATACAAAAGCCTTAATTAGGAGATAATTCATGTCAGGCCATCCAACACCCATTCCTATGGCATCTCATTCTGCTGGTCCATTAAAGGGAACTGCAGTTATTCCTGGTGATAAATCGGTCTCTCATAGGTCACTTATATTAGGTGCATTGTCAGTGGGTGAAACCAAGATTTCAGGACTATTGTTAGGTCAAGATGTATTAGACACTGCTCGAGCAATGGCTGCTTTTGGGGCTAGAGTCATTGATCATGGTGAGGGAAATTGGTCAGTAAATGGTGTCGGGGTCGGGGGATTTTCTGAACCTGAAGATATCATTGATTGTGGTAATGCTGGCACTGGTGTTCGGCTAATTATGGGTGCAATGTCTACAAGCCCTATTAATGCTACTTTTACTGGTGATGCTAGTTTGCGATCAAGGCCAATGGGAAGGATTACAGATCCTTTAGAATTATTTGGAGCTAAATCGTATGGAAGAGCTAAGGGGTTTTTACCCTTAACTATGGTTGGAGCTAGAGATTCGCATGGTATAAACTATACTTCTCCGCATCCATCTGCCCAAATTAAATCTGCCATATTGCTTGCGGGTTTAAATTCATTAGGAGAAACTACATTAATTGAACCAGAAAAAACACGTGACCATTCTGAACGAATGTTAAGAGGATTTGGTGCTAATATTGAGACAGTTGAAACTAAAAATGGTTTTGAAATTACGTTGGAAGGTCGTCCAGAATTGATTGCTCAAAACATTGCCGTTCCGTGTGATCCGTCCTCTGCGGCATTTCCTGTATGCGCGGCATTAATAGTAGAAGGATCTGAAATATTTCTTCCTAATATTGGGTTAAATCCTACTCGTTCAGGTTTGTTTACAACACTTGTTGAGATGGGGGCTGATATTGTATTTGAAAATAATCGCCTAGAGGGTGGTGAGCCAGTCGCTGACTTACGTGTAAGGGCATCAAGTCTAGATGGTATTGAAGTTCCCTCAGACAGAGCGCCTTCGATGATTGATGAATATCCCATACTATCTGTTGTTGCTGCATTTGCTTCAGGCAAAACAATAATGCGTGGAATTAAGGAATTGCGTGTTAAAGAGTGTGATCGAATAGATGCCATGGCTCGTGGCCTTGAGGCTATGGGTGTTAAAATTGAAGAAGGTGAAGATTATTTAATAGTACATGGCCAGAACGGTGAAGTTGAAGGTGGTGGTATAGCGCAGACTCATCTTGACCATCGCATTGCTATGTCATTTTTATGTATGGGTTTAGCCTCAAAAAAATCTGTAAAAGTTGATGATGGACACGCTATTGCAACATCATTCCCAATTTTTACAAATTTAATGAGTGATTTAGGTGCTCATATTACTGGTTAATTTCAAAGGATTTTTGATGAAATTTGTAGTAGCAATAGATGGGCCAGCTGCAGCAGGCAAAGGTACTATAGCAAAAGCGATAGCAAATCATTTTAAGCTTTCCCACCTTGATACTGGATTATTGTATCGTGGTGTAGGGAGAAAGGCTTTGGCTTATTCGAGAACTTCATACTACCCTGAAGTTGCCAAACAATTAGCACTGGATTTAAAGCCATCAGATTTAGAATCGAGTGAATTGCGTACACCTGAAATAGCAGAAGCAGCAAGTAAAGTTGCATTAATACCAGAAGTTCGAGAGGTTTTATTGGATTTTCAACGTAGTTTTGCAAATCAAGATGGTGGAGCCATATTAGATGGAAGAGATATAGGAACAGTTATATGTCCTAACGCAGACATCAAATTATTTGTGACTGCTAGTGCAGAAGTTCGAGCTCAGCGTAGATATCAAGAATTAATAAGTAGTGGACATGAGATTAGTTTAGAAAATGTATTAAAGGATGTAGTTTCACGGGATAAGAGAGATGCAGAACGAACTTCATCCCCATTAATTATCGCTCATGATGCAATAAAAATAGACACGTCTTCTCTGTCGATTAAAGATGCTGTTTGCGTTGCAATTAATTGCATAGAAGAGAAACACAAGGCTGCATCTTTATTAAAATAAATTTGAAAATACTATGCAATCTTGCTAAACAAAGTAAGCATGATTTTTATATTACTTGGGAGGGTGAGATTGAAAGTTCTGTATTTTTTGCTTGCATCCCTAACATCGATACTTCCGTTGAAAGCTGAGGAAATTCATCAAAGCCCTATGGTTTTTGAGGAATGCTCAAATAAAACCAATATATTAATAAGTTTCCAACGATCACTAGAAAAATATAAATCAGATGGTGAAAATTATAACGATGAATATAAAACTCACATATTTGAATTAGATAACTTGGAACAAAGAGTAAAAAAACTTGAAAAAGAGGTAATAGCAAACCCATCAAATGCAGAATTCTGGGGTAATTACGATGCTATTTATAAAACTTATAAAGATGCAGTAATAAAAATAAACCAATTTGAAGAATATGGTGATCAATTGCAGTTAGACTCCAATCAATTGATGTCTAAGTTTGTAAAATTGAGGGATGAGATTTCAGTAAATTGTGATGGTAAATGGCAAATTGGCATCATTAGGAAATATTGTAAAAATGGTAATGATCAATTTTTACAATTTTGCAAACAATTTGATAAGTAACAATTCATGATTAGTTAACTATTATAAATACATTTAATTCAACTATATTTTAAAATCTTGAGATGAGTTGTTAACGAGGCTGAATTTAAAGCGTAATCACTTTACCTCATGTACAAAATACCCTATACGCACGCCAGATTGTGCTAAGTTAAGATGCTTTAAAGCATTAATAGGCGAAGCAAGGTTGGGTATTTCCAGCCTTTTGTGTGTTTGTAGCTGACCCTTGTTAAGTATGATTTTAATTTTAACCCAAAGACCCGTGGGAAAAACCGCGCGGCCCGAAAAATGTATGAAGGAACTTATATATGTGCGCAAAAGCGACAATGGAGGAATTCGAAGCCCTCTTGAATGAAAGCTTCGATATAGACACACCTGATGAAGGGTCTGTCGTAAAAGGTAAAGTAATCGCAATCGAATCTGGCCAAGCCATAATTGATGTTGGTTATAAAATGGAAGGTCGAATTGACCTTAAAGAATTTGCAAATCCTGGCCAAGCACCTGAGATTGAAGTTGGAGATACTGTAGAAGTATTCCTCGATCGTGTTGAAAATCAACGTGGTGAAGCTGTAATCTCGCGTGAAAAAGCTCGTCGCGAGGAAGCTTGGGACAGATTGGAAAAAGCACATGCTTCAGAAGAGCGTGTTGATGGCGCAATATTTGGTCGCGTAAAAGGTGGTTTCACAGTGGATTTAGGTGGTGCAGTTGCATTCTTGCCAGGATCACAAGTGGATGTACGCCCAGTAAGAGACGCTGGTCCATTAATGGGTATGGCACAGCCATTTATCGTTTTGAAAATGGATCGTCGTCGTGGCAACATCGTTGTATCACGTCGAGCAATACTAGAAGAATCTCGTGCTGAACAACGTGCTGAAATAGTAGGTAAATTAGCTGAAGGTGATGCCGTAGATGGTGTAGTTAAGAACATCACTGATTACGGTGCATTTGTTGATCTAGGTGGCGTCGATGGATTGCTTCACGTGACAGATATGGCATGGTCAAGAGTTAATCATCCTTCAGAAGTTCTAACAATTGGTGAAACAATTAAAGTTCAAGTGATTAAAATCAACAAAGATACACATCGTATATCTTTGGGAATGAAACAATTGCAGGATGATCCTTGGGGTGATGTTGCTGGTCGCTTCCCATTAGAATCACTACATACAGGTAGAGTAACAAATATTACTGATTATGGTGCATTTGTTGAGCTTGAGCCTGGTGTTGAAGGCTTAGTGCATGTTTCAGAAATGTCTTGGACAAAGAAAAATGTACACCCTGGTAAAATTGTTTCAACTTCACAAGAAGTTGAAGTAATGGTCCTAGAAATTGAAACAGACAAACGTCGAGTTTCATTGGGTCTGAAACAAACACAAGGTAACCCGTGGGAAGGCTTTGCAAAGAACTTCCCTGAAGGAGCTGAAGTAGAAGGTGAAGTTAAGAACATCACTGAATTTGGTTTGTTTATTGGGCTTGAAGGTGAAATAGACGGTATGGTTCATTTGTCAGATTTGGCATGGGATCAATCAGGTGAAGAAGCTTTAGCTAACTACAAAAAAGGTGACATAGTTAAAGCAGTAGTTATTGATGTGGATGCAGAAAAAGAACGCATTTCACTATCAGTCAAAAACCTAGGCCAAGATCCATTTGCTGAAGCTGTTTCAGGTGTAAAGCGCGGTGCAGTTGTAACAGTAGAAGTGACATCAATTGAAGAAGGTGGCATTGAAGTTGAATACGATGGTATGAAAGCATTCATTCGTAGATCAGACTTATCACGTGACCGAGCAGAACAACGCCCAGAGCGCTTCAGTGTTGGAAATAAACTAGATGCGCGTGTAACATCAATTGATGCCAAAACACGTAAACTTGGTTTATCAATTAAAGCACGAGAAATTGCAGAAGAAAAAGAAGCTGTTGAACAGTATGGCTCTTCAGATTCAGGTGCATCATTGGGAGATATCCTAGGTGCAGCTTTAAAAAGCAACGATTAATAAATAAATATGAAAATAGCGCTGATTATTCAGCGCTATTTTTTTGCCTACGATTCGAAATCGTACAGATATTAAGAACAATTACTGATTATTTGATGGTGAAATCAAAAAATACTAACTAATTTAGTAAAAAATAGTACCTAAATAAGGTTTTCTAGGACTTTTTTAGTTCAGGGACTTTGCACAATGGTTAAAATCTGCAACTATATTTTCAGTTTCATATAATGGTTTCAGGGAGATGCAATAATGATACGTTCTGAATTGGTGGAAAAAATAGCTGCTGAGAACCCACATTTATTCCAACGCGATATTGAGCGAATTATTGGAACTGTTTTTGACGAAATTATTGATGCAATGTCTAATGGTAATCGTGTGGAGCTGCGTGGTTTTGGTTCTTTTTCTGTTAAACAGAGAGAAGCCCGTAGAGGTAGAAACCCGAGAACAGGTGAAACTGTTGATGTTGAAGAAAAACATGTTCCCTTTTTTAAGACTGGTAAGCTTTTACGTGACCGTTTAAATGATAGTTAAATATTTATAAGCCATTTATTATAAAAGGCATTCATGCGCATTATTCGATTAAGTATAATTTTTTTCATATTGGTTTTTTTATTGATTTTAGCATTATTAAATCGCCAATATGTAGATTTTCATTTTTTTCCAGTTAACCTATCGGATCAGATGGGTATATTAGGTGGCGCATCTATCCCTCTTTTCTTACTAATATTAGGCAGTGTTTTATTAGGCTTACTTCTTGGTTTTTTTGGAGAGTATTTACGTGAACATAAACATCGCAAAGCTCTCTCACAAAAAACAAAAAAAGTTAAAGTTTTAGAAAATGAAATCAAAAAATTAAAAAACATTAATAGCAATGAAGCAGATCAAATTCTTGAATTACTTGAATAAATTCTGCATTTAGTTATTTCAATTATAATAATCCTAATGAATTCAACTTAAAGTATGAAAAGATAAATTAATGCGTGTAAAAATATGTGGATTAACAACGCTTGATACGCTCAGTGGGGCTATTAATGCTGGTGCAGCATATGTTGGCTTTGTGTTTTATGAAAAGTCACCTCGACACCTCAGTATTGAAAAAGCAAGTCAGATGGCGAAAGCTGTACCAGAAGGTATATGTAAAACTGCGTTGGTGGTTGATCCTACTGATAATGATCTGGATTTATTGTTAGATAAGATCCCAGTGGACATGATACAACTTCATGGCCATGAAAGCGCTGAGCGTGTATCAGAAGTCAAAGATAAATTTGGCTTACCAGTTATGAAAGCAGTTGGGATTTCTGATGAATCAGATTTAATTCATTTAAATGAATATAGTAGAATCTCCGATCAAATATTAGTTGATGCAAAGCCATCCAAAAATTCAATTCTTCCTGGAGGCAATGGTTTATCGTTTGATTGGCGACTTTTGGCTGGACGAAGATGGGCAACGCCATGGATGCTTGCCGGAGGATTGAACCCAGATAATTTATTGGAAGCAGCTAAACTTACTGGTGCAACACAATTTGATGTTTCCTCTGGTGTTGAGACATCAAGTGGGGTTAAAGATATAAAACTAATTTCAGATTTTATCCAAGCGGCTAACGGAGAACTATAATGGCAAATGATATGTTTAATTCTTTCATGAACGTACCTAATGAAAAGGGTAGATTTGGTCAGTTTGGTGGTCGATTTGTTTCAGAAACACTTATGCCTCTTATTTTGGATCTTGAAGCAGAGTATGAAAAAGCAAAGACGGATGAATCATTTTGGGATGAAATGAACTATCTGTGGAAATACTATGTTGGTAGGCCATCTCCATTATACTTTGCTGATCGGGTAACTTCTGAACTTGGTGGTGCGAAAATATATTATAAACGTGATGAGTTAAATCATACGGGCGCTCATAAAATTAATAATGTTTTAGGCCAAATTCTCTTAGCGCGAAGAATGGGAAAAACACGAATAATAGCAGAAACTGGTGCAGGGCAACATGGTGTGGCCACAGCAACTGTTTGTGCAAAATTTGGTTTAAAATGTATAATTTACATGGGGGCTCATGATGTTGAGCGCCAAGCTCCAAACGTATTTAGAATGAAGCTTTTAGGCGCAGAAGTTGTGCCGGTAACAAGTGGTCGTGGCACGTTGAAAGATGCTATGAACGATGCTTTAAGAGACTGGGTAACTTATGTTGATGAAACATTTTACTGTATTGGTACGGTTGCTGGGCCACATCCATATCCCGCAATGGTTCGCGATTTTCAATCAATCATAGGAAAAGAAACAAAAGAGCAAATAATGGAAGCTGAAGGCCGCCTTCCAGATAGTTTGATTGCGTGTATTGGCGGAGGTTCAAATGCTATTGGGCTTTTTCATCCATTTCTTGATGAAAGAGATGTTCGAATTATTGGTGTTGAAGCTGGTGGTAAAGGTGTTAATGAAAAAATGGAACATTGTGCTTCACTAACTGGTGGAAGGCCCGGTGTTCTTCATGGAAATCGAACATACTTATTGCAAGACGATGATGGGCAAATATTAGAAGGTCATTCTATCTCTGCAGGATTGGATTATCCTGGTATAGGGCCAGAGCATAGTTGGTTGCATGAAACTGGTCGAGCAGAATATGTTTCTGTAACTGATCAAGAAGCATTAGACGCATTTCAATTTTCATGCCGAACAGAGGGGATAATCCCAGCTCTTGAACCAGCTCATGCCTTAGCACATGTTAGAAAAATAGCTGGAGATTTACCAAAAGATCATATCATGGTTATGAATATGTGCGGACGAGGTGATAAAGATATATTCACAGTTGCAAGAGCACTTGGATGGGATATGAACGAAGACTAAAAAAGAATTATTTGTTCGATTTTTTATATCTTAATGTAAGTATTGAGGTGAAGCATGGCAATCATGTTGGGTGTAGATACAGGTGGAACTTATACAGATGCTGTATTGATCAAAAATGATCATGAAATAATAGCAAGTGCAAAATCCTTAACTACTAGGGCGAATTTAGCAGAAGGTGTTGGAAAGGCCGTTTCTGCAGTTTTAAAAGAGAGTTCTATAAACGCAAAAGATATTGTGATGACCTCACTTTCTACAACACTTGCAACAAATGCCCTTGTCGAAGGAAAGGGTGGCAAAGTATGTTTAGTTTATATTGGGTTCGGCGCTAAAGATATTGAACGCCAAGGATTAGCTGATGCCTTGAGAGGTGATCCGGTAATAATAATATCTGGGGGGCACGATCATTCTGGAAATGAAATAGCTCAACTAGATCTAGGAACTCTACGAACAGAGCTCTCAAAGATAGGCACTGTTACTGGATTTGCCATTGCGGGTCAGTTTGCTACTCGCAATCCATCACATGAAAAAGCTGCCCGAGATGTTATTCGGGATCATACAGGAATTCCCGTATCATGTTCTTATGAACTATCTGCAAAATTAGGTGGCCCAAAACGTGCAATGACTGCTGTGTTAAATGCACGTCTAATTGGAATGATCGATCATTTAATTGGAGCAACTGAGGACTACCTTAGGAGTATTGGCATAACCTCACAAATGATGGTTGTGCGAGGAGATGGAGCATTAATTAGTTCTGATCAGGCAAGAGAAAAGCCTATAGAAACAATACTTTCTGGTCCTGCGGCTAGTATTGTAGGTGCTAGTTGGCTAACTGATGAAAAAAATGCACTTATTTCTGATATTGGCGGCACAACAACGGATGTTGCAATTTTAATAGAAGGCAAACCCAAAATTGATCCTGATGGGGCATTAGTAGGTGGCCTTAGGACAATGGTTGAAGCAGTTGCAATGCGTACATTTGGGCTGGGCGGAGATAGTCAAGTACATTTGAATCGTGAGGGTCTTATGGGAGAATTATCTCTTGGTCCACGTCGAGTTATGCCTGTTTCATTATTAGCTGTTGATCATAATAAAATAGTTCATGATGCATTAGATAGTGCATTAAATTCTAATAAAACCAATGAATTTGCTGGTCAATTTTTAGTTCCAGTTAGTGATAATGCATTGGAACTAAGTGATCGTGATAACATTGTTTACAGCAGAATTAAAAATGGCCCTGTTCCAATGTCTGAAGTAATTAAGACAAGAGTAGACTTAGACTCAGTGAGTAGATTGCTAGAACGTGGAATTATTATGCATTCAGCATTGACCCCATCTGATGCAAGTCATGTTTTAGGAAATCTTGATGCCTGGGATGCGATTGCTGCACAAAAAACATTATTAATTTTTGGGCGAATGCGAACTGGTTCAGGAGAAATTTTATCAAAAGATTCTGATGAATTAGCTCAAAGAATAATTGATCAGTTAACTGATCAAACCTCAGAAGTAATATTGGAAACTGCTTTTGGAGAGGAAGATATAGATGGTAGAGCAAGAGACTTAGCGCGCCATACATTGATAAAAAAAGGGCTGAAGCATCATAGAAATATTGTTTCACTTGATGCAGCGATAAATCTACCAATCATTGGATTAGGTGCATCTGCAAGGACATATTATGGTGAAGTTGGTAAAAGGCTATCAACAAATACGATACTACCAAAGCATGGTGGTGTTGCTAATGCTATTGGAGCGGTTGTTGGTCAAATAACAATGCGTGAATCTGGTAAAATTATAAGTGGTGGAGAAGGAATATGGCGGGTTTTTACTGATAATGGACCAATTGATTACAATGAACAAAAAGTTGCATATGATGTACTTAGGCAAGGTTTGATACATAAAGTTAAAAAAGCTGCCAAAAATGCAGGAGCAGGTGACATTCGTATTCAATTTGAAGATAGTGAGCAAGTTGCTACTATTGAAGGTAGAAAAGTTTTTGTTGAAGGGTCAATATTAGCTATTGCTACTGGGCGCCCAAGGATTAGTGAATAATGGGTTTTATAAAAACTATTGGATTTGATGCAGATGATACACTTTGGCATAATGAGCGATTTTTTGGTGAAGCTCAAATTGCATTAAAAGATCTTTTAAGCGAATACGCAGATGATGAGACCATTTCTAAAGCCATATTGGAAATGCAACGACAAAATGTAGAAACTTTAGGATATGGCATAAAATCATTTACTATTGCTATGATGCAGGTTGCTTTAGATTTAAGTAAAGAGGAATTAGATACTCAATCAATGAGGAGTATCATTAATATTGGTAAAGAAATGATGACACATCCAGTTGATTTTATAGATGGTGTTGTAGAAGTATTAGATAATTTAAGTGAAACTTATGAACTTGTTTTGATTACAAAAGGTGACTTAATGGATCAAGAACGAAAAGTCTCTCTTTCTAATATTGATAAATGGATAAAAAATATAGAAATTGTAAGTGAAAAGCACTCAACTACTTATAAAAATATCTTTAGTCGTTTGGGAAACATTGATGAAAGTGTAATGGTTGGAAATTCTATCAAATCCGATGCTGTTCCAGCAGTTCAAGCAGGTGCATGGGGTATCCATGTTCCATATCCTATTACATGGGAACTTGAATTGGCTGAACCAATGACTGACCATGAGCGTTATTTTGAAGCAAAGAGTTTATCAAACGCTGTAGATATTATTCGTTCTATTTAAGTAATTATAAATATATTAAGTAAAGAAATAAAAGTTTAAAAATGCCCCAATATAAAAAATCACACATATACCGTGCTGTTGAATTTGCACCAATTTGGGTGGTTTTGGCTATTGGCCGTATCCTTCCTTTCTGGTTACGTGGAAAAATGTTTGGCCTATTGGGTAAGCTGATTGTAATGTATTTGCCCAAAGCGCGAAAAAGGGTGCACAGAGGTCTGATTACTGTGTTTCCAGGTTTATCTAAAAAAGAAATAAATTCGATTACTAAACAAGTTGGAAGTAATACTGCCCTTACATTGTCTGAACTTTTAATGAATGATGATTATAAAAAACGTAAAAAATTAATTTCAGCGGATGGTGAAGGATTTAAAACTTTAAAAGAAGCAAAGCTAAATGGGCAAGGTGCTATAATTGTCTCAGCACATTTTGGACAATGGGAAGCTATACGTCATCATTTGGCAGACAATAATATGGAAACTGGCGCTGTATATCGTAAAAATAATAACCCATTCTATGAACGGTTATTTCTTAAATCAATAAAATATGGTGGACTTCCCATAATTGCTCGAGGTGGCAAGGGAAATATTAGTATGATTAGGCACCTTAAAAAAGGAGGCTTTTTTGCACTATTGGTTGACCAGGATAGTCATTCAGGAAAGCCAATTAAGTTTTTAGGTCAAGATGCACGAACAACAACTGCTCCGGCAGAAATGGCCTTAAGATATGATTTGCCATTAGTGCCAGTATTTGCTGTTAGGCAGGCGAATGGTCAAAATATTAAGTTGGAGTATGAAGAAGCAATTATTCATACTGATGCTACAACAATGACAAATGAAATCAATGAACGCATTAGCGCTCGAATTCAAAAAAATCCTGAACAATGGTATTGGCTGCATAACAGGTGGAACAAAGAGTAAAGCAAATAAAATTTAGATTGATACTTTTTCAAAAATCAATTTTAGCAATATATCTTTTTCATTAGATTCATAGAAAGTATTTTTTGCATTTAAAATTGTCGTATCTCTGAAATCTTTGTTTCTTAATTTCTCCCAAGCAGCGGATATTTGTTTAGGATTAATGGCTTTTATGGCGCCCTGATTTTTGTTTAACTTACCATATGCTTCTTCAAAGTTTGAAAAATATTGGCCATGAATAATTGCTGATGAGTAAAAAGTTGGCTCATAGGGTGTATGGCCACCGATAGGTAAAAGCGATCCTGCAACAAATGTTATTGGTGAAGAGGAATACCAAAGAGGTAGCTCGCCAATTGTATCTGCTAGATATATTTGATCATTAATTGAAGGAAACTCATTTTCCGATCGTACAGAATATTTGAAGTTATACTTTTTAATAAGATTTATAATTTCCTGCATTCGCTTGGGATGCCTAGGAGCTATTATCATTTTTAAATTAGAATTTCCCCGCAAGGCTAGTTTAAAAGCATCTAGGATTAATATTTCTTCACCCGGGTGAGATGAAGCGATACAAATGGTATTTTCATATGCAAAAGATTTATTGATCTTTTTTACATAATTTTTATCAACTTTTGGGGGAGTGCGAAATTTCTTTAAATTCCCAGTTTGGGTTAATTTTGATGAACTAAGTCCAAGTTTTTTAAATCTTTGATATGTAAGTTTATCTTGAGCAAATACGTGGTCAATATTTTTTATAACATCATTTTTTAAATTTAAATTTTTATTCCAAAAATTAGTGCTTTTTTCAGAAATTCTAGCATTTATCCAAACTACTTTACATTCAGCCTTCTTCAAAAGAGCTATGCGATTGGGAAAGATTTCGTTTTCCATCGTTAATAAAGCTGCCGGTCTCCAATGCTTGATAAACCGTTTCACTATTATTGGGAAATCAAGAGGTGCTATTGATACGTGTATTTGTTTATCTGACCATTGCCTTGCTTGTTCATAGGCAATAATATTTGAAACAGTTAAGATAATTTCGTGGCTTTTGAAATTTTCTTTTAAATAAGGTATTAATGTTTCTAGTGTGTTAAATTCACCAATGCTCGCTGCATGGCACCAAATTGTGTCTTTCTGGGGTTTTGAATTTGTAAAAAAAGACAATCTATTTTTAAGTGTATGGAGCGTATCTTTTTTGGTGCATAAACGTATCAGTGCTGCGGGAATGACGATTAGCCAAAGAAAAAAAAGAAATAAGTTGTATTTAACCAATGCACTTCGCTCCGTTTCTTGAGGTATACTAGATCATTTACTGCAATGGAAACTGTGATTTCCATTAGTGCAATTTAATTTTTTGCACATTATAGTATTTCATGAAGTTAAAGGAATGTATGAATGCCATTACCTAAAGTTTTAGTTACTAATTTTAACAAGAATTTTACAGGTGTGTCAGCTACTGCTGCTGCAGTTATTGCTGTCCAGAAGGATGTACTAGATATCCATTTGGTAGGTGAGCCTTTACCTAATTGCCCAGTCCCAATTTCAAGAAAGAAAGCAATATTAATTTCATCCAAAGTAGATAAATATACCGATTTTACAATTTGGCATGTTAGAAGAAATGAAGAAATGCGAACCGCTATCTGGGTCCGTGATGTATTGAAGAAGCCCATTAAGATAGTGTTTACTTCTGCTGCGCAGAGGCGCCATTCTACTTATCCAAGGTGGTTAATTTCAAAGATGGATCTTTTAATTGCTACATCAAAAGAAGCTGCAAGTTTTATAAATAATGTTCATTCAGTTGTGCCTCATGGTGTATCAACAGATAATTTTTTCCCTGTTTCAGATAGAGCTCAAGCTTGGGAAAATCTTGAATATGGTGGTAGTTTTGGTGTGGCTTGTGTTGGTAGAATTCGCCCAGAAAAAGGTACAGATCTATTTGTTCAATCAATGTTAAATATACTACCTAAAAAACCAAATATGGTTGCATTGATAATTGGTAAAGTTGAAAATAAGCATAAAAGATTTAAAGAAAAACTAGTTAATAAAATTTCAAATGCAAATTTATCTGATAGAATAATATTTACAGATGAAATTAAAGCTGAGTCTATGCCAAAAGTTATGTCAGCTATATCATTATTAATCACACTTCCCCGATATGAAGGGTATGGCATGACACCATTGGAATCTTTAGCTTCTGGAACGCCATTTGTTGGAACAAAGACGGGTTATTTTGAAGAGTTTTCTTCGCATGGAAAATATGGCTCAGTTGTTGGTTTAGGAGATATAGATGGTGCAACTGATGCCATTATAGACTGGTTATCAAAAAATAATAAACTAGATAGTTTTTCAAAAAGCGCGCGGCAGTATATATTAAACAATTATTCGATTGAAAAAGAAGTTAATGGAATAATTGAAGCATATAAGAGTCTTTTAGACAATAAAGAATAGAATTTTTGAAAAATAAAAGCCCCTAATTTGTGGTATTAGGGGCTTTAAGTGTTGGTGTATTAACGTGTAAACTTTTTATATTTAACACGTGTTGGCTCTAATGCATCAGGGCCTAATCGACGCTTTTTATCTTCTTCATATTCTTCAAAGTTTCCTTCAAACCACTCCACATGGCTATCACCTTCAAAAGCTAACATGTGAGTACATAAGCGATCTAAGAAAAATCTATCGTGAGAAATAATAACGGCACAGCCAGCAAAATCTTCGATTGCGTCTTCTAATGCACGCAATGTCTCAACATCTAAATCATTTGTTGGTTCGTCAAGGAGTAGAACGTTACCACCTTCACGTAATAGTTTAGCCATGTGAACTCTATTACGTTCACCACCAGACAAAAGATTTAGCGGTTTCTGTTGATCGCCACCTTTAAAATTAAATGCACCACAATATGCACGACTATTCATTTCAGCGTCGCCTAATTCAATAATCTCTTGGCCACCTGATATTTCTTCCCAGACAGTTTTTTTACCATCCAGATCGGCGCGTGACTGATCTACGTATGATAGTTGAACTGTATCGCCAAACTCTACAGCCCCACTGTCAGGGGTTTCTTGACCTGTTAGCATGCGAAATAAAGTAGATTTACCTGCACCATTTGGCCCAATTACTCCAACAATCCCACCTGGTGGTAAGCTAAAGGATAAATCATCTATCAATAAGTTATCACCAAATGCTTTTGAAATATTATTTACTTCAATTACTTTGGAACCTAATCTTGGGCCGTTTGGAATAACAATTTGAGCTGTGCCAACTTTTTCGCGCTCTGATTGATCTGCCATTTCGTTATAAGCAGATATACGTGCTTTTGATTTAGCTTGCCGTGCTTTTGCACCTTGGCGCATCCACTTCAATTCGCGTTCGAGTGTTTTTTGCCGTGTTTTATCATCTTTTGCTTCGTGAGCTAGGCGTTTGGCTTTTTGTTCAACCCAAGCAGAATAATTACCTTCATAAGGTATTCCTCGCCCACGATCCAATTCAAGAATCCAAGTTGTAATATCATCCAAAAAGTATCTATCGTGAGTAACAATTAAGATTGTGCCTTTGTAATCTTTAAGATGGTTTTGCAGCCATGCGATAGTTTCGGCATCCAAATGGTTTGTTGGTTCGTCAAGTAATAACATATCTGGTTTTTGCAAAAGGAGTTTACAAAGTGCTACTCGGCGAGATTCACCACCCGACAATGTTGTAACATCTGCATCGTCTGCTGGGCAGCGTAAAGCTTCCATTGCAATATCAATTGAGGCATCCAAATTCCAAAGATCATCAGCATCAATCTGATCTTGCAGTGATGCCATTTCATCTGCTGTTTCCTCAGAATAATTCATTGCTAATTCATTGTATTTATCCAAGATTGCTTTTTTTTCAGAGACGGCTAGCATCACGTTATTGCGAACTGATAAAGTTGGGTCTAAAATAGGTTCCTGCTCTAAGTAACCAACAGTTGCACCTTCAGCGTGCCAGGCTTCACCAGTAAAATCTTTATCAATACCCGCCATGATCCGCATTAAAGTTGATTTACCAGTGCCGTTTACACCTACTACTCCAATTTTCACACCTGGGAGGAATGAAAGACGCACATTTTCAAAGCATTTTTTTCCACCAGGATATGTTTTAGACACTCCGTCCATATGATATACGTATTGGTATGCGGCCATTTTTTGACTCCAAGAAATTAATAATTTGTTGCGTTTTATCTGAGCTAGTCCATGGGTGCAATCGATGAGTGTAAAATTAAGATAATGATGTTAATTTTATATGTATGTTGGCTTGCTTAATATATTGAGATACTAATCCATAGTTCGTGTGATTTTATATTAAGAATATCTAAGGTAATAAAATGCTTAAGAAGCCTAAACCAGTGCCATGTATTTTAACTGTTAAAGATGTATTCTCTTTATCACCACATATGGTTCGAGTAGTTTTTACGGCTCCGGAATTAAAAAGCAAACCAGTAGGTTGTGAGGGCGCAAATTGTAAGATTTTCATTCCATATAAAAAGCAAAATCCTGACGATTTAATAGAGCAAATTTTAAATGGACCAAGGCCGACTGTAAGGACTTATACAGTAAGAAATTTTCGAAAAGATGTTTTGGAATTAGACATTGATTTTGTTATTCATAGCGATGGTGGTCCAGCATCAAATTTTGCCATGAATGCAAAACCAGGGGATTTTTTAGGTTTTAGAGGCCCAAGTGACGTAAAAATAAAAGATTATTATGCTGATTGGTACCTATTGGCTGCAGACATGTCTGCAATTCCAGTTGTGGCGGCAACATTAGAAAAGCTTCCCAGAAATGCTATGGGAATGGCAATAATAGAAGTTCAATCTGAAGATGATATTCAAAACATAGACGCTCCAATGGGTATTAATATGAATTGGTTAATACATTCCGATCCTCACAAGCAATCACGTGCACAAGAGGCAATGATAAGAGCTAAAAAATTTCCTGATGGTATCATACAAACATGCATTGCTGGTGAAAGTGGAGTAATAAAATCTTTACGCAAATTTTTTAAAGATGAAACGCAAATACCAAATGATGATATCTATATAAGTGGATATTGGAAGATTGGCTTAATTGAAGATGAACACCAAGCTCAAAAAAGGTTGGAAAAATGAAAAATGGATTGCCTTTAGCAACACATGGATTGCGAATAGGTCTTCTTGGAGGATCTTTTGATCCACCTCACTCTGGACATCTGCATATCAGTAAATGGGCAATGAAAGAATTCAGTCTTGATCGCGTTTGGTGGTTGGTTAGTCCAGGAAACCCATTAAAAAAAGACGCACCTGTTGATTTAGACAGACGATTATCTGCATGTAAGGAGCTGGTTAATCATCCCAATATTATTGTTACAGATTTAGAGAGAACTTTTAATACACGTTATACCGCTCAAACTTTAACTTTATTAAAATCAAAATACAAAGGTGTGAGATTTGTTTGGTTGATGGGGGCGGACAACTTAGCAACATTTCACAACTGGGATAGATGGCAAGATATAATGCATATGCTTCCAGTAGGGGTGATGGCTAGACCAAATCAACAGCTTGCGGCTAATTGTTCGCCTGCAGCTAGAATGTTTAGAGAAAGCCGACTTTCTTCACAGTCATCTACAGCTCTACCTTTTAAAGACGCCCCATCTTGGAGCCTTCTAACAGGACCTATGGATGATTCATCTTCTTCAAAAATCAGAGAAAAAGGTAAATGGTCAAAGTGATTAAAGAACCATGTGCCTAGCTCTTGCGCCGCGCTCAATGGCTGCGGTATTAAGGCGAGAAATATTTAGTACATATCGGGTTTCTTGTAGAAAGCGTAATTCTTCTTCTCTCAAACGCCCATCTGTAGCTGCTAAATCACAGCACAGTGCATATGCTGTTTCATATAGTCTTTCAGGTAAAGCTGCAGTGACCAACCCAAAAAGTGCGTCTAAACCTTCTTCCTCTGAGAGTAGGTCAAAAACTGTGTTACTTACAATTTTTAAATTATCCAGATCATAGTGCGCGAAAATTGGCAAATGATTGACGGTTCTTTCGATTGAAAGAAGTTCTAATGTCTTAATATTTTGGTCAGAAACGGATATTGCTACCATCATTGCTATTAGAGCATCTTGAGGTGACCATGGGGTTGTTTCATCTTGTATCATTTGGAATCTTACTTTTTGTTGTTAACAGAATATTGACCAACTGGCTTGGGGGCAATAGGGAGTAATGGAATAACCATTTTTATTGGAAAAAATATGTCTAATTTGCATGAAGAAGCCCTAAAATCTAAAGCTTGGCCGTTTGATGAAGCGCGAAAAGTATTAAAACGTTTAAAAGGTAAGCTCCCAGAAAAAGGATATGTTCTTTTTGAAACTGGATATGGCCCTTCTGGGCTGCCTCATATTGGTACCTTTGGTGAAGTGGCTAGAACAGCAATGATCCAAAATGCTTTTGAAGTTATAAGTGGTATGCCAACAAAATTAGTTTCATTTTCTGATGATCTTGATGGAATGCGCAAGGTACCAGGAAATGTCCCTAATCAAGAAATGATGCAAGATTTTTTACAAAAACCTTTAACAGATGTTCCAGATCCATTTGGTACTCATGATAGTTTTGGGGCTCATAATAATGCAATGTTATGCCGGTTCTTAGATACGTTTGGCTTTGAATATGATTTTTATTCGTCTACTGAATATTATCGGTCTGGAGCTTTTGATAAAGTATTATTACGTGCTGTTGAAAAATATGATGAAATTATGGAAGTTATGTTGGCTTCCTTGCGTGAAGAGCGTCAAAAAAGTTATTCAATATTTTTACCAATTTCACCAAAAACTGGTCGGGTACTGTATGTGCCTATGAAGTCTGTAAATAAAGTAGATGGCACTATCACATTTGATGATGAAGATGGAACTGAAATAACTCTGAGCGTGACTGGTGGAAATGTTAAATTACAATGGAAGCCAGATTTTGGTGCGCGGTGGTCAGCTTTAAATGTTGATTTTGAAATGTATGGTAAAGATCACTCAACAAATACCCATATATATGATAAAATATGCCGTATATTGGGTGCACCAGCACCCTCACATTTTTTCTATGAGTTATTTTTAGATGAGAATGGAGAAAAAATTTCCAAATCAAAAGGTAACGGTGTGTCGATAGATCAATGGCTCACGTATGCAAGCTCTGAAAGTTTATCATATTTCATGTATCAAAAGCCTGGGACGGCAAAGCGTATGCACTTTGATGTAATACCAAAAGCAGTTGATGAATATCACCAACAACTACGCGCTTTCCATACTCAAGATGTTAAAGCACAGCTTAATAATCCAGTTTATCATATTCACAAAGGGAATGTACCAGTTTCAGATATGGTGATTCCATTTGCGATGCTTTTAAATTTAGCTTCTGTTTCAAGTGCAGAGACTAAAGATGCTATGTGGGGCTTTATTAATAAATATGCGCCTGATGCATCACCAAAAACAAACCCTGTTATGGATAATGCTGCTGGTTTTGCTGTGCGATATTATCATGATTTTGTGAAGCCATCTAAAGTATTTAGATCACCTTCAGATCAGGAGCGTGCTGCTCTAAGCGATCTAGCTGCAGGACTTGTGTCCATTGAAACTGCAAAAAGTATGATTGATAAAAAGAATTTAGATATGGGAAAAGACCCGGTGGATTTGACAAATTATTCACTTTCAGATGGCGATGATTTGCAGTCGTTGGTCTTTGCTGTTGGTAAAAATCACAATTTTGAGAATCTTCGTGATTGGTTTCAAGCTATCTATGAAGTTTTACTAGGGGCGTCTCAAGGGCCAAGATTTGGTGGATTTATATCGCTTTACGGAGTTGATGAAACAATAGAGCTTATTAATCAGGGCTTGAATGGTGAGCTTATTAATTAAGACCATAATTTACCTGACCAAATAATAGTTGTTTAATTGGTCAGGTAACACTTAAAAAATCAAATTGTATAGTAGAGCTAAAATTGCATTAATTGTTAATACCAATGCTACATTCCATTTTAGTTTTATAATTAATAAAATACTTACAACAGTTAAAAAAATTGCAGCAATATTTAGATTATTAAAATCTGGCCAGAGTAGGCTTAGTGGACCAAGTTTAGTTTCATAAATTTTTTCAAAAAATACATGGGATGTAAACCAAACAGATAGATTTAGTATTACCCCCACAACTGCTGCTGTGATGGCTGATAATGCTCCATGTAGACGTGGTTGAGAACCTATCCAGTCGATATAGGGTGCACCTGCAAATATCCACAGAAAGCAAGGGACAAAGGTGACCCACAGGGTTAAGGCTGCAGCTTGGAGTGCTAACAAAATCCCAGCTTCCTTAAAGCCTGCAAGAAACCCAACAAATTCTGTAACTAAAATCAGGGGTCCAGGGGTTGTTTCCGCAAGGCCTAATCCATCCATCATTTGCCCTGCTGTTAACCATTCCTTTGTTGTTACAACATCTTGAGCCATATAACTTAATACTGCATATGCGCCACCAAATGTCACAACTGCTAACTTTGAGAAAAAGATTGTTATTTTAGTAAGTATTTCATGTTCAGAAAATAGATATACGAATAGAATAGGTGCCCACCATATTAATAACCAGATAAGTATTGTTTTTAATGTTTTGGTAAGAGTATGCGTGTGCGATATTTTTGAAGCAGTTTGTTTGTTGGGCAATATTAAATATCCCAATGCAGCAGACATAAAAATAATAATTGGGTATGGGATGTTCAAGAAAAATATTCCTATAAAAGCAAAGACTGCAATTAGAGTATGAATATGTGTTTTTAGGGCTTTTGGGGTTATTTTAAGTAGCGCTTGCAGAACAATAACCACAACAGTCGCTTTAACACCCGTGAATAAAGTGCTTATAAGCGGTATATCACCATAGAAGGCGTAAATGGTTGCCAAAAAAGCTATTAAAATTGCCCCTGGCAAAATAAAAAATAAACCAGCAATTAAACCACCATATATGCCATTGATACGCCACCCAGAATAAGTAGCCAATTGCATTGCTTCTGGACCAGGAAGAAGCATGCAGAAATTAAGTGCATTTAAAAATTGTTGTTCAGTTAACCATTTTTTGTTTTCTACGATTTCTCGGTGCATCAATGCTATTTGGGCTGCAGGACCACCAAAAGATAAAAGCCCAATTTTACACCAAGTTGGTACACATTGGCGTAATTTTGGACTGGATTGCATTTTAATTGTTACTCTAAGATTAAGAAAATTAATTACTCATTAAAGGAATACAATGCTATTACTATGGGATACAAGAGATGAAGAAATTTCTTATTAATATAATCAGCTAAAAGCTGATTTTGGGAACTGATAATATGGCTGACTTTCACTATGAAATTAATGATGGGGTTGCTGTTATTTCTTGGAATACGCCAACAAGAAATATGAACATAATGGATCTTAAATCTTTGTCGGATTTAGAGATTAAAATTGATAAAGCTTTGACTGATAATGATGTCATTGGAGTTATAATAACCTCTGGAAAGAGCAATTTTTCAGGTGGTTTAGATCTAGGCTGTATTAGCAAAATACCTGGAATAATTTCAGAGAATTTCCAAGAAAATTTATTCAAGGGGCTTAAGGTATTTACTAATTTAACACGTAAAATTGAACTTGCAGGAATGAATAATAAAAATACTGACGGTAAACCAATTGTTTGTACTTTGGATGGGGATGCATTGGGAGTAGGTTTTGAGATTGCACTTTCTTGTCACAAAATATTTGTTAGTGATAATCCAATAGGAAAACTTGGTTTTCCTGATATTTTAATTGGTATGCCACCTGTGGCGGGATCTATTTCTAGACTTATCCGTAAAATAGACAAAGACCTATGCGCATCTTTATTGCAAAATGGTGAATATATAAATTTTGAAAATGCAATAAAATATGGCTTGGTTGATGAGATGAAATCATCAGACGACCTAATACCATTTGCAATGCAATGGATAAAATCCAATCTGAAAAAAAATATTATTAAACCATGGGACATGGAAAGATATTCTAGTGAAGAAAAAATACTTAAAAAGTTTTCAAGTTTGGAAGATGAGATAAAACAAGCCAATAAAAAATCTAGTCTAAAGGGTATATCTTCAAGCTTTGGGGCAATGTTTGAAGATTTATATAAAAATAAAGATATTAATTTTGATAAAGCGCTTTGGGCTGAGTTGAATTGGCTTGTAAATATTTTTACACATTCTACTCAAAATTCTATGGTAAAAACACTTCATGTTCATAAGCCAGCTCTTGAAAAAGGGGCTTCAAGGCCCTCTGGTGTTGAGTATGTGCCCATTAAAAAAGTCGGCATCTTGGGAGCAGGTATGATGGGCGCTGGAATCGCTTTTGTATCAGCAAAAGTTGGTGTTGACGTAGTGCTCTTAGATCAAAATCAAGAAGTTGTTGATAGAGGGCTGCTCTCAGTTAAGCGTATGTTGGATCAAGGTTTAAAGCGGAATAAATTTTCAGCAGAGGACGCAAAAAATATTTTTGAGCGCATTTTACCAACCGTAAAATACGAAGATCTCAATGGGTGTGACTTAATAATTGAGGCAGTGTTTGAAGATCCAAAAATTAAATCGTTGGTTACTAAATCTGCAGAAGCTGAGGTCTCTGAGGGCGTGATTTTTGCTACAAACACCTCTACATTACCTATTTCAGAATTGGCTAAAGCTAGCTGTGATCAAAGTAAATATATTGGAATTCATTTTTTTAGCCCAGTCCATTTGATGAATTTAGTTGAAATTATTAAGGGTAAGAAGACTGGCAATAAAGCTGTCGCGGTTGCTTTAGATTTTGTGAAGCAAATTAAGAAAACTCCAATAGTAGTAAACGACGAACGATATTTTTATGCCAATCGCTGCATTTTACCTTACATCAATGAGGGCATTCGAATGCTTGATGAGGGTTTGGATCCAGGTTTAATCGATGATGCTGCAAAATTAATGGGTATGCCAGTTGGTCCATTGCAATTAGCAGATGAAATCTCAATTGAATTATGTTTTAAAATTATGACAGCAACCCGCGCTGCAATGGGTGATTCATATCCCTATAGTGCAGCTGACACTATTGTTGAGAAGATGTGTGGTGAAGGTCGTATGGGACGTAAAAATTTAAAAGGTTTTTATGTTTATGATGAAAACGGAAAAAGGTCAGGTTTTTGGAAAGGACTAAGCGCTCAATGGCCAGTATCAAGTAATCAACCAGATATTACTGAAGTGAAATGCAGGCTTGCAATGACACAAACTTTGGAAGCCTTGAGAGCTCTTGAAGAAGGCGTTCTTGAAGATATACGCGAAGGAGACGTTGGTGCTGTCTTAGGGTGGGGTTTTCAGCCCTGGTCTGGAGGTCCATTTGGATGGATTGATATGATAGGAACTGAACGCGCTATAAATATTTGTGAAAATTTAACTGAAAAATATGGCTCACGATTTATTGCGCCAAAATTACTTTATAATTTGGACATGCTTGGTGAAGGTTTTTATATAAAAGAAAAAAATAATTAATACTTAATGATAATTATTTGTCTTCGTTAGGAACATCATCGTCTGCATCTGTTCTGAAGGTTTTATATTGGTCTCTGCAGATATCCCATAAGTATTTGTAAAAATAACCTATGCTAGCTCCAAAAATAAGAGCAAATGGTAAACCATCTCTGCCTCCTAAGCTTATAAGAATTGATGCGCCAAGTAATAAGATAGCAAATGCTAAAACATGCTGTTCAGGTTTTGACATCTTATATTTACCAACCAAAATTGTATTTGGTAAATTTTCAAAATAACGAGTAGCAAAGCCCGCAATTGCCCCAACAATTAAATTAAATAACACAGCAATTCCTTTTGTATAAACTCTATATATACAACTACTAAATTTTACTAAATTTACAAGTCTTTCATATGTGTAAATATTTTTATGGATGAATTTGACGTATTTTATAAAAAAACTATTTCTATAGAATGAAAAAAATACTAACAGCCATTTTTGTTATAATGTTATCCACCGTCTCAGTCTCGTCAAATGAAATTGAGTACCAGAAGGTCATTAGAAGTCAGATTGAAGCCTTCAGTAACGATGATATGGAGGCTGCATTCGAGTTTGCGTCTCCGTCTATAAAAAGTATTTTTGGTAATTATATCCGTTTTGGTTCAATGGTTCGCCAAGGATATCCAATGGTGTTTCGCCAAAAAAACCTTACTTTCAAAGAAACTAAAAGTAAAAATTCTGTAGCATTTCAAAATGTATTAATTGAAGATTTGTCTGGTGACTTACACTTACTACGCTATCGCTTAATATTGCTCAAAGGCAGCTGGAAAATTGCTGGCGTTGAATTTCTTAGAACAGAAATCATGGCAATATAGAGATTTAAAATTTTGGGTTACTTTTCCCACGCCATGTTCTTGTTCCACCTCTACCTGCAGTGCTGCGTCCACCGCCTTTGACGGCCTTCTCAACGGCCTGTTCAACTGCTGATTGTCTTGCAAGTGGATCATCAGCTATTGCCAGCTCCACCGCTTCAAGCCTCTTTACTTCGTCGCGAATGCGCGCTGCATCTTCAAATTCTAGGTTCTCAGCAGCCTTGATCATGTCTTTTCTCAAGCTGTCTAAATGAGCTTGTAAGTTTGCGCCGACGAGTGGTTTTTTATCAATTTTGGCAGTTATGCGACTTTCATCTGTATCACCATCAAATTTACCACCCATAATATCTTCAACATTCTTTTTGATAGTTTCGGGTGTAATATTATTTTTTATATTATATTTAATTTGTCGCTCGCGACGCCTATTTGTTTCGCTAATAGCGCGCTCCATGGAGCCCGTAACTTTATCTCCATACATTATCACCCTGCCTTCAGAGTTTCTTGCAGCCCGTCCAATAGTTTGCACTAAGGATGTTTCAGATCTTAGAAATCCTTCTTTGTCCGCATCAAGTATGGCTACAAGTGAACATTCAGGAATATCTAATCCTTCTCTTAATAAGTTAATTCCAATTAGAACGTCAAAAGCCCCAAGCCTTAAATCACGTAAAATCTCAATACGCTCGAGGGTATCAATGTCTGAGTGCATGTAGCGAACTCTAATACCTTGCTCATGTAGATATTCTGTTAAGTCTTCAGACATTCTTTTTGTTAATGTCGTGACCAGAACTCTATTACCTTGCTCAATCACTATTCTTATTTCTGAAAGTAAATCATCAACTTGAGTATCTACTGGCCTAATTTCAATAGGTGGATCTAGCAATCCAGTTGGTCTAATTATTTGCTCTGCAAATATACCTCCTGATTGTTCTAGTTCCCACTTTTGAGGCGTTGCAGAAACGAAGACTGATTGTGGTCTCATTGCATCCCACTCTTCAAATTTTAATGGTCGATTATCTGTACATGATGGCAGCCGAAAGCCGTGTTCAGAGAGTGTAATTTTGCGACGATAGTCTCCCCGATACATTCCACCAATCTGTGGAACTGCAACGTGACTTTCATCTGCAAAAACTATTGCGTTATCTGGAATATACTCAAAGAGTGTTGGCGGTGGCTCGCCTGGAGCGCGCCCTGTTAAATATCGCGAGTAGTTTTCAATACCATTGCATACACCTGTCGCTTCGAGCATTTCTAAATCAAAATTAGTTCTTTGCTCTAAGCGCTGCGCTTCTAATAGCTTACCTTCGTCATTAAGTTGTTTTAGTCGTGTAACAAGTTCTGCTTTTATGCCCTTCATAGCTTGCTGCATCGTTGGCCGAGGTGTGACGTAGTGTGAATTAGCATATACACGTACTGACTCTAACAGAGCTGATTTTTCACCTGTAAGTGTATCAAACTCTTGAATTGCTTCCAATTCATCTCCAAAAAAGGACAATCTCCAACCTCGGTCATCAAGATGAGCTGGCCAAATCTCTAGAGTGTCGCCTCTTACTCTGAACGAGCCTCGCGAAAATCCGGTATCATTTCTTTTATATTGTTGTGCAACCAAATCAGCCATCACTTGACGTTGACTATATTCATTGCCTGAAATTAAATCTTGGGTCATTGCGCCGTAAGTTTCCACGGATCCAATGCCGTAAATGCATGATACAGATGCTACAATTATAACGTCATCACGCTCTAAAAGTGAGCGAGTTGCTGCGTGGCGCATGCGATCTATTTGTTCGTTTATCTGACTTTCTTTTTCAATGTAGGTATCAGATCGTGCTACATAAGCTTCTGGTTGGTAATAGTCGTAAAAGCTTACGAAATATTGAACTGAATTATCTGGAAAAAAATTCTTAAATTCGCCAAACAATTGTGCAGCTAGGGTTTTATTTGGTGCTAGTATTATTGCAGGGCGCTGGGTCTGTTCAATAATTTTTGCCATCGTAAAGGTTTTGCCAGTACCAGTAGCCCCCAGTAAAACTTGATTTTGCTCACCATCAGCCAAACCCTGTACGAGCTCGTTAATTGCAACAGGCTGATCTCCAGCTGGTTCAAAAGGGCTTTTTAAAACAAACTTCTGGCCACCTTCGAGTTTTTTACGCGAGGCAACTTCGGGTGCTTTATTTAAGAGAGATGGTTCAGACATACTTACGATTCGTTATTTGTTTTAATTTTGCATATGCTCACACTAAGGGACAAGTGCTCTAAGTGATTATGATACGAATTGCCGCTTCATAAGGACTTGAGTTTTTCTTTAATAATAGCAATAAGAAGCGTAGTAGAAGTGGAGTTCCAAATGTCAGCACGTATATATCAGCCAACTCGTAATGCTATGCAGTCAGGCCAAGGTAAAACAAAGAAATGGGTACTAGAGTTTTCACAAAGTGAAGTGAGAAATATTGATCCCTTGATGGGTTGGACGAGTTCTGGTGACATGGATAGTCAGGTAAAATTATCTTTTGAATCAAAAGATGAGGCAATTGCTTACGCTGATCAAAAAGGAATTACATATACTCTGCAAGAACCAAAAGAACGCAAACATGTCATTCGAAATGGTGGTTATGGTGATAACTTTGCCACTAATAGAAAAGAAACATGGACACATTGAGCTTGCCCTATTTGTTCTCTCGATTTAAGAGGTATTCAACGACTCCATAGCTCAACTGGATAGAGCACCTGCCTTCTAAGCAGGGGGTTGCAGGTTCGAGTCCTGCTGGGGTCGCCATTTGAATTTATTTCAGTTTCTGTTTAATAAAAAAAATCTAACTATCCTAATTTTATATTATTTTTAGAGCTAGTAATCTGATATCCTTTAGATGGAACATGCCTGATAAACTTTGAAGCTATAATTTGCCCACCTAAATTATCTCGAAGGCGTTTTATTCGCATAGCACCCGCATTGTCATCACAATCAATCTCATTTTTACCACTAAGTATACTCTCAAGTGCTGTCCCTGTAATATACTCATCATCAAGCCCGCATTCTAATAGCACACTCAGTGTTTCGATATTACTTGTGGTTAATTGAAACCAATCACCATTAATTTGAACAGAATTTTCTGAACGTAATAATTCAATAGATTGTGCATTGAATGAACTATCCTGCAATAAATCAAATTGTTTACGTAATTCTATATTAGAAAAAATCAAAGCGACACAAATCATCATCACAGTCAGTACAACAAAAAATAATGTAAAAATAATTTTCGAATAAAGTGCAACAGAATTTTCAAATAAGCTGCCCGATTGAGCTAAGACTTCTAAAAGTTTTATTTCTGTTTGTTTGGTAAAATCATTTTCAATAAATATGCCTTCAATTTTTTTATTAAAAATTTGTGGATCAGGAACTGTAAAATATAACAATCCAAATGCAATAAATGTTAAAATCAGACCAATAATAATTACAGTTAAAAAGAACTTATCACGTTTAATATTTAAGAAAGTAATCACCTAAATCTTTCTCCATTTTCTCTACTTCAATTTTGCCGGTAAACTTAACAATTTTAAGTAATTTCCAACCTGATGAATTTAATCGCTGAATAGTTATTCCTTCAATATCATGGCTGGCACATTGACCATTTATTTGTATTAATCCTAGATGTAGTTTTAGTGGATTATCTTTTTTTGCTTTGTATAACACAAAACATTCATTTGCATAAGCAGCAGAAAAAAGAGTTGTAAAGCACAATACTAATGAAAACTTTATTATTTTAAAAAGCATAATTTATCCAATTAAATTTATCTTATTAATCACAATAACCCAAATGTTATTCAATAACAAAGCCATGTTTTTGAATAACTTAAGGTTTTGAATTTATAAAATATAAAGATTCAAAAACGATGGAGAAATATTATGATAAAAAAAGTATTAGTTATTTGTTTAACAGCATATTTTCCAGTTACTGCTAATGCAGAAACTTATGCTAAAATAACAAAAATAACACCTAATTATACTTTTTCTAAGACCTACAAAAAAGAAAAGTCTTGCTATACGGTAGACACCCCAATTTATGGAAAAACTTTGAATAGGGGTACTACTGGTGGGGATGTTTTTGCAGGTATGTTATTGGGAAGTTTGTTAGGAAAAGGTGCCACAGGAAAAGACAAGGGTGCTGCGGTAGGGGCAGTATTGGGAGGTATAATTGCAGCAGAAAAAAATAACACAACAACTTCTATTATAGGTTATGAGCCAATAAGAAACTGTGAAATAATTCAAATCCCTGAAACAATAAAAACAATAAAAAATTATAAAATTGATTATGAATGGGGCGATGTAATGGGATCATCGTATACATATAATAGATATCATGTAGGTCAACATATACCTATCTCGATAAGTATTATTGCAAATTAATTAAAGTTATTAAAATAAGTGTGCTTGTCTCACTGCCTTATGCTTTTATAAATAAAGCCTAATATATTAAATGTGACAAATGAAATTGCGGCTATACAAACTATAGTAGGGCCCGCAGGTGTATCAAAAATATATGCCGCCTCAAGTCCGCCAAATGCAGACAGGCATCCTATAATTGCTGCAATTATAGCCATTGATTCTGGAGTTCGTGCGAAAATTCTAGCACTAGCGGCTGGTATAATTAACATTGCAATTATCAATAAAACACCCACAACTTTTATTGCGACTGCTACTGTTATGGCTAAAGAGAGTGTTAATATAATCTTATCGCGTTTGGGGTTTAATCCAGAGGCGTATGCCATTTCCTCATTTAATGTGCTTATTAAAAGTGCAGACCATCTCCAATACATAAGTAAGAGAACTAGGATCACGCCAAGCCAAATTACAGCGAGATCATATTGCGATACTGCTAGAATATCACCAAATAAATAGGCCATTAGATCAATTCTAATTCCTGATAGAAAGGAAACAAACACAAGCCCAAATGCTAGTGATGAGTGGGCTAAAACACCAAGAAGTGTATCCATAGCATAATTTTTTCCAGATAGAAGAGTGACAATCCATGCCATTAAGAGTGCAACCATTAATGCACCAGCAAAAACTGAAATTTGCAACATGAGTGATATTGCGACACCCAGAATGGCTGCATGAGCAATAGCTTCACCAAAATATGCCATTCTTCTCCAGACTACAAAACAACCAAGAGGTGCCGCTGCTAACGCCACACCAATTCCAGCCAGCACTGCTCTTGTCATAAAATCATCAAGCATTTGGCTCTACCTCTTTGTTTGAGTGATCGTGTTCATGATCATGGTGGTGCTGGTATAGTGCCAAAGTTCCTGCAGTACCTGCACCAAACATTGCCTTGTACTCTGGATCCGAGGCAACACTAGCAGGAGTGCCGGAACAGCATACATGTCCGTTTAGGCAAATTACGCGGTCAGAAGTACTCATTACAACATGAAGATCGTGACTAATCATTAAAATGGCGCAGTTTGTTTCTCGCCTGACATCTTCTATGTGTCTATAAAATAATGCAGAGCCTGGCTGATCAAGTCCTTGTGTGGCTTCATCAAGCAATAAGATGTCAGGTTTATTTAATATTGCGCGTGCAAGGAGTACACGCTGAAATTGCCCGCCTGAGATTTGTGATATTTGACTTTTAAAAATATCTGGCGCTCCAGCTTTTTCCAGAGCGCTAAAGCATTCTTTTTTATCAATATTGTTTGAGAGGTGCATAAAGCGCTCCACAGTCATTGGTAGACTAGAGTCAAAATTTAATCTCTGGGGTACATATCCTATTTTTAGATTATCTTTTAATGTTATCTTTCCTTTTTGCGGCGAGGTTGCGCCAATTATTGCTCGAAGGAGACTTGTTTTCCCTGATCCATTAGGGCCGACAACCGTAACGATTTCGCCTGCGTTAACACTAAGGTCAACGCCATGCAGTACTGCCTTTGCGCCATAATTTACGCAAAGATTTTCTATTCTAATTAAATTCATACTTGATTTGTTTCCACACATGACTGGCAAATACCTTGGGCTTCTATAATCGTATGTTCAATTTGGAAGCCAGTGGCGTTTGCTGTCTCTTTAAATGAAATATTGTGTGGGGAGGATTGTGTTTCAGCTACCATATTGCATTTTTTACATATCAAAAATGCTGGTGAGTGATTTGCGCCAGGAAGAGAGCAGGCAACAAATGCATTTAATTTTTCTATCTTGTGGGCAAAGCCATGTTCTACAAGGAAATCTAATGCACGATATGCCACTGGTGGCTGATTGCTAAAACCTTGTTCGCGCAGCATTGCAAGTATTGCATAGGCACCGAGGGCTCTATGCTCGTGAAGTAATAATTCTAAAACCTTCTTACGTATTGGCGTTAAATTTAAGTTATTTTTGATGCAATACTCTTCGGCTGTATTAATTGCATTTTCTAGGCAATCGCCATGATTATGCTGTTTGAAACCAACCAAAGTTGAAGTTTTTTTATTCACGGGGAAATCTCCTATTGCAATGTTATAACATATTATATTAGTAACACTCAATGTAATAATATAACATGGAGAAAGTAATGTCCAGAAAGCTTATAACAATATCAACAATTATGACCCTAATGAGTACAAGTGTCATAGCTGATGTGCCCAATGTTGCAGCAGATATTGCGCCAATTCACTCTTTAGTTTCGAGAGTGATGGATGGCGTAGGTGCCCCAAAGTTAATTGTACAGTCTGGAGCATCCCCACATGGATACAGGCTACGGCCATCTGAAGCGAAGGCGCTTCAAGATGCTGATCATGTTTTTTGGATGGGTGAAGAATTAACGCCGTGGTTAGATAGTGCAATTGATACACTTGCAACTAAAGCATCTGTAACAACACTTTTAGATCAAGAGGGTATCATATTACATGATTTCCGTGAGGGTGCTCTTTTTGAGGCACATGATCATTCCGCGCATGGTGATGACGATCACGATGATCATGATGACCACGACGATCATAAAGACCATGACGACCACGATGATCATGATGACCACGACGATCATAAAGACCATGACGACCACGATGATCATGATGACCACGATGACCATGGTAGTCACGACCCTCATGCATGGTTATCACCAGAGAATGCGAAATTATGGTTGAATATTATCGCATCTAAATTATCTGTTTCAGATCCAGAAAATGCAGCCACTTACTTTATGAATGCGGCAGCGGGTCAGGCGGAAATTGAGGCAATGATTGCTGAAGTCAAAGCTACCTTGAAACCAGTTCAGGGTGGTAAATTTGTTGTGTTCCATGACGCATACCAATATTTTGAAAACGATTTTGATTTTTATGCATCAGGAGCAATTTCCTTAGGTGATTCCTCAGATCCAAGTCCTGCTCGAATTGAAAAAGTTCAGAAGAGAATTCGTGATGAGGGTATTCAGTGTGTATTGGCTGAACCACAATATAAAAAGGGATTAGTGGCTACAGTTATGGAGGGGAGTGATGCTACTGCAAGTGTCATAGATCCGCTTGGTGCTGAATTAGAGGCGGGACCAAAACTATATACGCAGCTCATTAAAAATATGGCTAAAACATTGAGAAATTGTCTCTAAAATATATAAAATTATAAAGAATTTCTCCAACATAAATATTTGATTAAAATTTAATTTTAAATTCTTGTTGGAGAAAAATAACATATCTAGAGATTGATAATGTTGTGATAAATTTTTATGTTACATTCTGAAAATTAATATAATCATTTGGTATATGAGCCATACATAATATTTGTGTTTGCTCATTGGATATCAATATAACAATTAAGTTTTTTAATGGACTTAAAAAAGCAAAATGGGAATATAAAATGTCGGATAACGTAACAGACGAAAATTTTGATAAAATTCATGAAGCCATAGATACAACTATCACTAGTCTTGAAGATGCTGGAAGTGATTTGGGTGACATTGCACTCTGTATGTTTGTGGAGGGCGCCAATATTCTTGAGCAAATGGGTTTATCTAAAGAAGAGATTAGTTCGATGGCTCTGGATTTTTTATCTTCGGATGAGGCTACTGTTGAAATGCCTGTTGAGTAAATTTTGGAAAGCAATTGCTGTAATTGCTTTTGGGTTTCTCGTTTATATAGCTTTAAATTATTACATTAGCCCTGACAGGGAACGCGAACGTCTTCTGAAACATTTTTTAGTCAATAAAAATGGCTCAGTGAGTCAGATTTTATAAACTTATTAAAGTACCACAATGCTAAGAAAAAAGTAACGAGCCCATGTTTGATACTAGAAATCGCAAAAAACTAGGGAAGATATAGGCTCGTTATGATACAGAATATCATCAAGTAAATAATAATCAAGAGGGAATGGTATTAATTATATACTATGGGTTAAGCAACAAGTTTGTGTGAAATGCTAAGGGGGAGAAGCTACCATAAAGGTGTCTACACAAACTCGTTATGATATTAGTTTGTGCTGATTGCTAATGCGTCAAGGAAGTTTTTAAATTTTTAATTAATTTTTAAAAATATGCATCTGCTGAGACTATTATGATTACGAGAGCTGCGCATAAACACAAATAAAGTATGATGAGTTTGCGAACTTTCTTTCTATTATTTATACGTCTTTCTTGAATTTCTTCTTCAGTTGGCTTTGGTCGATTGCGTTTTATTCTATACTCACTGATAGAGCCACGCATCCAATTGAAGACATTACTTATTGCCCAGAAAACTATCCCAGCAAGAAGTATACCCGCGGCTAATCTTAGAATTACAATCATCTTAAACCTATTCGTTCGTGTTCCAAACATAGACACATATACTTTAAACTTGTTACGAATATGTGCAATGATAGCTTATATATAGTTCTTATGATAATTTTTATAAGAGCTCTAGGCTCTTATTTATTTGTGTAGCAACTGAGGATAAAATGACAAAATATAACGGAAAGTGTTCATGCGGTCAGGTACAGTATACACTAAATAGCGATCCAATATTTACTCATGCTTGCCATTGCTCTTTGTGTCAGAGATATACGGCCTCCGCTTTTATTGTACACTCTCTAATGGAAACAACTAACTTTACTCTTATTAAGGGATCTTTAAGTGAGACTGTAGGGCCTTCTGGAAGTGGAAAGGGGCATGTAATAAAAAGATGCCCAAATTGTGGTGATCAGATTTATAGCCACTTCATGGGTTTAAATAACTTACTTGTTTTGAAGACCACTACTCTCATTAATGCCAATGAACTTCCTCCTCAGGCGCATGTATTTTTAAATAGTAAGCTTGAATGGTTGAAGCTTAGCGATGATATTCCAAAGTTTGATAAGTTTTATAGGCGTGAAGAAATTTACTCTGATGAGAGCTTAGAAAGAATGAAAATAGCTTTACAATAATAATCTTTTTTCAAATATTATTTAAGTATCTAATCTGCTTCAGCTAAAAAACGTTCTGCCTCAAGTGCCGCCATGCAACCCATTCCCGCGGATGTAACTGCCTGGCGATATATATGATCTGTCAAATCGCCTGCCGCAAATACACCCGGTATACTAGTTGATGTGCTATCAGGTTTTGTGATTACATATCCACCCATGTGTGTTTCAAGTTGATCTTTGACTAATTCATTTGCTGGTGCGTGGCCAATGGCAACGAAGACACCCTTGCAAGGCAGCTCTGTAATTTCACCTGTTTTGGTATGCTTGACTTTGATACCTTCTACGCCGAGCGGCATATCAGTTCCAGTGACTTCAACTAATTCGTGGAAATAAAGCGGCTCAATTTTTTCATTTTTCATCATGCGATCTTCTAAAATCTTTTCACATCGAAATTCATCGCGTCTGTGAATGAGTGTAACCTTTGAGGCGAAATTTGTTAGAAATAATGCTTCCTCAACAGCAGTATTACCGCCTCCAATAACAACTATTTCCTGCCCACGGTAGAAAAAACCATCACAAGTTGCGCAAGCTGAGACTCCAAAGCCTTTAAACTTTTCTTCTGTCTCTAAACCAAGCCATTTAGCACGAGCGCCAGTTGCTAATATAACTGCGTCACAAGTATAAGTTGTTCCACTATCACCTTTCGCAGTGAATGGGCGTTTTGATAAATCTAAATCGCTAATAATGTCACCAATGATTTCAGTTCCCATAGCTTTCGCGTGAGACTCCATGCGGATCATGAGGTCTGGCCCCTGTACTTCAGTGTCGCCAGGCCAATTTTCAACTTCAGTTGTTGTCGTTAATTGTCCACCTGGCTCAATACCCTGAACGAGTACTGGATTTAGCATTGCACGAGACGCATACACAGCCGCAGTGTAACCTGCTGGACCTGAGCCAATTATTAGAAGTTTGGTGTGTCTAGTGTCAGCCATTTTGGGGAATCCTTTATTATGTTTCGCAAGATATACTTTGGTTTAAAGAAAATTTGAACCATTATAATTACATTTAAATACTTATTTTATTACAAAGTTTTGTAATTTAATTGCGCAAGATTGATTGTTGTGTAAGATTATGTGAAATAAGGAAATATTGAATGCATAAGCTCGATGATATTGATCTGCAAATACTGAAGCTTCTTCAGGAAGATGGTAGGATGAGTAACGTAGAAATTTCTGCTCAAGTAGGTCTGTCAGCTCCGCCGTGTTTGCGTAGAATTAGGGCGCTTGAGGATGCAGGTCTCATTAGGGGATATCATGGCATTGTGGATGGCAAGGCACTTGGATTTGATGTGCAGGTTTTTGCAATGGTTGGATTGCATTCACAAGCAGAAGCAGATTTACAGGCTTTTGAAGCAAAATGTCTCAAGTGGGATTACGTGCGCGAGTGCCACATGTTGAATGGAGAAATTGATTTTGTCTTAAAATGTGTTGCGCCAGATTTATCAAGTTTTCAAAGTTTTCTGACTGAAAAGCTCACAAGCGCAGACAATGTGGCGAGCGTGAAAACATCGCTTGTTATTAGGTGTGCAAAAGATGTTCCTGGCGTGCCAATTTTAATGTCTAAAGAGTAATAACAGAAATAAGTCGCCCATAATCGGGCTCACCTAGGTGTGTGGATTTTCTGTATGAATAAAATTTATCACTATCCTCGTAAGTACAATGGCCTGTCCACTCAGGGTTTGTAATTCCAGCATTTCTCAAAGATTGGAGACAGAACCCGGGCAAGTCGAAGTGGTATTTATTGGTTTTGCCATTTGCAAAAAATCTTATATTATTTTGATCCTTGGTAAGAAAACTCTCAAGGAAATCCTCACCCACTTCGTAATTCTTTTGGCTAATGCATGGGCCCACGACAGCTTGAATGTTTGAAATATCTGCACCTAATTTGGTCATTTCTTTAAGAGTGTTTTGCGCAATACCTTTTATGGCGCCCTGCCATCCTGAATGCGCTGCGCCAATTACTCCAGCAGTCTGATCGCAGAAAAGGATTGGCGCACAATCTGCCGTGAGTACCCCAATTGCTAGGCCTTTTGTTTTGGAGACAATTGCATCAGCCTTTGGAGTTGAGACATTTTCCTGCTCTAAACTTATAATCACATCTGCAGAATGTATTTGATGTACGGTCATTAATTTATCCAAGGAAACGCCCATTGCGTCGCATACCATTAATTTATTCTTGGTAATTGCATCTGATTGATCGCTTGAACCTGCACCGCAATTTAACCCTTTAAATATTCCACTTGAGACGCCACCATGTCTGGTGAAAAAGCCATGCTTGTGTGAGGCAAGCCGGTCGGATGTAATTATTTGAAGTGTCATTCATTAAATCCTGCAGGCAAATCAGTGTTCTCTGGAATTATTGCAATTGCTTTGAATAATGAACCCATTTCATCAGGGTGGGTCAAGCGTTTGTGTGCAGAGATGTGGTTCTCGAGTTTTTTGCCGCTCATATTTTTCGCTAAAGTTTGAGCTCTTTGGGTTATTCCAAGGCGCTCCAAGAGAATGCCTTGGGGTATTGTTGAGCTAACTTTTGCATATTTAGATGCGGCGTTTGTTAAATCTTTAAAGCTCACGTGAGCCGTTAAATCTGCTGTGCCACAGTGAGTAAGTGGATCAATTTTTTTGTGATCTTTTAGAGCTTGCAAACTATCCCCATCACTGTCCCACTCCCCATAGTCAACAATGATCGCGTATCCCCCATTTCCCTGAATATGTTCAGCAATAGCAGAGGCAAATGCGACAGTTGGTGGGGAGACTTCTAACATATCTCCACTCGGAACGTCATTGGTTTTTGAGAATACTTCCTCTGAAGTGGCTGTGCCTAAAATAAAGTGGAGTTGCTCGTTTTCAACAGCAATCATTTGCTCTTGCCAACCCTCATCTGTGCGGCGGTATTGTTTAATTGGGAGGCAATCAAAGAATTCATTTGCAACTAAAAAGAGTGGCTTCTGCGGCAGTTCAGAAAAATAATTCAGCCAAGTGACACTAAAGCCATTTAACGCAGTCTCTTGTCGCTTCCGCATTTCTGGGCTTGCTTCAATTAAATGCAAATCCATTGAAGTATGAAAATTTGGCACAGATTTTGTGGCGCGTAGAATGTCGGCCATGAGCGTCCCATTTCCGGGACCTAATTCGGCTAAAATAAAAGGAGTGGGCATTCCCTGGTCAATCCATGATTGTGCAATTGAGAGACCAATTAACTCCCCAAACATTTGGCTGATTTCAGGGGCAGTTGTAAAATCACCCATTGCGCCAAGGGCGTCACGATTTGTATAATATCCATGTTCTGGGTGAAGTAGGCAGAGCGTCATATATTCAGAGACGGGCATCGGGCCAAAACGTTTTATTTGTTTTTTGATGATATTGCTTAGTGCAGTCATATTGCGCGTCTTCTCGCCGTATAAATTATTACCATACCGATGAACACCATAGGCAGGGATAATGTTTGACCCATGGTAAGCCCAAATTCATTAAGCCTGATTATATACCCAAATGGATTATCTATGGAAAGGAATTGTAAATCTGCCTGCCTGTATCCTTCAACAATAACGCGTGCCAATCCGTAGCCTATAAAAAAGACCCCGATAATTTGGCCTGGAACCTTAAACCAGTTCCGCCTGAATATCAGGTAGGTCATTATTATGAATAGAATTATTCCTTCCAGTGTCGCCTCATATAATTGTGATGGGTGGCGCGCGCAAATCTCTCCAAGGGCTTGGCCGCAATTTTGTGCCACTTCTGTGGGAAACGCAATTCCCCAAGGCGCGTCTGTTGGGCGGCCCCATAATTCTGCATTAACAAAGTTTGCAATACGGCCAAAGAACAATCCAAAGCAACTACTAGAAGCAATTAAATCACCAACAGACCACGGATTAGATTTCGTTTTTCTACAATAAAGTAATGCGGCTGTTATGACGCCTATAAAGCCACCATGAAATGACATGCCACCTTCCCAGACACGAATAATTCTCAGTGGATCTAATAAAAATGCATCAAACTGATAAAATAATACATATCCTAATCTGCCGCCTAAGATAGTCCCAATAATCATCCACGTAATTACGTCTTCAATTTTATTTTTTGTGAGTGGGGCGGTGTTATCTTTCCACAAACCAACTCTGCTGACTTCAAAGCGCATCCATGATAACGCGCAAAGAAATCCAGCTATGTAAGAAATGGCATACCAGTGGACTGCAAGAGTGCGTCCCATGACTTCAAAAGAAACAAGAACCGGGTCAATATTAGGAAAAGGCAATATTGCGAGCATTTATTCCATCCGTTTTTAGTGCTTTGTGCGGTTTGGTGTCCCAGAGTGTCAAGCTACCATTGGCAAAGTTGTAAAAAAATACCATATATAAAATATAGTACAATGCGCGGAGCTTTAATATGCAAACCAACAATAAATTTTTCGATGACATGTCAAAAGTCATGACAAGTGCAATGGGTGTCGCCCAAGGTGCCAAAGAAGAAGCGGAAACAACTATGAAAAGTTGGATTGATCGTTGGCTCGCTGATCGTGATTTTGTAACGCGTGAAGAGTTTGATGCAGTCAAAGCAATGGCGCAAAAAGCTCGTGAAGAGAATATTGCACTTTCAAAACGCCTCGATGCTCTTGAAAAGAAAAAAGCTCCAAAAGCAAAAAAATAATTACTTATTGATTCTAAGAAAATACAATATGTTTGGATTTTTTTACAAATTAAATCTGCAATTGCCTGGCTGTTTACTTAAAGCAAAAAATAAACAGTAAATAACTGTGGATAACCAAATTTAGTTGGGGATAGTTTGTTTTTTTGTAAATAAATATCTTTACAGAATGTATTTGCTGGCACACTATATGTAGTAAGAGGTAAGTAATAAACCTCGACTCATTGGGTTAACGCCTGCATTTAGTGGCGTGTTTCCCTCCCAAAAAGAGGCTTGGAAGTGGCAAATACAGAGCATTATTTGAGTGATAGTGAAATTCACCCGATTGATATAGTTGAAAACTTAATCAAGAACCGTTCATGGGATTTTGATCGTGTTGGGGACGACCAAATAGCTATGATGGTTGAAGGAAAGTGGAGAACTTATTCTGTTAATTTAGCTTGGTCTGCCTATGACGAAACTCTACGACTAATATCTTCATTTGATCTGGATCCACCCAAAGAAAAATTACCTGAATTATTCGAAGCCCTAAATCTTGCGAATGATGACTGTTGGACTGGTGGATTTTCTTATTGGAAAGACCACAAGATGATGGTGTTTCGATATGGTTTGGTCCTGTCTGGTGGAGCTATTGTAAGTGTGGATCAAATCGACCACTTGCTTCACATGGCGGCCACAACTTGTGAGCGATACTACCCAGCATTTCAACTGGCGTGTTGGGGAGATCAAACTCCTAGTTCAGCAATGGATGTAGCTATTGCTGAAGCTTATGGTCACGCATAGTCTGGTCTAAACAATAAGGATGATTTTATGGCTTTAGAAACTGTATCTGAAAAAGGATTGGTTTTACTGGGCTGCGGTAAAATGGGCTCTGCTATGCTACAAGGCTGGTTAGCAGATGGCTTAAATACAAACTCTGTATATGTGCTCGATCCCTTTCCATCCAAGTGGTTGTTAGGGCTTGCAGAAAAGGGTTTAAATCTAAACAAAGCTCTACCCCAAGAACCAGCCGTATGTATCATAGCTGTCAAACCTCAAATGATGGGTGAAGCTTTACCGTCATTAAAAGTAATTGCAAAAACGAATACCATATTTCTTTCAATAGCTGCGGGTACATCCATTGAAAGTTTTCAATCTATTCTGGGTTCAAAATGTAAAATTGTAAGAGCAATGCCCAATACGCCAGCCGCTATAGGGCAGGGGATTTCAGCGCTTATAGGAAATAATAATACATCGAATGAAGATGTGGAATTGTGCGAAATACTTTTAAAAGCTGTCGGTGACACAGTTATCCTAGATACAGAAGCACAAATGGATGCAGTAACTGCAGTATCAGGCTCTGGGCCAGCTTATGTATTCCATTTAATTGAAACTTTGGCTGCTGCAGGAGAAATGCAGGGATTATCAGCTGATTTGGCAATGACTTTGGCTAAAAAGACTGTTTCTGGTGCGGGTGCTCTGGCATTCCAATCGGAAGAAAGCCCTGAGCAATTGAGGATAAATGTGACCTCACCGGGGGGTACTACCCAAGCCGCACTGAAAGTTTTAATGGATAGTGAAACTGGGTTCCCAAAGGTTTTATCAGAAGGTGTCAGCGCGGCGGCTAATCGCAGTAAGGAATTAGGTAAGACATGAGTGAAATTTCATTTGATGATTTTATGGCGGTTGATGTGCGTGTGGGTGAAATTATACGAGCAGAACCATTCCCCGAAGCAAGGAAGCCTGCCTACAAGCTTTGGGTGAACTTTGGTGATAAAATTGGTGAAAAAAAATCTTCTGCACAAATTACTGTCCATTACAGCCTTTCGGAATTAGTAGGGAAGCGTGTAATGGCAGTGGTAAATTTTCCACCTAGGCAAATTGGGCCAGTGAAGTCTGAAGTGTTAGTTCTTGGAGTTCCTGATGAAAATGGATCTGTAGTTTTGATTGCGCCAGACAGTGATGTTCCATTGGGTGCCAGGTTGTTTTAAAAACGACATAGTGTCGTAAAAATGCCTTTACTGTCGGCTTTCTCGAAGACTACTTTCTATTATTAAAATAGTAATTGTTTTGATAAGAACGTTATCCTATTTAGGGGTACGTTTAGGAGGCAAAATGAATCATATCCAACCTGTAATAGACACTTCTCCAAAAGTATCTGATGAGATTAGAAAAACCACTTGTTATATGTGTGCGTGCCGTTGTGGCATAAATGTACACATGAAGGAGGGGAAAGTTGCTTACATTGAGGGCAATCGTGACCATCCAGTCAACAAGGGCGTATTATGCGCCAAGGGATCTGCAGGTATTATGCAGGTTAATGCTCCTTCTCGTTTACGCTCGCCATTAAAGCGTGTCGGAGAGCGAGGTTCTGGTGAATTTGAAGAAATCAGCTGGGATGAAGCGTTAGAGATAGCATCAACGCGACTTGCAAAAGTTCGGGCAGATGATCCATCTAAATTAGCATTTTTTACTGGTCGAGATCAGTCACAGTCATTTACAAGTTTCTGGGCGCAGGGGTTTGGCACGCCAAACTATGCTGCACACGGTGGCTTTTGTTCGGTGAATATGGCCGCTGCAGGCATTTACACTATGGGTGGAGCATTTTGGGAATTTGGTCAACCTGATTGGGATCACACTAAAATGTTTATGCTTTTTGGTGTAGCGGAAGATCATGACAGTAACCCGATTAAAATGGGATTAGGAAAATTAAAGAAGCGTGGTGCCAAAGTAGTAGGCGTTAATCCAATTCGAACAGGCTACAATGCAGTTGCTGATGAATGGGTTGGCATTACTCCAGGTACTGATGGATTATTTATCACAGCTCTCATTCATGAGTTAATGAAAGCAGGGAAGATTGATCTTCACTATCTTGCTCAATACACAAACGCTCCAGTTTTACTGGATAGTGATCCTGCAAGTGAAAGATTTGGATTGTTTTTGAGAGATAAGGACAGCAAACCTTTAGTAATTGATTTGAATTCTGGAAAAAAAGTAGCCTTTGATAAAAAAGGTATTAAACCAGATTTAAATGGGTCAATCCGACAAGCGGGAATAACTCACACTACTGTTTTCCATAAAATGGCTGAGACATACTTGGCGCCAGAGCACGACGCCGCGAATGTTGCTGAGCAGTGTGGTATTTCAGAAGAAACAATTCGACGCCTTGCCGCTGAATTAGCGCATGTTGCTTTTGAGCAAGAAATTAGTCTTCCAATTGAATGGACTGATTTCCGTGGTGAAAAGCATACAAAAATGACAGGGCGTCCGGTGTCTTTCCACGCAATGCGAGGAATTTCCGCGCACGCAAATGGTTTTCAGACATGTCGTGCCTTGCATATACTTCAAATTATTTTAGGAAGCGTTGAAGTGCCTGGTGGGTTCAGATTTAAGCCTCCATACCCAAAATCATCTGAAATCCACCCGAAGCCACATTATGGTTATGCGCCCAACAAACCACTTGATGGGCCACACTTAGGTTTCACACATGGCCCAGAAGATCTTGCTCTAAAGGCAGATGGAACGGCCGCAAGAATTGATAAGGCATTTACTTGGGAAAACCCAATGTCATCTCATGGATTGATGCATATGGTTATTTCAAATGCTCATGCCGGAGACCCATACAAAATAGATACATTGTTTATGTATATGGCGAATATGTCTTGGAACTCTTCAATGAACACAAGTGGTGTGATGAAGATGTTGACAGATAAAGACGAAAATGGTGACTACGTCATTCCAAACATAATTTACTCGGATGCTTACTCATCTGAAATGGTTTCATATGCAGATCTTGTTTTACCTGATGCGACTTACCTTGAACGCCATGACTGTATTTCACTATTAGATCGTCCAATTTGTGAAGCTGATGGCGCTGCGGATGCCATTCGCTGGCCTGTCATAGAGCCAGATCGAGACGTACGTGGTTTCCAATCCGTTTTATGTGACTTGGGAGCACGACTTGGATTGCCAAACTTTACAAATGAAGATGGATCCCAAAAGTTTGCTGACTATGCTGATTATATCGTTAATCATCAAAGAAAGCCTGGAATTGGCCCGCTTGCAGGTTTCCGGGGTGATGGTTCAGATTCAGGACGAGGTGATGTAAATCCTGATCAACTTGATAAATATATTGAGAATGGTGGTTTCTTTGTTGAACATATCAATGAAGATGCATCCTATTATAAGCCTTGGAATATGGCCTACCAAGAATGGGCAGTGAAGATGGGATTATTTGATGCCCCCTCACCATATCTTTTTCAGCTTTATGTGGAACCAATGCGTAAATTCCAATTGGCAGCAGAAGGCCACGGCGAACGACAGCCTCCAGAACATTTACGTGAGAGAGTTCGAGAGACAATGAATCCTCTTCCAGTTTGGAGTAATTCAACTGATAAAGATTACCCAATTCATGCGCTTACTCAGCGCCCTATGGCAATGTACCATTCATGGGGAACACAAAATGCGTGGTTGAGACAAATTCATGGTGTAAATCCTTTATATGTCCCAACAAAAATTTGGGAACAAAATGACTTTAAAGATGGTGATTGGGCAAAGGTATCATCACCACATGGAGAAATCACTGTGCCAGTGGCGCATCAAGCAGCGTTGAATGAAAATACCATATGGACATGGAATGCAATTGGTAAACGTAAAGGCGCTTGGGCATTAGATGAAAAGGCACCAGAAGCAACGAAAGGCTTTTTATTAAATCATATAATACATGAGCTAATGCCAGCAAAAGGTGATGGAATGCGATGGGCAAATTCTGATCCAATTACCGGACAGGCTGCGTGGTTTGATTTGAAAGTTGCAATTGAAAAAGTGGAAGCACCAGCTGAATGTGAACCAAATATACCGGCCCAGAAATCACCGGTTGGTAAAGGCCCTAAAAACTTAACTTGGAAGGTGGGAGCATGACTGCATTACCCCCTAAATCTGATATAAAACTTGGTTTAGTAATCGATCTTGATACTTGTGTTGGCTGCCACGCATGTGTTGTGTCTTGTAAAGGTTGGAATACTGAAAATTATGGCGCACCGTTATCTGATCAAGATGCTTACGGTGAAAATCCATCAGGTACCTTTTTAAATCGAGTCCACTCTTATGAAGTTCAGCCAGAACAAGGTGCTGCACAGACAATTCACTTCCCTAAGTCATGCCTCCACTGTGAAGATGCGCCTTGTGTAACTGTTTGCCCAACTGGAGCAAGTTACAAACGTGCCGAGGATGGCATTGTTCTTGTAAATGAAGATGCATGCATTGGGTGTGGTCTTTGTGCATGGGCGTGCCCATACGGTGCGCGAGAACTTGACCAAGCAGCTGGTGTTATGAAAAAATGTACACTTTGCGTTGACAGGATTTACAACGAAAATTTACCTGAAGAAGATCGTGAGCCAGCATGTGTTCGAACATGTCCTTCAGGTGCAAGGCATTTTGGTGACTTAGGTGATGCAGAAAGTGATGTGTCAAAATTAGTTCAAGAGCGCGGTGGTATGGACTTAATGCCAGAGCTTGGAACTAAACCAGTAAACAAATATTTACCTCCAAGACCTAAAGATCAAGGAAATGAAATTGATATTTTGGCGCCGTTATTGGCACCTATTGCGACTGAAACTTCTGGCTTCCTAGGATGGCTTGATCGTACTTTGGAGAAAATCTAATGCATCCAGCACCATCCGTAATTCTTTTTTCAGTTTTGTCTGGCCTAGGTTTTGGCATGTTGGCCTGGTTGGGAATTGGTAAGCCGCCAATGACGGGCATGTTTGCATTTGTATTTTTCTTTATAGCGTATGCCCTAGCAGTTGGAGGTTTGTTGTCCGCAACATTCCACTTAGGTAACCCTAAAAACTCATTAAAAGCATTTAGCCAATGGCGAACAAGTTGGCTTAGCCGTGAAGGTTGTTGCGCAGTTGCTGCATTAATGATCATGGGCATTTATGCAATTGGAGCAATATTTTTTGAAACTCATTGGGTTATTATTGGAGGTATTGGAGCGATATTATCAATAGTTACAGTATTCACTACATCGATGATTTATGCACAATTAAAAACAGTTCCAAGATGGAACCATTGGACTACACCAGTATTATTTGTGAGTCTGTCTTTGTTTGGCGGTGCTCTCATGACTGGCCAAGTGACCGTAGCAATGTATGGCTTTGTTGCTGTTGGGTTAATCCAAGTTATCGCATGGTTTACAAGCGACAATCGCTTTGCAAACAGTGGCTCTACAATCGAAACAGCCACGGGTTTGGGTAATATTGGTAAAGTAAGAATGTTTGAACCACCTCACACTGGCACCAATTATTTACTTAAAGAAATGGTTTATGTAATTGGGCGTAAGCATGCTGCAAAGTTGAGATTACTAGCGATAATTCTTATGGTCGTGATCCCTGTATTGATGCTTGGTATGGGAGCTCAGCATGGGATTAAAGCAATTGTAGCCGTACTTTCTCATTTAGTTGGCGTGTTTGCATCGCGGTGGCTTTTTTTTGCTGAAGCAGAGCATGTCGTTGGCTTATATTATGGCAAACGTGGATAGTAATTTATTATAATAAGAGCGCAAACTCATGTTTGTGCTCTTATTATTTAAGGACTTAATTTTTTCTAAGATACGTGCTGAGCTGACAGTTCAACTGCATGCAGAAATGACTTTGCGGAAGAACTTGCTGACATTAAATAAAATGTATCATCTGCTTTCCTTATAATTATTGCAGACATATGCTCCATACTTGTTCGAGCCATTCCATCTAATTGAAAAACGTTTTTGTCTAGATCTACTTGGCATATGCGCTCCAAGGCTTCACGTGATGACTCACCGCTTATCTCTAAAATAACCCAAGCATCAGTTTGATCTGTAATATAAGCACTCTCACCAAATGTAACTGCCATTGAGTTTTCAGGATCTTCTGCTCTTTTTGTTAAAATAAAAATTTGATCAGGTTGAGTAAAGAGTAAACGAGTATCTTTATTTTTCACAGATTTCGTAGGTGATGGCATTTTAAGGTTAAATATATTTTTAATATTATTCTTAAATTTAGTTTCCTCACCTTGAGGAATAGCCATTGCAATAAGACTTTGATTGGTAATTTCACGCAAGCGTATGTTGCCAATCTCTTTGTCATATCCACCCAAGGAGTTGGTTGCTGATAATTTAGCCACGTTGCAGCCCTCCTTCTGGATCGTACATGTGTGAAGACACAATTTCTACAAGTACATCTGTTCCCCTTACGCCATCCCATGCTCTGATGATTTCACCGTGACGCTCATGACCTCTTTCAAGAAACCCAAGACCAATATGTTGTTCAAAGTGAGGTGAATAACATACTGAAGTAATCCAGCCCTGATCATTTGTTGTTGTTGGCTTGTCATTCTTGACTAGAAAGTGAGCGCCAGATGATAAGCTATCAGTTTTCTCAACAGTTTTCACTCCGACAAGGCGAACTTGGTTATCTGCAACCATTACTTCTCGGCGTGAAAGTACTGATCCAATACTGTCTTTTTTTATGGAAACCATGCTATTCATATTGACGTTAAATGCTGTCATTTGGCCATTAAGCTCAGCGCCAGTGACGTGACCTTTTTCTATGCGCATCACACCCAAGGCTTCTGTACCATATGGAGTAATATCAAACTCTTCGCCAGCTGCTATAATTTCACGAATTAAAGCATCTCCATACCTTGCTGGAACGGCGACTTCATATGCCAGTTCCCCCGAGAAACTTATGCGAAATAATCGCCCCGGTGTCCCACCACAAACTGTAACATCAGAACAAGCCATAAATGGAAATCCATCATTAGACATATCAACTTTATCTATTATTTTAGATAAAACAGCACGGCTATTAGGCCCAGCAATCGCAAATTGCGCCCATTGGTCAGTTGTTGAAATAAGATGAACATCGAGATCTGGGAATAAACACTGTCGTGCGAATTCCATATTTCTGTAAACTAAAACTGCGTTAGCTGTTGTGGTTGTCATTACAAAATGATCTTCAGCCAATCGTGCAGTTGTTCCGTCATCATAGCAGATGCCATCTTCGCGTAACATAAGGCCATATCTCACTCTGCCAACAGGAACCTTAGCAAATGGATTTGAATAAATTTTATTTAGGAATTCAGCCGCATCTTTACCTTTAATATCAATTTTTCCAAGTGTTGATACATCGCAAACACCAACTGATTTGCGTGTTTTTGTAACCTCACGGTCAACGCTATCACGCCAAGTTTTGTCACCTGACTTTGGAAACCATTGAGCCCTCATCCAATTACCAACTTCAACAAATTCTGCACCTTGCTCGTTCGCCCAGTTATGGCTTGGCGTTAGGCGAGTTGGATGAAAGTGTTGACCACGCTCTCTACCGCCAAATGCACCAATTGCAACGGGCGAATAAGGTGGGCGAAATATGGTTGTACCTGTCTCGGGAATTGTTTTCCCAGTGGCTTCTGCCATAACTGCAAGGCCTAAGATGTTTGATGTTTTACCTTGGTCAGTAGCCATCCCAAGAGTGGTGTAACGTTTTAAATGCTCAACTGATTTAAAACCTTCTGCCTGAGATTGCTTTACATCCTTTGATGTTACGTCATTCTGCAAGTCTATCCACGCTCGTTGCTTGTAACCTGCCACATGCCAATACTGCATTATCTCAAAGCTTTCATCCTCTGCTTTTGGGGCTTGCGAGCGAGAAGGGCTTAAGCCTAATTCTTTTACGATAGCATTTGCAGTTTTATGACCAGACTTGATAGCTGCACCAAGTGTCATTTCACCGTTTGAGGCACCTGCTATTGATTGACCAACAGGTAAATTGCCTCCTGGAACAAAACCAGCAATCTCATCATTCCAAATAGGTCGCCCTCTTTGATGGCATGTTAGATGAACATTTGGTGACCAACCACCAGAAACTGCTAGGCAATCTACATTTAAGACTTGGCCGTTTGTTAGAGTAATTCGATTTAAAGCTTTACGCCCTTTTGTGTCACAAACGCTTGCCCCCATTATCATTGCAACGCCAGGTATGTGAGCCCTTGGGGCTGTGTCTCTCGGGTCTATAACAGCAGAAACATTTATACCCTTAGAAACTAGTTCTACAGCAGTTTGCCAACCACTATCGTTATTTGTAAAAATGGCAATATTAGCACCTGCAGCTACACCATATCTTGTAGCATATGCTCTTACAGATCCAGCAAGCATGATACCTGGTCGATCATTATTTGGGAATGCAATTGAGCGTTCAGTTGCTCCACCACAGATCATCGCTCGTTTAGAGTAAATGCGCCACAATACTTGTCGTGGTTTGTTTCCACTATCTGCCAAGTGGTCAGTTTTTCTTTCAAGAGCACCATAAATGCCGTGATCGTAAGAGCCGTAAACTGTTGTTCGAGTAAGAATACGAACATTTGGCATTGCGTTTAATTCATCTTTTGATTTTTGCACCCAGTCTTGGCCTGAAATGCCTGAAACTGTGTGCTCTTCTTCAAGAAGTCTTCCGCCTAGAAGAAAATCTTCGTCAGCAATAATAACTCTTGCGCCTGCTCTTCCAGCTGCGAGTGCTGCCGTTAATCCTGATGGACCAGCTCCAGCAATCAACAAGTCACAATGTAAAAACCCTTTATCATATTTATCTGGGTCTTCTAATTTTGATAAGCTACCTAATCCTGCACTTGATCGAATTATGGGTTCATAGATTTTTTCCCAAAATGCTTTTGGCCACATAAATGTTTTATAATAAAAGCCTGCACCTAAAAATGGTGACAATAAATCCGTCACTGACATGATATCAAAATCAAGCGAACCTCGATGGTTTTGGCTTTCTGATGTTAAGCCATCAAAAAGCTCAACGACAGTTGCTCGCGTGTTTGGCTCTTGATGTGCGCCGGAGCGCAATTGAACTAATGCATTTGGTTCTTCTGAACCTGAGCTAAATATACCACGTGGCCTGTGATATTTAAATGATCGCCCCACTAAACGTTGGCCATTGGCTAATAAGGCTGATGCAAGGGTATCGCCCTCATAGCCAGTCATTTGTTTGTTGTTAAAAGTGAATTTGATTGGTTTGCTTTTATTTACCAGCCCACCATTAATTCTATATGCTTGTTTCATTTTGAACGCCCTCGTGATCGGGCAACGTCACGTGCCAATTCAACATTGAAAATTTCATGGGTAACTGTATCACGCGTTACGACTAACCAAGATCTATCACCCGCCTCGTGATACCAAAGCTCACGATATTTTCCTGCTGGATTATCTCGTAAGTAAAGATAATCATGAAAATTCTTTGCAGCATGTTCATCCATGCCATCTGGTCGATCAATCATAGATTCATCACCCAAATGTATAAATTCATTTGCATCACGTGGTCCCAATAAGGGATGGTTGATAATCATTTCAAAATTCCCCTAATGTAAGTTCGGTTGGGCTCCAACGCCCTTTTCATCAATCATATTGCCTCGAATGAAACGGTCTAAACGCATTTGACTAGCATTCTTGTGTGACGTATCAGTTGCAAGTAGGTGAGCATAACAATAGCCAGAAGCTGGCGTTGCTTTAAAGCCACCATAACACCAACCGCCATTAAAATATAAACCTTCAATTCCCGTCTTATCAATAAATGGTGAGCCATCCATGGACATATCCATTACACCTCCCCACATCCTTAGTAATCTTGCGCGTCCAATCATTGGCATAATTGACATTCCGCCAGAACAGACATCCTCTACAACAGGTAAGTTGCCCCTTTGTGCATAAGAGTTGTATCCATCTAAGTCACCTCCAAATACTAGGCCACCTTTATCGGACTGGCTTACATAAAAATGACCTGCACCATAAGTTATAACGCCGGGTATAGTTGGTTTTAGACCTTCTGATACGAATGCCTGTAATACGTGGCTTTCTATAGGTAGGCGCATTCCTGCTTTTTCCATTACGCGGCTTGAAGCCCCAGCGACACAAACGGCTGTTTTCTTAGCTTTGATCATACCTTTGCTCGTTTGCACGCCCAAGCATTTACCATTCTTCATTTGAAAGCCGGTAACTTCACAATTTTGAATAATATCTACTCCATGCAAGTCTGCCGAGCGCGCATATCCCCATGCAACAGCATCGTGTCTTGCTGTGCCAGCTCTACGTTGTAATAAGCCCGCTTTGATTGGAAAGCGTTCATTGTCAAAATTTAAAAATGGGCACATCTTTTGAATAGCAGCCCGATCGAGCAATTCTGCGTCTGCACCTGACATTAACATGGCATTACCACGTTTCGCATACGCATCTCTTTGACCATCAGAATGGGCTAGATTAAGAATGCCACGCTGTGACATCATTGCATTATAATTTAGATCTTGCTCCAAGCCTTCCCATAATTTCAATGACATTTCATAGAACGGTTGATTGCCCTCTAATCCATAATTTGATCGAATTATAGTAGTATTACGGCCTATATTACCTGAGCCAATCCAGCCCTTTTCTAAAACTGCAATATTTTTGCCAGCATATACTTTTGCGAGATAGTGGGCTGTGGCTAATCCATGACCGCCACCGCCAACTATTATGTAATCATATGACTTTTTTGGCTCAGGCTCACGCCACACAGGTTTCCAACCCTTATTACCTGTGAGACCCTGTTTTAATATACCAAATGCTGAGTATCGCATGAAAAGATTCCTTATTCCTAAAACAGAATGTGTTATCTCAGCTATTTAAAGCATAAAAAAAGCGACATTTTTATGAGTTTTTATCATCAAAATTGAACTACAAAGTAAAATTTAAAAATGAAATATCTTAAAAATTTCAATTACATTTATTTATTTTTAGTTGTTGCAGGATTGGTTTCTATAGGTTTGTATATAAAAACGACAGATTTAATAAGAATCGCACGCCATGAATTAATGGCATGTTTTGTCTTTAGAGGAGGAAAATAATGGAACGTCGTAAGTTTCTAACGGGCGCAGCTGTAGCTGGCGCCGCAACATCATTAGCTGCACCATCTGTAGCTCAAAGCAAAATCGAAATGGCTATTGTTGCAACATGGCCAAGAGATTTCCCAGGACTAGGTTTGCCAGCACAACGTATGGCAGCCCGTATACAAGAATTAACTGAAGGTGAAATCCAAGTAACATATTTCGCTGCTGGCGAAAAAGTTGGTGCTTTTGACTCATTTGACGAAGTTGCTTCAGGTAACTCTCAAGCATATATTGGTGCAGATTATTACTGGAAAGGTAAACACCCAGGTTGGGCTCCATTTACAGCTATTCCATTTGGTTTAACAGCTGGTGAGATGGATGCATGGACAAAATATGCTGGTGGTCAAGAATTATGGGATGAGTTAGCTGGCGAATTTGGCTTGAAAAACTTTGCTATGGGTAACACAGGCGTTCAAATGGGCGGTTGGTTTAATAAAGAAATTAATTCAGCAGATGACTTGCAAGGTCTTAAAATGCGTATACCAGGCCTAGGTGGTGACGTTTTAGCAAAATTAGGTGGTTCACCTATTTCTGTTCCAGGTGGTCAAATTTATGAAAACTTAGTTTCTGGTGCTATTGATGCAACAGAGTGGGTTGGACCATACAATGATTATTTCATGAAGTTTTATGAAGCAGCAAAATATTACTACTTCCCAGGTATGCATGAGCCAGGCTCACAGCTTGCATTAGGAATGAATGCTTCATGGTGGGGTAGTCTATCAAGCACACACCAATCAATCATTCAGGCAGCTTGTAATGAAGAAAATGCACGCACATTAGCAGAAACAAATGCAAATAATGGTGCATATCTTACAAAATTGATTAATGATCATGGTGTGCAATTGCGTGAGTTCAATGATGATATCTATGACAGCTTTGGAGATGCTGCATCAGAAGTAATCGAAGAAGCTCGTGATCACTCAGAGCTTTCTGCAAGAATTTACGACAGCCACTTAAAGGCTCGTGAAGAAATTGGTGCATGGACTGCGTTATCAGATACTGCTTACGTTAATAAGCGTAATAATGTTTTGAACCGCTAATAAGGTTTATTATAAGGCCAAGGCAGACAACTGCTTTGGCCTTTTTATATTTCAAAAGGAAATACAATGGCTTCGACAACAGTCCAAAATGGAAATGGTTTGTTTTCAAATCCTTTGTTTGTGAGATCATTAGGGTGGTCAAATTTATGGGTAATGTTTGCCTATTTGTTTAATAATTTTGCTACTTTTTGGGGAGGCCTTCCAGGCGCTTCTACCGGAAATGGACTCATTGGATTGCTCCAGCTTTCACTTTACCCTGGAGCTATTATTCTAGCAGTAGCATGGACTTTGAGGCGTAAAGATTCAACGCTTAGACAAGATAGCTATAAAATATCTGATATGAATGCCTTTTTAATTCGTGCAGCATTTTGGGCGGTTGTCCTAATGGGTTGTGTAGATAGCTTGATATCCTTTCTTCGTGTTGAGGGTCTATTGTCAGCATTAGTAGGTGAAACAATGGATAAAAATCTTGGGCGGTCGCAGTTTCGAGGGCCTTATGTTCACTTTCCTTTGATGATACTTGGTGTGATACTCGCGACGAGAACAAAAACTCTAGGATTTCATTGGTTGGCATTGCTAATTGTTGTTGGAGAGCTAATGATTGTAGTTTTCCGATTTATATTTTCATACGAACAGGCATTCATGTCAGATCTGGTACGTTTCTGGTATGGCGCTTTGTTTCTTTTTGCTTCAGCACACACACTATTGGAAGAAGGTCATGTCCGAGTTGATATTCTCTACGCTGGTTTAAAAGAAAAATCTAAAGGTCGTATCAATGCGATTGGAACAATTTTCTTAGGTATTTCATTATGCTGGATGATTATTTTAACTGGCATGGCGCAAAAAACTTCAATTATAAACAGTCCACTTCTAAATTTTGAAACCACTCAGTCTGGATTTGGGTTGTATGTTAAATATATGATGGCAGGATTTTTAGGCATATTTGCCATATCAATGATGATCCAGTTTGTTAGTTATATGATGGCAGCCGTTGCGGATTATCGTGGTGAAGATGGTAAATATGTCCCATCAGGGTCAGGAGCTCACTAATGGAACTATTTTTTCTCTTACTGTTAATAGTTCTAATGGCAGCGGCACTAGGTTCAGGTTATCCAGTTGCTTTTGCCTTGCCAGGCGCCTCAATTATTACATTAGTTCTGGCGGGAATAACTGGATATTTGGTAACAGGCGATCAGGGTGCATATTTCAGCCAAGGTAATGCTTGGACGTGGCTCAGTTCTGGCAATGCAAATCTTAGGGGAACGTATTGGGTCCCGGAACGTGATACCTTAATTGCCATACCATTATTCATCTTTATGGGAATAATGTTACAGCGCTCAAAAATTGCAGAAGATTTATTATTAACGATGGCAAATTTATTTGGGCCAGTAAGAGGTGGTTTAGGTGTATCTGTTGTTTTTGTGGGGGCATTATTAGCTGCTACAACAGGTATCGTTGGTGCGACTGTTGTAGCTATGGGACTTATCTCTTTGCCCGCAATGCTTAGAAATAACTACTCACAATCTTTAGCTACTGGAACAATTGCAGCTTCAGGGACGTTGGGTCAAATTATTCCTCCGTCAATTGTTTTAATTATTCTTGCAGATCAATTAGCATCTGCTGCAGACCAAGGTTCAAGCCTTCGTAAGGCACTACACAAACAAACTACTGGCGAACTTTCTATGCCATCAACATTTGATGTGACGTCAACATCAGCTGGTGAGATGTTCCTTGGGGCATTCATGCCCGGTTTGGTGCTTGTATGCTTATATATTGTTTATATATTAGTTTTTGCCTTCCTGAAACCTTCAGCAGCGCCTTCAGTTCCATATAAAGGTAAATATGATCGAGCCTTTGCTAACAAAGTTTTCTTATCGTTAGTACCACCACTTCTACTCATATTTGTGGTTCTTGGATCTATTATGTCAGGAATAGCAACTGTGAACCAAGCAGGTGCAATTGGTGCTGCGGGTGCATTAATAATGGCTGGTTACAGGTTAACTGATGGCCAAAAAGGCTGCTACTATCCTGCTATTTTATGTTTGATTAGTCTGTTTGCAGTTGGATTAATTCTATCAAATTTTGACACAAACATAAAAGGTATTGAAACAGGACGAGATCAACTTGGTGTTGCATTAGCGGTAATAGCAACAATTGGTTTGTTGGGAAGTTTAGTTTGGAGCGGTTATAGAGCATTCAAAATTGAAGACACTTTAAACGGAGTTATGATGGAAACAGCCAAAGCAACTGCATTGGTGTTTATCATTCTTCTTGGGGCAGCTATTCTAACTGCAGCTTTTCGTGCATTTGGTGGTGAGCACTTGGTAAAAGAATTCCTTGATGGTTTAGCGGGAGGGTTCTGGTCTAAATTTATCATAGTAATGGCAGTAATATTTATTTTAGGATTTTTCCTTGATTTTATTGAAATTGCTGTGGTCGTTGTCCCTATTGTTGCTCCAATTTTACTTGCTGATCCAGGTGCAAATGTTACCGCTGTATGGCTAGGTGTTATGATTGGACTGAACATTCAAACATCCTTCTTAACTCCACCATTTGGCTTTGCTTTGTTTTATCTTCGAGGGATTGCTCCTGCAGTGGTTAAAACTATTAACATGTACAAAGGTGTTATCCCTTTTATTGTTCTACAAATATTAGCCATGATTATTGTTGCAAACTCTCCAAGTCTAGTAAACTACTTACCAAATCGGGTTGCTTTGCTATCAGAGAATTCACCTCCACCAAGAAATCCTCAAATTGCTTATTGTGTTGATCAATATGTATCAAATCAGATTTCGTTGAATGGTGACATTATTATTGCCGGAGCAGAGGCAGCAAGTAATATTGATATATCAATTTTGCCAAAGAAGTTATTAAAAAATACATCTAAGAGTTTTGATAATGTGGGTCTTGCGATTGAACAGTTGCGTGGTGCAGAAGTTATAAGCCAAGATCTAAAGCAAGCTTCAATAGTTTTCCGTCCAATTCATCGCCTTGTTAGATCCATCGAACGTGATATTCGCAGACATGAACTAGAGATTAAACATATAAAATATGAAATTAAGAACTTAGAAGAAGGTGGAAAGCCACTTCCTCTTGAGGAAAATATTGTTCAATTAGAATCTGAGATAGAGGAATTAATTGAATCAATACCAGTGGATTGGAAAGATAAACTTGCAGCATTTCGTGATTTACAGAAATCTGAAAAATCTGCCTATCAAAAATACACTAGGTCAGCTCAAGCAGCCTATCAACCAATTGCTGAAACTAACTTAATTTTGGAGTCTAATAGTGATTACATGGCTCTAGAAACAATACTGATGGAATCGAAAGATAAAGTTGCGTCTTTATCACCAGAAGAAATGGTTGATCCTTTAGGAATATTAGGAAAGCAATTTGGGAATGTGGCTGGAGCTGACAAAATAAAATCTGCCATATCAAAAGCCAGAAGAGCCTTGAAATCTAGAAATCCAAATAAAGAAAAAGCTCAAAAAGAGTTAGACAAGGCAATTAAGCTATATTCTGAGCAAATTGAATGGCGCTCAAAAGCTGCATTAAGTATTTTGCCACAATTAACTAAATATGAAGATGTTATGAGAGAAACTATTGGTATTAGAGATCAAGCGAAATTAACTAAACAGCAAGCATTATTCGTTGCAAAATGTCAGTCAAATCATCGTGATGTTTCATTAAATTTCTGATATAAAGAAGCATCATATTTCATGCAATATCTATATATTGCTATGTAAATTATATTTAAAGATCTGTTTTTGAGTTATGTATTTGAAGCTAATAAAAAACACTTGCAATCAGTTAATGAATCAAGCAAAAGGCGATCTGTAAGTGCCCCTATAGCTCAGCTGGTAGAGCAATTGATTTGTAATCAATAGGTCCGCGGTTCAAGTCCGTGTGGGGGCACCACTTTTCAAGAAATATATATTA
>Ga0209630_10000227_pt1 | contig 65902 bp, 54 predicted proteins | sample COG_01_FD_184745 | JGI IMG/M metagenome (GOLD analysis project Ga0209630, IMG submission 184745) | Pelagic Microbial community sample from North Sea - COGITO 998_met_01 (SPAdes) (version 2) | ecosystem: Environmental > Aquatic > Marine > Neritic zone/Coastal water | place: Helgoland, sampling...
AGCTGGATTAAACCCTGGTAATTATATTATCCATTTTTACCAGTAATGAAGAATACCCAACCCATCATTTTGACGAGTTGTCGAAAAGCCTGTTGTTGCTAAACCAGCTGTCACGAAGAAGGTCGTTAGGAGGATTGTCAAGAGCTGATAGAAGGATGTTACATAGTGTAATAAATTAATAAACTTGTTTTTATATATTTCTTTCGATAATTGTTTCATTTATAAATGAAACAATTATATCTATTACACGTGAGGCTTCGGCCCAGCGGGTTTTGCCGCCAATAGGTAGGTTTGAAAGTCGGCAATTCTTAAACGGCCAATGTTGAATTGGAATTTGTAGGTGGGCAGAGATCATAGCTCCAGGTCGGAACTTCGTTGATTGCCGTCCTAGCTATATTATATTTATTCGTATGCTTTATAAAATCCTACACATGTGTCGTTCGCTCGTACGCTTGACGGGTTAAAACCGTTAGTTATAGACAGACCATCTAATGTTTTCACTCGACTCAATGCAACGTATGCCTGTCCGTCGCAGAAACATGAATTTACATCAACCTCTGCACAGTCTAATGTGATTCCCTGAGACTTGTGAATGGAAATAGCATATGCTACCTTGATGGGAATTTGAGTTAATAAAAGCTCGGTAATACCGCTTGAATTATTGATCTGGAAATCATGTCTTTCTATTTCAATAACCACCCCGTTTATGAATCTTACAATCGGCATGGATCGTGTTGAAAAACTTTCGATAATACCCCGACTTCCGTTTGAAAGACCCATATCCAGTTTGTTTACTAATAACATTACCTGAGCACCTATACACAGCTGAATAGTAATAGGAGCAATACACTTAGACATATATCCATTTATTGCTTCTGGTTTAAACTTTTTTATAGAGTTGGATGTAGTCATATCGTACTCTACAAAAACTAGGTCGGGGTTAATTAAAGCAAGTTTATCTAATTCATTTTCATTCACTTGATCAACCTCTGCGTTTGTGGGATATAACTTAGTAGGAGTGATACCATTTACAGATACATCTTTATCTATTCGTTTGTTGATAATCTCTGTCGTTTCAGAGGATACTATTCCGAACCTGAGTTCCTTGAGGATAGACATCCATACATCGTCACCTGACTGACGAACATTTTTAACAAGAACGAACGTCTCTATATCCCACGAATCGGCCTCGAACGTAAATTTATCACAACCAACTACAGGTAATTGCATAAAGTCTCCTGAAAACACGAGCTGGATACCACCCCATGGCAAGTCCCTTAAACGACTGTCTCTGGAACCACGAATACTTCGCCCTACTTTATCAAGGTTATCGAGGAGTAACGGACTGAGCATGCTGATCTCGTCTATTACGAGTGTGTCGACATTATGCCATTTCTCCCGTCCTTTGAGGTAAGGTCTGCTGACAATGGCTTCTATTTTTTCGGCAGAGCCATTCCCTAGACCGATACAGAGATATGAATGAAGAGTTGTCCCACCCAATAAGAGAGCACTTGTTCCTGTTGTAGATGTAAGCGCAATCGTACGTTTATTCGAAAATTCACGATAAAATTTCTTAATAACCTCTGTTTTACCAGTTCCCGCTTCCCCCGTTAGAAAAATTGATTCTCCTGAGCTAATTGCATTATACGCTCGTTGTTGTTCCTCGTTTAAATGTATTTCCGGTTCATCTTTTGAGATTATTCGAACAACTGGTTTTTTGTCTACATGTACCACCTCTCCCCCACCTGTTAAAATAGATATAACGTTCGAACCATGGTTACTTATTGTTTTAGGACCCCATCCTTTGATATTCTCTAACTCGCTTATATGCACCGGGTTAAGGGCTATCGTATTTTTGATAACAGTATCTGTAAAAATACAATATGCTGGTACCTCTCGTTTTTGCGATTCATTGGTACGATATTCTTTAATCCTCTGAAACATTATTGTTACTATTCCATAATATTAAAATGTGGTTTTTTTCATTTTTCGGTTTATTATAAAAATATTTTTATAATAATTCCAACTTATTGATTCTTTTAATTCACAAATTTCAGCTTGTGTTTAAATAGATCCCTAATTTCATGTAATACTTTAGAGCGATATTTATATCTGAATATATACTGGTCTAGAACAAAATCATTTACACCTTCGAATGCAACCGTTAATACTTGGTCAAGCGGGTTCGCTAGTGCTTTGATATAGTATAAATAATCGATAGATAATACATCTATGTGATTTCTCAGGTAATCAACACATTCAACTTTCTCGTATTGTTTTGCTGTATGACATTCGGGGTTACTAATCACATATTCTAGACGAGTTCCATTATCGACTCTTTGTCCTCTTCGTCGCATTCGTTCAGCTAGTTGTACCTGCGCTGGTAGACATAACAGATAGAATTCTTTAGCACTTACAGCACCCTTTTTGTCGAGTTCTGCCTGCCATTCGACTTGGTACTTTGTTCGTGATGGAAGGCAAGGCACCGTATAATCACCGACCTTTGACTTTTTAACACCTTTTTCGTTATAAAACTCGACAGGGTCTAGGTTCCCGCAATCACCAACCGCTTTAGTGACAACGAAATCCGAAATAGGTTTTTGATTACTGCACATTTGATTTATTTCTCCGAGAACATAATCAATAACACATTCCTTTGTATTGTTATCAGCGATTAGAGATATAACACCTTCATATACGTCACGTACAAACTTAGAATTATCTCTCCTGGCTAACAGTACTCCTTTCTTTCCAATTTTGTCGTCAACGACGCCGTCACGTAAACATTTCCTGTACATGTACCTCTTTTTAGTTAAAATAAAAAAGAAGTCGTATATCTCCTCTTCGAACTCGAGTACAATCGGGGATGGAAATAACTTTGTTAATTCAGCCGCGACATGAAGCGCGTGGTCCCATGTTTCGTGCGCTGTTTTCAAATGCGGAAAGTGGATATAGTTGGAATCAGTATCGCCGTATATTAACTCGCCTCCGAACTTCTCTGGTATAACCTTGGCTACTTTTTCAATGTTTACCCTACCCATGTATGTAGTGCACATAGCCCCGGGCATAAAAGGTAAATACCCTCGTCTAACACCCATTGCACCATACATCGAGTTACAGCTCACTTTATACGCCAATTGACGTTTATCTAATACATCCAATAATGAATTAAGCTCTTTCCTTCTTTCATCTGTAACTCCTGTTTTTAGTTCATCTAGACATGCTTTCATGTCAACCTTACGGGTATTCTTACGAGCATCCAATAGGTTCTGTAATACTGTCGGGATGACTCCTTTGGGTTCCTTCAGAAAACGATATTTTCTGACTTCGCACATTGGAAACTTCGGCTTACTCTTATTAATATCAGAGCGTTCAGTGGTATAAGGTTTCAGGTCTGCTACTGCTTTCGCGATTTCATCAGCTACTATAGACTTCGCACTTGCCCCTTTCGATTTATTTCTCTTATCTCGTAATTTCTTGATTCGTTCCTGTTCAGTTGTGATATATTCAGTTAATTGCTTGACCCTTATAACCTTTGGATCATGACAACACCCTATACAATCTTTCCATTCCATAACATGACACATATCGTCTGGTATTGATGGGTCGGTAACAAACGTATGATAGTCTATATTGTAAGCAATAATGGTAGTCGGATACAGACTAGCAAAATCAAATGGTACAACTTTTTCATACCTACCAGGAATAGGTGGAAACACATGGGCTCCTACGTACCTCTCAGCTTCGGAAGTTACGTATCCGTCTTTTTCAACCACTATATTTTGAGTCATGCAAAATTTATACACTTGTGAATACACACGAATTTGCTGACCCTTGGTATACAGATTGAAAATAGGGACTTGACATGTTTTGGCCATTTCGGTTAATCCAGGCCATATTTTTAACTTATCCATCAATTGTAGTACAAGTACAGAATCCTGAACACAATACTTTCCACATATGGACATTGCCTTTCGAGCGATTTCACCATACGAGCCGTCTGGTTCCTTAATCATCCCAAGTCGGTAACATTTAAAAATCCCAGCAACACTGAGAGGATCTTTGGTTTCACCGATGAAATGCTCAGCCACCGTTTTAAGTTTGTAATTATTCATCTTGTAATTGTTGCGTACCAACGGTAATAGATCAACATATAATCGACCCTCGGCGTCTAAAAACTGAAACTCTTGATTCTTGAATGCTGACGATGACCATTTAATGGTTCGTTCAGGTGCGTGATTATATTTATGAAACCCCTGACGATCAAACTCGGATATTACCATGTTCAATTTAGCCCTATCTATCAAATATGGTATATCGAACCCGAGAATATTATAACCGGATATAATATTGGGAGCCTCTGTTCTAATTAATTCAGCAAACCCTTCTAACAAGTTCGATTCGGTCTTATATCGAATAATATTCACATCGACTCCTACCTCGTCTTGATTTGGATCTCCCAATGTAAGGAGAAATGGTACGTAATCCGATGGGTGATCGCCATCATTTGACATCACACATGAAATCTGAAATACTTTATCCCCTGGTTCTTTCGCATCTGGAAATTTAGACGGATTATGCGAATTAACTTCTATGTCGAATCCCATGATCCGCGGTTTGGGAAGTATGTCTGAGTCATGTGGTGCAAGATGTTTCCATTTAACAACGTATTCAGTATCACACAATGTAAGCTTATCTTCACCTAATTGTTCTTTTCCACTGAACTTCACCCAACCAGCCGTTGATATATTACGACAACATGTCAATTGTAATACAGGACTCGCATCGCCTTCGTGGATCTTTAGCTTTATCGCTCCACACCCAACAACGTGAATTGAGTTTCTTAATCGATATCCAAGTGCTTTCGCGTCATTTTCGTTCGAAAACGAACAGAACAAGAATGGAAATAACTTACGGCTTCCATCATGCGTATTTATATGCGCACCGTATAATTTTTTCTTGTTCATTAATACTTTTTTTATAGGGCGTTTATTACCTAATATTTCATCTATCTTATTCCCTACCAACTGTGCTTTACTCGGTGTCCATTCTATATTAGTAGGGAGTTCAATATAGACGTATGGCGTGAAATCATCAATCCGCAGACAACTTGTTTTATTGTTGACGTCGATACCATATACACGAATACACGTAACATCTCTCTCTTTTTCATCCACGTTCCAATGATATGGAAATATACAATTATTGCTTGATACCTTCATATTGTATCTTCAATTTAATTTTAGTTTAATCAAACGATTTTATGAATAAAATGAATAAAAATATCCCAGCACAATCATATACCAATATAGGTAAGATATTACAAAAACAAAACGATAAATGTTCAAATCGTAAAATAAATGCCATGGGTTCAGTCGACGAGTTAGCATCATTTATAGGATTAGTATGCGAACATCTTATAAACGAGAATCAACGGGTTGATATAATAGATGAATTAAAGGATGTACTCGAACGCTTATTCGACATAGTCATTATAATAGCTGGTGATTTAGAACAGTCGATGTTACCATCTGACGCTGTCGAAGTAATGGGAAAAAGAATTGATGATATGACTTTGGGTTTCCCGCATACATTGAATTTCCCTCTACCGTTTGGGAGTGGGTTGAGCGCGTCCTATATAAATGTATGTAGAAGTGTATGCAAAAGAACCGAACATGACTATGCTGAGTTTCGCAACGGTAGAGATGACGGAGGGGTTGGTATTTGGTTAAATCACACTAGTGATTATCTATCCCGTGTCAGTCGGGTATTGGCGACATCCCAAGTGGTAACAACCGTTATTACACGAACAGGATATGGGGAAATTATGGTTGATTGGGTACGTGAAATAGTAGGGGGTATTATGAAATCAACAACAGATTTAATAAATAGAATTATCGGATGATTTACAATCCTAATTGTTCACATACACGCGGATCGATGTAGTTAACCAAATAGGAATACGATTGTTTTGTATACCCTATCGACCTGAGTTTCAAAACCATCCCAAGTGTCATTATATCTATATTAGGGGTACTCGTGCCGAGTTTTTTAATTAGCTGAGGGGTGATTGTTTTCGACATACCAAAGTCAATGACATATAATTTACGACCTTTTATCATATAATTAAGGGGGTTTGCATCGCCGTGAAAGACCCCTTGCGAATCCATTTCTTTGTATATATTAATGAGTTGTTTCTGGTGATTTAACGAAATACTTAAAACACGAGAAGTAATATCTACAAGATGACGGTCTAGCTTATCCATAACTATATATTTTCTATCTAAATCGAAATCGAATATTACAGGACTTACTTTCGACATTCGGGTTTGTAGATTTATTTCATCTGATATTTTCGAAGATGATTTTCGTGGCTTGAACGTTTTCATCGCATATTGTTTATCTTCGTAACTGACAAGATACGTAATCGCATCTCTCCCTTTATCCCCTAATTGTCTAATACGTACATATCTAGACGCTTTTTCATCACCAATCTCTTTCAATAATTGACTCTTTGACATTTTACTGATTCCTGTTATATTAAGTTGTTTGGCATATTCTAATAATTCGTTTCGTGATACCATTAGTTTTATTTATATTGTTAAAATAATTAATGTCTGAAAAATACCCATAACAAAAGCTTGATAATCAGATATGATACAAATATTAGAATCATACCTATGCTTATTTTCTTCCATGTATCATCATCGATCGATGGACATGTTGGCTGCAAGCAATTTTCTGTCATGTTTGCGTATATATTAGTTGGTAGACAATCTCCTATATTAGAATTATTATTCCTGCAATACTTAACCCCGTCGGCAGTTGGATTTATGACTCTATCATTTGGTAATGTTATATTTAGAGAAAATGATAACGTATTGTCAGTTGGGTCAACCACGCAACTCCAGAAATCACCAGAATATAATTGTTCATACTTAATTTTAGCTCCAATTATATCTAATACAGGGTCTTCTGAATTCTGAAATCCCGACGGACTTATAGGGCAATCAGGGATTATTTTATAACCATTAATATCCGAACTACCATCTGGTAATGCAGTAATTATTTCAAGATCTAGTTTACCAGTTGTATCATTTTTCGTTAATTTACTCACAAATGGACCAATCCATTGAGTATCGAATTCAATATCACTGTTTGAAACAACTGATACGTCTTTAATTCGGAAAAAATACAATAACAACTGTGGTTTCTCTGGAATATCCTCATCTGGATATATCACATTGTAAATATAAGAAGGAGCTCTAGTTATATACGCGTCTGCGTATATCTTTATTGTGTTAAAAAGTATACCTTTTTCCATATTCCATGCGCCGAATACAAACTCTGGAATGTCTTCACCTTTTGTAATTTCGTTCATTTTATTTTATACCATGATGTTTAAAAAATAAAAAATTATTTCTGTCACAACTTCGAGTCCATTAATACCATTCAATAACTAACTATCATATAATAGATGGGAAAATGTATATATTATATTAGGATATTGGGATGTATTGAGGTTTACATAAGTCATTTTTACGTCGCGTGTCTTCACGGGCTGTTATTACTTCGTCGGGTGGTTTACCAGTATCGTAATAGAGAGCCCCATCATCACACACATCAAAACAATTTGGCGGTTGACCAGTTACGATGACACATTTGTTTTCACATTTTTTGGCTCTTGAATGACACCAATAATAATCAGGGGCATTAGAATAACCAACGAAACTGGGCTGTAAATCATCAATCAAACGAGAACTACAATTAGCGGTTGAAACATTTTTACAATCACCTCTCCATTTTAAATCTTTAGCAGTTGGGCTAGTTGAAATACTGCTGGAACAACTAGAAAACCATCCGGTGGTATGACATCCACCCCATACTTTATCATCTGCTGTAGCTGCACGGTAACATCCGTTCTTACCTTGTAACCAATATTTACTCTCTAGAGGTGCTTCCTCCCATGTTACACTCATGTTAGCTGGTTCAGTCCCATTTTCAGTACATCCATTTATATTACAAGCACCATCTTTTGTATTACGTAAATATCCCCCGAAACATTTATTTGCATCGTAACATGCTTGTCGTGATGTATATTTCACAATAGTAGAAGCCGAATCTTTCCTTGTAATACTATCTACTGAATTTGTATTATATTCTATACACATTGGACCACCGGAGTTTTTCAAAAGACCAGACGGAGATGATTCGGAATTCACATCTCCAATAAGCTGTGTCCCAAACTTAATATCATTACCATACTCTGCAGGTGTGTTTTGGTTTGGTGATATATTCGACGTAGAAACATATACAGTTGGACTGGTATCAATAACGGCAATCTGTCCATCAGTCATACACTTAGCATCAGTGTTATTATCAAAGAAACTAGAATCACCTACCGTTACTATAGCATTATTAGAAGTTGGAACGATCACTTTACATTTTTCAAAAAGGTTACTTATGTCCGCGTCATCAATAATTTCACCGAATGGTTTAATATAATTTACGAACATTATACAGTTGTCATATGTTGGGTCGTCTGTCAGAGTATCGTAAAAGAGAGTTGTATAAGACCCTACAGTCATAGTACCGGTTGTAGAACCACATACACAATGAGTAGATGGACAATACCCAGCAGCGCAATTAGTTACACACCAAGAATCCATAGATACCTGTCCAGTCCAATCACCGGTTGCTTTACATGTTTCGGTGGTGGTCGTCGACAAGGGGATTAGTTTTTCTGCTTCTTCTATAGTAGCCGCATTGGTAGATATGATATTTGTCCATGTCGCGTTGGAATACGTTTGATTTTGTGCATAAAACCCATGAATAGTACCACCTGTAGATTTAATATAATTTTCAATAAAATTAGCGTATGTCTCACCTACTTGATGTAGATGGTCGAATATAGAATATAATGATACTAATATAGTACCTGTGGGTAACGGGACGGGACGAACATTATTATGTTCAGCGGCGGGTTGCAGATAGGAGGAATAATCACTTCCTTTTACGATTTTTGTTTCCCAGGTAGTGGGCATTGTAATTTTACCTTCGTTGAAGTTTAAGTTGTAGTAAATATTATCCATTGTTGGGAACATGGATGGCCCAGTTCCATTTAACAAACCACCACTTCCAAACCCACCACAAGAGATTGTATTTGATCGCGTTTGTGGTTTTTTTGCACAGTATGCATAATTATATTCATTCTCTTCAGTCGGTAGATCAACAACATTATACTTAGAAGGATTATCGTTTAAGAATTCAATATCATTATCTGCCTTATCTTTATCGGGACAACTGCTTATGTTACAGTCCCATCCTGATTCGCACCAATCACCTCCACCATCACCGGGTTTGTCATGACCATTAATACCACAGAACATCAAACAACAGTCATCCGATGTCCCAGTGCAGTAGTCATCGCCGGGTGCCCACGCCTTTCCGTTATTAACAGATATATTTCCGCTGTCACAGCACTTCTCAGTACCCGAGATTGTATCGTTATATATCCCTGTCGGAGCACAACAGGTTCCGTTATTACATGCGGATTCCGAGTCGTGACAGCAAAAGGGTTCGCTATCGTTTTCTGGTTTACATACATCCTTACCATTACTACATGCATCACAACTTTTTCTTATTGGATCGTACACGAACCCATTCAATTGTTCTCTCAAAGTACAATACTTCTGATAAAGGCATTCTGCATTGTTGATATTATTGGCTGTTTCAACTACTTTACCGTTTTCCCATATAACAGTTGTTGCTTTATCCAGATCAGATGGATCGTATTCTACATCTATACAGTCACATCCACACACTCCGTCATTTGTCCAATCTCCGTCAGGGCACGGAGCGACACATGTTTTACAATTCCCGTTTCGTCTATCAGTGCCTTTTTTACAACTACTTGGATCATCCACTTTAGTAATCACGATGATTATAATTGATATAATAATAATGGCTATTAAACCAATCATCACAGTTCTATTCATAATTTATTTTATATCTTATAATATAAAATAAAATAAAATATGAATAATACTAAAATATTAAACGATAAAACTGGTAGGTATGTTTTAAAATCAGGTAAAATAGGACAGTTACTTTTAAAAAGTAAATGCAAGGATTCAGGAAAAGAACTCGATCAACGTACAAATAAATGTGTTAGTCCCTGCAAGGCCGGTAAGGTGAGGGATCCTGTCACCAAGAGATGTAGATCCCCTAAGAAGAAGTCTGGTCCAAAGAAGAAGTCCCCTTCTCCCTGCAAGGCCGGTAAGGTGAGGGATCCTGTCACCAAGAGGTGTAGATCCCCTAAGAAGAAGTCCCCTTCTCCCTGCAAGGCCGGTAAGGTGAGGGATTCTGTCACCAAGAGATGTGGATCCCCTAAGAAGAAGTCTGGTCCAAAGAAGAAGCCCCCTTCCCCCTGCAAGGCCGGTAAGGTGAGGGATCCCGTCACCAAGAGGTGTAAGGCACAAATTCCAACACAACCACCCACGGCTGTCAAAGGTATATTAGAAAAATGCAGTGTTACAAACCATTGGAAACAAAATAGAAAAAAGGTATTGGCGTTGGGAAGTGTGGGTGTCGTATATCAAGTATGTAGTATCGGTAATTGTGATTATATATTAAAAGAACAAGATCTTGATGATGAGTTCTTGAGGGAGGTTGATATATTAAAACGTTTGAAAGGATGGGAACATGCTCCCAAGGTTTATGGTATATGGAAATGTAAAGGAAAAGGATATATTATGGAAGAAATGCTGATTCCGTATAAATATAAGAAAGTAGATATGCTTCGTAAACTACAGGATATATTAGCGAAACTATACGATAAAGGGATAAGTTTTCCGGACTGTCACACCGGTAATGTAATGATGCGCAAAGACGGGACTGTTGTACTTATAGATTTCGGATGGTCTGAATACTTCCCTTATAAGACATCGACATCGACGTATGGATATTTGAGCGAATCTTTAATGAGACCTGTCACATTAGACGAGGTAAAAATATGGGAGACGTCTAATTTAATGGATGATTTTGGTACACGTAAACAATACAAAGATGCTACCGTTTTACTCGATCAAATGATCAAAAAGGAAGTTTAAGGGTATTAACACTTGAACCAAAGAGATATGAATAACTCACGTATACAAAATAATATGGAATGTAGATACTGTCATGAAGTTGGTCATGTTATAAGAAACTGTACCCGGTTAAAAAATAAAAAATCGAACGATAATTTTCCTACACAACGGAAGAAACAACCAAATGAATATGTATCTAAACCAGAAGTTATTACTAAAGAACTTATAAACGACGACGACTTTCCAGTTTTGGTAAATAAGTTGACCAAAACAGATGATAAAATGAATACATGGTGTAACACTAGAAGTTTCGCAGATGCTATTAAAATACCCGACGTGACAAAAAATGAATCGGTACAGAAACATACGGGTGACATAGTTTTTGAAACTCTGTAAAAATTATATATTATTATTATTATTATTATTAATATATAATACAAATGACAAACAATCAAACTGATATAATATTAATAGGTGAAACACCTCAAGCAGGGAGAGGAGGCAGGGGGAGAGGAGGTGGTAGAGGCAGGGGTAGAGGTGGTAGAGGCAGGGGGAGAGGTGGTAGAGGCAGGGGTAGAGGTGGTAGAGGAGGTGGTACGGGGGGTTACAATATTTTTGAAAACCAACCTGTTGTTTTGACGGCATGGGAAGAAGAAATGAGGGCAGGTGCTATCCCTGTCGCAGGTCAAACTCGCTCATCGTATCGCAGACCAGACAGATTCGGACAGGTTCTCCCTGTTTTATATTCTACTGCTTCCGATATCCCAATAGGAGTTTATACCGAAGCTGCTGTTATTATACTAACGGATAAACTGAAAATGCTGATTTCGAAGTTATCACTTGTTGAATACAATGTAGATACCATTGTGGACATGGTTATCCAGACAGAAAAAGATATATCCGGATTTATTGAATATATCACCCCGTACGTTGTAGTGTTAGCAAATGCGGAAACAATGGGATTTGAAACATTAATATTTACTATACAGTCTCAACAATTAACTTATTTAAACCTACGAACGGCTGTTGATGATAATATATCAAAATTCCCATCATCTATGTTGTTGCACACGCGCGGTGCAATAAACGAAGAGATAACACGCATCGTGACCCCGACTAGTCATAGACGAACAATGCCTTCTCCCAGTATGTTTATTGAACCATCTGGAGAGATTGTTAATTACGATGTTGATTTGACCGAACAAGTTCGTATACCTGAGCAGTTAGTCCAAAACGTTGAACAGCAACAACAATATCAAAGTAATGTACTTCCTATCAATAGAACAAATGCATTTGTATCCATAATGGCTCATATCGACAGTATTGTGAACCCCCCTCCTCGCGCAATATCACCTGAATTGGAAAAAATAAGGAGACGGGTCGTTGCATCATTAACTGGAGTTGATTACGAATCCGGAGAAGATTCAGATGGGATGTCACCTGAAATAACGGATTGTCATGTATGTAAAAAACAGGTTGGATCACAAACCCGTTTCAGAACGATGAAAGAATACGGTAAGGGTGAATATAAAAAATTAGATATATGTAGTAGTGAATGTTTTGAAAATCTTGACATGAAAAAGCAATAGATCAATAATGGTAACATATTCATTTATCCGAATCTTCTAATATAATTTTATAATACAGTTTATAAAATTCAAATATTTGTAAAACATACGTGGAATGACACACGTCTACTTGAGATTACCCAGGAAGTCATTGATGACATATCGACCAATGATAGTTTGGCGTTCAACCTTATTTCCGATATGTCTATTCCCGTCGCCGTTAGGTACGAAATCGCCAGACTGATGTGGATGAGCGTCGCAGGGGACAAGATCGATAAGAGGATGACCGAGGAGGAGGCCGATTACGTTAAGAACGGTGCTACTCCTGAACAGTTCGAGGGCTTGTCTGAGGATATGCACAATCTGGGGGACCCGGAGTTTCTGAAGCCTCCTCCATTGGTCTTGGCCAAGCCGAAGCCCATCAGGCGCCAGTCGACGATGGTGAATGGGAAGGAAGGCCCGCCGAAGGTGTTTAAGGGATGGGGTGCAGTGACGGATGTTCAGACGGCAAATAAGCACACCGCGCAGACCGGCCCGCTATCCAAACGCACATCTTTTGAAGGTAGTAAAGACACTACCGTTCAACTGTATCTAGTAGTCACGAAATACGACCTGAGCATAGGGGGATATAGCTATAATATCTTCCAGTGTGGTTTTTCACAGGTCTCAATCGTTACTGCAACATCTACAGAAGCTGCAGCAGCGATGGTAAGGGATAAGATAGAGACGTTGATTATCACCGATAGTAATAAAGCTACCATCGAGTACGAGAATACGCTGCGTGAGGAGGAGGGGGGTGATAAAATTGACTTGTTAGCTCCTCTCGTTATCATCGCCAAGGCATTGAATGCGATTGAGGATGGTGTAATAGGCGAAGAGATAAAAGAGGTTCATATAGGTGAAATCGAATGCTAAGTAGTGAGTGTAAGGGGCGCACTGGGAGCACGACTCGGTTTATGCTGCTCTAGAGCAGAGGGAGAGGTAAGAGAAGGTGGGGCTGGAGATGTAGTGAAGATGTCGGTACCGTTTAATCATTGGACGACTATATTCGACAGGCAAGTGTATTAAAAATATTATGTTTATTGACTTTATAATATTTAATTGTAATAATAACACAACGAGACCATTATCATTTATTATATCTGTTTTTTCTGAAGTCTTCGTTCATATTTAATTTATTATACGTAATATTATTACATATAATAAATATGGGAAATAATAGTTCCAATAGTTGTGAATTACAAGAGTACAGTGATGTTTGTCAAATGGCTGCTTGTTTAGATAATTCAAATGGTGACATAAATCCAGATACTATTATGGGATTAAAAGCTGATTCTGCATCACCCACGGATACTTGGATTGTAAAGTTCAAAGATACGACCACATATGACAGAATACCTATACAACAGGCTTTTTTAAAGATATGGGTTTCAAATTATTCATACAAATGTTTGGACGAACATGTTATTCAATTCGCTCCAAACAATCCACGTAACAAGAGTATTTTCGATACATATAAAAACAAAAACAAGGCACTTAATTCAGGGTTAAACTATGAGGCTCGAGTTTACAGGGATATCGTCAAACCTATGATCGAAAAGAATATATGCCCTAATTTTGTTAAATTTTTAGGGTTGGGTAAAGACTGCTCAGTCGATAGTTTAATTAGAATGTTAAACGTTGGTGATCCTCATCCAGTCTCTAACTTCCGTAACCTATATGGCAATACTGTATCTATGATGACAACGGTAATAGGGGGTCCGAAAAGAAATAAAATAACAGATGGGTACTCACGTGAAGAACTCAGTACTAGAAATGATATCATTTCTCCTGAAAATTTAAAAAAACACATTACATACAACATAATAGCAAATGAAGTTATTAAACCAAATACACTGAAATTATGGGAATTCGTTCATCAAACCGATGCATTCGGTTATCAAGGTCGAGACGACGATCCGAATCCAGTTTACTGGAATGTAATCTTTCAGATACTTGCGTCGTGTTATGCAATGTCACAAACGAAAATGAATCATAACGATTTACATCTTGGAAATGTTTATATTGAACCGGTAGATGACTCAGGAGGAAGTAGGAGGTTCAATTATAATTATGGAAATACATTGTTCACGTTTGAATCGCAATACATTGCAAAGGTGTATGATTTTGACCGCGGTTACGTTACTCGCTTCGGAGACAACCCATTATTGGGTCAGCGTGAATGTGAAAGATATTCTCAGTGTAATTCAATTATTCCAAACTTAGATGCTATAAAACTAATGGGCGGGCTTTACAAAAAAAAGGGCACTGCTGAAACAATACTTAACGCGTGCACAACCAATAACCAGAAGAAAAAAACTCTTCTTAGAAAAATATTCAACGATTCCAATTTTTTGAGACTTAATGGTCAAAGAGTGGGGAGTGCAGTCCTTTCTGGGTTCAATAGTGTTTTGGAAATTATGACAAACATCGCAACCTTAAGTAATATTGAAAATGTCTACCCAATTGGTTACATTCCAGACCCGCAAGATGTTTTTACTTGTAACCCATCCATGTTTAATGAAGTGGGTAAAATATTAGAAATAGTTAGTAAAACACCCAACGTTGAAAATGAAAAAAACAAAACAACACAAAAGACTAGAATAAAAAACCTACCATGTCCTCCAAAAGAAGTAAGAGACAAAGAGACTGGTGAGTGTCGGCCAGATATGAGGATACGAGGAAAGGGGGTGCCGAGGAAACCAAAAACCAACCCACCATGTCCTCCCAAAGAAGTAAGAGATAGAAAAACAGGTGAGTGTCGCCCCGATAAAAGAAGAAAAAATGTCTGACCTGTCTGAGGAAGAATAAGGGATGGATATAAATAAAAATATATACTAGTTAAGTATTATACTGTTACCTCGCGTACCCAAGACGGTATTTCTCTGCTTGCAATTTTACCTTTCAAGGAAAGTAGTTTCGTCTTTTCGTATAAAATATAATTTCTATACGAAAGCACTGGGTCATCACATAATTTGTAAATATCAGGCATTACTTTCGGAGATGGTGTAAATGGGTATGTTTTTTGAAAATCTTTAATTTTTTTCTTTTCTTTTTCGTAATCTGGATATAACATTTAAAATAAATTTTAACTAATTTGAAGTGGTAGACTTTTAGGCTCATTTGTTTGTAAACGTAAAATTATTTAAATTAAAAATACAGTAACACCAATACGATATTTAACATTATTCATAGCTTCGGCCACTCCTTCTCCCACTCCTTCTCCTTCTTCTCCCGCCTCCTACGCTCATATGGCGTCTCGTACTTCCTCTCGCGTCTTGGATCATATTTTGGTTTCCAGTTACATCCTCTACATTTAAGAAAAGGGGTTTCAATCTCACACTCCACTCTCGAACGTTCATTGTATCCATTGTCGTCTGGTTCGCACCACCAACAGTGACTGGCCTGCCACTGCGTGTCCATCACCCACTTTTCGTGTGAGGTCCATAAATCTGGATTAGTCAATAATTCCCTTGCTTTCGCGCGCTCTTCCGGTGTGAACTCGTCACAAAACCCACTCTTATCCTCCTTCTCTTCTATCTCAGTTAATGGCTTGGGTGGTAGGGTGGTTAATGTTTTGTAACCTTCGGGAAGACGCGAGTACCATTCAAGCGGTTTGTTCAGTTGATCAAGTACACTTTGCGAAGTGGGAAGTTCAGTCTTTTCAGGGATCTTATCAGGATTGAAAAACCCACGGGTACTATACGGAGACCATTGCCAAGTCGACTCAGTCCAAACGTTGAGAAGAATAGTCGAACACTGTTTCTTATAGGTTTCGTCGTTAGCAAATGGACTGAATAAAGTAAATACCCAATATGCGACGATCAACGCATTCCACCCTCCTCTGCGATTAATCAGATCCCCTAGTTCCATCACGTAGAGTTCGCTCGTGAAGTTCTCATACATTAACCCAAGTATGCGCCATAACTCTCTGTCAAACATAGAACAGTCGTAAACAAGATTACGTATTGTCGCCGCTTTCGGGGTTGACGACCGTTCGCAGTCATCCGGGATCATGTCCTTTCCACTTTCTATCTTACTTACAATAACCTCAAACGATTCCCATCGGTTAGCCTGAATGAAACCTAACATATCAACATTCCCCAATATCTTAACAACATCATTCCCCTGATCTTTCCTGTAATTCCTGACGAATCTCCTGTAGAACCCTTCGGCTGCGATCTGTGACTTGATCATTGTCTTGTGTTCACCTAAATAGAGTTCTGGCGACAAAAACGCACTTCTCCTCATATCACTCTCCCCCTCCAAACGAGTTTTCCACACCCTCGTGTCGCCTCTCGGTTCGCGGCTACTCCCTCCCCCGTAAAAGCGAGCACCACTACGACTGGTGTAGCCTTCATATTCATAATCGTTATAACGAGACATGACGACTTTCCACTGCATTTTGTTTATTTATTTCATTTTTTATAATACATACTGACTATCTGAATGACAAGTTCCATATTCAGATGAGTCGGTGGAATAAGATGTTGGGGAAGAAGCCTCCTCCGTTGGTCGATACGAAGCCTATCAGGCGCCAGTCGACGATGGTGAATGGGAAGGAAGGCCCGCCGAAACTGTTTAGGGGATGGGGTGTAGGAAAGACTAGAAACCCATGCCCTTGTGGCGCAATTGGATAGCGCGTCTGACTTCTAATCAGAAAGTTGCAAGTTCGAGCATCAGATGAATCGGTGGAATAAGATGTTGACAACTCGTCTGGAAAATCTAAGAAACGAGAGTCGATACCCACTAAGTAAAAATAAAGAAGAACATAATATTACACTAACAATACATTTTGTTTATTTCATTTTGTACACAGTCCCTGATCTTTTATCGCCGAATGAAGCTCGTGATGTCGTGTTTGGAGATACAGAGTACTATCCTGTGGATTTCCCGAGGTATGACGCAACCGATACATCTATCAATAACTACCCGTGTAGATCTATAATAAATTATTATTATTATTTTTGCTAATAATAATAGCTCACGAGGTTTTCTTTTTCGGAGGTACGTGTACGAGCATTGAATACATTCCCCCGAGCTTATGATTGTAGACACTTTTATAGATCTGTGAGTCTTTGCCCGACTCCCAGGTCGATGGATCAGCGTGGCCTTCTGAGTAATCGGTCTTGCCCCGTATCTTGACCTTGCCTTGTAGAAACTCGGGGATTACGTGCTTTGAGATGTCATCCACGTAGACTGTCTTTAGATATTTACAAGGGCGTAGTTTATTCAAGTCTATCGTCGTCACGACAATATGCAATTCTTCGAGAAAAGGGAACTTCGTCCAGTCCACATGGATTGGGAGGTCAGGTCTTCGTTCGTATCCTTGGATGCTGATGAACTTCGTATAGACTTGAAACATACCGGGATTGAACCAAGTAGTCAAATCACAATCCTCGAAGAACAGACGTTCGGGTGATTGGGTTGGAAGAACTCGGTCGTTCTTTGGGTAATAAACAGCTGGATAATTGTTACCCTTGATCATGAACTTCCTTATTTTATATGATCGGTTGATGAAGCACACATCCTTGTCTTTCGCGAACCACCACGACAGGGCCCATCTTAACCTAATATAATATAAATATACCAACATAAACATTTATATTTTAACTGGAAGTCACATATCTTATTCGTTTTTAGATAGGTCCTAGTACCATAAGTGAATCGTCTTCGTAATAATATATTTCATCTAGCTCAACCCTCATCAACTCATTCGCTTTCTCGAGCATGGCGAGCTTGGTCTTCATTTTCTTCATGGAGTTCACGTCCTGTTTGAACTTGGAATTTGAATATTGGGCGAGGTCCTTAACCCCATTCTCTATCTCGTCAAATGTGGTTTGGATATCCTCTAGTTTATTTCGTCGATCCGAACACTTGTCGCTTCGCCAAGCGACCAATCTCTGGTCGGGGTTCGTTCCGTATGAGATGATCTCGTCAAACTCCTTCTCGTAAGGTGTCGACTGAGTCTTGTACAGGTCTTGATAGAACGTTGCCTTGACGAGACCTGTCAATTGATCATCCGTTAGTATGAGTTTAGTACCCTGGCGAATCCCCCATCCCAATCGATCGCTGTGGCGTGTGAATATATCCTTGAGCGCCGCCTGACTTATCAACCCCGAACCAATCCTGTTAGTCGTAGACGCAATAATAGTTGACTTTATGTCATATGTACAGGCCATACGGAACATATCCAACTTTTTGTTGCCGTTCTGAGGCGTGAGCAACGAAGGGATGTTGAACAGGTATTTATCCATCCGACCGACCAACTCGTCGTTAGTGTCTTCGGCAACCGCCTGGATGTTGCGATCGTATTGGTTGGATGCTAGGATCTCTATCATCAGTGGTTTGTACTTCTTGTAATCCTCCTCGTGTATACGAGAATCACGTTTGACTCGATCAAGTAGGGCGGATGTTTCGGATTCCCTGCTACCACCCAAGCCTTTCCAGACATACTTGTTCAACACCCCTTCTCGTTTCTTATCCATTATATTATTATCTTCAGTGAGTAGCTTCTTGTATACCTTTAAGAGGAATGCGGGATAGTCACTATCCCGGTTGGGGTCGATCCACCGTCCTTTACTCTTCAACTTGTTGACTTCCTTATCCCACTCGCTTTGCAACTTCCTCTTCTTGCGACCACTCTCTCGGTCTATACTGTCATTGTGGCGTTTATCATCGACCTTTGACTGTTTCGTTCTCTCATTGCCCTTTTCCACGAACGCTTTCATTGTGAGCCTGAGCCTGTTCAGAGTGCTGATATCTTCATTCGATGCCTGTATCAGCTTGTCGACGTATCCAGGATCCTGTACTACGGTGACGGGCGCTGCTCGCAGGCGGAGACCTCTCGTCGGTGGTGTCACATAGTGTGTTAGATCATCTACGTTGAAGGGTTTCGGCATATCAGTGATATGTTGCACGAGCGCCACCTCGTCAGAAAACAGCTGTATACGGAGTTTATACATCTCCCGTGCCGCCTCGGGATCAATAGAGGGGGCGAACCCCATGTCCCGAGATTCTGGGGCGAACCCGATATCCCATCCTGTCTCTTTGATCAAGCTGACCTGGGTACTGCCGATCTCTTCCGTCAAAATCTTGATCTCGTTGAGGAGCAAGGCTGCATTCGTCTCGTTTTCATTGGCCTTCTCCAGGTCAGCCCCTGTGATGTCTGGTGATACGAAGAGCCCATTCTCCACGAACGTATCGTAGACAGTTGACATTATGAATAGTTCAACCAACTTGGAATCTCGAGGATCCATGGCATCCTTATCCTTCTTTAATTCTTCAGCCATCTTTAGAAATCTATATTTTCGTTGGAAGGCAAGCTCGACTTCATCGGTTGGGTAGTTTTCCATATATTCTATAACGTCGGGGTTCATGTTTATTATAAACCTCGTTAATTATTTAAATTAAATAGAGTAATCACTTATACTCTCTCAGTTCATTGCGTCTCTGAACAAATATAGCCTGCGCTTTGACGTATCTGTCCTCTAAATCCTTTAACATGTTCTTGGTCTTCTGTTGCTTGTCGATGAGCTCGGCTTGTCGCCTGTTCAGTTTCTTGGCCTTGTGCTCGTAGGACTGGAGTTGGAGGATTTCAGGTAGACAGTTCCATATATTGGACATATCAGCCTTGTCGGAAGAGGCGGTCCACATACCCAACTCGTCCTTGGTCGTTCGACGTTCATACGGAAGTCTGTTCGTTTCCCAGTCGACTCCTCTGAATGGATCTTCGGTAATACATTCAGATGCGAATTCGCCGAACGCAGAGTCGGTGGGTGGGTCGAAGGTGCACTCATCCTCTCTCAATAACCCGTCAAGTAGCGGTTCTGCTGCTTCATACCCCAACCTCACCCTCCCAAATTCCCATAATCGCTCGCCTTTTCTCTGCAAGCAAACAGTGATAGCTTCATTCATTCTTTCTTTTATGTCATTTTAATGTTTAAAATAATATATAATAGTAATAAATATGAACAATGATAATGATGCGTGTATTGTAACATTTACAGACGCTCAAGTCACTGAATCATTAGTTGAAAATGGGTTCAGCGACTTGATGGCAAATTATTTCCAACCACCTGGAGGTGCTGGTAAAGCCAAACTACTGACTAAAGCGCATTATTTCTACAGTGTTGGAGACTATATAACAGCCATGGTATACACGGCGATGTCACTCTGGGTTGCCAAGGTTGACAAGAGGAATCAAGTTGGAGGGGCGGCCAACATGGATGAGTTGATCATGAGTATGACGCGACTGTACAGATCCTCGCATGACAAGTACGTCGCTCAATTGAAGAGCCAGAACAGTAACAAGGAAGACGCCCCACCACTCAAGATAGTGGATATAGACCAGATCGTTGATTCTTCAGGTCAACCTCTGCTCTTCAATAACGTCGTCGGAATGAACACCGAGAAGGTCCTCCTCCGGTCCAAGTTTATCTTCCCTAACATGTTTCCTTACTTATATACAACCACTAAGAACAACGTGTTGATGTTCGGTCCACCCGGAACCGGAAAGACATTCATAGCGAAGGCCTCTGCCTTGGAGTTCGCGCGGAACGGTGACACGGGCATCATCTTCATCGAGGCAACCGCCAGCGAGCTAAGGAGCAAATGGGAAGGTGGAACAGAACAAAACATCAAGAATCTGTGGGTCGATGCTCAAGCCCAAGTCGACAAGATGGTGAAGGATAACAACGGTCGTAAACACAAGGCGATCCTGTTCCTGGACGAGATCGAGGCCCTCGCTTCATCCAGGACAGAATTCCCTGAAAATTCAAGAGCCGTCACGACGCTGCTTCAGGTCATGGATGGTATATCGTCTGATGCGACCAAGGACGTGATGGTCATGGCGGCAACCAACCTCCCTTGGGTACTCGACCCAGCCATCCTCAGGCGTCTCCCGGGTAAGATCATGGTGGGATTGCCTGACTTCCACCCTCGGATCACTCTCATCACCGAAGAAATCATCAAGAAGTTCTACAATGATGTCTATAACACCAGTGGAAATACCCGAAGGAGCTTCAGAGACCGCCTTAAGAATGCAACCTTTGTACGAATGAGGGATGAACTCCAAATAGACCACCCATTCAGAGATGATGTAGACATTAGATGCGGAGGCGGGGCGGCAGCGGAAGAGACGAGTTTCGACTGTTACCTAGCTCTGATGAATAAACTGAGCGATGGAAGAACAACGGGAGAAACCCTTTATAGATCAGAGATGAGAAGGTTCTTCAACTCTATAGAACCACGTCTTAGAGAAGAATTATGGGTCGAGGACGGTGCCGGGTGGAAGTGGAAGGATGTTCTTACGGACCCTCAAAAGGAAAAGAAGAAAGAATACGAGAATCAGAAGACATCGTATGATGCCCTCAGAGATATGGCGACCCGCTACTCAACCGAGTATGATTTCATGGACCCCAAACACTTCAGCAATCCATCTCGTTTCCAATTGAAGGAAGCAGCTGATGATAACGACCAGACAACTGTCAGAGACAATTTCGTACGAGAGGCCCTTACTCCGTATAAAACATCGTGGAATGCGATTAGGGACAACAACTACTTCTCTCTTCTCAAGGACTACTTCGATCTGTTCGCAATGTACCACTTCGGCGCGGAGAAGAGAGGAGGCAATATAGATCCGGGGATGATCCTACTCGTCAAATACATTCACTACCTCGGAGAACAGACCGGACCGTCGATTGGAACTCGTATATGGACTTACATGCACGGCAATCCCCTCGAACGATACAAGACTAGTAGATTCGCCAGTCGTGAATTCGGGTATTCTAACTCTGATATAACGAACTTCATGAATGATTTCTATGGTAGGATGGCCCTCGACATCATAGGAAATAAATTCATCGAGGAAAACAAAGACACTTGCAGACCTCTATGTGATGTAATCAAAGGGATCGACTGCAACCTAGATGAGAGGTGTTTGAAGGTTTCTGATGCTGATGGTGCCATGCAGTTCGGTGCGGGAGGTGCGGAGCCCTTAGATACCATGTTCCTTAACGGCGCCGGAAGTGACATATTCGTCACGTATAAAGAGCAAACCTTCGACGAAACCATGATCGAGTTCTTCCCATCCATCACTTCAGGGATCCTAGATGTCTGGGCATACAACCGGGACCAGCAGTCACCTAATACAAAGAGCGACAAAGAATCGGATCGGGTGAAGATGTGGAGTCGTAAAGGATTTTAAGAATTATGTTTGTAAGTAATAAACATAATGTCGACAACCAAATCATCCAAGAAAGACATGGTCGAATTGATAGATCCTATTATTAAGAATGATTGGAATGGTAAGATCGTCATGGATAAGACTAACATGACACAACAGTTAGCGTTACAGTCAAAGAGATTAACTGTTCAGACGATACCAGATATAAATAAGGCAATCACTGCGTTCCAATCAGCTCTAGATACGAAGGCCGACGAGGACGCATCTCGCAATGTAACGATTGACTCGATAGAAGGTTTATATGAACAGTTATCTAGAGATAATTATATATTTTCTAACATTCTCTCGGGTCTGGACCGAGACATTGCCATCACCAAAGCATCATATAACAAGGTATATACCAGGTATATACCAAACATCAGTCGGTCTCTATATAATTTTCGCGATCAACCGACCCCCGAATCGAGGGAATTTTCCACACCGCTCGACAGCTTGGCGGCAACAATAGAAGCTTACGACCTCCGTACTCCTTCGAAGGGTTCCTATTCAGAAAAGTTCCTTGATTATTCCATCTACGGAGCGAGCTTCACTGTAAAGAGTGTTGTCAAGGCAGGAGGTAAGATCCTCGTCCAAGTCCTCTTTACGTCTGTCCTGACGACAGCGGGTCTCACCCCAGTCACCATAAGCGCCATTGGGGCAACTGGTTGGTTCATTATAGGAATTCTAGACGCCAAATCCAAGAACGCAAAGAACCCATTGGCCGATGCGTACGACGAGAGATATATGTCACTGATTACCAATGCCGTTGGATATATGTGCCTAAACATGCCCTCTATGATCAAGCTACCTGGCGTGGTGGGCGAGTCGCTAGCGGCAAAGGCCGGGATTAATATACTCAAACCTATCCTAACAGCTGGTGGGAAGAAAATGATCCCTCTCCTATTCAAGGGTTTGTTCATCTCGAACGTCGAGAATGATACATCTATCAAGACCGCCTTCGCGGACCAAGACAACTTCGATGTCGCCGAACTATGGCAGAACTTGTTGGTAGTGGAAGAGGAGAGTAACTTCAGACGCTCCACATTTGGACGTGCGACCTCCGTGTTTGGAGTCGGTGCGCTGGTACCCTTAAGGGCCAAGAGATACATTGACTATGTAATGGAACAGATGTCGGTCAAGTGCGTTGACACAATACTCGAGACCTCTCATCTGAGTTTCATCTCCAATACCAAGTTCGGGGATCGGATGGATGGATTTTTACGTATGTCAAATAAACCGTTTATAAACGCAACTACATGGGCTAAGACCTTCTTCAACATCGGCACCGCAACGATGTTAGCGCCTTTGGTGGTTATATGGAATATCTCAACCGCTGTCATCAAAGCGTTCATTGGAGTCATCAAGTTCGTGAACGACAAGTTCGGATACACGGCGACGATGATTCTAACCGTGTTAGTCACCCCGATCATCGTCACTATGCTGGACGCCCAGGGCGGTTTTGACATAGGTGCAATGGGTATTGACGTTCTCCAGGCTGCCCTCTCTGCGACCTATACCATGGTAGTCTCCAAGGATTTCTTAAAGGAAATGTTCGAAACATCTGTCATCCCAGAGTTCACATCAAGGATTGGTAGCCCGGCCTTATACAGAGGTTTCGAGGCTATTTGCGGTTCCATTGCGATAAGTGGTGCCGCTTACGGAATCGCTAACATAACGGGAACTGAGGTACTGGATAATCCATACTTATTTAGCTTTCTAGTCTTCGTAACTATGTGTCCTATAATTATATCCATGATCAACTTCTCAGTCGGAAATGATAAGTGGATGAGAAAAATACCAGTGGTTGGCGCCACAATACACACGATCTATAAGGGGAATAGATACGTCATTGAGGAGATAGATCAAAAAACACATGATATCTTCCATGACCAGTTCAATTCGATGATGTACAAGCTCGGGGTATTAGATAAATTGGACAAGCTAGAGCGATGGAATGGAGCCCGGATTGAATGTCTACACATGTCCATGATGGAATACGTCAAGGTGGTCGCCGTCGAAGGGATCATGATAGGAAAGATGAACGACGTGGTATCCGATTACTTCTCGCTCGCATTGGACAAGGGGGTGGACTGGTACGACGGTACCTCGACGCTCGAGCTGGACATGGTGGTCAAAGACGTGCAAGATCTAGTAGACAACTACGAGAGGGAGGGACAGGTAGATAGCGATGGCGTGCAGATTGTTGAGGATGGCGGTAGACAGAAAGATCAGGCCACCATCGAGGAACTCGGTGTCAAAGTGAAGATTGCGGAGGGATTGAAGCAAAAGGCTTCTAGAGAGCGAGACGAACTCGATAACGATGGAACACTGAAAGATCTACAAGAGAAGTTGGAATTCTCGGTGATGAACACAGATACATCAACACAGCTGAAGAAGGAGATCGAGGAACTAAAGACTGAGGAGGAGACCAAGAGACAGGCCCTTATCGCCGAGCAGAAGAGGCAGCAGGGGCTCGGCGTAAAGTTTATGAAGGAACTTGAAATAAAAAAGAAGTCCCAGGAGTTTGCTGAAAAGTGCAACACGCGTTTTAAGGATGAGCTAGAAAAACACACACAACGTGGAGGTGGAGATACGGTGAAGTTCGAGCCTATATACAAGAGGCGAAGTTGGGCGAACCAGACCTTCAACACATGGCTCGACATCAATCCGTGGTGGAGGCAGAAGTCCGACACCAAAGAGGTCTTCACGCTGTATGAGAATGCTATACAAGAGATAAATGATCTCGATATATCCGCCCAACTCCAGGGTCAACTTGATAAGTTAGAGGATCTGACGAACGGAGGAGAAGTCGGGATGGGTCTGTCTGCGAACTCATTATTGGAGATGATTACGGGTTGGAGCGAGGAGGATCGTAAGATGGCTCGGGAGGAAGAGAAGAAGAGGTTGATGGCGTCAACTGGAAAGGCGGATCCGACTGATACAGAAATCGACAAGGCCTGCAAGACGTATTTAAGTCGTGGATGTGGAACGTATGAGGATCTCAAGGCTGCCTTCGACAAGAGACAAACAGAGATACAGTATCTGAACGCCAAGATCGACGATTCAATCGATGAATTTTACAACACAGAACAGGCCAAGGGGATGGATAAATTACGGTGGGTCGTACAGTCGACCATGAACGAATCGACTGATATGGACAGGGATCAACGAAAACGCTTAGAAATATCCATGAACAAACTGGTCATGAACGACATCGTCGCCTATAAAGCTGACGATGTCGTCGTCAAATCGAAGAAGCAGTACGGTTACTATAGACGAGTTGAAGGGATAGACAATCGTGAACATGGAATGGTTGACATTCAGATCGCTATACTAGATAATGATAAGGCGATCAACATCAATAAGGAGCAAACACGTCTGCGCGAAACCACGGGCGGCACGGCCTCAGCCAATTCCGATCCGGGTGGGGACGAAGATAAGCAGGTGACTCTCGAGGATCTGTTGAATGAAGGTAATAAACTGAACGCTGATCTGATAGCATTGGAGTTTAAGATCAATGGTGTTGAAAACGCTCTATCTAAATTGGAGATGATGGATCGCGATGCTCGTATGTATATTAAATCTTTTGGTAATTATTTGAAACAAGCAAACATGAATAATGTTCATACCATTAGAAACCACCTCCGTAATGGATCTATAAACGCCATTATGTCCTATGAAAAAGGAATAAAATATGCCAATCCCCACGGAAAACTTCAACGGGTTGCAGCGTTCACGGCACCCTTTACACTGAGTTTCCTCTCCATGACCCCAGGTGAAGTTGCTTTGAGTTTGGCCATTGGATCAGTGACCGGCGGCGTAGGTGTCTTGCCGTTCAGTACCATCTTCTATCTAGGGGTGAACAGGTACTTGTCTCAGGTTGGTTTCACTGCGAAGGTCCCGATACCAGGTGGTCAAGCCGTAACACTCTCGTTAAAAGGTATAGATATAACGAGTAAAATCGGCCCGGCATTTTGGGCCGCTAAGACTCTTGTATTGGATGTGATATACAAGCAAACGAAGGATTTCTGGTTGTGGTTTTTTGAATTATTGCGTGGGGTAGAGAACAGTGAATTGGGTCCCGAAGCGAAAGCCTACATTGAACAAAACGTCTTGAAACTAAAGGGAAGGCTATTCTCGACGAGAGTCACCCAGAAGAAGATAGGTGATATTTACAAGAAGTCGATTAAGGATTTAGAGGATAGGAAGGTAGCCGGGGAGATCACGGACGTGGAGTTCTCACAGTTGAAGACGCTTGTAGATGCGCACCTCCAGGTGGCAGAACTCCAATTCGAGCAGGAGAATGGACAGGCTATAAAGGATTACCGTATCGCTATATCAATGGTGGAACCGGCTGTGACGGCCCTTCGGAAAGGAGAAAGTAGACGCCGACCGGCTGAGGAGGTTGCCTACGCTCACGCAGTTGACATGGCAATCAATATACAGACTGAGATAAACCAGATTCTAGATATCGATATTGAAATTACCGTAGATACGGATACGGCGTATGCGTACGGTGGAGCAACTGCCGATGAAGATGATGATGAAGACGCTAAAAATCGCAGAACCAATCCCCCACCCACGACCCCAGGCGACGATACAGTGAATAGTCAACAGAGAGTTTATGTTCACGGAGCTGTTGCTGTAAAGTGGGACGGGGATGAGAAAAAGATCGGTATGAAGGACGCTATCATGCCTACAGCCGTCCAGGATATATTCAATAAATACATCGGTAATGAACCCATGGCCGAGAAACGCGAATGGATGAAGACGAACTATATATGGGGTGGTATGTACCAAGATCCATATGAAGAACTCAAAGAGCATATGGTGGATCCTGACATGTTGATTGCCCTATTCAGGAAGGCCCAGTTTGAGAATTTTCAGGATCAGGTACTGAATAAAGAAGGATATAGTTCTGTGATGGCATATGAGATGGGAGCAGAGGAGCGTTTCTACGGACCTCTCCTAGAGGATAGCTTGGCTGGTACGATATGGGATAATGGTACACAATGGATAGACCGTCAATGGCGATCCGATGACACGGGAAGAAGCGAGTCTACATTCAAAGTCCCCGATTCTCGTGCCGGTTTCACAGTTTGGGACAACAAGGGTATTGATGAATTGGAGAAGGAAGGAAGGATCGTACCTAATATGGACGTGAACGGCAACCCTGATGCTAAAAATTATGGGTATACTGTCAGGGACAGAGAGTTCGACACATTCGGATTTGGGAGTGGAGATACCGTGAGGTTGTCAGATCAGAGATTCCTGGACATGATCAATCTCGAGAAGAATGAGGAGGATAAGTTTGCAACAGTATTTGAGTTCTATACTGTTTTGAAGGTGTTTCCGAACTCCGATAGAGCACAGGTTAATTGGGGGAACAGGGTATTACTCGAGTTGTTAAGTGAAACAACTCCTGGTATGAGCGTTGAGTATCTTCCGATTGCGAGGGATCACGAGGTAAAGGTTCGGAATTGGGAGAGTGTTCGAAGGGTCGAGACTCAGGTCGGCGTGATTGGGAAGGTGATTGACGAGTGGGGGGTAGTAGATGTCGTCGCTGACGAGCTCGACTCCATAATGTCTAAGTTCGTAGATGACAGACGAGTATGGACAGACCCAACTAATGGAGCGATTGAAGGAGCTACCTTCACGAGAGATTATATCGAGGGACAGAATGATTTGGCGAGGGATCTAGGAAGTGAGAATGTAAAAACAGATGTTATGCAGGCTGGACAACTCGGATTATGGGCCGGTGCAGCCACCGGAGGCAAGGTGGGTGTAGACTCTGGAGGGGTCGTTGGCGGCATCGCTGGGGTTGTAGTTGGTGCAGCCGTTGGCGGCGGTAGTGCGGTTGCATACAACGGTTTTGGTGCTGCCGGAATCACGCCGGGGAGCGGACCAGCCTGGTTCAATGGACTGGAACAGAGAGGAGAAAATGGACCGTGGGAAGAAACACATATTGCCGATGCTGATGTATATTCGGTGGAACGTAATCCTCCGTATGACCCAAACCGAGAGAAGGCTGGTAGTGGTAACTACTGGACGGGGCGGATCTTTCGGAACTTACCTGACTTTTATCAGAACCAGGACAGGAGAAACCTGGCTATAGGTCAGGGGATTCTGGCTCGGGAATATGGTATTCGCGCGGGTCAAGAACCACTTGGTAAACGAGAAGATTTTGGGGACGACGGAGACGTCGAGCTGGTCCGAGATGATGGCCTTGTATGGAAGAAGGCAGCAGCAGATTTCACCGAGCTGGAAAATTACATAATGAGCGATAATGTTATAGCACGAGCGAACATGCATGTAAATGAGCGAACCTTATTGGACGAACAGTGGTATGTGAGATACACGATGGCGAATGATCTTTACCGTGGGATCAAGGCCCGTGATTCTTTGGTGGAAAATGCCTATAGACGGAATGAGGCATGGACGAAGTATCCGGAACTTATAATTGATGAGGCGTACGTCCATAGCGAAAGGAATCAGATTTCGAACTTCGTGGGAGCATTCCATTACAAGAAGTTCGTCAATATGGAGCACATGCGTACTGAATTGAAGTCAGTAATCGATCTTGGAATCTAAACATTGAATTATTATAAAGTTAACTTATAATTATTTATATGAATAATCAATATAGAAGATCTGTATATTATATTTTTAAAAATATAATATTAGTTATATATAATCACAAATTTTAATGCTTGTACCGTCGAATTTAAAAGGCTTTCCACACCCCCAAACAGATCCACTACTCACTAATTCTTCACATTTTTCTTTTGGTGTATGAGGATCAATAAACAACATATTATCTTTGGTAACTGCGTGACGAAATATTTCACAGTTTAAATCATTATTTGACACCTGACACAATAGTTGACAATGAGGACATTCAAAATAATAAACACGTTCTTCTTTGTTATAAATCACACTCGACATTTTTATAGTACCTGCTTCTTTGTTATAAATCACAATCGACATTTTTACACGAGAGGAAATGATCACTGTCCACCACGATTCCTTCTCTAAAAACAAAGTTTGTATGATGCAATCAAATCGGGATAAAGCCTGCATATACCCATACCTATTTCTTCGATTATACTTCCGTATTTATTAGATTTACCGGTTTTATCAATTATGACATCTCCGAGTCTAACATTGCAGTGTAAACATAACTCGTCGATTTCAGCACGGGAATACGATTTGTCTGGATCCAACTCGTACATAAAATGAGAAATACGAGTCGACGTGTCTTTTGCCCATAGTATGAACATCTTAGTTGTCAATCTAGTAAATTCAACTGCATCGATATTGATCGAAACCTGTTTGACAATATTATAAACATCTGTCAAATCGAACCCATTGTCATCACCGTTTACTACATTCTCCTTTTTAAGGCGTTTAGCTGTGTTGATCGTCAGATTTCGTTTGCACAGTTTTGATGTATTCATTTTAACGGTGTTCAGCGCATCTACAAAAACTAGATTACTGTTGATTCGCTGTAACTTCCTCGCTCTTATGACAAGTTCTTCCTGGGTCCAAAACGATTTGCATATATCGGAAAACACATTTTCGTTTGTGTATATATACGTGGGTATATTGTCTCTTACTATACAGCAAACTCTACCAATAGTTTGCATAAGATTTGGCTGGGATGTTGATTTCGATGGTATGTAATACATAGAAGTCAATCTCCACCCCATCCATTTACAAGACCCATTGCGTTCTATCTCATGTAGATACTTACCGTAATCACTGCTTGTAAAACTGATACCCCTCCCGGCTAGTTTACCAGATATCACAATGATGCGTGGAAATCTAGTAACCCCTCCATTATCCTTCATGAATTGAAGGACGTCTGAGACTACTGTAACCCCTTTGAAACTATGAGCTCCAGGTCTCCAATTACACCCATCCGCGGTAAATCGACCTATTTTAACAGATTCTCCATCGAGACTCCGATGATATAATTCAATACCGTCCCCGTTATATAAAATGACAGCTATATCTCTCTCTGAAATATAACGAAATAGCTTTCGCTGTGGTTCGAGAGCTTGTCCGCAATTCAGCAGGCAATATTGAGGATGTGATGATTCTAACATCTCAACGTTATAGGGTTCGTTACGTTCAAACTTATCAATGAATCCGATAATATTCGGATCGTTAATGAAAGGATCCGAATCGGATCTACCATTAGAGACAGCTTTTTCTGATAGAATACCATGAAGTAGTTTATCTATTCCCATGTAATGCGGGACATCTTGTAACATGTATATATTACCAGGTTGTTTATTCTCCGTTTCTCGTAGACCAATCTCTAATATAGTCGCTGATATATAATATACATGTTTTGCTTGTTCTTTTATGGATTCTAGTTCGGTTGTTCGTTTAGTCTCACCTGTATCGTTTGAATCTGCCTCGTCTATAAACAAGGCAAACTTACCACCTCCAATATCATTCATCATACGATTCAATCGTTTCATCTGTACCCCGTTACCCAACAACACGATTATTTTTGGAATATCTCCCGTCATCGCACTCTTAAATTCTTTTTTACCAATATGACTCCCAAATATACATAAATCTATCACATCTCCTATTTCGGAACATATTTCGTCGCGTAGCCCATTCAGCCTGTTTTCGATTTGCCTTGAATCACCTATTGAATCACGTAATATAATTATAGATGACATCGAATCGGTACCATACATATACTTCAAAGCAGAACATAACATGAATGAGGTCTTTCCACTCTGTACATACCCTTTTATTATCACATCCGTCTTCCCGTCCTTAAACATATCAGTTGTGTTCATTAGATCTGGTGATTTATTATTCAACCAGTTAACTATCACATCGTGACTGTCTCTAACTCTTTTGCGCTTAGTTGTTAAAATCGAAGTACCTGTCGAGTTAACAAAATTTATACCCGCCTCATCGACCTTGGCAATACAATCGTTGTGTATGTTATCAATGTCCCTGACTAAATACTTACAATTAGGTATAGGTTCTTCCTGTATCATCAGTAAATTATCTCTACTAGAAAACAATATATTCTTATGGGATAAGTTACTCATCAAAATTAAACTAATCATATGAAACTAAATTTCACTTTTATACCGCATTCAACTACTTGTAATAGACTGACAATAAGAATTTTATAAAACATATGTATTATAAAATTATTTAATTTAAATTAGAACACAAGCCAGTACCTGATATTAATGTCTTAAATTGATTCGGGATACATGTTTTCGTATCTCCGTTTTTACATATAAAACTATCACTGTCACATTTATAGCTGTCATATAACAAATAAGATAAAGTTAAAACCAACATAATCAGTATAATTATCGAAAGAGATTTTATCATTTATTATATATATAATAACTTTTATTTGAAATCTAAATTAAGAAATAGTAAAAATGTTTTTTAAGGTATTTTAAATACCTTAAAAAACAAAATGGAAAGACAACCGAACGATATAATTAATTATGGACCAGATCGCTCCAAAATTTCACCTACCATTGGGAAACACCCAAACTCCGCATTTACAAAAATCGAACGATGTGAATATTTCAAACTTAAACGCGTAAGTAAAAAAGTCTGTTGTGTTATATGTTAAAAACACACTCGGCTGTGTATTTTCCCAATTTAGTTCGTTTACTACTTGTCGGCATTTTATATACTGTTATTAATAAATTTATTATATTTTTTAGTGTATTAAAAAATATAATATTAAAATAATCAAAACTCGGTATTATATACCATGCTTATCTTTCATCATCTCATTTATTCCCTTTATATTCATCGGTTTATTGTTAGTTACTAATTGTTCAAGAAGCGGTTGTAACCTCATTAAAAAATTATCATTTTCAATCGATTCGAGGTTAATGTCGAATGGATCCATGTATATACAATTACCTGGTTGTTTTTCGTACACGTCCGTGTGATCATCCATTATAATGGTATTACTTTTGGTATATCCATCTAGTTTATATTCATTCCATATCAGCTGTAAATCCTTAATACATTTCATCTTCTTCTTGGATTGAGAGCAGTGGTACGAGAACATAGTCCAGTCTAGATGTCTATCCGGTTTACTTGGTATTAAAATTAGGTTGTTTATTACAAATAAAGCATAATCCTTGCTAGCTGCTGTCCACACGGAAACGTTAAAATTAGAGAACGCAAAATCCAAAAACTCCTGAAGTCCAGGTCGTGCATAAACAGTGTACATATCATCCATGTTTACTGTCTCGAAATTCTTTATATTTTTTAATTGGGTGTCGCTAAGGGTACGTTTTTCTTTTTTAGAAATCGAATATATAAGAGTTTCATCTAGATCCAATATTAGTGACTGTTTCATTTATTATAAAGATATAAATATTTCCACGATTGTAATTGACAAATGACATCACATAAATCATCTTTTTTCTTACTGTTCTGTATTTGAACGATTGATTTACTGTCATCTCGTAACTCCAGTACTTCCAGCGCTTTGGATATACACCATTTTTTACGTTTTGGTTTATCAATCGCTTTATACGTTATTTTCCCAGTCTTTGTTAATTTACCAGCGATCTTTTCGGAACCCAGAATTTGGGTCTTGTTGTATGCCGGGAACTCGATTATGTTTTTGAACCTACCGTATCTTATCGCGAAGTACGAATAACAGTGTTGCCCGAGTTTTACAGCCATTGGGTTTGTTTGTTTACCAAACATCATTTGTTTCTCAATGATAAACACGGAACATCTATCCCATATTTCGGAATATCTATCAAGCACATCCGTCATGTTGTGAAAGGTTTCGGGGTCGAGGGTCATTTTGGGATCGCATCCATCAGTTATATCAATATTCTCGAGAAGGACGGTCGAACCGTTGGTATATATTTCGACAAGCGTAGTCTCAAATTCAAATGTCGGAGTCCCGTTTGCGTTGTAAGTAGCTAAACTCGTTGTTTTGTTTTTGTCAAACTCCTCAACGTAAAAACTAAAATTCTTTTTACCTATATCGAAACTTGCACATAACATTTTTATTCTATATAGATATTTCTTTACATATTTGATAGAGAATAAAATTAAAAACACCGTGAATGATTAAACATGATTTTATTACAATAAAATCATGTTTAATCAATGTCATATTTATGCTTTGCTCGATGTGAATTTGAATAATTTTTGACTGCAGTGAGGACATATGCTTTTCATTGCGGGAACACCATTGGGTCGTTTCGGGTTAGAAAGTACCACTTTGTCGTAGCCAGTAGGAAATACGCGACTCTTGCAAGTAACACAGTAAAATTCGTTTTCTTTCATTTTAGGAGGCATCTATTTTATATACAGTATTTTTTTTTAATTATATTTATACGTAATATTTGTTTGTATTAAATGAAAATAGGAACAGATTGTAGCGGTATAGATGCTCCAATACAAGCACTTACCCAGATGGGTATTTCGTTTGAACACGTGTTTTCATCCGATATAGATAAATACTGTGTTGACAGTATCAAATCAAATTATAATACGAAGTTGATATTCGGAGATAAGAACGGTTTATTTCCGGATGGAGACATCACCAAGCGAGATATTGATAGTGTTCCTGACATCGATATGTACGTGTGTGGGTTTCCGTGTCAACCATTTTCACAAGCAGGTGGTCGAAAAGGGTTTGAGGATTCTCGCGGTAACGTCTTCTGGAGTTGCATGGAAGTAATTAAATTTAAACAGCCAAAATATTTTATTCTTGAAAATGTTAAGAATATACTTCGTCATGATAATGGTAATACATGGAAGACCATTTGGGGCGCTCTATGTGCATTATCCGGATACAGTGTTAAATGGAAGATACTGAACACTCGGAATTACGGTATTCCACAAAATAGAGAAAGAGTTTGGATTGTCGGTGTGAAAGAAGGTTGTGGCGCGTTTACATGGCCCGAACCTGTAGAAAGCGATAAACCGTTGCTTGATTATGTAGATAATACCGATACGAATACGGTCATGTGGAAGAGGAAACATTCGCTCGATAAAATAAACAAGAATGCCGTTTTTGTAGATGTTGATTTTCTACATTATACAAACTACCCCAATGCACATATATTCTCCCCATGTGTTGTAGCAAGAGGAAGCTCTTTATGGTGTGTTCCGTTACATAGATATGCGAACACTAAAGAATTCGCTGGTCTACAGGGTTTCCCATCTGAATTCAAGCAAGTTGTTTCAAACTGTCAGATGAAGAAACAATACGGGAACAGTATGAGTGTAAACGTTCTTATTAAGATATTTGAATCTTTACCTAGTCTTGAATACAACTAAAAATCATTATTGAACTATAATGCAAATTCAAATATATTCCCCTACAAACTAAAACCATTTTTCTCTTCATTCTTACTAACAGGCAATATTTATCCTATAAGTCTACACTATTATGATTGCTCTATATCATGGCAACTCACAGACTTGTATGGTTCGGAGACTACATAATTTTTTCTATTATTTAATAATAGAAAATAATTTTAGATGAGTTCGCCTATATCGGTATCATCCAGTTACCCGTATGAAATACATATTTTGGTTTATTGGTATTGTCGTCAACATATTTGATAAGCGGTGAAACAATTTCAATATCTTTATATACTTTAGGATTTACGTTTCCCGGATCTGCCTGTACCGCGGCATAACATTTTTTAGCACACTCATAATCGTCATCGCCGACATCACAATATAAATCCATGCATTCGGATTTGTCCCATGGAACACAAGTATCAAGTGTTGTACCAATACCACACGCGTTCTCACATGCTTCCCTGTGTGTGTTAAAATTCTTAGTGACATTATGTGCGAGACAACATTCACCGTTCAATTGTCTTCTAAATGGAGGACACTCACACTTGTCGCAATCTCCTTGTTTACAGCACCAAGCGATTTCCATATTCTCATCCACCTTCGGAATGTTCCATGTCGTGTGGGTAATTTCTGAATTTTGTACACCTTCACAGTATTGTTTATCACACACACAACCGTCTACTCCATCCCATATAAATCCAAGGCTTTCTTGTTCAGAATCACAAACAGCTGCAGTTGAACATACGATATTTTTATCGTTTAAAGTCTCAGCACTTATTATTCCATTTGTATTATTTATTTGCTTTTTATTATCTACGTCCCATATAATCCCAGGAGTACCATCGTCCTTCATACATTGACAATTACAGCTGCTACCAACAAATTCAAAACCACTACTATCCTCGCATCGCTTTACACATTTCGTGCAATTACCTCCCATGGTGGTTTTATCATTTTCACAATCCCCACCTGGGACCGGTGGATCCGCTGGTGATTTGAAGGCCAAGTAAAGTATGATTCCTACACAAAGTACTAATACAGAAATAATTATTAGTTTACTATGTTTCATTTATTAACTATGTATAATATATATTTACTTTAGAAATAATATGATTTCGATCGCCTATAAGTCTACACTATTATGATTGCTCTATATCATGGCAACTCACAGACTTGTATGGTTCGGAGACTACATAATTTTTTTATGTTCGTATGAGTCAGAAGAGTCAGATTGTTTGTTCCGTGTTAATAAGGCAGATAGTATACCGATAACATATAGACCAACAACAACCCATGCGATAATCGTATCATTTTTAGTGGTTGGAGCCCAATCAACCTTTGGGTAAAGGAATGTTTTTGAACCCATTAATACCATTAGTACGAGAGTGAGGGTCGATATAAATGCCCATGGTCCAGAAATGAGCAACCCGAAGAATGTTAATGTAAGCAGTAACTGTGCAACACCTGCTCCTGTTGCACCAACGTAGAATTTGTCAGCCCCGAACACACCACCAATACCCGCTAATACAACGGCCGTACCTTTACTTTTTAAATCTGTTGACATGTTTTATATATATTATATATAATATATATTATATATAATATATTTTATATATATTATATATAATATATATATCATTGATTATATATCATTGATTAGCCGTAAATTAATAATTACGGCTACGGCACGAAACTGTCAATTGGTTCTGTCACTTTTTTATCGAAAGCCTTATCAACAGCATCTTTTACATCTGGACTCTTTGCCTTATCACGCGCAACTTCCTTTGATTTATTTGCGTTCTCAATCATCGAAGTTTTCTGGTCCTGTTGTATGGTAGTAACCTTCGACTCGGCGGACTGTAGTTGCTCGGTTGTATTTTTATGCATGTCGAACTTAGCATCTTTCATAACGCTCTTGAACTCCTTAAAATTAGCATCCTTCAAGTCCAACCTTCCATCAGCATCAACCTTAACAGCTCCTTCTTCCTTGAGCATTTTTTCAACGGCTTCCTCACCGTACCTTTTCTCGTAAAAATCTATCATAGCATCGTTAGCCGCTTTCTTTGCTTCAGGCGTGTCTGCTTTTTCCACATTGTCTTCCAGTTTCTTTTCTTCGCGTGTTGTGTTATCAAAATCAGTAATCATATCTTTCTTGATCTGGTCAGCTGATTTACTAGACAGACGTGCCAATGTGTCGATTGTTTCAGCCTCGGGTGTACCGCTCTTTGAGAAAAGCCTTCTGGCGAGGAAAGTTAACAAGGGAAGTAAGATACCACCCAGTGTAAACCACATTAGCCCGCAACTGACACTGAAGAAGCCACCATCATTAGCCTTTTTATCTGGATCGTAAATAAGACATTCGTCATCCCATTTACAGTCATCATTATCTTTACATGCCTTTTCAGTGCTTATGTTCTCGCAATTAGTTTGTTTATTGCATCCAGATGTAATTCCTTTCAACAGCTTTACGCCTACTCCCAGTGCGTCGACCATTTGGTCGACTAGATCAGAAGTGGAACTGAAAAGAGCAGCAATTACCTGTCCAAACGAAACTATAACAGCAATAATGACGATCCACTTTAGAGCTGTTACAGCTGTTTTAGCATTAAACCGTTTTTTCTCAGGTGCACTATTTGAATAAGAAGTTGTGTTAGTATCCATATTTTTATTATTAATAAATATTTTTAAAACGTAATAATAAAATTATGGATACAGAATGCACGTCACTTTGTAAAAAACAACCACTTACACTCGGCCTCAAGATTGTTTTCGCTATAATAACTATATTTTGTATGTATTTATTTACATCATGGGTCCAAACCAACTTTAAATTTAAATCAACAACTGACTGGTTTAAAACATACACAACAGATAATTATCAACCAATAATAAATGGTGTTACGCAAAGTGTACCCTATAAAGAACGAATTAATCTGTTCAATATGTACGCTGCATATGACGATAAACTTATGTACATCGTGTCTTCTCTGTTTGTACCCCCTGTAACTCAAGTATCGGTCAATGCTCAACAATTTATATTTTCTGACATTTTGAAATATTCAACCTACGTAGATACTGGTTCGGTAAATACATATGGTTGCGTGACACCGTATGCTCTTGTTGAAAGTATCAAACCGACTTACGGTGTTGGTGACCAGATATTTGATTGGTGGTGTAATAAAAACGAAGACTTTAGGAAGGACCCTACACATACAAATAAATCATTTGGACCAGATTTTAGTGCATACTCGGGTGAAAGGTTTGTCGACTATTATAAGGATGTGAATGCCGTACCGCTTAGTATTGATTGGTCTCCAAACAACAACGACGGTGGTTCATCACCATCGAGCACTGATGATGATAAGAACTCTATTTGGCAGCCTGCCAAACAGTACATAGCAGTAAAAAAGGCGCTCGAAACACATATGGGTAAATTCAATGATAATGGTGTATATGATGGTAGAACACCAATGCCGTATCCTTCCGATACGGATACAATGTCCTGGAGAAATTTGTTTTTGATATGGTTGGGGCCGAAATGGTGCATTGAATCAGTAGACGATGGATCGTCCTCGTTTTACCTGCTTAACTCGCATAATTATAATCAAGACGACGATGCGGGGAAACCAAAAGGCGAAATGGGAACGTTGAGTGATAAATACGGATGGTATGGTGACAAGGACACAACTTCAAACCCCGCTAATTTCATGGCGCGGATGAACATCGGTCCTCAATCCCCGTTATTTGTTTATTTCACAAACGGGACATTTAGCGTAAACGGTATGTACGTTGACGCCAATGCATTCCAGAATTGTTTAAGTAGTCATGGGAGATTGCCTGGTGGATGGGTAGGCTTTGCTCAGGGAATGGGCAAAGATACTTCAGTCGATGATTTTACCAATTACGTAAGGTCTAGAGTCGACTACCAGGAAGAAGCATTAGCTGTGTCTCCTAAAAAATGTAGCGCGGGTAAGAAAGCAGGTAGTGGTGCTATGTCCTTCTTCCAGTCTTTCGTACCAGCATTGACAATGTTAGCGTTTATACCAGGAGCAGACGTCCTTGCCGGGCCGGGTTTGGCGATAATGGCAGGCGCTGTAATTACGGGTTCTCTGTCTGCCGCCAATGATGAATGCGTCCCTTAGAGTTATATTGATAATATAAAATCGAGTTTCATATACATCCCTTATATGGAAAAATAGTATCATGGCATTTTATGACAGAAACGAATATAAGGACGAGTCAATGTGGCACCTCAAAAAATGTGTTCAATCACATCGCGCTCACTACCAGAAATGGATTGTTCGCAAAAGCTTTCATTCAAACGATAACATTTGGGGGATGGAAATGTACAACTTCGTGAAGGCAAACCCGTTTCCTTCGTTCGAGGAGATGAAGGAAACAATAAACAAAGAACTGTATAAGATAGAAGGGAAAGAGGGGGGCAATTGGATAATTTTGATGGGTTTGAAAAATTACAACGAGGAGAATCACTTGTGTTGTCAGTTCTTATATGAAAATTCCATGAGTGAACGAGATATAGTTTGCTTGGGTAAAGAAGTAGATAAACGAGGTGGGTTTTTCTCTTTGTTATTGACTTTGATTGTTGTTAGTAAGTTTAGCCCATTCAAAGATGAAAGGTGGGGAAGATACAGGATAATCATAGAGGGTAAGTGGTTTGAGAGTGACATGGAAATCTGGCGACAATACTACTGGGATGGATCTTTGCCTGTGATGCGATGTCCATCAATAGAATATGATGAAGCAAAGTTCCAAGCCGTTCTTGCGACTCGTAAAGAAGCGGAAGCTACAATCGTTCTAGAGGAACCAGAAGAGTGGGTAGATCCTGTCCAAGACGAGATTGAGGCACAATATGGAGGTGATTTTACATCCGAGGAATTGGATGAGGCAAGGTTTTTCTGGTCTCGCCCTGATCTATGGAGTTATAAGCAGAACCAGGAAATGCACGGGAAATGGTTAGAATATAGTGGGTGCGCCAAGTGTTATCGCGATGATGGATTTTCAATGATTTCATCGCCGAAGATAGAGGCATTGCATCATCCATCCCGGAAATGCAACAAATGTAAGTGGTGTCCGCGTTTTGACCCATTGAGGAAAAAAGTAATCGCGAGTACATACGGATATTGATACCGTTTTAAAACTAAACGCGAAAAATATATAAAAACGATTGTTTTTTTGAATTATAATTATAATTCAAAAAAAGATTTTAAAAATTTCGCGAATAGTGTGTGGCGGTTTAATTTTTTTAATATCAAATATATTCTTGTTTTCTGCAACACTCATGATATGAAATTATATAGAATGTTTATTTTGTAAATTATTTTTAAAACAAATAATAAAATGGAACAATATATTAAAACTAAAAAACAATGTTGCCAAATTCAAAAGAAATCATGGAGTGAAATGATTAAAGAAACAGAAGACAGCTCTATTTCAAGTACAATACAAGCAATCCAAAAGGAAAAAGAAATGGCTTTCGCTCATTACGAAAAATTGTTTGAAGATCTTGATGAAGTAGAAGATAAGGAGTTTGTTGAAAATGAAAGAGTTAACATGTTGGAAAAGATGGTAGAATTAGCTGAATTTGAAACACATGAAACAATAAAAAAATACGCGATAGAAGTAAACGAATGGGATGTTGAAATAGGAAATAATTTAGGAGTTGGTAATTTTGTAGTGAGACGAGACATGTCTCATATAAATGAAGTAGTTGATGTGATTGGGTTGTTATATGAAACATGGGTTAGCGCAAAGTGGATAGCAATTATGGGTCCAGGTGCTGCTGTCAACGATGACATTTATAAGATTATGCCGGGGAGTGCTCAAGAACAAACTCCAGTCGAACTAATATACTTTGGAAAAGACGTTATTGAAATATCCGACGATTTTTCTAGAAGGAAAAGTCAATGGCTGAGATTTGTTTATTTTCATGCTGAATCAAAATGTAGCAGAATCGGAATAAGAGCTTTTTCCAAAGTTTATTGGCTAAAGGACATAAAAATACCAGATTCAGTTACTGAGATTGGCGCTGGTTGTTTTTATCTTAGCGGTCTTAAAAAAGTTAAGTTAGGTACGAATATAAAAATTTTAGAACCCGAAACTTTTCGCGATACTTATGAATTGAAAAACATACATATTCCAAAATCAGTAACATCCATTGGAAAAAAGTGCTTTTCGTTAACATGGTTCGCAATGATGTATATCGATGAGACCGGACTTGAGAGTATTACTGGACTTGAAAGTGTTATTGATATTGGTCAAGAAGCGTTTTTGAATCAATGGAAACTGCGTTCTTTGAAATTCGGAAAACAACTAAAAAGAATAGGACGTTCATCATTCAAAGGATGTAATAACCTAAAGGAAATAACATTTAAATATAACAGGAAATTAACCATAGATCCAGAAGCCTTCTTGGGATGTGATAACTTAGACACGGTGAAATTAGAAATAGAATTTCCTGTAACTCCTAGAAATTGGGTGCCTATTATAAATGGAGTATTTGATTCTTGTGAAAAATTAATTAAAATGTCTAAATCGTGGAAGAAACAAATAAAAAGTTTAAGGAATAATACTGGAAATATTTATAATGATATTTCAGATGTAACCCTTTATGTTGCTTTTCAAAATCAGTTTACAATCAACGAGGCAGGCCTTGCTTTGAAGTTACCTACTGGTGGTTTTATCAGGGACCAGCTAGCTGGATTTGCACCGACAATGGGAACAACCAGAAGGTTAACAAATGGAGATATTATTACTTTTAACGGTGACTGAAGTTATAATTTGTCAGAATCACATCCAAAATATTATTAAAACCATATGGAAATGTAACAGAGGGATCGGAGTTGGTATATATGTAAATTGTAAAAATATAGTGTGATTTTATGTTCCTTAAAGTTCAATGTTCGATTATTTTATTTTAGTTCTATCCCCTCACATCCAACGGAGCCCACGCCCTGCTCGCCGAGTACGGCTTCAACACCCTGTCACTCATAGGAGTGATCCCCTTGATTTTGATCGACGCTGTGATTTTGTTCGAGGTGATACTGACATCAACTCTTACACCGATACGCTGACAGAGATTGGACTTGGTCTCGGCCTCGTGGATGTAAGTACATATCTTCCTGCCTTTGTTGACATACTTGTCCCCTATTTTCTTGATGAAGCGACAGCACCTATTCGCACAGTCCTTGGGCTTGAGCTCGTCATATCCATGTGCGAAGTTACACTTATCAGGGGGGTACGGACACTTATCACCCTTGGACACGGACTTACACATCTGAGTAGCAGTAACCTTTTTACTCATCGGCTTGGGAGCAACAGCCTCAGCGACAGAGACCGCATCATCGGTCTCGCGAGGTGCGATATAGAGAGCCTTCTCGATCTGTTTCGCTATCTTACTGTTCTTGGTTTCCTTGGTGTTAACCTTGGTCCATCCACTGGGATCCGAAGCGATTGCGACCGGAGCCTCAAAAACATACTCAGTAGTGGCAGTCTTGACCCTGAACGCCTCAAGTTCTTCACGCCTGAACTTTTGCCCCTCAGTTTCCTCCACGACTTCGGCCTTGACAATGGGGTTAGCCGCAGCAAACTCGGCGGCTTTCTTGGCCTCCATCTCAGCGCGCTGCGCATTGACACGAGCAATTGTGATAGATCTCTGGGTCTCCTCGACCTCTTCCTTCTCAGCGATAGCCTTCCTTCGCAGGCGCCTGGCGGCCGCAATCTCAGCAGAAAGCGCCTCACTGTTCAACTCCTGGAGAGTCGCCTTGTGACCTTTACCTCCGCCGTTACGGCGATGTCCCCATGCTTGGCGATTGGTTGCAGAGGCTTTGATACCATTGCGCCAAGTATAGAACTTGGCTGACGCCTCGGGCTTCGCATCATCTTCGATAGCCTTCATCTTCGCCAACTGCGCTGAAGAGAACTTAGGGATCTTGGAAAGGAGAATTTCGTTGGCGATCTTGACCTCAGTCGCATCAGTATAGATCTTATCGTAAACAGCCTTAGCGACCTCATCGAGAGACTGCTTTTCGAGCTGGGACCTGAAGAAACTCAACTGTTCGTTCTTGAAGTCGTTCTTGCGTGCCTTGACTTCGGCGGCGAAGATCTTGGTCTCATACGCTATGCGTCTAGCCTCGAGCGTAGCCGCCTTGAGCTTATGAACCTCCTCCTCCTGGCGCAGGGTCTTCATCGCCTTGGCGACTCGACTGACTGTGTAGAAAATACCAGGGGTGGGAATGGCGCTGTCGAGGTACGGCCTACCCACGGCGTCCTCATATTCGTACTGCTGTTCGTCGCAGTCGAAATCATAGTACTGATCGTAGTACTCATCACTGTATTTGTTATATATTTGGGTGTAGTTGTTTTCATCCTGATTCATTCTGTAAGTTAATTGATTCATGGTTGGTTTAAGGGGGTGCCGAGGAGGGGTCTACACTCGGCGGGGTGACACTGTGTGACAGGCAACTTTTTTGCAGTACAAGGACCGCTAGGAAAAAACATTGAGAAAAAGATGATCTATTGTGCGTACTTCACGGGCTGGAAAGAAAAATCAACACTCTGTGCATTGGGACCTTGACATACCGGCCATTCAAAAACAACTACGGAAATGAATGCCATTTGCCTAAAGTAATTCCCGGGGACGCATCCCACCGATATAATCGGCTCGCTATTAAAACACCGCTTTTAGATTGTGTCTCACAGCCATATGATTTTGGTCGCCGTTTCTTGGGCGTTGCTTGACACTTAGGATCAAGACAACTATTATGCCTGGCTTTTGGGGTTATCACATGGGATGATTCTATCTCTAAACGAACTATTTCAACAACGACTGTCATCACTTGGAAATACCAAGTGAAACGGGCGTTTCAACTACTAAAGACTGAGTGAACATGGCCGGGCAGCCAGCGGACGAAATAAATCGCTTCACCGGGCCCGGTAACTGTATCCACTATACCAGGAGGATCACCCCGGGGTTCCAAATGAAAAAAATGGAACCCCGGGGCTATATGAACTGGTACCCCGATTTCTCAGGTCTGCTGTATCCTTGCTTCGCGCTAACTCTCCCCCACGATCCGATCCACTCTCCACACGACCACCCCAAACTCGCCTCTTCTCCACCTTTTTGTCTTCCTTTGGATCGGTCCAAAGGAAGAGACACTTTTGCGCCAACTGCGCCATCCTCCACACTTTTTCTTTGAAAATCACTCTCGATAATCATTTTTTGTATATCACTTTTCTGACTGCACTTGTTTCCAAGGTATTCATTATTTTTTTGAGTTTTTTTGCTGTACGCAGCCGTGATGTACTTTTTTTACCTACCCTTTCACACTCACACTTTTTCTTTGAAAATCGCACTTGATAATCATTTTTTTACATTGTAGAAGTCTGTCTCTGGAGCGGACTTGGCTTGGACGAAAAGACACACGGTAGCTTCCCTTCGTTTGACCAACTGTCATCTAGTTCGCCAAGATCCCCAATCTCAAGATCAAATATGTCCGGGGATGACGAAAGGGCAATATCGCTAATAAGTTCAGGAAAGTCATCAGTTGTGTAACTAAAGTCCATATCTACCCCCCGACTGTCAGAGTGTGGTGGGATACCAAACTTATAGCTGTTCCGCCTGATAGGGCCTGGTACTGGCTCAGGCTGACTAATAAACTTGTGGGTAGTTGCGTAACTAAAAATATCCTCGTCTGGGTGAACAAACATACACGTCTCTGGATGATCCTTGTGGCGATTGCACCTATTGCCGTACTTACACATCCGCGGGTAAAGCTCCATGATGGTGTGAGCATGCCTGCATTTCCCCCTTCCCATACACCTCCCCCCTCCTTCAGTAACCGACCGGCACAAAATGGTCTTGCTCATATTCTTGATGGTGTTGTTGGACTCCATGACAACTTTTCCCTACAAATCGTCTTCATAAATCATTTTTTGTCACTTTTGAACAACGACGCTTTCATTCCATTCAACACTGTTTTCCTGTCTCTTGGGTTCAGTTTCATCGCCTGAACACCCATTTTACAAAACACTCTCCAAAACACCCATTTCCCATAAATATTCGAAGTCTTGATGATACCGTTCATGTGCTTATCTTATATCTACAAATCGGTAAACAAAAAACATTTTTTTTTATTAGAAAACGAAAGATGATTAATTTAACAAGTATTAGACGGCAATCATTCGTCATTACCATTGAAATAGATTTTTAAACTATCAAACATGGGTAGTTACCGAATTAATATTCACATAAAAACCGTTTTTGTCAAAAGTTAATTTGTATTATTATTAGTTACATATATATATATAAATAAGTGACAATATGAATTACGAAAAAACAAAAAAAGAGATTCTTAAAAAACAGAAAGATCTCCAACCAGAAATTGCACGTGAGATATGGGAAACAAATATTGACGAAATGTACAACTTGTTTGAAGAGCACAAAAAAAACATAATGACTAATTATTCAAAAGGCCCTGAACGCAATACTGAATTGTCTAACTTGATGTCTAAAAAAATAGAGTTTACAATGAAGTTTTCAGATGGATTGTACAAAGATTTTATGGTGATTAAACTAGATAGTGAACTCGAGCCTTCTCCGTGTATCATTCCGCCTAATGTTACCGAATTAATAATCATGCCAAGCGACTGGTATACCGGCCCGATTAAAACGCGACTAACTGAAATACCTCCTAGTTTGTTTGCTTCTGAAATGATAGGTTACGGAATCACATCTGGTGGATTCGCGAATACCACTCTTCGAATAGGTCCCGGTATTACAGAAATTGGTGATTATGCATTCAGTAACCCTCGGTTCGACAAGATATATCTTCCTAATACACTTGAAAAAATTGAAATCGGGGCGTTTGAAAAATGTGCTTTTAGTACCATTCACATTCCTCCCTCTGTAAAATACATCGGTTCAAATGCGTTCGCCGAGAATGATTATCTTACTTCAGTTACAGGTATGAAAGGTGTGACCACGATCAAAAGTACTCCGTTTAATGAGACCAAAATTGACTTTATTGAAATATGGAAACCTCTTTCTGAAATTGACTACGAATCAAACTGGAATGGGTATGGAGGATCACAATTTAACATGTTTTATGGAACACGATTAAACAAAGACGAGGACAACGACAACACAAACCTTTATGAAGAACTTTACGAAGCAACATTAAAACGAGAGTATTATTTTAAAGTACTTGAAAAGTACACAGGCACGAAACTGGAATGTGGAAAAAACACCCCTGATGATATTAAATTCTGTTTATTGAATCTTCCATCAAATGCACAAGTGGGCGGTCAGTTCACTGAAATAATAAAGTTCCTTGGATGCAGGGTTTTAGGGTATTTAAAACCAGATACACTTACAGAGATGTCAAGATTATACGGTATGGGTATTCGGTGTTTTGACTTTCCTAGTCTCGTTCAACCTGGTATAATAAACGAGCTTAACCGTCTTGTTGACGGGAATAAAGACAACTGGTCGACGTGTGATAGCGACGATGAAAGTGGCGAGAAATGGTGGAGAACTGGCGAAGATGGAATAGTTGATGTATTTGGAAAACTTGAACCAATTCATATTATTGGTTATTATAAATGGACTCATTACATAATGTACCTCCTTTCGTCTCATAATTTCAAGGTAATACGGGATGACCAAACCGACGACGATGATGACGATGATGACGATGACGATGATGACCAAACCGACGACGATGATGACGATGATGACGATGATGACGATGATGACCAAACCGACGACGATGATGACGATGATGACGATGACGATGATGACCAAACCGACGACGATGATGACGACGATGACGATGATGACGATGATGACCAAACCGACGACGATGATGACGATGATGACCAAACCGACGACGATGATGACGACGATGACGATGATGACGATGATGACGATGGTTTCGCCCCCATCGCTGGTTATAAGATGGCCTTACCAGATGAACCAAGCGAAACATATGAAGCGATAACGGAAGCCTCGAATAACACAGTGACTTTTAATGGGAATGGATCGATGGATTGGAGAAAGGCACATTTTCGTAACTTAAATATGAAACAAGTAGGTGTCACATACCACCCCACGATTGCTCAATATTATGTTTTGTTTTCCCAAATGGTTAGTAGAATGAAAAGTACTGGAAAAAACATAACAAATTATTATGTATTGTGTCCGTTATATCAAAACTCTAGCAATGGAAGATGGCTTGATGTATTTGATTATCAATTAGCAGTAACCGGGACATTAATGAAAAGCGAGTTGGCTTCAATTGGGTCCGCGATGAGAAGAGAAGTTGTTGAAGAGTTAAATATAAACACAGATATCGAACCATTAGACGGTGATTACCAACTTCCGGCTTATAACTTTGGATGGGGAATCGCAAACAATAATACTGCCCCAGTATTGAATTATGATCACGACGGTTCAGATGCACCAAAAGAAGTACTAAAGAAGCAAGTAATAGTCGCTATTTTGGAAGAAATATCTGAGGTCGATAACAGTCGTGTTAATAATCATTTTCATTGCGAAGATGATATTGTTGGTTTTGTAAGAATTAAATTAACAGATGTATTAGAACGGTTAACGACTGACATTGATTTGAAAATAAATATCGAAGAAAACAAACAATTCAAGCCAAAACTACAACGAATGGCGGATCAGTATAGGGGTGGATTAACAATATAAAACGATGGTTTTTGAGTTTACTGTATGAATTGACCAGACTCTAAACGAACTTATATGTATAATTTTGTTTAAATATATATACTTAAACAAAATAATAAAAATATTATTGTGTTAATATTTTAAAACTGATAGTTTTAAAATATTTTACATGTAAATAAATGGACGAATATTTAAAACTAAAGGAAGAATGTTGTCAAAAGCAAAAAAAAAGATGGAATAATCTGATTGAAGGTGTTATTATAAACCAAGATGAATTAATCCCCCGATTTACACAACTCACAATAGAAAGCGAAAAACAGGATTTATTTCGTTATTACGTTAAGTTAATGCAATCTCTCGACAAAATACCTGATAAAAATTTCGTAAATATTGAATATTCAAAAATGTTTGAAAAAATGATTGATTTGGCCGAATTCAATGGAGGTACAAACCTTGGAATACGTTACTTCCAGGTACGAAGAGGTATTGTTATTGATAGCCGCCCTGCTTTTATTATGGCAATAATGGGACCCGGGAGTATAGGTAGTGAAAACATTATTGACGATGATACGGAAGAAATACATATTACAAAAATACAAAAACTATATTTCGGTAGAGACATATTGGGATTGGAGCCTTGGACGTGTAGTGACTTCAAAAAGCTTCGTAATGTTTATTTTCACCCAGATTCAGAGTGTTATATTTTAGGTGCTGGAGTATTCGAAGGTTGTAGTTCTTTAAAAGAAATAATAATTCCAAATAAAGTAGTCAAAATCGCAACTGGTTGTTTTTACGGTTGTGGATCTTTAAAAAATGTCATCATTGGACAAAAAGTAGAAGAACTATCGCGGTCTGCTTTTCAAAATTGCCAAACTCTAAAAAAAGTTCATATTCCAGATTCTGTAAAGTTAATTGAAGAAGAGTGTTTCAAAATATCCGCAGAAGATGGGTATGAAGGTGGTTTGGTTGAAATAACCGGTATGAAAAATGTAGAAGAACTAGGACATAGTGTTTTCGTAGGAACTGAAATTACAAATATTAAACTAGGTCCTCATCTAAAGAAAATAGGAAGAACTTGTTTCATGGGTATTTCGCTGACAACAATCACACTTGAATATAATGACGATCTCGAGATCGATTATGACGCATTTAATAACCTCGATGAATTAACAATAATTAATTTATTAGGAGGAAACACGAAAAAATGGGTTGCAAAATTAAAAGGACAGTTTATGGATTGTTGGAAAATCCACATGTTATCAGAGAGATATCAAGAACAAATAGAAAAAATAAGAATAAGGAATGATTTCAAATGGGATATTTCAGACGAAGTTATTTACATTGCATATGCGCGAATTCTAGAACAAGAAGCAATGCAGTTAATGAAAGGCGGGTCGACGAATGTTCAAATCCCACAGGATATAAGCAGATATATCGCAGGGTTTTCACCAAAAAACTAATACGATATTATCTTACTGAAATCTATTGTATACAATAGATTTGAAATAATCCCTCGTGTAATCGAACCACTGATCACCGTATTAATCTTATCTCGTGGATTGGTCAAATTATGGGTGTGTTTTTAACGAACGGATACCAGTTTCCCATATGGACAAAATGCGGTACTTTTATATAGTCTACTTCCATCTAAAATTTTCCCTGCATTTGTTTAAGTTGGTGGGGGTACTCCAGTTACAATGCGGTACATTATTAACATTTTTAGAATAATAACTGAATCCTAAACCTCCCCCACTCAATGGGGATGTACCAATATCACCCTCTTGACATTTAAGACTGTTATCAGTTTGAACCCAGCAATTGCCGTTCTTACTGTTATAACTGTAACCGGCGCATTTTGGATCGTTGGAACAAGAAGTTTGGCATGTACCCACGGACTTGTTGGAAAGTAGCGAATACGTTCTGTCATTTTCGGTTCCACATTGATAACCACCAGGTGCAGTGTTACTGAGGCCGCTAAATTTAGTATAATTACCACCCCATACAGGTTTCCCGTCACAAACTTCCGCACGTGAGCATATTTCTTCTGTATCACCGCAACCCCCCCCCCTTCAGGTTCAGGTGCCCAGCATCTTGTTTTTATACACGAATCAACATCACAATCACCCCAATCTGTATATTCCCCAACACAAGCCACAGATTGCCTGTCAAATGGTTTTATAAGTTTTTCTATAGTAGAACCACTGAATATACTTGCGAAATCACCATCGGATATTCCGGTCCAGGTAGATACATTCACGATGGTATCACCTAATGATACATCAGCAAATGCACGAAACACATTCACGTTGTTTGTTACGCTAACGGTAGGAAAATCAGATAAATCAATTTTCCCTGATTGGACAGTTGAACCATCAAACATAAACGATGCAGTGATGCTGGTTTTTGGTACGATCCAACCAGTTAATAACAAACTATTTACGATACTATCTTTGAACAAAAAGCTCATTTTCACGGTACCAGTGATATTCCAATTTCGTAAATCTAAGGTCCCAGTAACATTTATACCACTAAATGCAAAATTCAGTGTATTTGATTCTTTAATGCATGTAAGACCGACGGCTGATAAGTCGCCTGTTATTGTTGCACCGTTGAACATATAGCTCGTTCCGGAATTCGTATTCCATGTTGAGGAACCGCCTATATCATCCCAATAATCAATAGTGAGATTACCGAATTTAGAATTCACAAACATAAACGATGTACTTGAGGCTGAACTCAAAACCCACCCAGTCGCGTCTAATGACGTGATTTCTGCATTATTGAACATGTACATTACGTTAGAAAATGAATGAGTTACCCATTTAGTGAGGTCGAGATGGGAATTTATAGATGCAAAGGCAAACATGCTAGATACATTAATAACATTTCCCGTATTCCAAGCTGCAATTCCTTCTATAGAAGGTACTACACATGCATGAAACATCATCGACATATTTTCGACATTTAAGTTGCTCCAACCGAGTTTCAAAGGAGAAGATGTTTTAAAATTCTTAAACATAGCAATCATATTTATTACATTTTCGACAGCCCACCCCGAAATATCAAACGAATCTATTTCAGCGCCTGTAAACATACCGGACATTTGCGTTACATTACTTACATTCCATTCAGAAATCTTGAGGGTTCCTATCTTCATATTTGAAAATGCACTGGACATATTAACGACGTTACCTACATCCCAATTACTCAAGTCAAGAACTGGTATTTTAGTGTCTGGTGTAAGCGATGAAAATAAACCGGATAAATCAGTTACTTTGCTAGTGTTCCATAACTCAATTGGTCCTAACACGCAGCATAAGTCATTGATATTTCTTCCCTCGGAAAATTGTTTCTTTATCTGTATAATATCGTTATCGATTAGGGACACTCCCCTGGTTGTCGATAACGAATCTATGTTAGCACATTGGTCGAATGCTGGACACATTGATGTATTTTCAATGACTGGTTCGAAAGACAAAGGAATAAATGTTGGGGTTGATGCCGCCGCCGTTGTAAAGACCTCAGGATTCTTACAGTAACAAGTCAAGTCACCACCCGGTGTCATATCGCAACCGGTAAATTCACCGTCTTTATTTTTAGCTTTTACGCAGCTAGATCCCACCGGCGCTTCGTTGTTCCATCCGGTGGAGCAGTAAGTGTCGCAGTTCACACCTCCGTTGTTACCGACTGTCATCTTGTCGTAATTGTAATCAGGTCCGGACAACACCGATGGGTCGTAGCAGTAATCATAATTATTTACGTCGCCGTCCCCACCGAGGAAACAGCCCGGAACTTGGGAGGTGGAGGATTCACGTTGGAAGCACTTCAGATCTCCAGCGCAGTCTACGTCACCGTCACAGTCCCCGGTGCACACGCCGCAGTTGGGACTGCATGTTGCAGTACCGCCCTTGTTTATGAGAGGTCCGGGATTCTTACAGTAACAAGTCAAGTCACCACCCGGTGTCATATCGCAACCGGTAAATTCACCGTCTTTATTTTTAGCTGTTACGCAGCTAGATCCCACCGGCGCTTCGTTGTTCCATCCGGTGGAGCAGTAAGTGTCGCAGTTCACACCTCCGTTGTTACCGACTGTCATCTTGTCGTAATTGTAATCAGGTCCGGACAACACCGATGGGTCGTAGCAGTAATCATAATTATTTACGTCGCCGTCCCCACCGAGGAAACAGCCCGGAACTTGGGAGTTGGAGGATTCACGTTGGAAGCACTTCAGATTTCCAGCGCAGTCTACGTCACCGTCACAGTCCCCTGTGCACACGCCGCAGTTGGGACTGCATGTTGCAGTACCGCCCATGTTTATGAGATCCGTATTAAGAGGAATAAAATTTGTATCTGTCATTTGTTTTATATAATATTTAATATTTAATATTAAATATTATAATTATCACATCTTATTATTGTGTACATTACTCGTTTTATTCGCTTAATTACATACGACAAAGTCCATGCGCGATGGCTCGAAATAACGGCAGTGAAACAACTCTCCTAAATCAATATCCTTTTTAACAGCATTTACTACGATGGTGTCTGTAATGGTTTTCTTATTTTCTTTGTCTGCTTCGTGAAGTGACACCTCCAGTAATTCGATCGTCAAGTATTGGAGGACACCACCTGCATACACACCACTTTCATCCGAAACACGTAAACCTTTCTCTTCGTTATCAGCTACCATACTTCTAATCATATTTTCAACAATTGATACTGGTATATCAAGACCAGCCTTCGTAGAACGCGACGTTCCTTTAGGGTGTACAGTCGTTGCATTGTATCTGGTATACGCCTTAAGTGCGCGACTCCTCCCGTACTTACTTATTTCGGATGGTAAGGACACCTTGACAGACGCCTCTATGTCACGGGCCTCAACAGTACGTTTCCGACAATTCATCTTTATCACAATTGCATTCATAACAACCTTTTCGAGTGCATTGATTAACAATGCTTCAATCTCGCCAATCGCAACCGATGAAATACGGGATTCTGACGCTATTAATTTTAACTGTTTACGAATATATGTTCGTAAGCTCATTTATGTAATAATAATTTATTTTTATATTAATTATTATTAGTTGTTTATATAATAATTCATCGCGTGCTTTCCGACACCTTAATCATCTCTTCGATATTTAAAAATTCACGTTAATTACATCCGCATCACACCCGCCAACCGCAATCTCTCACTACGACGACGCAACTTTGACGTATTCGGGATGAGATCTAGACGCTTATTCCATTCATTTACATCATCGACATAATTAAAGTCGTAGTCATCTGGGTGGATGCGTCTCCTCACACACTCACGTGTCAGCTCTTCCAAGTCATCACTATACGGATAATAATCAACGAGAACATCCTTGACACTGTCGAAATCACGCCTCTGCATTACATACTCGTACCGACCAACAAGTTGCTCGAATGTAATTCCGTCTCTGACACACTTCCACTCGAGCTTCCACTCTACAGGGTCACATGTATCCCGCATGAGTTTGCCTAACCCCTTATGTAATACGGGACGAGTTGAAATTGGCCGGAGACAATCACCCGACTGAACCCACTCACAGAACGAAATATCATTATTCATCTTCTCGTTAAGTCTCGAATAAAAAGTAGGGGTTTCAGGCCAAATGTTTCGTACATGAGAATCCTCGTCCCTCCTCCTCTTCTTGGAGCTACATTCGGCTAAATCGCATCGTTTACGCTTACGAGGAGGTGACTGAGGTGACTGAGGTACATCGGCAGAACTCGTGGTCGCCGGTGTACTGAACCTTGCAATCTTCGCGTGGATGAAATCACTCAGCTTACCAGCCTCAACACGAGCAATTATCATCCCGTAACGATCGATAAGACTCTCGGGCGTAAGCGTATCAAGGGATATGGGATTACGAGAAGTGACGTACTTCAACACATTCAACGTATCTGCCATACTGAGAACATCGCCATGATCACGACTGTTCCATAGTTCGTTGATCCACCCAGAAAACTCACCGTCCTCGTCAATTTCTCCCATAACAAAACTCATCCCTTCCTGATAGGAAAACTCAGAAAACCCAAACCTTTCCCAGATCTTGAGATCCACAAAATCCCAAAATAAATTATATACGTGATTAACAAGTGACATGGTTGGTTTTTGATTACAAAACAATCTCTAATTTTAATTTTAATTTATTACCAATCTCGGTCGTCGTCATCTCCCAAACTTTCTAGATATTGATCCCTGTATTTATCACGTCGATCTTCATATGCCTCTTTTTTCGCCCACTCATCAAGCTCTACAATCTTCTTCTCTAGCAAAGGCGATAGGAATCGTCGCTTTATTTTAAGGTGATGGATGGATGCTTTTGTACGTTTCCAGTAGGAGTTCGAGTGATTCGAATTGATCAGTTTTTCATTCAACTCTTCAATGATGTTATCGCAGTCGTCGATGTGTTGCTTGACTTCATACATTTGTAAGTCATTATACTTTTTATCATTTGGGTCGAAATCGAGACGATGTGAGTACTCATCCTTGGTCTCGCCCTTATGTATATATGTACACGTGAACGGAAAACACCGTTCTCTAGCTCTACACTTACCATCTCGTCTACATACATTCGGATTGATCTCGTCCCTCCTATGCGCCCACGTACACTCCAATCCTCTACGAAGAGCTGGACACGTCATCCCCGGAACCCGTGTACTGATACAGTACTGAGGGAAAATATTCTGTTCGATAACAGTCGCCATTGTTGATTTCGGTTGTAGAGAAACGTTATGAAAATCATTTTTTTCATAACAAGAAATATTCTCAATTTTATAAGATTTATTCTAATATAATCGGGATGAGTCCATTGTCGAAACACTTCATGTTATTTTTCGAGTCTTTTCTCCAATCAACCGACTGGGCAATTAACTTAACACCGTTTTCATATGCGATAGTCAGTTTCTCTGAAAACTTTTCACACGCTTCTGTGTAAGGTCTGAAATACTTACAATCACTCCTTACTACCACAAACAGGACGCATGCTCGAATTTCAGGATAACGCTCATCTTTCTTGGAACCATTTGCGATCTCTGTAAGTTCACATACGTGTTTTATAGCGCGAGCGCTTACAACTTTTGTATTTTCGTATTTTTGATTCTTTTTACCACATGGAAAAATCGCAGCGTCTGTACCACTTGTCTTATTTGTTATAAGATTTTCATCACTATCGCTATCAACCACAGTTTTCACTTCCACAATACTATAACTTCCATCTTCGTGAGTAATTAAGAAATCAGTGCGCGTATTCGTACCTGTAACCTTACTTACCTCTCTTTCACACTTTACTATTTTACTTGTATGGACTGGTCCGTATATTGAACCCTCTGACAAATAAGCGCTTGCTATGTCCTCTCCTATTTTTGGATGAGCTGCAATCCATATATTTTTATATTGAACTAAACAACTATGCAATTCGCATTTAGGGGTTCCATATTTTTTAGAAACCGAATCGTTACCCACTCGTTTTCTGTCTTTGGTGCCTTCTCTCGCGAACTTCATTAAACATACAGTGTTTGGTATACACTTCCCGCCTAAATGAAGAGATGGAACATGGGCTATCGCATTCCGGTCTTCTGAAGGAATATACACATCGGCAACATACGGGGACTTATTAAATTGTGACGGACGTGCTTTCAAAATACACGACGTCATATCTTCATCTATAAATTCATAAACAATTGACATGTATGATTTTAAAGCTAATCAATAATTATATTTTTCGATTTTACAATCGAGAAACAACTAAATGTAATAACGGAAGGAGATTCGTTTTAACCTCATACTTGTGAGGAAAATAATGAACAGGGATCAAAGGAAGAAGACCTTAATGATTTATCATTCGATCAGCACATCCTCCTTATCCATAACAATTGTCGGTTCCGAAAGAGGAATATTTTCTAGTATACCTATATCTGACGATATAAACGAGTGACAACACTCTTTTATTTTATCTTCTATCACATCGAGGCGCGCGCATGTTTGTACACACGTGGAATATGTTTCTTTTAAATTCATTATACCTGTACATGCGTTATTCAAGTGACCCAATAACTCGTGATCATTCGGGTCTTCGGTGACCAAGCTAATCGCCTTAATAACAACTCTATTTATCTTATTTATCGTTTCATCTCTATTGTCGCCTCTCATCCAACGTCTTATTGACTGAGGAACGTAACTCGACATTGGTTCTATATTCATATACACACCAGATGTATTGAGTCGTGTATTGACAGGTAGTTTAGACAAAACATTCAGATTAACATTTACTTCATCCTTTTCGATTTCTGATATAGACGGCATTTATAATATTAAAGAGTTTATAATTAAATAGATATTTAAAATTACCCATTCAACATAAAATCGTTTTGGAAATAATATTTTTTACATAATATACAAATCATACAAATGTCATATAATTCACATAAAAATATTGAACCTGTCACTCAAAGGTTTGTACTTGCAGATGATACTAAAAAGGAGCTTAAATCAATGACGCCTGAATTTGGTTTTAACGGATTGGGAGAAGTTGTATTCCGAAGAACATATAGTAGAGATAACGAAGATTGGGCGGACGTAGTTATACGCGTCGTTGAAGGAATGATGTCTATCAGAAAAGAACACTATACTCGTAATTCACTTAGGTGGGACGACATCTCATGGCAGCCCAAGTCATATGATATGGCAATCAGTCTTTTCAAAATGGAGTGGTTGCCTCCTGGTAGGGGATTATGGATGATGGGAACTGAATTTGTATACAATCGCGGCTCTATGGCGTTGAATAATTGCAGTGCTACAGATACCGAAAACGATTTGGTCCATTCAGCCGAATGGACCATGGATGGCCTCATGAATGGCGTAGGTGTTGGATTTTCAACAAATTGGAGAGGCGAAGCAACAAAACCCAACAAGCAGATTCCCGAGCGTTTTGTTATCCCAGATAGTAGAGAGGGGTGGGTGGAATCTCTTATCCGGTTAATGTGTTCTTACATCGATTCTCCCAGATATGGTAAAACCAACTATCCAGAATTTGATTACTCGTGTATTCGCCCGGCGGGGAGACCAATTAAGGGGTTTGGTGGTCAAAGCAGTGGCGCGGAACCGTTGGAGAAAATGCACAAACGAATTGATGGGTATCTGAATGCATTTTGTGAAAGAAAACTCACTGTAAAGGATTCGGGTGTTAAGCAATATGGTCATACTCGATTGATAGCCGATGTTTTCAATGCTATTGGGGCATGTGTTGTAGCGGGGAATGTGAGGCGTTCTGCGGAAATTTGTCTTGGGGATGTTGACGATGATGATTTCATGAACCTTAAGAATTACGAAGAGAATCCAGAGCGTATGGAGATCGGATGGTTGTCGAATAATTCGGTTCGACTCAAAGCAGATGATGAGTTCAGTGATTTTAGCTACATCCCGGCCATTGCAAAACGGATCATAGACAATGGAGAACCTGGTTTGATTAATTTATACAATATGCAGACATACGGGAGGTATGGAAAGGAATCTCCAGATAAGGCAAGTATGTGCAATCCATGCGGTGAAATATGTCTAGAGGGAGGTGATGGGGGAGGAGGAGAATTATGTAATCTCTCGGAGGTATTTCCTCATAGATGCGATTGTCTTAATACATTCAATAAAGCCCTCGAGTACGCAACCTTTTATTCCACCAGTGTTTCCCTTCTTCCTACTCACCGTCCAGAGACGAATGCTATTATTGCTCGTAATCGTCGGATCGGTGTATCGATTTCGGGAATCGCACAGTGGGTAAGTGGCGCGGTTCCTAATGGATGGGGGCTTATGAATTATACACGTCTTACGAAAATTCTACGAGATGGATATGCAATCGTAAAGAAAGAGAATGTTCGTCTTGCGAATGAGGCTGGAGTTCCTGCGTCAATTCGGATAACCACGATTAAACCATCTGGATCAATTTCTCTCCTTGCGGGGGCGACCCCAGGAGTCCATTACCCTGTATCTAGATTTGCAATTCGTAGGGTGAGAATTGGTTCGGATAGTCCGCTAGTTCCATCCCTTAAAAAAGCAGGGATTCCGCATGAACCAGATAAGTATTCTGAAAACACTCTCGTGTTTGAATTCACCATTGATCACGGTAATGTTCGATCGTGTGAGGAAGTAAGTCCATGGGAGCAATTCAGTTTGGTGGCGTTATTACAGCGGTGTTGGGCCGATAACATGGTGAGCGCAACGATTTATTTCGACAAGGAGAAGGACGCACCCGATGTCGAAAAGATGTTAGCGATGTTTATTCCTGTTCTTAAATCGGTTAGTATGCTTCCACACAGTGGTCACGGATATGAACAGGCACCGTATGAACCGATCGATGAAAATGAATATAATAAACGAAAGAACGCTTATAGTATCCCTGATTTCGATAACGTATCTGGAAGCGTCCCGGCGGGGAGTAAGTTTTGTGATGGAGACTCGTGTGTTTTGTAGTTAACTTATAAAATGTGTAAACAAACACCATATACTTTAAAAATCTTTTAAATTTTTACTTTCGTAATGAAAGTAAAAATGTCGCATTTAACAAATGTAAATAATATGTCAGATGATCAAAAGACGTATATAACCGATGAGTTGAAGGTTAAAATGGAGGATAAATATAGCTTTGGTCCAATAATGTATTTTTATCCTTATGATTTGGAAGGAGATGGTACTATAAAATTACCATTCAATTATGGTAATAAACGACTTAAACTAAAAAGACGTAAACGAAGTGATTTCACGCAAATTGAATGCGCGTTCGATGGCGAATTGAGAAACGAACAACAAATTGTCAAAATCGAAGCTACCAATGCTCTGAACAAACACGGATCGGTAATTTTATCCATGTATTGCGGATTCGGTAAGACAATCACATCTATCAATCTTGCTTGTTCGATTCGAATGAAAACACTTATTATAGTGAACAAGGTAGTACTGATGCAACAATGGTTGACTAGTATTAACCAGTTTGCATCTGGATCTAGTGTTCAAAAAATCCTACCTAAAACAAAAATAAAAGACTGTGATTTCTATATAATCAACGCGATTAATGTGTCAAAAATCCCACCAGAACACCTCAGGGATATCGGTACTGTAATAGTCGACGAAGCCCATTTGATTATGGCCGAAACAATCTCGAAGTCTCTCCATGGCGTTCAACCCAGGTATCTGATCGGTCTGACAGCGACACCTTACCGACCAGATGGCCTCGATTCGCTTTTAGGGTTTTATTTTGGAGATGTTAAAATTATCAGAGAATTATACAGAGAACATACTGTTTACAAAGTCGAAACCGGGTTCGAACCGATCGTCGAACTTACACAGCAAGGTAAGGTAAACTGGAATTCGGTGTTAGACAGTCAATCGAAAGACCCTGAACGAAACGAACTGATAATACGAATAATTAGAGAACACCCAGAACGAAACTTTCTGGTGTTAGTGAAACGGGTTGAACAAGGACATCTGATAGAAAAAATTTTAAACGAATATGGCGAGAATGTAACTAGTTTACTTGGGTCAAATCAAACTTATGATTCGACATCCAGGATCCTGATCGGAACGTGTTCAAAGGTAGGGACTGGCTTCGATCACCCAAAACTAGATACATTATTATTAGCGGCTGATGTTCAAGAGTATTTTATCCAGTATTTAGGAAGATGTATGCGAACACTCGACACTAAACCAGTAATTTTCGATTTAGTAGATAACTACTCTCTACTGACCAAACATTATACTGTCCGTAAAAAGATATATGAAAAACATGGAGGTATTATAAAGAAAGTTAAATATTGATATCGGAAACTTCATTTTGTTTCAAGTCTACCGCGTCCTTCAAACCAGTCACTGACTGACAACGGGTGGAAAGGCTTTTTTCAATGATAATAACATCTCCTTTTTCACGTAGTTCGGATCAGAAACTCTGTACTGACGCGTTATCAGATTCAAGAAGACAATCTCCGTAACCGCGACAAATATCAATATAACGAACGAGTCTTTGACTATATGAATTCCGATACCGCCTATGTATGCGACTACCATAGTTGAAAGTATACCAACAACGAGCAATATACTTAGAGCTATCATCGCCTCTTTCATTAGTTTATTGTTCGCCTCCTTCACTGTCGCATCTTTTTCCGTCATATCATCAGGAACCTTCAGATTATCGATGATAGACATCCTGACACTCGATGGTAAAAACACCCTGAGGTCAGTCGCGATATCAGTTGCGATATATGAACTCTGGTCTTTTACTATATCTTTCTCCACACTCGCGGCGTAAGTAAAAAAGAAAAATCCTATAAATACTGAAAATATCGTAATATTTAAAATTATCTGTGATAATTGATGTGTATTCATTTATTATAATATTATAATAAATGAATACAGTATGTTCTAAAAATATATCAGGTGGTGTATCTATTGGAATTAATGGTGTTTTACACGTACTAATTCTGTTTGTATTTTTAACCATATTATATTTTTTCCTCATTGCACCTCTCGAACAGAAGGCATTTGAAGATGAGATATCAGATCAAATCAACGGAGTGGTAACCGATCAGTTTATCGCTATGAAAAAAGATATGGATGAAACTACCGTTGACATAATAACGAACACGGTCAATTACAGTTATGAAGATAATGGGAATGAAGTGTATGTAATAGATGAAATGATTGATAATTTTGATACACCAGATAAATTGGTATCAGAACATAATAAATGGGTTAAAATAACGGCATTGACGCTTATTAGTTTTATTACAATTAGCTTGATTATTTACTTACTTACTTTGAAAAATACATGCGGTAAAGACACTGGTATCGTATCCATTCTGAAAGAGAATCTGTTTACTTTTGTTTTCGTGGGACTTGTTGAATATCTATTCTTTACTAAGATCGCGTTCAAATTTGTTCCTGCGCCTCCAAGTGTCTTACTGACAACCATGATTGAAACGTTTAACGAAATACTAGCTTAACATTTACAAATCGATTTCGCTTGATAAGTTCGATCGTTTCGCCAACTTGATCAATGGTTATGTTAAACACTATCGGTTTTGTATCGACGATCTTTCGAGGTGTAGTCAATACCATTCCAATCCGCTCACACAACAACATTTTATCATCGCTTTCCCCAGTATGACCAAATGGACATATTTGACTATCCACGTTCGTCCATTTACCATTGATCTCTTTGACACGCCTACACCTATCACCGAAAGAACACGGTATAACTTTAAGATCATTTGGTGTATGAGCAAACTTACATCTCCCGTTATGTCTGCAAATCCCTCCTGGAACGGTTACCGACTTACATAACCTGGTCTTTTCCCCACCTTGGTCAGTTGTCACGTATGTCTTATTTTTAAACACAGAGCCCCTGTTAGATCTATATGAAACATACATAGACTGGGCGATAGAGTCTGTTAACTGCTTCTTCTTTTTCTCCCCCACAGTCTCCCACTTATCAATCTTATCAATCTTATCAATCTTATCAATCTTATCTGATATATTCAGAATCTCGTTATTTCGTTTTGCTTGATATATCTTCTTGTCGTGGATTAAGTCAGACTCAGTTGTTTTAAGTTTATCACGTTGGATACATTTCGCATGCTCTAACTCCTCGCGTTTAAACTTCTGAAAGTCGGTCTCTTCTGTCTGTGGTTCCTCTACTTTTTGTATAACAGGAACCATTTGACGGCTTATTCGAGCGATAGTCTCTAGTCGTTTAATCTGGTCTTCTTCGTTCTTTACTTTGTTGGATTTCTGACGAATCCGCTTTGCTGTTGCTCGTTCGGATGCAGCCGTTGCAGAGTTCATTTGCTGTAATGTCGCGATTTTTCTCTTCCCTCCGCCATTTCGCCGACTACCATTCCAGGCATTTCTATCAGTATTCGAAGCAGTAACTCCTTTCTTCCATGGACAGAACTGTATGGATGCTTGCGGGGGCTTTTTCAACTTTTCTTCAGCGTCCTTTAGTTTCTTCAGATAACCAGTTGAGAATTTAGGGAGTTTCGCCATAAATGCATCGTGTTTCATCTTCGCAGTAGCCGCATCTGCTTTCTTTTGGAATTCCAAAAATGGAGCCATCTTTTCAGCCTTGATCGTCTCCTCTTTAATGTTCGTGTAAACCTGTTGCGCAATCGCGTAATCATCGTATTTATCAAGGATGTCATATGGAATTTCTTCTCCGGTTGAAAGATCGGTGAGCATCGTTAGTCGTGTGCAAGAAATATGTTCGATGGGTGCTTCTGGGGGTGGAGGTTGTCGATAAAGACGGACTGGGATTAACGTATCGAGATACGGACGACCTTCGGCGTCAGTATACTCATACATCTGGTCATCGTAACTCACGTAACTACTATCGTCATCCGACTCAGAGTCAGATATCATATTCGTATTCATATAATAAGCCATATTATGAATTGATTTTTCATCACAAACACGTCTCCTGTATCACTTTTAAATCACTAAGATGATCGGATACGCAAACTTTATATTTCTTATGATTAATTATTTGTATATAATAAATGGTACAAAAATTTAACTATAGACAATTTCTTTATTCACTTCCACTACCCATGGATATGATACGCGAAATTAAATCGTTTATCGGTGAATTTCCAAAACCAAAGCCTATAAAAAATTACGATGATTTCAAAATGTTATTTAGAAATCGACATAAAAAACGTTCATATACTATATAATAGATGAATAATTTAATGTTTAAAAATGTTTTATAATGGTGTTCGATTAAAATGTTTCAAATGAACACCATTATAAAACCAGATACATGTGAAATATGTGCTGATAAATTTACATGTAAAAGGGTGAGTGTTGAATGCCCAAATTGTTTAAATACTGCATGTAGTGAATGTTATAAGACATTTATATTGAATAGTCATATACAACCACAATGTTTATACCCAGATTGTAAAGCTAACTGGTCTCGTAAATTCATGTATGATAATTTCAGTAAAGGATTTATCACGGGCCCTCTTAAAAAACACAGAGAGGGATTATATCTTGAACGTGAAAAAGCTCTATTGCCGGCAACCCAAGCAACTGTTATTCGAACTATTCAGGCTGAAAATATATCAATGATATTTAATAAATACCGTAAGCTAAAAAAGCAATGCACTGATATTTATCAGACAAAAAAGGAACGTCTCGTATATGAAAGAGAGAAAATTAATCAAGGGTATATAATATTAAATTCAACACGTCGTATTGAGATTGATATACCGCAAGATGGTACTGAAACATGGAAAACAATGGTACCTGGAAATTACGGGGACAACAGCGGTTATACAATCGAAAGTGTAATTCCGCGTATACACGAGGATGTAAAAAATATCATGTTATTTTCGTTTCAGCGTGGATGGCGAGCAGTGGATAGGAAACAAATAGAAACAGGTAATAAATTAGATGATATTTTAATTCTCGCTGCTATAAGTATATATAACGAAAATTGTAAGTTACTCGTACCACATACAAAAAAATGGTATACTTACATAACAAAAGAAATTAAACAGTCTTTAACAAATGAACTACGTGAATTATCAAGAACTCGAAATGACGAGTTGAATGGGTTGGGTCATGTAAATAAACAACATGTATCAGTGCAACGTTTTATCAGATCGTGTACTCGGGATACTTGTAGGGGTTTTTTAAGTACTGGGTGGAAATGCGGGTTATGTTCTGATCATGTCTGTTCGAAGTGTCATATTTCACTTGGAATAAATGTGTCTCCCGGTCACGAATGCAATGACGATGATATCGCAACAGCGCGTCTTATTAAGAGCGAATCAAAACCTTGTCCAGGATGTCATATTAATATCTCTAAAATAGACGGATGTGATCAAATGTGGTGCACGCAATGTAATACCGGATGGGATTGGAAATCAGGGCGAATCGAGACGAAGATTCATAATCCACACTATTTCGAGTATCTCAGAAAACTTGAAGTAAGCGGTATACCCGACAGAAATCCACTCGAGGTGCGATGCGGTAGAGAAATAAATGGTGACTTTATAAATATTTTTTCGTTCATATTAATTCGTATCGAAATGCCGAATGACGGGGTTTCTCATATTACTCGAATCATATCCGGTTTTTTACATTTTAACAGGTATCACATGAACAATTACGTTGATGACAACGGCGATACAGAATACTTGAGGATAGCATATATGCGCGATTTAATAACCGAAGAACAGTTTAAAAAACGAGTTCAAATTGCTTATAAGAAATTAGACAAGGAAACAGAAATTAGAGATGTACTGACTATGTTCAATCAGTCTGTTGTTGATATATTGTATCGATGCAGGGATGAGCTCGATAACGCACAGACACTAGAAGACACAGTTGCATACAAGTCGACCCTTGAAGAAATAACTGTTTTAGAAGAATATGTCAATGAATGTTTATATTATATTTCTCTTACATATCAATCTGTGATAAAAAAAGTATCTCTCATTGGTGTCTACGACAGCGATAAAGATGCTTATATTGAAAGGGGGCTGTACACATACAAACCCAAACTCGTAAAACAAACTTAATACTTTGTATACTATGAATTAAAGATGAGTCATTCGTTCATTAAAAAATATATAGAATGTGAATTAAATATGAGTAATTCGTTTATTAAAAAATATATAGCTGTTAGTTTCGCAACTACACTTATCGCATTTTATACAGGAATATGGTGGGCCAAATCTGGTATTGATGGAGATTATATAGAATATAAAAAAAACATCGAAAAATGTATAGAATCATTAGATATTGAATTAGAAGTCGATGAAGTACATGTAATTGAAATCGTCCCCGACGAAGTCGATTCAAGGCAGTCGCATGATGCAATTGAAATCGTCCCCGACGAAGTCGATTCAAGGCAGTCGCATGATGCAATTGAAATCGTCCCGGGGCAAATAGATGAACTTGATTCGGATGAACACATTATAGATACCGAGAACCTATTCATATCAGACGATTCAACCATGATACCTCGACTTGTCAACAAACCGATAAGTTGGTTCAATCCGATAAGTTGGTTTGTCGGATGATTTCAAGTCCGATATCTCCAGACATAAAGCACCTCCGGTCGCTGAATCATATATATATATGATTCAACCAGCCCATTGGAATGCTTCGCAAGTGACTACCTTTGATTATATGTTTCATAATGCAACATCATTCAATCAAGATGCAATACAATTATAATTATAATTATATAAGCTTATATAATTATATTAGAAGGGAATCCGAAACGTCTAATTACGCGCTTGTGTAGTGTATAGCAGCATTATACGCGTCATACTCGTTTCTTCGTTCGTGTTCATTTAAGCAATGTGTTAAATATTCATTATTTTCATTACACCACGTTTGGAATACGATTTCTTCTTGGTCGATTTCTTCCAACGCCATGTTTAAGTGTTTCTTCCATTTTTCTTCGTTTCGTTTTACTATAACGTGGACTTTATACCGCTCCCCCGTGTTTGGATCAATATCTATACGATGGCCGTATTTTTCAATTGTCTCGTGATCATGTAAATATTTACAAGTTCTTGGATACGCACACCATCTGGTTCTGCAATTCGATGAGTTTTTACAAATATCGGGATTCAAAAAGTTATAATTAGATTCTCTAATCCATCGTTGATTAGGCTGTCCAGGATTAATACACGAATTGCATATTTTTAATATGTTTGTTTGAATATCACGCTTCATGTTTGCTTACTATTCAAAAAGCATCATTAAATCATTTATAAAATCATGCTGATTATTCGGTCATGTATTTACTACAATCTACAATCATTGCGACATCGACATGATAGTTTCCGTAATTACAAGTCCCACAATATGGAATATGACATTCAG
>Ga0209630_10000230_pt1 | contig 65366 bp, 38 predicted proteins | sample COG_01_FD_184745 | JGI IMG/M metagenome (GOLD analysis project Ga0209630, IMG submission 184745) | Pelagic Microbial community sample from North Sea - COGITO 998_met_01 (SPAdes) (version 2) | ecosystem: Environmental > Aquatic > Marine > Neritic zone/Coastal water | place: Helgoland, sampling...
CCCCGCACAGCAAACAACACGCGAACAAATACTCCACGCCTTTGGACGCCACCAATGGAGCGATAACAACCGCCGTCGCGCCAGCCGCGCCTGAAATCACGCCGGGTTGCGCGTTAAAAATGGCGCAAGTTAAACCCATGAGACCGGCGGCGTGTAAACCGACAATCGGAGATACCCCAGCGACGAACGTAAACGAGAGAGACTCTGGTACCATCGCCAACGAAACCGTTATACCGGCTAATATTTGGCTCGTGAGTAAACTCATATTCCTCTGAATCGTCGTCGTCGAAATATCATCTTTCCCCGTCGCCGCCGCGAGCGCAGCGACACTTTTGCCTCTTGCATTTCTCTTTCCTCTTCCTCTTAATCTTCTTTGTCGAAAACTCATCGTCGTCGTCGTAGAAATATCATTCCCCGTCGACAAAGACGCCGAAACAGAGAGCGCAGAAACGCTGCCCGAAACATCTCTCTCTCTTCCTCTTCCTCTTTGTCTTCTTCCGCTCGTGCAACGAAACGAATCGGATAAACCTCGAGTGGAATTCCATCGTAAAACAGTTGGGGCAAAAGGAGGATTTGTTGTCGACAACAACAACGCGTCCTTTCCTCTCGCTGCCTGACGAGTGCGTCTTCGATGAATCCTTCTTTTGAATCCTCCTATTCTTTGTCCGTCAAAGTGCGACAAAGATGTCGAAATCGGTGAAGCATTAATCATAATACGATCGATGGGTATAATGCGTCACACTTTTGGGGAACTTCGTCGTTCCGCTTTTGTGAACTGTTTTCCCCAACTGTTTGAGACGATGATGAAGAGAAAACGTGCAGCGACGGAAACGATGCAGAGGACTCGCTGCTCTTGGTGCACGAAAGACACGCTCTACGAAACCTACCACGACTCGGAGTGGGGCAAAAAAGAAACGAGCGGAAGGAAACTGTTCGAGTCCGTGTGCTTGGAAGGACACCAAAGCGGCTTGTCTTGGCTGACGATACTCAAGCGAAGGGAGAAGTATCGAACGGCGTTTCGTGGTTTCGACGCGGAAAAGATGGTAAACTTGAACGCTGAAGATTTAATGGACACGTGTGGATTGATAAACCATAAGGGGAAGATTCAATCTTCGATTAACAACGCGAAAGCGCTGGTGAAACACTTCGGGAAAGGCAGAGATGGTGAGAAGAAGTTCAGTGCTTTCCTTTGGTCGTTTGCGAAGAGGAAAGAGGAAAGACGAGCGAGGCGAGCGAATGACGTGTGCGAGACGAAGACGAAAGAAAGCGAAGCGATGAGTAAAGCTTTGAAAGCAAAGGGGTTTAGTTTTGTCGGCGCGACGACGATGCATGCTTTGATGCAAAGTGCAGGAATGGTTGACGACCACGACGCGGGATGTTTTCTGCACGCGTCGAGGACTGCGCCTGCGAAAGAGAGAGCGAAATCCACGTCCACGATGTCCGCGATGGAACGGAGAAACGCCAAGATTGCAGAGCAGAAACGGTTTAAAATGGAAAAGTTGAAGGCGTGGAAAGCTAGTAGGAGCAAAAGTAGTAAATAAGTTATAACCGCTTGTTGTTGTTGTTTCCGCGAGGTACCTCAAAATCTATTCCGGAGACGCGAGAGGAACGTCGTTGTTCTTCTCCTCTCTTCCTCTTTCGATAAACTTCAACAGCGCCTCGTTCACCTTTTCCGGGTCCTCCTCTAACAAGAACCCGCCGTGTTGCCACTGTCCTTGGTAAAAAATAGCAGTTTTCGGCCACGTCTTTTGAAACGTGTTTCGAATATCCTCGCTCGGTACAATTTCGTCTTTGCCGCTCAAGACGAGACAATCGCGCTCGTCCAAGGGACCTCGTTCCCAACTTTCCTGCGGAAACAATAGGCGCTTCATTAAGTGCTGCGTGGACGGATCGCCTTTCACGAACCAGGTCGACATGAAAACGTTCATAAAATCCATAGGCTCGTCCGGGTTTTTTATTTTCGTTCGAATGTACGATGAAAATTGAAACCACGCGTGTAAATGCTCCTCAAAGGCGTATTTAAGATATCGCCCGAACGACGGTACGAAACAAACCGGGTCGATAAATACCGAACGACGCACGACATCTCGACAGTACCTTCGAAACCCGGTTAAAACGACCGTTCCGTAGCTATGTCCGATACAATCGCATTTTATTTCACTCGTCGTCAACTGCGTTTTGTTTTTAACTTTTTTAATCGCGTTTTCCACGGATGTTCTCAAAAATTGCGCCAATTCCCTCGGCGTCGGATACTCGTGCCCTCGTTCGATTCCGTAGGAAATATTCGGCCATTCTGGACACAGAATCGTTCTATCTTTCGGTAATCTCTCTATAATCCAACTCGAATACGGCCCGACGCCGACGCCAAGGCCGTGCAGAAAAACAACCGGCACGTGTCTGTTTGGATTCTTCTCGTTTTTCTTCTTCTTCTTCTTCTTCTCATTGACGTCGTCGTCGCCTTCGTCGTCGTCTGTATTTTCACTCGACGAGCAGCTCTCCGACGTCGAAGAAGCCTCTCTCGTCCATAACACCACCCCGGTCTTCTCATCCGGCGGTGACTCCACAAAACCACCTTCTCTCAACGCTCGATTCCACCGTCTCCTATTCCACGCTATGAACGCTTGCAACAACAACGGCTTATAAAACGCGGTAATAGCGTACGTGTTCGGTCTAACAAACTCTGGATGGTTCTCATCCGTCGTCGTCCTCGTCGACGACGACGAGCGCTTGTGCTCTTTCTTCGGTCCTTTCTCTCGATACCCTAGCGCTTGAAACGCCGCGACGTTCGCGCCAAACGCTCTCTCGCGCAACGCGTTCGCCATCCCGCCGCTCCCGGATGATTTCCGATCGTCCTCCGGCATCGCCGGCCACGCCGGAACGTTCTTCGCGAATCGTAATTTCCCTTTCTCTTTCTCCTCCATGTTCATCAATATTTTATCCGCCGCTTCAATCACCTGTCTCGGGTACGTGTTCGTTTCGTACTCCGAACTCTCTTTCGCCGTCATGAAGAAACACAAGGCGTACACCGCTCGGTTCCTCGGAATCGTCTCGATTTCGGCGTCGTTAAACAAGTCCCGGAATAACTGCCTTGGGTTCGGTTGCGCTTTCAACTCTTTCGCGAACCATTTCAGGTGTTTCTTGAGATCGATGGATGGGTCTAACACGCGGCGAGGGGCGTTTTCCATGTCGTGGACGCGTTTTTGGTGACGCGCGAACGAGAGCGATTCCGAGAACACGTACGCGGAGAAAACCGTTTTTAATAAGAAATGTTTACCACCACTCTTGGGTGCTTTTGAAGAAGACAAAGATGAAGAAGAGAACATCGCGAAGAAGAGAGAGGTGGATTAATAATAACACGTATTAACACTCATCATCGTATCGTTCAAAGTGCGCGTCTTTAAAGAAAAGAGTCGTGTTTTTAGTGCAGGTACAGCACAATTTATAATGAAGTTATTTACACATGAATGTACCAAATATCCGTTTTTCTCACGTCCTACGCGCCGCTTAAATGACCGGCGTTTGTTTTGTCCGTGTGCTGTTAAATTTAGTAGTAGGATTTATTGGCGCCGTTGTTTACGGGATTTCCCGCGCCGTACGCGTACGGTCCGGCGGGCTGTCTTACGATTTCCCCTCTCGCCTCTTGTCGCCTTCGCACGGCGTTTTCAAACACCGCGTGCATCTCTTCGTGGTGGATTTCGTTTCTGTCTTTGTCTTTGGCGTAGCAAACGAATACGGCGTCGGTGGTGTTGACGAGAATCATGGTGAAGTAACTCAAGGAACACCAGACGACGAACCCGGTGATTAAAGCGCAGACGAGCGCGTAGCCGGTAGCCATGATTTCTTCTTGGATTTCGAACATCGCGTAGGTGATGGCGAAGGAACCGGCCGCGGCGACTAAGGCGAAGACGATGGACATGATTTGTAATATCATGGATGGGAAGGCGTAGGTCCCGTATGCTAAGAGGAAGTTGCGTTGGAGTAAGTCGAAAATGGAACCCGCCGCGTCGCAAAAGGCTTCGCCCGTCATGGACGCTTGGAGCATGGCGAATTTCGAGAGGTACTCGATGAATTGCCATATGCACTCTAAGCACGATTGTACCATGCACAATAACAAGTTTTGTTCGTTTTCGTCTCTCGCGCGTTCCATGGCTTGGCGCATCATTTCAACCGCGGTCATGATGGCCGAGCCAAACGAGACGGTGCCAAATGACGGACCTAACGCGTGCTTTGTGGACGTCCACGTGAAGCCTTTAAACTGAGTGCTGCCTCTCGGAGCGAAATACCATTGGCAAACGGTTCCGCCGATGATGTACATCCTCGCTTCTAAAGCGAACGCGAACGCCCAGATGATCGAAATGATGGCCAACGCTTCGTACCACGCAACCCAGGCGCCTGGCGTGGTTGCGCAACAATTCACCGGTCTCCCGACGTAATCCGCGCACGCCAACGTCGAGGAGTTTTGGTAAATCGCTTTCGGGTTGACGTCTGGCGCGCCGCCTAATAAAGCGATGTAAACGAAACCAACGACTGGTATCACAAACGCTAACACGGCAACTTGCAAGCTCAACACGCAACCAAGAATGCCCGGGTTATCCTTCAACGCTTGAGAACTGACCGCGAGCATGGAAGCGACCACGTTCAACTCGTCCGTCCACAACCAATAGACGAACCATGTTAACAAACCAATCAACGCGAACGTGATGAACCCTTCCATGCTTCCCATGCTCAACATCGCCACCGCCATTCCAAAGAGCGAGAAAATCTTGAAATAAATAATCCCCCAAACTGTTTTATGCGCGCACGTTCGAAACATGTACACGATGAACACGCCCATGAGCACCGAAACGAGCAGCGATATTCCCGCGCACCACAACGCGGCGTTAATCACAACCGTCACGTCAAACGGTTGCTCGGAATTGAACATGATCTCTTTCGCCGCCAAGTGCGCGTTGTTTTTCTTCGTCGACTCGCTCACTCCGAGTTTTTGTTTCTGTTGTTGTTGTTGTTGTTCAGGACGACGACGACGAATACTATTCCTCTCGCTACTATTACTACTACTACTACTCGCGTCCGGACCGTCCGGTCCTAAACTTTCTCTTCTTCTGCTTCTTTTCATCAAATCCTCCTCGTAAACCTCGTCGTTTTCCTTCGTCGTCGTCAATCTCCTATACGCGCCTTTCCCCAACAAAGCCGTTGTTTCGCTCGTCGAAGCACCACCACCACCAGGTGGTAAAGGTACCGAATTCGCAACCTTATACCGCGCGTTGTTCGCTTCCAACTTCGCTAAAAACAAAGGTCCATCGCACGCTTGGCCAAACTCCATCTCCGACGGCGACGGAACATCATCTCCAGAACTCCCCGCGTTGTTATGCGCGTAATTGATGCCTCCAATAAGAAGCGAAGAAGAAAGAACAATGGTAAAAAGGAACGACCACAATCTATCTCTCGGTTTCCGTTTTTCTCGCGAACGCGCGAAAACAAAGTCATCATCCTCTTTGTTTTGCTCAACAACAACAAAATCTTTCTCCATTTTGCTCGTTTTGCGTGGTATTATATGTGTGCGGTGTGTATTCTCTCTCGCTTTTCGCTTTGCGCTTGTTGTTTACGTGCTAAGTATTCTCTCTAAAGCTTTAAGGAGTGAATGATCTCCAAAAGAGCAAAAGAAGAGCAGTTTGGTGTTGAAATTTTTTTTTGGCTTGGATTAAAAACCCTAAATAGTGACGGTATAAAAAGGTTTCCTTCTGTTTTTCCTCTCTTTCTTTGTCTCACAAAATTTGGAGCAAAATTAGGTCGTGTGTTCCCTCTGCTGTTTTGCGTTGACATTCAGACCATTCAAAAGAGCGCTCGAAAAGACAGAGAGAGAAAGAGAGAGAGAGAGTGGAGAGAGAGAGAGTTTCTCAGGTGAAGCGAAAGAAGAATAAAAGGTCTTTATAATAAAGCGTGTGTGTGTGTGTGTTTTACATTTTATATAAGAGAGAGACATTTTCTTCCATTTTCAGAGCAAAGACGAAAAGTTTTATCATCATCACATCGGCGTCATCATGTTTGCGCTGAGAAACACCGCGAACAACGCCACGGGTGCAGCGTCGTCGGTGTCCTCGAAAACCAACGCAAAAAAGAACAACGTTATCAATTGCAGAAGACGAGGACAACTCTTGAAAAAACGGTTTCCCAGTACTAAAAGTCGAGCAAAAGCAAAAGCAATGTCAATCAGAAACGGCCCGGAAACGGTCCCTATTGTCGTCCCACTCGGCGACGGGTCTCAGCAACAAGATTTATTCACGTTCTTGGTGAACAACCGAATCGTCTTCATCGGCGAACGCATCGACGAAGATTCTACGGCAATAATCGTGGCACAAATGCTCGCTTTAGAATCAGAAGCACCGAATGAACCGATAACTTTATACATCAACGCGACGGCGGGGACGCAATATTGCGTCGTCGCGATCGTCGACGCCATGGAGATGATCACGTGTCCGGTGAAAACGGTCGCGATGGGATGCGTGGCAGGACCGCCTTTGATGATTTTAGCCGCCGGGACGAAAGGTGAGAGATATTCCATGAAATCGGCGAGAATGATATTAGCGCAGCCGTTGGGCGGTTTGAGCGGAACCTCCGTCGAGGTCAAGTTGCAAGCGTTGGAGTTGAACAGAAACGCCAAGGCGCAATCGGCGTTCATCGCGAAATACACCGGGCAGGATTACGAGGAGTTGAGGGGTTTGATGACCAGAGATACGTACTTTGGCGCAAAAGAGGCGATTGATTTTGGGTTGATCGATCACATCGTCGAGTAAATAACTTTGATTAAGACCAGTATACTCGTTCATTACTACTAAGACCTTTCGCTTTCGTCGTTTTAATTCATCGTCACAACACACACATCGAGTAATCACATTTAGATGAAACACGACTACGAATAATGTCCTCTTCCTCCTCCTCCTCCTCGTCGTACTACACGCCGACGCAAAAGCTCCTTCTCTTTCTGCAAGTCCTCACCACGTGTTCGCTCTCTTTGCTCACGCAGTTCACTCTGAAACAAAACACATCAGATCCTTCCAACACGAAGTTCGCGTACAACTCGTTAACGGTCCCGTTTTTCGCCGAACTTGGGAAGTTAGTTTTAAGTCTCGTCTTGTTCTACTGGACGAGAGAAGAGAGGACGAAAACGAGTGGTATTAAAACGACGTTGGATGTGTCGAATTCCACCGTGTTCATGGCCGCGGTACCGGCGAGTTTATACGCGATATCGAACAATTTAAACTTCTTCGTGATTGCGGATTTAGGAGCGTTTTCGTATCAAATGCTGAACCAGCTGAAAATAGTCGTCACCGCGTGCGCGTTTAAAATCATGATGAAGAAACATTTAACGAAATTGCAATGGCGAATGATGATTTTACTAACGGTTGGGTGCATGATATCGCAGTTAGGCGCGAAGGAAGGCGGGAGTGGGGAGCACGTGAGATTCGCGGACGATCGGCACATCTTCGCCGGCGCGGGGATGACGAGGAGGAGAGGGGCGTCGCCGTATTCTTCTATGTCTTCTCTCGCGTCTTCGTCGGTGTCGTCGGTGCTCGACAACGAGGAGGAGAGGACGAAGCGACGAATGTTGCTCGCGTCATCCTTCAGCGATTACGGTCGATTGACGCAAGGGTACGTGTTGGAATCTTTCGCGATTGTCGCGAGTTCGATAGCCGGCGTGTGCGTGGAAATGTTTCTCAAGAACACGCCGAACCCGTTTTACTTCCAAAACGCCTTGTTATACGGTTGGGGGACTATGATTACCTTCGCGAGTTTGGTGTGGGAAACGAACGCGTTTGAAAACGGCGTCCATTACGAGCTCTTTCGCGGGCACACGCTCGTCTCGCTCGCGTTGGTCGCAAACTCTGCGTTTGGAGGCATCGCCACCTCGGCGGTGATGAAATATTTAGACGTCATTGCGAAGACGTTCGCGACGACGGTTTCTTTATTCATAGTCGCGTTTGTCTCCATCGCGTACCTCGGTGAAACCGTTCGCGCGGAGTTATTTCTAGGCGTCGTCGTTGCCGCGATTGCTATCGAAGGCTACTATCACGGACCGGCGTTAATCGACGAGGATCCTAATACCGTCCTCGAGAAGAAAGAACGAAAGAAAAAAGGCGCGAGAGAACTGAACAGCGATTTTACCCTGGGCGGTTTTGGTAACGACGACGACGACGACGAGGTAACCGACCCCGGCGCTTTTGAAGACGCCATGAAAAACGAGATGAACATAGAAGAAGACTCCATCATCAACTCTTCGGCGAAAGACGCCGTCGTGTGACGACTCGGAATTAGCGCGTACGTAACGCGTCGCTTTTAAACCATTTCTTATAGCAGCTAAACTACTAATGTACAACAACAGTCAATCTATTTCCTCCTATACGTGCTCGCATCAAACCTCTCCATCTTCCTCTTCTTGCTCTTGCTCAACCCTCTGACGTCCTCTTCGTCCTCGTCCTCGTCCGAGGAACTTTCGCGCTCTCGTTCCTTTTCCTCCATCCTCCTCGTGTGTTTCTCTCTTTGCACTCGATCGAAGATTTTCTTCTCCGCGATCGTTTGCATCGTCCGCGCGGCTTTCGAGTGGCTCGTATATTTCGCACCTAATCCGAGTCTTGTGTTCGCGCGTTGCGATCCTCCTCCTTTCCCTCCGTGGCGTCCGGACGCCGACGTTTCCTCTTCCTCTCTTTGCGCGTCCCGACGGAATGCCTCTAACGAGAACGTCTCGTTGTTGTTGTTGTTGTTTACGTTCTCGTTCTCGCTTCTGTCGGCGTTTCCGTCGTCCTCGTCGTCGTCCTTCTTCTTTACCAGACCTAACCACGACTTGGCGAGGTTAAAGGCGACGCCGTTTGGAACGACATCTATGACGCTCCGGTCGTCTGTTCTTTTCCCCATGCGAAGTGACGAATGTTCCTCAAAAGTGTTCGTCTCGCGCGCACGTCATGGCGGCGGGTGCTTCGGCTCCGTTGGACGCAGGAAACGACGACGAAAACGACGACGACGATAAACAACATCATCATCATCATCCGTTTCAACACGCGGCGACGACGGAACCATCCGAAGCGGCCAAATTGTTTCGGGAAAGCGTGAAGAAACACGTGATTGAAACGAGAACAGAAACGACGGCGGCGAGGAGGAAAAGCAGAGGTGACGATGCTTTAGACGAGCAGGGGGAGGAGGAAAAGGAGGAGGACGAAGGTGAGATTAAAGAGGATCGCGATGATGATGACACGGTCGCTCGATACCAGCGGCAAAAGCGAACGAGTTGCGTGCACGAAGTGGCTATTCCAAAGTCTCTCAAATTAAGTGCCATGGAGGTATCGCTATTAAAGACGCCGACATTTTCATCGGAGAAATACGCGAAGAAGTACGCGTTCGAGTTAGACGCGTTTCAGTCGACCGCGGTGGCGGTTTTGGAACGAGGCGAGTCGGTGATGGTGGCGGCGCACACGTCGGCTGGGAAGACGGTTGTCGCGGAATACGCGATAGCGATGGCGTTTCGCGATAAGCAAAGAGTGATATACACGTCGCCGTTGAAAGCGCTGTCGAATCAAAAGTTTAGAGAGTTAGAAGAGGAGTTCGGGGACGTTGGTTTGATGACGGGGGATACGGTGATTAATCCGAACGCGACGTGTTTGGTGATGACGACGGAGGTTTTGAGGTCGATGTTGTACAGAGGCGGGGAGGTGATTCGAGAGGTGCGATGGATCATCTTCGACGAGGTGCACTACATGAGAGATCGAGAGCGAGGGGTGGTGTGGGAAGAGAGCATAGTGTTCGCGCCTAAAAACGCGCGGTTAGTTTTTTTATCGGCGACTTTGCCGAACGCGTTGGAGTTTGCCGAGTGGGTGGCGAGTTTACACGAACATTGCGTTCACGTCGTGTATACCGACCATCGGCCGACGCCGTTGCAACACTACGGTTTTCCGAAGGGCGGGAAAGGATTGCATTTAATCGTCGACGAGGTTGGGAATTTCAGGCGGGAGAATTTCGAAAAGTTACGCGCGGCGTTGAAGAATAGTGGTGGTAATAGCGGAAATAGCGGCGGAGGACGAGGAGGACGAGGCCCGGGACGAGGAGGACGAGGAGGACGAGGAGGAGGAGGACGAGGTAACGGACAACACGGCAACACGCAAGACGAGTCGGATATTTTACGCATCACTCGGATGATTAAAAACAAAGAGTTCTTCCCCGTGATCGTGTTTTCCTTCTCTCGAAGAGAATGCGAGGAGTACGCCAAACAGTGCAAGAAAATTCACTTCAACGACGAGGAAGAGGCGGAAGCCGTGGAAGAAGTGTACACGAACGCATTGAAGTGTTTAGACGAAGAAGATAGAAAATTACCCGCGGTGCAAGGAATATTACCCCTGTTGAAAGCGGGCATTGGAATTCACCACTCGGGTTTACTCCCGTGCTTGAAAGAGCTCGTGGAAATCCTCTTCAGCGAATCCTTGATCAAATGTCTCTTTGCGACGGAGACGTTCGCGATGGGTTTGAACATGCCCGCGCGAACGGTCGTTTTTACCGCGGTGAAGAAATTCGACGGAAACGAAGAACGCGTTATAGCACCTGGAGAGTACACGCAAATGTCCGGACGCGCGGGTAGACGAGGTAAAGACGATCGAGGCATATGCATCGTCATGGCTGATGAAAAAATGGAGGAATCCGCGATGCGCGAAATGTTACAAGGCAAACCGCAGGCATTAAATTCAGAGTTCAAGTTGAGTTACTATTCTATTTTGAACCTGTTAAAACGAGCAAGCGGAACTATGGACGCGGAATTCGTCATTCAACGATCGTTTCACTCGTACCAGCACGCCAAAGCGGTTCCAGGAATGAAAGTCGAACGCGACCGAGTGCGAGAAGAAATTGCCGGAATAGATGAAAAACTCAAAAACGTGAGCAAAGAATCCACCGAGTATGGAAAACTCATCGAACGGGCGCGTCGACTGGAAAAAGAGTTGAAACGTCACGAACTCGAACCGACAAGAGCGATGAAGTTTCTCACGCCGGGGAGATTGCTGAAAATCCGCAACGGTTACGACGATTTCGGATGGGGGTGCGTCGTAAACGCCTATCAACTCTCGGACGAGATGTTGAGAATGCGAGGGATTGATCCTTCGACGAAAGATATCGCACCGGAAACGGTCGTCGTTGATTGCTTAATGCGCGTAGGACCGGGTGCTTCGGAAGGTATATTGACTCCAGCAGATGTCAACATCGACGCCGGCGGGACGATTTTAGAAGGTGAAAAGAAAAAACGTAAACGAAACACGACGGAAATCGTTCCCGTCAGTCTCGCGTTGGTGGCGAACATCGGTGAACTCATTTTAGAACTGTCCGACGATCTTCGCGATTCGACGTCGAGAGACGCGGTGTACGAGAGCGTTCGCACGATTGTGCATACGTTCAAGGAGAAGAAAGGTTTGCGGGACGTGCCGAGTTTGGACGCCGTGAACGCGCTAGGGTGCGTCGAAGTTTCGTACGCGTCGATGGTTCAAGAACTCGAGTCTGTTCGCGAAAAGATTAAAACACATCAACTGTATGAAGCTGGAGACGACGAAGAAGAGATGTATTACGAAAAACAAAAGACGCTCAGAGCGAAGATGAAGGATAAAAACGCCCCGAAAGAGGATTTTGACGAGAAAGCGATGTTTGAGAAGAAAGCGACTCTCGAGGAACGATCGAGAGTGTTATCTTCGCGCATAAAAACGAGCGAACTGTCCAAGTTTCGCGACGAATTATCTTCGCGTTCAAAAGTTTTACGCAAACTCAACCACGTGGACGCTGAAGGCGTCGTTTTACCCAAAGGCCGATGCGCGTGCGAAATCGACACGGCGGATGAACTTTTGGCCACGGAGTTGATGTTCAACGGCGCCTTCGCGAAAGCGACGCCGAGAGAACTCGTCGCGTTGTGTTCCATGTTTGTTCCAACGGAAAAGTCGAACCAAAAGCCAACCATACCGAAAAATCTAGAGGTGCCAATCAAAGGCGTTTTAGACGCGGCGAAACTCATCGCCAATACGCAACTGGAACAAAAACTCGAAATCGACGTGGAAAAATACGTCGATTCGTTTCGAACGTTCTTGGTGGAAATCGTGCACGAATGGGCGGGAGGAAAAACGTTTTCGGAAGTGTTGTTGCGAACGGATTTGTTTGAAGGCACTATCGTTCGCGCCATGCGTCGATTGGACGAATTGATGTTGGAGCTCGGCAGAGCGGCGATGGCGTGCGGGGATGAGAATTTACGCGAGAAGTTTGAAAAAGGAGCGGAGTTGTTGCGAAGAGGCATCGTCTTCGCGCCTTCGCTGTACGTGTAGAATAATAAAGGAGTTGATAGCAGATATAGTAACTATTATTGTACCCTTGTAGTGTGATATACAAACCAAATTCTAAAACAACATTTTTCCTTCGCTTTCGGTAATCCTCTTCGACGCGGACCTCGTGTACTTTGGCGCGTTGTCCTCTTCCACGTACTGCGAACTCATATCCGAAGCCGTCGGCGATGTTCCGCCGCTTCTGTTCTGTTTGTATCTCTGCGCTTCTTCGTGTTGTCTTCTAACCTTTTCTTTAATCTCTTCGAACCGCATCAATCTCTTTGACGACGCGTCTGACGACCGAGGACTCGGTAAAGTTCCATTTCCATACACCCTCTCTCGTTCCTCTTGCAACTCTTTCTTCACGCTTCGCACCGCCAAGCGCTCTTCTTCTCTTTGCTCGTACTCGCGGATTAAATCCGCCATCTCGTTCGCGTCTTCCATCACCTCTCTCAACTCCTCTTTCAACATCTCCACCTCTTGCGGCTCGTGCATAGCTCTCGCGGCGACCGCTTCTGCCATTTCCTTCTCCTCTTCCAACTTTTTCGTCAAATCTTCCACGTCTTCCTGTAATCGATGCACGAAACTTCTCGATTTATCCAACCGTTCTTTTAACTTTTCGTTCTCCTTCACTTGCTCTTCCAAATCTTCTTGCGCTTCTTTCAGTTTGTTCGCGTAGTCGTCCGATAATCGAGCGACTAACCAATCCGCCGGCGACTCTGGTTTCACGTTACTTCGCAACAAATCGTCCAACGCTCTCGTCAACTTATCTAAAGTTCCGTCCAAGTTCAAATAATTCCGAAACTTTGCCTCCCTGGAGGACTTCATCGCCTTCTTCGTCCCCGCGGACATTTTCGTCGTCGTCGTCCCGACACCGCTGCTCAAAGTCGTCGCCGCTTTCCCTCCGGCTCCTCTCTTCATAGCGTTCGCCGCGTTCAATTTAGACTGCGCCGAGTGAAGTTGTTTCCACGCCGACGACGACGTCGACGGTTGTTGGTGTTCTTGTTGCTCCTCCTGCTCCTGCTGTTGAAAGCATTCTCCACGAGAAGGAGGTAAAGGCCGCTCGTGAGACTCTTCGCCTTTCATACTCGACGCGTTGATGTTGTTGTTGTTCTTATTGGAGGAAAACAGCTTGGAAAACAAACCATTCGTGGTGGAGGACTTTTGCTCTTTCTCCGAGACGACCTGTTTGTTGTTGTTCACGTTTCGAGGAGGAGAGCAGCGAAAGCAAGAAAGAGGGACGAGAGAGAGAAACGTTTCAGGGTCAGCGAGTGCGTTTGCGAGAGGGGACGACAGAGAATACGAGAGAGAGAGAAAGCCTAGTTGTTTTGTTGGTCTCCAATTTGTTTCCCCCCGCGGGGAACCAAAGCAGAGTTTTACTTTCGACGTACAAAACGCGCCTCGGGGGCAAGAAAGAAGTAAAGAGTGAGATTCTCTCTTTTTGTCTAAAACTGCGCACCATCTTCTCGCGTTGATGTTGTTCTTCCAACTTCGTGCAAAACGACGAAGCGCTCTTTCTGCGCGTGCGTGTGTGATATATCTCGCGCGCGCGCGACGAGATGAAGTGCAAAGACTCATCTTCTCTCTCGAGGGTGTTAGAAAAAAAACTGTTTAGGGTATTATCAAAACCCTAAATAGTCAAAAAACGAGATACGACGACGCGATTTTTCAGAACAGAGAGAGAGAGTACGAGAAGAGTAAACACAAACGCAAACACAATGACGACGACTTTTACGACGACGTTACGCAGAGGATCATCTCTGAGGGGGGTATCGTCTTCATCGAACTGCTGCAAAAACGACGCGCTCGCCTTAAAAGCTTTAACGGGGAAAAGACGTAGTGCATCATCATCGATTAGTTTTCCCAGGAATCATGAAGGAGGTCGGAAAAAACAATCATCTTTTGTCTTGAAAGCAACGAACGAGGACAACGAAAACGCAACACTCGCCACAGGCGAAAGGGATTCTACCACGTCCTCCTCTGCCTCTGCCTCGACATCGTCATTCGATAAAAACTTGAACAAATTCGTAAAAAAAACCGCAACCACATTCGCCCCTTCTTCGTCAGGAGACGCAAAGAAGAAAAAAAATCCAGCGCAGAAAGGCACCGTCTTGTACCAAGTGTTTGAAGTCCAAGCGTATTTGGCAATCTTAATCGGAGGTTTACTCGCATTCAACGTGATTTACCCATCCGAGGAACCGACGATTGCGAGATTGATGGGGATGTGGTCCGTGTGGATGTTTACGGTGCCGTCGTTGCGAGCGCGAGACTGCGGAGCGAAGGAGAAGGACGCGCTGAACGTGCTCTTCATCGCGATTCCATTGATTAACGTTTTGATTCCGTTCGTTTGGAAATCGTTCGCCGGGGTGTTCACCGCGGACGTTTTGTTGATGTTAGGGGTATATTATTCGAAAAATGCGCCGCCGTTTGGCGAGGAAGAGTTGACGGTCGCGGAGCCGAGCGAATAAGAATGAGAGAGAAAGAGAGAGAGAGTTTCGACGAGCCGACGGTAGACGCGCGGACGACGACCACCGTATTGTTTTTAAAATAAGATATATCGCGACGAAAAGAATAAAACACTTCGCCACAGCAACGCGCCACATTTTCTCTTCTTGTTCTCCGAACAACAACAACAAGAACAACAACCTTCTTCGCGTTCGATCCTCTTGCTTCTATGTACTCCAAATCTCCCCAACGGAATCTTCACAAAAACACACATCAAACACACGCTTTGTGCGCGAGACAGAGAGAGAGAGAGAGAAAGAGAAGGAAAAAGGAAAGAAGCAATATCACTCAACATGCTCCTCATCAATCCCGGCCACGTTCGGTTCGCGGTGTTTCTTTCCTGCGGCGCGTTCATCGAGATGTGCAAGAGGCGAGGACGACGACCGATGGTTCGTCCTGCGCCTCTTCCTCCTCCTCGCGAGGATGCGCAACGACACCAAGAAGAAGAACTCGCGTCGTTTTCTTCCCCAGAAACGAGGACGACGACGAGGAATATTTTTGGGTCAAATAATGCTGCGGGAGAAGAGGACAACAACAACAACGTGAACATCCAGTGCAGGTTTTGCTTCGGATCCGACGATATGAGTGAGATGATCTCTCCGTGCGATTGCTCGGGAAGCGCCGGTTACGTCCACGCGAGGTGTTTGAGACACTGGCAGTCGGTGAGTTTACAAAACAGCGGGAACACGGAAACGAGATGTCGCGTGTGCCAAGCGACGTTTAGGAACTTGCCGAGACGGTCTCGCCGAGAGCGGTTTTTGGAGTGGTTCGCGCCGACGGCGAAGGATCGAACGCACCAATATTTCAACGCGTGGAGAGACGCGCTTTTGAACACGTTGATTCCAATCGCCGCGGATGCGGATTGCAGAGAGTTTAATCGACTCGGGGATGTGGTGGAGACGATATTAGGGTGCGAGGTGCGAGTGTTTTATAGCCGCGAGATGCAACGAGGGAATAAGCTGTTTATTTTGCTGAGGAAGTGGTTTCATCGCTTGGAGAAGACGCACGTGTACACGTACATCGCGAGGACGCTCGGGAGGATGCTCATTGCCGGAGTATCCAGCGTCATCGACGACGACGGGACGATGGTGCGGACTCGACATCGGGTGGACGCGTTCGTGCCGTTTGTGACGGCTATTCGAGACGTGCTCGTGTGTTTGCAAACGCCGATTGAAAGTTTGATGCGATTTCACGTGCCGTACGTGTACGCGTGTTCAATCATTGAAAGGTACCCACAGTTTCGAGTGAACTGCGGAATGTACGATAACTATACGAACAACAACAACAACAGGAACAACAACAACTTCGGAAGGAGGAGAAGAAGAAACCAACAACCACCGGGGATATTCGAGAACTTTTTTGCGATCGGTAAAGAAGAAGCGAACGCGATTGCAAACATACGAAATAACAGGAGTAATAATAATAATAATAATAACAACAACAACAACAATACCGCAAACGGTGGTATAGGTGGTAACCTCTACCGCCGAAGAATTGCGAGAGCTCCTATAACAGGAAGAAACAACAACAACAACAACAGATTTCAATTTGGTGGGTTCAATTTCAATCCGCCGCGACGCGCGGAAACGGCGCGCTGAAAATGTGTACAACATACATACAACGCTATAGCAACTACTATCAAATACAGATGGGCTCGGACAACAAAACGCCCAGCGCGGCGCGCGTCCTCCATTTTTGCAACAACACAGAAGAAACACAGAAATAAACGCACCCGCGGTGCGCAACGAGAGAAAAAAAATCAAAACGTCGCGCCGGCGCGAATCCCATCCCACAGCTCCCGAATCTCCATCGCCCACGCGCGCTCTCGACTTTTCCTCGCCTTTGCGTCTTTGATTTCCATCACGTGCGTCGCTTGTACCTTCTTCTCTTTACTCAACCACCCCATGGCGCACACGTACGCGCCTTTCTCGATCTTTCTCTCCCCGTCCGTGTTCACCTCCACCGATCCGGTCCCGTCCGAGACGACGAGGACGGCGCCGTTGTTCGCGCTCGACGTCACTTCGCCTTGGATCCACACGCGGCGAAAATGAGGTCCAAACGGTTTGTTGAAGTTGGAACCATTCATCCCGCCAACCACCCCACCACCACCGCTGGTGGCAGCTGAAGCTTTCTTCGCAAACCTGTGAACGTCCGGGTGGTGCGCCGCTCGGTGCGTCGGAAATCCAGAGGACAAAGCATCAATAGAAGAAGCAACGTTGTAAACGTCGAGACCGAGAAACGGGTCGTGGTAGTCTTTGGTGTTCTTCTCGTCTTCCGCGCTGCCCCGCTTTGGATCTATCATCAACACCGAGGCATGTATCATCGAACAGAACATCTTAGGGACGGTCGCGTCGAGTTTCCCTGAACCACCACCGCCTGAACTCATCTGTATTCTTCGCTTCTTCTTGCTCGAGATGTATGTCGTTGTGTTATTCGTATTATCGGTGCATTCTTTTTGTTGTTTGGAGCGTATATATATACAAACAAGTGCGCTGAAAGAACTCCTTTTTGTGCGGTTGTTTGAGTTTTCCAATTCAACAAAAGTGGATAACGCGCGCGAAAAGACGCCAGAGTTTACCTCCTCGCGGACAGCACAAACTCCAACAACGTATCAGAGGAGGAGGAGGCAATATCATCGTCTTCAAATAATGTCGTCAAAAACTACCGATTCCAAAACGGGAGGAGGACGAGGAGAACACGAGGAAACACGCGTCATCAAATTCGTCTTCACTTTGGTGATGATGAAAGCGGCGAACGACGTCTTTGAACGACAACACGGGATATCGCCGATACGTGGGTTTTTGAAAGGGTTGAACGAAACGAGGAAGAAATTAGCGAGAGCGATCATGCCTTCGAGCAACGGTGGGAATGGTGGCGGAAACAGGAATAAGAAGAAGTTTAAAGGGAAAGGGAATAAGCTCGGGAAGAAGTGAAATGTGTAGCGAGCGCTCGCGATGCTGCGAGCGCATAGGTAATGTATTATTAAAAGATATGATGAACCGTTGTGCGTTTCAATGAATGTAAAGAATGGTACAATTAAGTCTGTTGTTATTGCAAAGCTTTTTTATGTGTGGTTTCGTTATGTTTTCTTCTCTCTCTTTCTCTCTTTCTAATTCTCTCTTCTTTCCGCTTTCGTCCTTTTCTCGACTCTCGAGTTATTGCATGTACGGAACGACAACCTCCAAGTTGTCTTCCTTCAAGTACAACTCGGACTTGGCGTTGAACATGATCTTTTCAAACTCATCGCCATCGATGTTTTCCTTTTCCATCAACACGTCCGCAACTTTGTGCAATACGTCGATGTTGATAGACACTAAATCCTTCGCTCTTCGGTACGCTTTGGTCACCAACTCTTTGACTTCGCTATCGACCAAATCCGCCGTTGCTGGTCCGTAATCCGCAGATCGACCCATTTCCCCACCCAAGAAAGATTGACCGCCACCAGTTTTCAACGCGATTTGACCTATTTTCTTGGAGAAACCCATGGTTTCAATCATTTGTCTCGCGGTTTGCGAGACTTGTTGGAAATCGCCCGAGGCGCCAGTGGTGACGTCTTCGGCGCCAAAGATCAACTCTTCCGCGACACGACCACCCATGGCAACCGCCATTTGGTTCTCGAGGTACGATCTGGAATACAAACCAGATTCTAATCGTTCTTCGCTCGGGGCAAAGAAGGTCAAACCACCCGCAGCGCCTCTCGGGACGATGGAGATTTTGGCAACCGGATCGTATTCCGGCATCAACGCACCGACGATGGCGTGACCGGCTTCGTGGTACGCTACGAGTCTCTTCTTCTTCTCCGACATGACGGCACCTTCCTTGGCGGCACCGGCGACGATTCTTTCGAGCGCATCGGCGATTTCTTCCTTGGAAATTTCTGTCAATTCTCTTCTGGCGGCAATGATAGCCGATTCGTTCATCAAGTTGGCCAAGTCGGCGCCAGTGAAACCCGGGGTACGTCTGGCAACCTTTTCAAAGTCAACATCCGGGGAGATGGTCTTACCTCTGGAGTGCACCTTCAAGATTCTGATTCTGCCGGCAACATCCGGTCGGTCGACGGTAACTTGACGATCAAATCGTCCCGGACGCAACAAGGCGGAATCCAAAACGTCCGGTCTGTTCGTCGCCGCCAAGACGATGACGCCAGTGTTCCCTTCGAAACCATCCATTTCCGTGAGCAACTGATTAATCGTTTGTTCTCTCTCATCGTTACCACCGCCCATGCCGGAACCACGCTGTCTCCCGACGGCATCAATCTCATCGATGAAGACGATACACGGCGCCTTCGATTTGGCTTTTTCGAACAAATCTCTGACACGAGACGCGCCGACGCCGACGAACAATTCAACGAACTCGGACGCCGCGCACGAGAAGAACGGAACACCGGCTTCACCGGCGACCGCCTTGGCCAACAACGTCTTACCCGTACCCGGCGGGCCAACCAACAAACAACCCTTCGGGATCTTGGCGCCTAGTTGCGTATATTTGTCCGGGTTCTTCAAGAAATCGACAACTTCTTGCAATTCCAACTTGGCGCCTTCGACGCCGGCGACGTCGACAAAAGTGACGCCGGTTTCCGGAACTTCTTGAAATTTGCTCTTGGATTTACCGAAATCCATCGGGCCACCGCCGCCCATGCCGCCCATGCCACCCGGCATGCCACCGCCAGAGCCAGATCCATCTTGCGCTCTTCTGAACAAAAAGAATAAACCGGCAAACGCGATAACCGGGAACAACACGTTGCCCAACAAACTCGCCGCGTTCCCTTGTTGCTCGCCTTCGGAAACGGAAATGTCGACGCCGTTCTTGGCCAAAATATCCACCAACTCCGGATCGTTCGGTAAAACAACCGTCGCTCTGTTCCCGTTCACCGCGGTCAATTGCAAAGACGAACCGTCTTTGGCGAATCGCACGCGTTCAACTTTCCCGCCTAAAACGGCTTTGATGAATTCCGAGTATCTCCACGTCGCGCCTTCCGGCAATCCAGAGGCGTCGGTCGTCGAGGCAACCGTCGTGGACGGTGCGGACAAACTTGGGAACGCTTCCGTCGTTTGTTCCGCGGATTGTTGTTGCTCCGCCGCCGGCATGGCCGGGAAGTCGATGGCTGATGCCATCTGCGCGTTTTGCAAGGTGGCAAACGCAGTCAAGGTGGCGATGGCAATTTTTTGCGCATCACTCGAGGATTCCTTGTTGTTGTTGTTGTTGGACTGTTTGAGAAGAATTGAAGAAGATGATGATGTTAGTCGAAGAAGACGAAGACGAAGAGACAGTAAAGTTGAGAGGCATCACGTTCCGACGAGGGTGGTGACGACAGCATTCCCGAAGATGCCACGTCACGCAACATCTCGCGAAAACGCGCGCGAAAGTGAACACGCGAAGGCATCGAGGCGTAAAAGAGGGTCAACAGTGCTCGAAAAACGCACGATTGATGCGTTTCTGCGTCGAATTCACCCGCACCACCTCCCAAACTCTTCTCAAATCGATAAAAAACGAGATGAGACTACTAATCTTTTACGCACCTTCATCACAGTCGCTCGTTTCGCGACTCTCGAACGCGCGTTCGAATTCGCTCTCACCGACGGTCGCGCGACCCCGGCGAGTACATTTTTGCTCGCTGCAAATTGACTCATAGTATCTGTATATATAGTTTACTTTTATAAGACTACTATAATAAGTGTGTCTTTTCGTTTACTACGTCGTCGTCGTTTACTACGTCGCGTAAAAAGTATGACGACGTTCAACTGCTCGAATTAGATAGAAAAACAAAACTCATGGCTCACAGCAGTTTCACTTGGAAAAGCAAAAAGCACTTAATTGTGCACTAAACCCTACACCCTAAAGATCAAACCAGCGCTTCCTTCTGTGTTTCCCTTTTTTTCTCTTGGAACGAACGCTCAGAAAAACAACGTATTCTTTGTTGTCGTAAAGAAGCTTCAGAGAGAATGTCGTCTTCTCACCAGCGAGGAGGAGGACGTCGACAAAAAGGCGTCCCTTTGAACGCGTTTTTGAAAGAAATGAAGGAAAATAACGGAGAAGACGACGACGATAAAAGAAGAGAGAGGATCGAATGCGATGATGAGTTCGATGAATTCGACGAGGAAGATGATGAGGACGACGAGAGCGAGGAAGAGGAGGAAAGAGAAAAACAACACAGACGACCACGCGAGAATAATAACAATAAGAGAGAAAAAGGAGGACGACGAGGACGATATGCAGACTTTGACGAGGAAGAGGAGAATTTCCAACCTTTGCCGCCTCCAAGAGAAACTTTGCTCGAAACGGAGCGCGTTTTAAAACGAGCGACGAAAGAACAGTTGTCGAGCTCGATGACCGGGGAAATGCCCGCGAAAGAACAGATGGAGAAGTTAGAGCGAGCGCTGCAGAAATGCGTGCAGATGCAAAAAGCAACCGCTTCGGACGACGTGAAACGAGAGCGGTTGTTGAAGAAGCTCGAGACGGTGTTGACGGCGAGATTCGACGCGGTGACGATCGATCCGTTCGGGTCGTTTGTGAGCGCGTTTCACACGAAGAATTCGGATATAGACGTGTCGTTGACGATTCATCCGTCCTCGCAGTGGTATAACGAGGAAGAGGAGAGGAAGTATAGAGACGCGCAGAGTGGCGCGCCCAGGCCGAGAGCGCAAAGGAGGCAGCATAGGACGAAAAGGGTACAGTTGTTGGCGAAGTTTGCCAGCGAATTGAGATGGAGAAAGTACGACGACGTGCAGTTGATCGCGCACGCGAGAGTGCCATTGGTGAAGTTTCGAGATCCAGAAACTGGGGTAGCGTGCGACGTGTGCGTCCATAACGACGGGGTGTACAAATCGGCGGTGATGGGTTTCGTGGCGGACCACGATCGATTGTATCGAGATTTAGTTTTTTGCGTCAAGATGTGGGCCAAGAATTGGAACGTGAACGATGCGATAAACGGGACGTTTAACTCGTATTCGTTGTGTCTGTTAGCGTTGTTTACTCTCCAAAGACACGGAATATGCCCGCCAATGGCGAATATAACGTTGCCGGACGAGGAATCTTTGGAAAAAGAGATGCAACGAGTACAAAACGAATGCGAAGAAACGAAAGAGTTGGGGAAACCGAGAGAAGTATCGCACGAGAGGAAACGAGCGGACGCGCAAAGGAACCCGCACGCGATAAAGCCGAAAGCAGATAAATATCACTCGTACAGCTCAGGAAACCAGAAGACGTTGGCGGAACTCTTCGTGGACTTTTTCGTCACGCTGAGCGCGGTAGAGCCGCTGTGGGCGAAAGGATTAGTCGCGTCCACGTACGCCGGAAGATGGACGTGCGGTTGTTCCTGGCCACTGCGTAAATATAAAATTGGCGTAGAAGACCCGTTCGCGAGTGGAGATAACGTTGCGAGAGCGGTACAAAGACGTTCGGCGCCGGTTGTTTTTGGCGCCATTCGCGGCGCGGCGATGACCGTGAAACGCATTTTATGGGCAGAAAACGACGAACAGTTTGAAATGGCGATGATGGATATGCTCGGAGACCCGGAGCGAGTGCACGAAAAAAACGTGCACTCGAACAATAACAGATTTCCACCGTCTGGAACTGGTGGCAGGGGTGCAAGAGAACGACGCGAAACGAGACGCGCGGCGCAGCGCGCGACGGACAACACTTTGACTCAACCGCCCCCGATGCCTTTACAACCACCCATGCCGATGTCGCAACCACCGCCGCCGCTCCCGATGATGGGACATCAACAGCAACATCAAAATATGCCTCCGCGTCTACCGACAATGCCTAGAAACGGCGTAAATCCTCCCGCTGGTTTACAACCGACTCCACCAGGTGTGTCACCTCCGCTATTGCTCAATCAAGTTCAACATCAGCAACAACAACATCAAAGAGAGAGTAATTTGCTCGCACAAATGCAAAGCATGAACATGAACATGAACGGGCATCAAATGCAACAGCAACAGCAACACATTACAAAATCTATCGCCGAGCTCGAGCAGTCTGTTATTCAACAAGCGCAACAGCGTCAACAATTACAGCAGCAAGAACAAATGTTGATGCGTCAGCAGCAGCAGCGACAACAACTGCAAAATAGCGGTGGGTTCGGAGACGAACTTGGCGGCGGTATCTTTTCGAGCATCGCGAAGAATACGCACTCGTTCGGGTTTGGTGCTTCACCACTACCAACGACTCAGCAACAACAACAGCAGCAACAGCCACCACCGTTACAGCAAGCTCTGTTTGGAGGTAGCGGTGGGTCTTCGCAGGGGAGCGGGTTAGATATTTTCGGTAATCCGATGCCTCAAAACTTCAACTCGGCCTTCGAGGGATTACGCAATAGCAATAATAACGAAAGCGTAACAAAAATATTTGAGCGAGAACAACAACAACAACAACAACAACAACAACAACAACGAGAAGAATCTAACGTTTTCACCGACGATAACGATTCTCCGAACGGCCTCAACGAATCGCCTCGGAATCGCGAATCGCGCAACGCCTTTCGAAGAGGAGGACGCGGAAAAAATTCGTCAGGATTGCGCGCGAAGAAACACGAACATCTGAATGGCGACTTTGAGGGCGGTGTAAAGTCTTTCCCGCAGCCGCGACAATAATAGATAGGTACAGCAGTAGTTTATACATCAATAATTGTTTCGCTGAATTTGTAAAAACTAACAAACTAACTTCTACCGCGCGCTAAATACTCGTCGAGAAACGGATGAAAAGATTCTCTCTCCTCGCCATTTTTTCCGTCTTTATTTTCGTGTTCTTTTTCGTCGTCGTCGTCGTCAAAAGAAGAAGAAGAAGAAGGGGCTAAAATCGTTACTAATTGGGCGTTTTGCGCGATGTCTCGCGTTTTACGAACGAGTAAAGCGTGTATTGGATCATTCGCCAACCAATTTTCCGGCGGCGATTTCGCGTCGTCTTTCAAACAATAGTTTTCGTATAACCTCCCAATTACTCGAAACATTTGCTTTAAATACTCCTCGTCTCTCTTCACGCGAAAGACGGAAGTGCCTCGAGTCACGTTTCGCATGCACAAGAAACACGACGACGCGTTTGCGGAAACCATCTCCAGTTGTACTTGCGGTACGTGATACGCGGGAATAGTTTTCGGTAACGGCGGATCGCCGACGCGATAGTATCCGCTTTGCGTTCGATAAAACGGACTTCGATTCTTCACCTCTACGACGACGCGTTCAACCGCGTTCTCACCATCGTCGCTACGAATGAGTGCGATTGCGTCCGGACTCGCGCCTAAGTGAGGTAATTTACATCCGCACATCTCTTCGTACTTCAACAAAACGTCCTTCGACATGCGACACAAACCAACTTCGTGAATCTCCTCTACGTTTGGGAAATCGTTCAGTAACTGCATCAGCGCTCCCGCTTCCGCCGTATTCCCCCACGCTAATCTCACGGACTGTTCGCCTTCTCTCGCTTTCATTCGACAAAATCCAAGACGAGTGAGGCCTAAAGTTCCACCAAACGGTTGCTCTTCCACCCCCGCGAGTTCTCTCGCTTTTTTCTTTTTCTTCTTCAGTTGTTTCGCTTTCTTTTTCTTCTGTTTTTTCGATCCTTTCTTCGCGTTGTTCGTTCTTATTTTCGCCGGACTTTTCTTCGTCGAGCGGTTCACGTGTGAGTTATCAACCGACGCGCGAAGGATGTCCAACGGCGTTGCCGAGGAGAAATCGAAGTGATGTTGAAACCGACCTTTGCTATTTTTAATCGGCGGAAAGAACTTTTCTTCTTTATTATCTTCTTCGTCCTCGTCTTCCTCGTCCTCGGCGGCTGAACTCGAAGCAGATAGATCCTCCTCCATCTCGTCGTCGTCGTCTGAATCGTTATCGTACCACCCGTCACTGCGCTCTTCCTCCACACTCAACATCAACTCCTCGTTATACGCCTTCACGATCGCCTCGTTCTTCTCTCTCGCGTCGTCCTCGTCCCTTTCGTTCTCTCCCGTCGTCGACGGGGCCTCAACTACCGCCGCAGCGTCTTCCCGCATCACCATCACCGCGCGCATCAAATCCTGGTGACTCGCGCTTTCGCTGTGCAATCCAATCTTTGTCACCACGTGCGCTTCCTTAAACCCAAGCGCGCCTAAAATGTTCCCCGACGTTAACACGCCTTTATGTAAACTTGCCCACGTATTGGTGCCTTGTCGACATAAACGGTGACTTTGTTCGTCTTTCGTAAAATCCAGCCAACTCTCCGGCGGTAACGCGAGGAACTTTTTCTCTTTCCGTAACCGTTCTAAATCCACGTTGTGGAATCCAAACAGGTTTGGTATCTTTCCAACCGTGCCGACGAGTTGCGTGCGGTTCGATTGGATCGAAACGTTGTGAGACGCCGCTTGCGGGGAAGAGAAGAAATCAACTTTGTCGAACGCGTTGCACTCATCTTCCAAAGGTTTGAGCGCGTCTTGAGAGTAGTTTTTGAGCAACGCGCGAGGTAAAAGCGACATTTTCTTTTCCTCTAAATCCTCGTCTTCGTCTTACTCTTTATCGCGAAGAGGTCCTCTCTCTTGTCGCGTGTTCTAAATTGCACATCCACTCATAGATATACAACTGTATTAGGACGAGATGTGAGGAAAATTGGTACCAGTTACAACGTGACATTAAACGCTCTACAGTTCTACACCACACGCTGCGACGAGAACGCTAGACCATCTCTTTTTCCACGTACTACTTCCTTGTCTCTCTCTCTTTCGGCTTTTTCTCACGACAACGATTTGAGCGACGTTCGTTCGAAATGTTCGACACACGAGACGTCTACGCTACCGTCCTTCTTCCGATACCGCCGAACGCACGTCATCCAATCCCCACTCTCATCTGTCGTTCTCGTCGTGGATTCAAACCCGAGTTGAGATGTGGACGTGACTTCGTGCGTGCGTGAACTCATATCCCACGTGGCTTTTCTGTGCACTTCTCCCGGCCCTGGGCCGAATATGTTGCTCTCGCCTTCGTACTTTTCCACGAATTCGCCCAGAGGGTACGATAACTTTCTTTTCGTTCCCGTGCTCGAAACCGTCCACACCGTAAACGCTCCCTCTCCCAAAAACGTATTCGTCGCCTCATCTGTTGTTGTGTCCCAAACTTGCACGTACGTCGCCGTGGAGCGATTCCCGTCCATATCGTGCGCTTCGAGGTATTCGAACACGTTTTCGTTTTTGGACGCATCCCGATGCCATCGACCGAGAAAGGACTTGTGCGCTTCGGACAAAGCGCGCATTTTTAAGCGCTTCTTCTCGTCCGAATACTCCTGCGCAGACCAAGAGGCAGAAGAACAACGGAAGGTGGTCTTCCTTTCAATGCGTGGTTGTCCTCGTCTGTGGGTTGTGAATACCAGCGATGATGATGAGGCTACGGACGACATGTTCGCATTTTATTCCATTGACAATGGTGCTTTTTCCGAAACAGTTACGTTTGTTTTTCCCTTCAAATTGTACGCGTATACTTTTAAACGCTAAAAATCAAATCAATCGTATCTAAATCCCGGTCCAGGCGCGGCGTCGCCGTATTCACTCCCACTGATTTCAGATTTCGAACCACCGTATAAACTCTCGCCGAAGACGCTGCCGGTGTATTGGGAATCCGTGTCGTCGTCTCTCTGCGCGGCGGAATTGGCGAATCCGATGTTTTGGGCGCCGACGCGAGGTGCGGTGGTTAAATTTCGTTTCCCGGACCAGTTATAACCGCCGTCGCCGCCGTAATCATTATCGGCGATGTAATTGTCGCTACTGTAATTTTCACCACTCGTGGTGGTTTCTTCGTGGATGGTTTCTTTGGCGACGAATCGCGCGAGGCCGGCTTTTGCTTTCCATCGAGATTGAGGTAACGCGACCATGCACTCGTTCAGTTGGTTGATGTTGTTGCCTTCGACGAGGCATTTGTTGTCTCTGAAGTGTTGCAACATGTCTCTGAAAAGCGGTTGTTTCGCTAACACTTTCGGATTACCGACAATCATCAAACCAAGTTTGGCTCGAGTTAACGCGACGTTCAGACGCCTGGGGTCGTTCAAGAAACCGATCCCTTGACGGTCGTTCGATCGGACGCACGTCACGATGATGTACTGTTTTTCGCGTCCTTGGAACGCGTCGACCGAAGCGACTTCCACTTCTTGGTATATGCTCGGGTGTAAAACCCCGGTTCGAGTTAAGTAGTTGACGACGTACGCGCGTTGGCCTTCGTAAGGTGTGACCACACCGATTTCCTCCGGTGCGATGCCGTTTTGAAGTAAGTGCGTGACAATTTTCTCCACCGCGTACGCTTCGCCGCGGTTCAAGTACGAGTATCCGCTCGCAGACATCTCTTCGACGCCCATTTGAGCCCAAAACAGCATCGGTTTTGACGGACACGGCCACGGGAACACGTCTTCGCTATCCGCACGTTCTGCCTCGGTGACACCGTTTTGCAGCGTGCCTTCGTAAAACGCGTTGGATGGAAATTCCGAAAGACACGGGTGCATTCTGTATTGCACTTGCAATCGAATCGGTTGGACGCCCATAAAGATTAAACGTTCGAACAAAGATTGACTCAAACCGGCTCTCGAAGCACTTCTACAGGTGACGACCGGTCCTAACTGACAGTGGTCGCCAACCATGACGACTTGTTTTGCACCCATGATGATTGGAATGAGCGTCTCTGGTTCCGTGGCTTGCGTGGACTCATCGAATAAGACTTGTCGAAATCTATATTTTTCGAGTCTTCGGTCGCCGGCGCCGACGGCGGTGACGCACACGACGTCAGCGTTTTGTATGATGTCGTTTTCTATTTTCTTCAACGCTTTGTAATACCTTTTCTCGTCTTCTTGCGATAACTCGCCGATGGAATCTTTCAATCTTTGCAATTTCGCGAGTTGACCATTTTTCTCCTTCTCTGCTATTCTTTGAACTTGATAATGCAACGCTAAGTGTTCCACCGCCGAGTTGACGTGTTCGCGCGATCGAGCGACGATTCTTACAACTTTTAAACCCGTCTTCTCAATCTTCTCGGCGAGTTGATCGACTGCGACGTTCGAAGGCGCGGCGACGATAACTTGACCGTCCCCTTTCGTCGCTAAATGGTACACGATGGTCGCCGAAGTGACCGTCTTTCCCGTCCCGGGAGGACCCTGAATCAACGATAACGGTTGTTGCAACACCATCTTCACCGCGGCGATTTGCGAGTGGTTCAACTCCGGTAAATTCGGTGCCGACCATTTCTGTTTCCCGGAAACGTCAATGTTTGAGCCTCGATGGTGCATGACGCTTTCGTTCACGTCGTGGCCTAACAATTTGTGATAGATGTAACCGGAAACCGAAGTGTCGTCCACCGCGAACGCTTTCAACGCCGCTTGGCACCGGTCGTACGACACCGATTTCCACACGCACTCGATTTCGTACCCGCTCGTCACGTGAACCGGAGCGTCCACGCACGACCTCGCGTCCAACTCTAAACCAATTTCTTCCTCCTTTACGTTGTATCGAATCACGGTCCCGTCGCCTCGCCAAATTTCCCTCCCGTCTACGCTCTTCAAAATCGCGACTAACTCGTCGCCCAACAAAATCTTTAAATGCTCCTCGTCGCTACTAAATCCAAAATACATCACCCTCCTCGCGTTCAACCCCACGTCCCATCGCACGGAAACATTACCCATGTGTTGACTCTCCTTTTGACTTTTATCGTAATCCGCCTCAATCGCAATCAACGGTCCGAACACGTTCTGATACTGATACGCGTCCGCGTATCGCAACGCCACCGGTTGCGGCTCCGCGTCTTTGTCTCTCTTTTCCACGTCGTCAATCGTCGCCGTCGGATCGCTCTTCCACAAATCCTCCAGCGCCGTGGCCTGAGCTTGCGTCACTTGCCTCGCTCGCATCGTCTCTCTCTCGTCCGGCTCGTTCACCAACCAACTCAAAATCGTCTTATCCTCCGTAACCACCGGTTCCCATTTCGTCAAATCCAAATCCAACGCCTTCAGCGCCGCCGTCGGTTGTAAAACGACGTCTCTGGAAAGTAACGCCACCGTCGGCGGATCTTCGTCTTTCTTCACGATAAACCCGAGATTAAAAACGTTCGTGGAATCCGTCACGTAACACGCCGGTTCGAGTTCGCCTAAAGGTGAATCCGGGTGTAACGCGATCGCGTTCGATCTCGATTTCACCAAGTGAAAGACCACGCAGGACGCCGGCAAGGCGCCGGTTTTCGAGTTGCAGAACCATTTGTTCGTTTTCTTACACCGAACGACGCACGCCGGGTTGGAAATCCCGCAGTACGAGCACGCGTGCGCGGGTTGTTCTCCGTGCGTCGTTTTATCTTCTTCTTCTTCTTCTTCTCTGTTGTCTTCGTCTTCGTCGTCGACATCGTCCCGCTCTTCTGATGCGTCATCATCATCATCATCCAACGGGGACAATTCATCCTCTACATCTTCTTCTTCTTCTAACGTTAAATCTTCCAAGATTTGTTTCATAATTTGCGAGTCCAACTCTTCGTACTCGTTTCTCTCTTTCTCGTCTTCGTCTTTCTCTTCGTCGTCTTCTCCCGCCATATTTCTTTACTCTTGTCTTCTTTAACGTCTTCTTCTTTAATGTCTTCTTCTTCTTCTTCTTTGTGTCGTCGAAAAAGGTCTCGTGTTTTTATTTTTTTTACAAAAAAAACGTCTTTTCGTTTGAACGAAGAAGGTTTAAAGTGAAGGAGATGTCGTCGATTTCGACTTTGGAAGTAGCGTGGGAGAATAAATCGTTGTGGCCGAGACTGTCGAGACACTGGAGCGAAAGAATTTTCTGCTCGCAAGTTGCTAAAACGAATAAACTCGAGTTGCTCAAGTGGGCGCGAGAGGAGAAAAAGTGTAAGTGGGATAAATGGACGATTTTTGCGGCCGCAGAACAAGGTAATCTGGAAATGGTAAAGTATTGCGTTGCAAATGAGTGTCCTATCGATGATAAAACGTGTGCACGTGCTGCCTCAGGAGGTCATCTCGAGTGCCTGAAATTGCCTGAAATACTTACACGAAGAAGTCAAAGCGCCTCGGGATTTTTATACTGCAGCTTGGGCGGCTTTAAATGGTCATCTTCATATACTCGAGTATCTTGTCGAGCGAAAGTATGATGAATATCACTGGTATGCAAGTCGGTGGGCGGCCGAGTACGGCCACTTAGACTGTTTGGAGTGCTTGCACGAAACTGCCAAAGCGCCGTGGGACTCTGAGGCCGTATTCTTGGCACACAAGAACAACAACCTCGAGTGTTTACAATACCTCCTCGACAACAACTGTCCTCTCCCACGCGGTTGGCGATACGAAGATGGAGAGTTGCATGTGCCGGGATCAGAATTCGAATCAGAATAATTGCACGCGTCCTAAAGCCGCCGCACCCTTGTAATACTAAAGAGAGAAAGAGAGAGACAACAAAACACTCTCGATTTTTTTCTCGTCATTTTTTACTCACACGTCACACTTACGCTAATAATAAGGCGCGAAAAAATGACGAGCGCTTCTTCCTCCTTTGGCTGCTCGTGCTTCCTCCTAAAAGCGAAAGGAGGAGGAGGATTACGAGTGCGATTTCGAGCCGCTGCTGCTGCGGACGCGATGAGGACGACGACAAGTGTTGACTTTGATGATGACGGGGAAAAAGTGTTGACAGTTGCTCAAGTGACGAAAATCTTACGCACAGAATCGAAGTCTCATCCAACGTTTTATCCATCGAGACGGATCAGAAACGATGAGATGAGATATTCGAGCGATGTTTTTCAGTTTTCAGGAGAAAGAGAGGCGTTTGCGAAAACGCAAAGTCGGTTCGAGCGAAGGTTTTTCGCGGACTTGAAGGACGTGGAATCGGAAATTGAAAACGTGTCCTCGATTGATTTAAACGTGTTTTTGGTGCGATGGAACGCGACGTTCGTGCCGGCAAAGTTAGTGTGGCTACAAAATATCGCGTTGAATTGGCCGTTCGGTGACGTGGACATCGAGAGAAAAGATATTTTGCATAAAATGGGCGAGACGACAAAGTTTACGTACGCGGCGTTGTTTCGGACGATGAAAAGGTTGGCAACGGAGAAAAAGTTGACCATTCCGGTGGCAAAGATAGAAGGGCAGACGAAGATGACGTTTGACGAGGAGGGCGAACTGTCGTCCATGGAGGAGAATTTGTCTCTGGTAAACTCGGTGAACTCCAACAGAGTAAGAAACAAGAGAATTGCGAGAGATTTGTTAGAATTTCTGGACACGCGGAAACCAATAGGCATGGATTACAAGTCGTACGACGAAATCGTAGAAGCGAAGGTAGACATTTACTCCGTGCCGGGCATGCGGGCTTTGGACGTAGATGGAATGGAGGATCAACAAGGTCAAATCGAAGATGTGACGACCGTCTTGGGTTTTATGACGTTAGTTGTGCTCTCGTTTGGCGTGGGCATTGGAAGTTGGTACTTCGAGGCGTTGCGAAAAGACGCGCTCATGCAAAAGATGTTGGACGCGGATTTTTAGCTTTCTTTTCATGCGTTTAGATTTTAGAGTAATATAGAGTAATCTTCTAGCTTTTGTACAACAAATTTGATAATTCACTTTTTCACTTACTTTGCGTCCATCCACGTTTTCGCGGAATCACCATCGACGACTAATTCGACGTCTAACAAGTTCACGTTCTCGCCGTTGGCGTCCTCGAACGGATTTTGCATGTGCGCCTTTGTCAACGCCAACGCCTCTTCTTCGTGTTCTACAGGACCTTCTAAAATGACTTCGTCGTGAATTTGCATGAGCAACTTATAACCGAGCTGTTTTAATCGAGGGCACCTTTGGATTTTCAACATGGCCAACATCGCGATATCCGCCGCGCCGCCTTGGATGGGCGTGTTAATCGCAGCGCGCAAAGCGTGCGATTTGAACTGTTCGTTTCGAGATTTCGCGTCTGGTAAAGATCGGGTTCGACCTAACAAAGTGCGCACGTGGCCGTGTTTTTCCGCGTGTTTACGTTGAACTTCTTGCCACGATCGAACTTCCGGGCGATCGGAGTACCACAAATCGACCGTTTTGTTCGCCTCTTCTAAATCCGTTCCGAAATCTTTCGCCAAACCGTGCGCCGTTTTACCGTACGCGATGGAAAAGTTCAACACTTTCGCTTTACGTCTTTCCGAGGCGAACATATCTTTCAACAACGGCGGTTGAGGAGCGTCCTCATCTTCGCCTTCGCGTTTCGGACCGTATTCTAGCAAACATTCACCTTTATCCATCGCTTCTCGAATGTTTGGGTACATACCGAGCGCCGTTCGCGAGTGAAAATCACCGCCTGCGATAAACGCCTCCTTCATAGATTTACAATCCGCCATGTGCGCGAGTAAACGGAGTTCCAACTGTCCGTAATCGCAGACGATCAAGGTTTTACCTTCCTCGGCGGTGAACGCTCGGCGAATCCCATATCGATCTTTCTCCAACGCCGGTTGATTTTGTAACGAAGGTCTTCGCGCGGATAATCGGCCGGTTTCCGTGTTGATGTTTACCGCGCCGTGTACGCGTCCTTCCGGGCCTCGAATATCGTCGCCTTGTAGCGGAATGATAAAATTGGACAACAACGTATCTACGGCGGCGAGGTCGTTGAGTGCGTCGATGGCGGCGCACGCACGTGCGCCTTCGAAACCTCTCCCAAACGCCTCAAACGCCGTGCCGCAAATCTTGGACAATTTTTCATTCTTTTTATCCGCCTCCGGCAAGGAGTCCCAGTTGTCGCAAATTTCACGAGCTGCGCCGGGTTTACCCGCCAACTGCCGCAAAACAACGCTCGACACGGCCGGCAGGCCAGTCGCCGTGTACGTCAACACCGGCAACGGTCTCTTTGTTATTCCGTGTAAAGTAATCTTTGAAGTCTTTTTCGGCGCTTTGCCTTCTCGTCCGTTGGCGTCCCATTCGAGCCATTCTTGCGATTCTTGCGTAAACTCTCTCGTTTTCTCCACGCCAGGTTTGTCGTTGCCTCGCTTATTTCTCGCACCCGCGAACAAGAGTTGACGAATTTGTAATCCCGAACCGACGTTCATGTATTTTGCGTCTTCGCATTTGGACGCCGCCCATTCGCGGAAATACTCTTCGGCGACTTTCTTGTCGCTCATGGCGAGCTGTTCCGCGTTTGCCAAGTGTTCTAAGTCCACGCGCATACCGTTTCGTTCCATCTGCGTGAGGAGGTTACCGAACGGTCGCGTGTATCGAGTGTAAAAATCCCACAACGTTGTTGATTTCTTAAACTGAGGTTTGCCCGACAAAATCGGGCACGCGTCGCAGGAAATCCCTCGCAATTTTGCCTCCAAGGATTCTCGCAAGAACCAAGTCGCCATGGCATCCAACGCGGCGTATTCAATCCATCGGTCTCGAGAATCGTCCGTCGTTTGAATAACTTCCATCGGTGGTAACTCGATCGTTTTTCCAGGCGTCCCGTCCTTCTTTAACTTTGGTTTCCCGAAGATTTTCTTCATTCCCAATTTAGCGCGCATCATCGTTTCCGACGCGGAAAGCATCTCGCCGCAATCCGCCATGACTTCCGCATCAGACGTCAACGCTTCCAACGAATACCCACCGTCTAGTTTTCGGTTCGTATTCCACAATCTCGCCATGTGCATGGTATCCGCGGCGAACCCGCCGAGCTGAATGCCGTGATTTTCAACCACGTGTCGATCGAACGAGTAATTATGCCACACTTTCTTCGCTTTCTCGTTTTCCAAGTACGACGTAAACACATCAAAAATCTCTTGGTTGAATCTCACGTTGTCTTTATCCAACAAATCGACCCACAACAACGATTTCTTTGACTCGCCGGGTTTTGCAAAGTTTACATCCGGACCAGCAAACACGGAGAAACAAATCACGTTCCCGTGACCAACCGGCGTCTGGCACGTCACGTCGATGTGCGACACCTCCGTATCCAACGCGTGATATTTCGGTTCCTCGTCCGTACCTAAATTCTCGTTCAAAATAGCCACGGCGTGTTTCGCATCCTCCACCGTCGTCACGCAAAACACCTCTTCTCTCAACCCGGTCGGTATGAGCGTTTCGTTCGATTCGTCGACCGACGCTCCGTCCTCGTCGCCCGTCGCGCTCCTCGCCGCCGCCGCCGCAACGTTCCCGCTTTCCTTCGGCCTCCCAACGCTTCGTTTTACTACCATCTGCCCGTTGTTCGCGCTCATCCCATTCACCGCGTTGTTCGTGGCATTGACGATATTATTCTTCGTCCTCTTCGGCTCTTCCAGCGCCATCTTATTCTTCTCTTGCGACTTCTTCGCGGTGCCGTTTTTACTGGACAAGTTCCTCACCGCCTTGCCGTTGCTTCGAACGAACTGCGCGCCGACGTAGTTAAATCGTTCGAGTTCCTCGAGTACGTGTGGTAACTCTTCTTCCCCGAAAGCTTCATTTTTTTCGCCCCCCGCCGGGGTGCTCTTTTCTTGTCGTTGTTGCTGCTGCTGCGGCGAGGCAAAAACCCTAAACCCTCGGTGGTGGTGCAGGAAGAACGACAAAGGAAAACGTCGACGGTGGACGACGGTGGTGTTGTTCGATCCTCTTCTCAGCGGCGCATTTGAAGAAGCGTAGGAACAAGACGGTGCCCCGCAAGACGACACAGACGACGTCGACAAAGCTCTCATCATTTCTTTGGTTATTCGATAGTAGCTCTTCGCGCGCGTGTGTTTCATATGATGCGCGAATTTTGATCTCTCTTTTCCTGGGGAAAAGCTCTCACAATTCTCTCTTTTACTCTAATTTACTTTTGTAACGTATATTTGTTTTGGAGAGAATCTTCCTTTTACAACTCGGTGATGCAAACAAACGGTGTGTTCAAATGCGCGTTGTTGTTGATGGTGATGATGATGCCGTCAAATTCGCAGAGAGGCTTTTGCGCTTTTGGCGAATGAATTTACTTTTAGATGCACGTTTACTAATGAGGAGATTGTGCGGCCAATTTTCCTAGTCTTTTTTTGTCTCTCGCGAAAAACTCGATTTTCTAACAAAATTTGGCGGGAGATTTTGGAGACTTCAAAGTGAGATGTATTTCACAACACTTCATTCAAAGTCAGTAGAGAATTAGTTTGTTGTTTTTACAAAGAGTAGAGTAATATTCATGGCATCACAACTCTCCTTTTTCGATGTTCTCGCTCGTCGTCTTTTTCGCTGCGTCGCTGTGTCTTCGTAATTTTTGCGATAAACGATTTCGACCGACTTTATAATATCGGCGGAGATATTCGTCGAACTTTCTCTTGACCGAGGCGAAGAGGCTTTCGTCCGCGCTTTCGGCGGTAAAGTCGCTTTTCGTTGCCGCCTTCGTTTCATCGTCGTTCTTTTCCTTCCTCTTCTTCGGCGACGGCGAGTCTAACGTCTCCTCCAACGGGTCCACGGAGTCTTCGTCCTTCATTTGCGGGTTGTTTTTCTCGAACTCCTCCATGTCTTCTTTCGACACGAAGAGCTTTTTCATTCTCTCGTACGCTTCGTCTTTGTCTTTTTGCGATCGCGTTCGCGTGTCTTTCTTCTTAGCGCCGCCTTGGCGAACTTTGCAATAATCCAAATCTAAACACGTTTTGTGCTGTTCGTTGATTCCAAACTCGCCGTTCTTTTTCGCCTCGTCGAGTTGGTCTTCGAGTTCTAAACTCTCCGCGATTCGATTGCACGCGTCCAAGAGCTCTCCGGTGACGTAGGAATCCGCCATTAAATTCGTCCCTCCGCTGTTCTCCGCGACTTTCGGATCTGGGTTCACGTATTGCTTATTCACATCGTTCGTGAAAAGTTGAATGCCTAACATGACTCTTTCGATTTCTTTCAAATCATCGTCGGTCGCGTTCTGTCCTAACGTGTTTATGTGTAACATCGAGTTCTGAATCGCCTTCGCTCCGGATTGAGAATATCGCCACCGTTTCGCCGCGGACGCGGATTTCTCAATCGCCCTCTTCGAACTCGTCGCCGTCGGCGGTGGTCGACACATTCGATCCAACGCGATTTGTAACTTCTCGTTGAACTGTCCGACGTATTTCGATCTGAAAACCATCTTCGATTCTTCTTCTTCTTCTTCTCCTCCTCTCGTCTTTTGTGTCGTTTCGAGTAAAATCTCCTTAAACTGAACGCCAATTTCCGCGGTCACCGCTTTGCAACATCCGCACTTGATGCCAAAGACTACGTTCCGCGTGTTTTCGGAAATCTCGTTGGACACGTCCAGCTCTTCGTCGTGCGCGACACAAAAACGTAAAGCGAGAGCGAGGACGAGGAAACTTTGAGCGAACGTTTTACGCATCAGAATCAGCAGCGCTTTGGACGATCCTCTCTGGAACAAAAACGACTCTTTACTAAAATATATATCGATAAATCTATTCGAACGATAACGATCTCGAAACAGTTTTCTCTCTTTAAGAGTTTTTCCTTTGTTTTGTTCCGTCTCGTTTGTGTTTCGTGAGAGAGAGAGCAAAGAGCAAAGAGCAAAGAGTAAAGAGAGTGTAGTGATGCAATTTCCTTGATAAAATGTATGAAGATATTTGTCAGATTCAAATCGAAAATTATAACTTTACACGCATAGATTTGACATCGCCGACCGAGACGCCTTTCAACGATTCATCATCGTTTTCTTCTGATTCTACTTCCTGGTGTTGCTTTTGTTCTTTATCTTCTTCTTTCTCGGCGAGGACGACGACGCGCACCATGGCGAATCGGCCTTCGAGAGCACTCCTGATACTCGCGTTGGATGTTTCGTCGTCGGATGAAAGAGGCGCGAACGACGCGTAGTCTTTGGAAAGCAAACACGTCGAGAACTTCTCTGCGACGAGGTCCCAATACTCGTTGCACGATTCCGGTAACGGTCTGTTCGCGTGGCCTCCGGTAGTTTCCGAAAAGTCTTCTAAATCTTCGTGCGGTTTCGTCGGCGCGTAGACGCCGACGGAGAGGCCTCGTTTTGCACATTTTTTACCAAAGGCGATTAATAACTCTTCGCTTCGCACGGCGAGGAAGATTATGGCTTCACCGTTTCGACGCAAGCGCCGGGCGACGGATGCGGCTAATGCGGTGCAGTGTTGACGGTCGTACATTAAATCCGAGCCGACGAGGCAATCGAATCGGGCGTCGTCTTCTAAGCGCATGTTGACGTGCGCGTTCTCGAACGTCGCCTTGTTCGCGTGCACAAAGTTGCAGGTGGAGGAAGAAGAGAAAGAAGGAGTCGGAGACTTCGTCGATTGCGCGTTTGCAATAGTAACGATGCACTCGACGGTGCCGTTCTTTTCTTCTTCGAGCGCGGCTAAATCGTCTCTCCAATCTAAAAAGGCAACCTTCATCGACTCCTTCTTCCTCGCTTCGTTTACGCCGAGGGCGGTCTTACTCAACGCCGCCAAAGCGCCCGGAGCACCTTCCGTGACCGTACAGCGACCACCGTCTAAACTCGCTATCGCCGCGCCAATTAACCCACATCCACTTCCTAACTCTAAACACGTCTTTCCTTTCTCTATAAAATACTCACTCGCGAAATCCACCACCCGGAAAGCGACTCTCGCGGTGCCCCAAATTCTGAAAGCCAACCCGGCGTCCGACCAACTCGATTCGTGCACGCAAACTTCCACCTCTTTATTCTTCCGCATTCGAAACGTTTGCACCTCTGGATTCCTCTGCGTTGCGTCTGCACCAATTTGACTGCACGCCACCGCTTTCAATTCAATCGTTCTCTCGTCGTCGTCGTCCTCCTCCTCCTCCGACGTGGAAGCGCTTCTCCTCCTCGCGTCTTTCTTCTTCTTCTTCTTCTCATCGCCATTTCTCCTCCTCGTCCTTTTTATCTCATACAGCGAAGAAATCGCATCTCCAACTTTCCCTGCCATCTCGTCCTCGCCTATTTTCGTCATCTTCATGAACATTCTTTGCAATAAACTCTCCGCGTTGTGTCTCGCCAAGCACGCGGATTTCTCTTCGATTCGTAAAAAGTCATCCTCCTCCGTCTCATCATCAATTTCAATCTTCGCTTTTGAATCGTCGACGATGGTCGATACTAACTTCTTGGTCAGTTCGAACCCTTCCTCGTCGGCGATTAAGTGCGATTCGAGTTGTTCGCACAGGTTTGCGATCTGTTCCAGCTCCTGTTTCGGAATTCATTTCATTCATAACAGTTAGCGTCAGCGGGGAAAAAAGGCAGCCGTCAAAGAATAAAAAGAGAACATAATCACGCGCGATAAAACGATCAATGCGTCGAATTAAAACGAGAAGAGAAAACGTACCAAACCGTGTCGTTGCCGTCGTGCGCGTCGATTTTGAATCGTGCTCTCGCTCGTCGCGTTTCGTTCGTTCTCGTTCTCGTCATCGTCGTCCATTGAATACACATGTACACGTGACGGTTGGTTTTGTGAGTAAAAATTCGTGGCTGAAAATCGCTTCAAATGTTCCATTTTATCCATTTTAATTAAGAGCAGAGAGATTCTGTTTCATAAACACGCGCACAAACTCTGAACGCGCGGGATATAACAGCGATTTGTGTGGACGAGAGTTGTAAGAAAGAAAGACATTTGATACGTTTTAATATATATATATATATATACGCGCACGGATGACAACCTCGTACCCGAAAATAGGAGGCAACGGGGAAGCGAACGAAGGAAGAGTTTTGCTTTCGCAAACGACAGGTTTCGGGAAACCTGCCGGGTACGACCCGATCGCGTGGCAAGCGAGGTGCGATTTAGCCGCGGCGTACCACTTGTGCAACCAGATGGATTTGAACGAAGGGATTTGTAACCACCTGACGGTGATGGTTCCAGGGACTTCGGATCGGTTTTTGTGCGTCCCGTACGGATTGCTTTGGGACGAAGTGACCGCTTCGAACTTGTTGATGTTGGACGAGAGCGGGAACGTTTTGGAAGGGGAAGGGGAAATCGATGCGACGGCGTTTTTTATACACGCGGCGATTCACGCGACTGGGGTGGTGTGTGTTTTACACACGCACACGCCGAACGTGACCGCGTTGTGTTGCACGGAAGATTTTACGTTGCACATGTGCCATCAAAACTCGTTGCGGTTCGCCGGGGACATCGCGTATGATCCAACGTTTAACGGGTTAGTTTTGGACCGAGAAGAAGGCGATAGGCTGGTGAAGGTTATGAATGGGAAAAGGGTGTTGATGCACGCGAATCACGGGGTGATTATTTGCGGAGATTCCGTCGCGGAGGCGTTCGATGATTTGTATTATTTGGAGCGAGCGGCGGAAGTGCAGATTTTAGCGATGAGCACCGGGAAAGCGTTGAGGATTGTGCCAGAGAATGTTGCGAATCAGTTTTTGGTGGACATGAAGAAAGATGGAGGAAAAGCGAACTGGGCCAAGTTACACTTCGACGCGTTAAAGAGAGGGTTGATGCGAACACACGTTGGGGCGAAGTTTTGCCAGTAAAGAAAAAACTACGCGCAGCTGAAAAACATTTGTACCATCAGTAAAGCTAAAGGTCAAATAGAATGTATATAAAATCAACCATTAGAAAAGCTAGTATATCTACCTAGTACTGCTATTATCATAGGAGAGCCCGTATTGCCCCTATTTCTTTCGTGCTTTATTTTGTTTTCCAGCGACAGATGTAAAATCCATCGGTTTCGTGAACGTTCGGAAACAGCTGCATCTCGTGAGAGAAAGCACTACAGCCGTGTGAAATTTGCTCTTCTTCTTCCTCTTTTTCAAAAGGCCACGGCTCGTATCCCATTTCTTTGAAAATATCGGAAGTTTCAAACGCTCTCGCGACGTCTTGGTTTTCTTCTTGGAAAATCGAACACGTGGCGTAAACCATCGTCGTCGTCTTTCTCGTCGTCGAAATGTTTCTGCTCTCGAGCTGAATACTTGCCGCTTCGAATAAAATTTCCAGTTGAAGCTTTGAAAAGATAACGACGTCTTCCTCTTTTGCCAACCAGCGACTCGACGGAGTGCGTCGCCAAGCGCCCGCGCTCGAGCACGGCGCGTCGACTAAAACCGAATCGTAATAACATTCATTTCTTTTCAATTTATTCGCGTCCAAGGCCGTCGTTATCAAGTGCGAAACTTTCGCACGTTTCGCGTTCGCTTCCAAATGCTTTATTCGTCTTTGGTCGACGTCGTGCGCAGTCACAAACGCACCTTTTGCCGCGAGCGCAAGCGTTTTACCTCCGTTTCCGCAACAAAAGTCGAGAATTCGGTCGTTTTTACTCGCGCGACAACAACTCGCGATGAACTGCGAGCCAAGATCTTGGATCTCGTACCGTCCTTGAAGCCATTGTGGGTCTCTTTCCGGCGATATTCGATACGCGTCGTTCACGGTAAACGCCAACGCGGAATCCTCTTCGCTTTCAAACGGCACTCTCTTAAACGATGCGACGACTTCATCTCGTTCGACGATGTTCGTCACCTCGCGAAACTCATCGCCGTCGTTCGCGAATAAATTTACCCGAAGCGATATCGGACCTTTTCTATTTAAATGTTTGAGTAATTCTTCCGCAAAGTCCACCCCGTATTGCGACACGAGCTTCTGCGCCGCCCAATCCTGTACGGAGAGCCGCTTGGCTAAAACGTCTACCGTTTTAATTCCAGGAACGTCCAATTTAGGATAATCTGCTCTCACCGCGTCCTCGTTTAGAACCTTGCTACCCCGTGGTACGATTCTATTCAGCGCCGCAATGATGTTACCCCGTTTAATTTGCGCTTCGTGTAACGTAAGCAGCGCCACCGCCGTTTCTTCAACCGTAAACGCCTCCTCCGCGGCGACCACGCTCTGATTCTTCCGAGACTTCGCCAACCGATCCCACATCTCGCGCTCCAAGTACTTTTCCTTATGTTCATCATTCCCAGCGATCTCTTCTAAATGCCACATCAATTCTCTCTTTTTCACTTCCATCCTCAAAATACTCTCCGCGATTACCTTCCTCTCTTCGTTCCGCAACGCCGTTTCCTCCCATGTTTCTTTCCCCACCCCAAAGGCTGCCAAGTTTGGAGACAAATTCTTGCGCAAACACTTCTTGACGACTTTTTGCGCGTCGACTGGCATTCGCGCTCGGTCTGCACGCAGAATGTGCTCTAAACCAATCAAAATTCGGCGAGAGCACAACTCCCATCGGATGGTCGTTGGTGATGATGATGATTCCGTTGTTGCATCGTGTTGAAATTGAGAAAATACCGTTACACCTCCATCGTGTCCTCCTCTCGACTTCTTCTTCTCCCTCCTCCGCCAAAACCGCTGGGAAAAGTAGCAGCAGCGGCAGTCGCACTTGCAGTGTTTTTGAGACGATATTCGAACACCGTTGTTGTTGTTGTTGTTGTTGTTGCTGCTGTTGCCGATACGTACGTTTGCAACACTTTGCAACACCATTTTTAGGGGAATTTCCCCCCACAAATCACTCCTTTTGAAGAGTTTTGACACGTGCAATGATGATGATGATGACTTCGAAGTCGCGGTTGGGCCGCCGAAAATGCTGGTCTTCGTGTGCTGCTACTGATTTACGAGCGAGGATGTGGAGTTTTACGCAAACCTCCTCCTTTTCCTCCTCGAACACCTCGAACAACATTAGCGCAAATTTAGGGAAATCACCACCGTTATCCTCTCTGATTGTTGATAAACGCGGGAAGATGTTTACCTCCCTCGAACGCAATCACAGCCAAAAACTCATCCTAGACCACATTCACGCGCGAGACGTGTCTTTATTAGAACACGTGGCGGATAAGTTCACCGGCGTTTCCGCGACCATGGTACAGAGAGAAAAGTTTTCGATTTTGAGGACGAACAGGTTTAGCGCGGTTATAGGGGAGGACTGCTTACACTTGTTCGAGAAGGATTCGGCGAGCTCAAGAGCGGTCGCGCAGAAAGTGTCCTCGCTGATGAAGACGATTTTACAGGAAGAGCAACAACAACAGCAGCAGAATCAGCAGCGTTCGTATTATTATTCGTTCCCGCAACTCGCCGCGGAAGCGTGTTTGGATGAAGCGTCGACGCAGTTGGAGCTGAAGCTGCGAAGGTTAGGTTTGCTCGTCGACGCGGTGACGAAACCGCTGAAGAACAGTAGCGAGAATAACGGCGAACGCGCGGATTTTGAGTTATCAGTGGGGCAGTTTCAGAGGTTGTTGCCGTTGAAGCAAGCGTTGGATGAGATCGATACGGACATCAGGGAGCATCATCAAATGTTGGACGAGGCGTTGAGGAAGGAGTTTTCGTTTGATTTAGAACAACAACAAAGAGGAGGAGGAGGAGCTACGGACGAGGTGGAAATCGCTTCATCGTCGACACCCGACGACGAGAATACGAACAACGTGTTGCAGCTGCTAACGTCGCACGCGGGGAGATCTCGAGCGATGGGTGGTCGCGTGTTGGAGCTAAAAAACGCTTTGCGCGCGACGCGAGAGGTGTGGGAATTACAACTGGATGTCGACCGAAATAGAGTTGTTCGCTTAAACCTTCGCGCGACGATTTTAGGCATGAGCTGCGCGGCGGCGAGTTTACCCGCAGCCGCTATGGGGATGAACGTTCCTCACGGTTTGGAAGAAAGCGCGGTTGGTCTCACCGGCGCTTTTTCTGTCATCTCGTTCGCTATGGGTGCCATCGGTGTCGGTCTTTGGGGCGCTTTTACTCGTCAGAGCAAATCCACGTTCATCCCGTCGCTCTTCGGCGGAGGCAAACACGAAAAACACGTGCGTGAGTTGAGAGCGTTGCGATACGTCCTCGTCAACTTGGACAACTTGGACGACGTTTTACGCGACGATATTAATACCGTCGTCGTCAGAAAAAGCGATTCTCAAGAACAACCCACGACGACAAATCGAGAACGCGTGCGGAAAGAAATCCAATCCGTCGGCGACGGCGCCGCAGACGCCGAATCCGTCGATTTAGTCTTCGAGGTGTTCGATAAAAATCGAGACGGGGAAATTTCAACCGGAGAATGGGTCGGCGAAAGATGATGAAGAGTACGTAAGTCAGCTTTCGGAGTAGTAATAGTAGTAGTAATAATAGTAGTAAAACCAATAGCGCGGCTCGATGTCATCACAGTAAATAAAAGTAACAGTGTAAAGAGCGAGCGTTCAACTTTCACTCAATCTATGATCAGCATCACTACACAGGCGATGTATAGCCGAAGAAGTTCATCATCTAAATGTTTCGTAGTTTCGTCCGTATTTTACAATCCATCGTTGCGGGTAAAAAATACGACACAAAATCATGGTTGTTCCAAAGTTCTCGGCGATCGCGAAGAAGATTCGCCCGGCGACGAGGCAACAGACGACGACGGTGAAGAACACGCGTCGGGGAAGGAAAAGAAAAAAGCAAGGCAAAGACGAGGACGATGAAGAAGAGGAAGAGGGCAAAGAAACGGTGAGTGAAAGCGAGTCCTCCCCTCGGGGTAAAGCGAAAGGCGCAGACGGAGAAGAAGAACAAGAACAACAAAAACAAAGAGGAGGAGAGGAAAAGAAGACGCCGAGGAAAGAAGACGAAGGAGGAATGACGACGTTGGCGGCGAATGCAGAGCAAACAAAGGACAACGCGATCGATATACAGTTAAAACCGAACATGGATCCCAGATTGAAAAGCGAGATTGAAAACGCGTTCGAAACGGTCACGAGGTTGATCCATCGCATGGACGCGCACAACGCGCAAACGCTGGAACATTTAGATATGGTGAGGAAAGCGACGGAGGAGAGGAATCGAGCGGCTAAGGAGAAGTTATTGGATATCATGACGGAGTCGTTTAGGAAATTGGCGGATAAGGCGAACGAGTCGGCGATGTTAGAGGAGAAGATTGAGGCGATGAAAGATATGATTGCCAATCTGCGACAATCGATTGGCGCGTAAAAATACTTCAGTCTGTCACACATATACTCTTATCTAGTTGCACATAAACTACAAAACTCATTCATCGTCGTCGTCCTCTTCGCGCGCGGCTGCGGCTAACGCCGCCGATTCCGCCGCCGCCGAGCGTTTCAAAGCTTCGAATAAGGAAACCATGGTCGTACCCCACAACGAAACGCTCGCCATTCGAGGCAAAACGCCACGGAAATACCCTCGAATGCCGTGTTTTCGATACAAGTCCTTCGCCACCGAGGCGATTGTCATCCTTTTATAATTGCTGCTAGTGTGACTATTATTATTTCCGCCGCCGCCGTCGCTAGTATTTTTGCTAGTGTTAATGTTTTGCTGTTGCCCGGATAAAACTTGAAACCGCGTTTTCACCGCATCCAAAGGCGTCGTGATGAATCCCGAACTCATCCCAGCGCACAGCCCACTCAACGCGGTAACACCTAACGCAATGTTATCGTCGATATCGTCGATATTGAATTCTTCGCCATCACCGATGCTATTGTTGTTGTTGTCGTTCAATTTCTCATCGTCGCCACCGTACATTTTCGTGTACTGGTTCCAAAACACCCTCGAGTACGTCCCGTAAAATCCCCACCAAATGGCGCTGGATGGGACCAACGTAGCGACGGAGGCCACGTACCCGCGATACAAACCTCTCGCGCCTTCGTTTCTCAATATTTCCTTGAACGCGTGAAACCCATTCCTATACCCGCGAAATACCGTATTACTCGCCTCGACGCTACTCCCGCTACTCCTCGCCGCCGACGACGAAGGGCTCAACGTCCCGTCCTTGGTAAAATTCGCGTGTCTCAGCCCACTCACTTGTTGCCTCTGACTGATAATATCTATCGGTGTTCCTAACGTCTGACTCACGAACGATGCCGTCGCTCCACCAGCCGCGTCCGCGATCCCGTAATACATCTCATCCACCTCGTACTTCTCGCACAGCGCTCGCGCGTTCCCTTTCGTATATTCCAACGTCGATAAATACACCATCCGCAAAGGTATCGCCCCGAACACGACCGTCCCAAATCCCGCGTATAAACCTTTAAACCCTCGGTCTTTTATCACGTTCTTCACCACGTCTTTAAACGGCGTTTGAATTTTCGTCCCTTCCAGCATTTGTCTCGTTTTCACCACCGAGAGTGGGTACAACGCCAGCGTCGCCAAAGAGAAGGCGCCTATCCCGTTGAGGAAGAATTTCGATTTATCCAAATGTTCCCAATCGATTTCTTTCGGCAAACGACCACTTTTATCACTGTTACCACTCTGAGTACTTCTCGTTTTCATCTCGTCGCTTAAAACTCTCTCTTTGTCTTCGTCTTTGTCTTCTTTCGAGGTAAAAAGCTTACTTTTCATCGTCTCATCCAATCACACAACACCACCAATCCGCTTTACACGCGGGGAAAGGAAATCTTTCATCAAAGCGATGTGTAGTAGCATACCTTTGTTATTGAAGCAGCGCGATGATAACGATTCGACGCAGAGAATCACTTTAATACGTTTGATCGTCGTTTTAATAACACCGTTACTGTTTGTTGCGTACTTTTATTCTTTGTTGTCGTATTCGCGTGTTCTCGGTTTAAATATATGTGAGGAAAGAACAACTCAACAGAGATGCAAAGGACAAACGAGTGGTTTAAAAATACGCGAGCGCTACGAGAGTACAAAACGATCACACATACACGCGACTACAAAAGTATGACTACTCAATGGGAAGAGGAAATGGAACTCTTTTCTTTTAACTATCTAAGGTTTTCTCCTCCTCCGGACGAGCGAGATCCCGAGCGATCTCAAATCTCCGTCTATCGCTACGTGCGGCTTCTCGACGCTCACTTTCACCTCGTCCACCGAAGCGAACTGGCGTAAAATCTGCCATGCAATGTCCTCCCCGACGGTTTCGATTAAATCTCTTTGCGGGCCGGAAACGACGATAGATTTGATGAGGGTGAACGCTTTGGCGTAATCCACCGTGTGTTCGATTCGGTCGTGCGCTTTTAATACCTCTTCCGTTGCTTCTGATGGTGTTGGTGTTTCAGTATCGAAAGCGGATAAAGTATTCCTCCTCTTCTTCTTCATCTCGACGTTGATTAAGAACTTCTGCCCGAGCGATTTCTCGCTCGGAAGGACGCCGTGGTAGGCGTGGAATTGTAAGTCGTTGAGATGGATTTTATCCGGAGGAAGATGATCTTCTTCTTCTCCCGCCCATGATGAATACGAGGACGAGGATGCATCCAATTCGGAATTTTCCCGGGAACGGGTGGAATGAGAAGACGGAAACACGGAGAAAAGATATCCTCGAAGCGGCGGAAACGATGCTCTTTTTGCCAACCCCCAACAACAAGAGACTGACATTGAGGATCTGAGCGGCATTGTTGCTTTTATACCTAATGGAGAGAGAGAGAGTTTTTGTTCGCTCGCGCGTGTTCAACTTGTAACGATTTGAGAGGAGGCTTTTAGGGGAATTGACATATAAGAGAGGATACGCGAGAGTTTACGCTTCAGCCGATCAGCATACAAACGAGAGATTTAGAGAGGAAAAGAAAGAAAATGAAACGAAGATGATGATGATGAATATAAATACGCGACGACGACGCGCAATCTTTGCTTTAAAAGTACTCCTATTACGTATTCTTCTTTCGCTTCGACATGAGTTCCACCGCCTTGCCGACGGAGGAGTTCGACGGATCCAACTGAAACGCCAATTCGCTTCCTTTGACGCGATACTTCGTCAAAATCGTGTTCCACCGTTCGTCTTTTCTCAAGTTTTCGAAATCTAAATCTTGCTCCAGAAGTTCGTAATCTCGAGCGGCCCTTCCTAATCCGTACAACCTCCCGTTCGCGTACCCGCTTTGGAACGTCAACTCCAAACTCGCAAACGCCAAATCCCAGTTTTCCATTTTCGCGTGGCACGCGGTTAAGTTATAATACGCGGATTGTTTCTCACCCATCGTTAACTCCGCGGGTTTCGTTCGGTCCCGTTTCGTCCCGGCGCCTTCCGCGGTTAACGCTTTCTCGAAGAACGTAATCGCGGATTGGTAATCACTCGCTTGGAATTTCGCACATCCCGCCTCGATGAAATCTTCGCAATCGGACGTGTTTACCCACGTATCCCCGACCAATTTTCCACCCATTCGTAACGGGTTTGGCATGATCAGTGTTTCTCGCTTTTTCCTCCTCCCGAAGGAGGCGAGGGTGCACCGCAACGGTGGTTTTAAAGCCGCTGCAAAAGATGCCATTTTGTGTCTGTTGAAGTGAAGAACTTTTCCCTTTAAGTCAACGAATTGCAATTCGCCAGAATTACTTTGCGCTCGAATATAGGTCTTGAAATGCACTCGGCGTCGTAAAAGTGACACGAAGCGACTGTTTTCTGTTGGAATACTAACGATAAGAACAACAATGAACGGTGGCGATGGAAGAACGATCGTTTTGAACCCTCATTCCGAGACGGGAAAAACGGTCGTGCTCCTCTCGTTTGGATTCATCGCACAAGCGATGCTTTTAACGCTCACCTTCCTCTTCGCCTATACCTTGGCGAAAACGCGAACGAAAAGAAAACTCGTCGGTTTAAAAGACGTCTTGAGACAAATCGCGGACGAAAACCACCCAAATACGATTTTAAACCCGGAGAGTTTACGGAAAATCATCGGGACGTTACCGAAATGGGTGGACTTTTCGGACTACCATCGAGTGCCTTGGCTGAATAAAGCGGTGAAAACGATGTGGCCGTTTCTGGATAAAGCGATCGCTTCGTCGGTTATTTGGGCGTTATCGGACGTGGTGAACGATTTAGCGAAGATGAGTAAACTGAAGATTGGGTTTCGGACGTGGACGTTAGGGGACGAGCCGCCGATTTTAACCGCGGCGAAAGTGTTGGACGACGTGGAAGGCGAGGTCACGTTGGATTTGGAGTTTAAGTGGGTGGCGGTGAAACCAGAGGTGGTTTTGGACGTGAAAGCGGCTGGGATTAATTTACCGATTAAGTTAGAACACATAGAGGCGTTCGGGGTGGTGAGGTTGGTGTTCACGCCGTTAGTGCCGTGGTGGCCGTCGTTCGACGGGATGAAAATTGCCTTCGTGGACAAGCCGACGATTGATTTTAGTTTGAAACTGATTGGTGGAGATATCAATACCATTCCGTTCGTGGCGAGCTCGTTGAGGCATTTAATTACAAACTCGTTGGTGGACTTGATGGTGTGGCCGCAAAAGATTTGGGTGCCTATGGGAGAAACGTGGGAGAGAGAGAACACGAATATTAGCGGGTTGTTGAAAATCGGGATCCAAAGCGCCGAGGAGTTGGTCAGCGGGATGAACGTTTTAGAAAGAGGCGTGAGCGCGATGACGAGTTTGAAGTCGTTCGTCGCGGTGGAGTTGAATCAAAAGAACGCGCGAAGGAAATACACGGAAGTGAAAGGTGGGCGGTCGCCGGTGTACGAGGAACAGATTAGTTTGCGCGTGGACGATATTCGGTACTCGAAAATCAAGTTTACCGTGTATAACTCCAGCGTGGTTGGACGGATGTTAAAAGGTGGATTCGATAACGGGAACAAACAGCGAGACAACGACGAGGAGCAAACGGAAATATTGAACACGGAAATCGGGTTCGCGCTGTGCGATTTGAGCGGATTTCAAATGAAGGATTCGAACAAGACGTTGAGTTTGACTTTGGACATCGAGAAGCCGGAAATTCACGGCGTCGCGTCGAGGTCGACGCAAGTCGCCAAAGCGGTTATTTATTCCCCGTTCACGATTTTATCGGTCGGTGCGAGAGGCGTCGCCGCGGTTGGACGGAAAGCCATGAATGTAGATAAAGTGGAAAAGAAGAGAGAAACGAACGGGAGGTTGCGCGTGACTTTGCAATATTTACCGTTTGAGGATAGAAATAATAATAATAATGCAAACACGGAGACAACGTCGAGTGAGAGTAGTAATATTAATAATAATGCTTCAGCGGTGAGGACAGAGTCGATGATGGTTTCCAATTACGTTGGAACCGACGCGGCTATTCGTAAAGGGAAAGAGTACACCGGCGTCCTGTACGCGCGCATTATTCGAGCGGATGCGCTTCGCGCAGCTCGAGGTATTAACCCCGACCCGTACGTGAAAATTAAGTTCGGGAAACAAAAACGCAAGACGAAAACGAAAGTTGACACTCGGCGACCGACGTGGGAGGAAGAGTTTGAGTTTATAGTCGATACGGCGGAATCGAGTCGAAGCGCGATTGAAATTTCGGTTTGGGATCGCGCGCCGTTGGGTAGAAAACAAAGTCTCGGGACGCTCAGATTACACTCCGGCGATATCTTGTCGCAATGTTTGTCCGTGTTTAAAGATACCGGCGCAGAATTTATGGAGAAGAAATTTGAGTTGGCGAACGTGCCGTGCGGGACGCTGTTGATTCAGTTCGAGTTTATATCCGTCTCGCAAGCGCCGGCGTTGGAGACAGACATCGAAGAGGCGAAGGAGGCGTTGATTCAAACCGAAATGAAACGGTTGACGACAAAGAAGGAGAAAAAAGCGTCGTCGAAAATTTTATCTTCCGCCGAGGTAGCGGCAGGATCAGCAGTGACAGCCATTCCGGAGAAGTTTGAGTGGCGTCAAAGTAGTCCAGGGAAGGTTGTCGATTCCGCGCCGACGGAGCCGACGATACCAAAGAAGAAGAAACCTCTCGGGAGACGAATCGCGAGCGTATTTCGAAGCAAACAGGAGAAGGAGCGCAAAAAGATGGCAAAGATGGAAGCGTCGTACGAGGAGAGTGAAAGCGATGACGATGACGACATCGACGAAACCTTGGAAACGAATAGAAAGCTCTCTGCCGTTCCGGAGGAGACGGGGGATGCCGAGAAAGACCGCCGGGCGAAGAACAACAGACGAAAATCCTTACACATAAACATCGAGGATCTGAACAAAGTCAAAATGGGGTCGCCCGTATCCGAACACGAATCCGTCATCCAAAAGAGGAAAGCGTATTACCGCGCGTCCTCTAAGTTCGGTGACTCGAACGAAACGCTGAAATTCAAATCCGCGTTGGATGAAGTTTTAGAGAAGGAAGAGGCGAAGAAACAGCAACAACTACAAAATATGCTCGCGAGTCCCAAAGGAAAGATGAATGCGAAAAGTAAACCGATACCTGGAGCCGTCGTTTCCGATTCTAGCGAAGAGGAGCTCGAACACGACGAACGTGAGCGACGACGGATACAACGCCTTTCGATTGGTGCCGAAACTTATTCGAGCAACGCGGAGACGTCCTCGGAGTCTTCCTTCGAGTCCGGCGACAGTATCTCGGAATTCTCCTCCGAATCTGAAATCGACGATGATAAATACGACTCCACGACTCGAGAGAAACGTTCGACGCTTCGCAAAGCCTTGCGACGAATGAAGCGCGAATTAGCCGGCAGAACACCCAAACACGACAGAATTCGCGATCGAGAGTTTTACGACAAGAAGAAAGCGGAGAGAGACGCCGAGAGAAAGATGGAACAAGCCGTTCCGGGATACGAGTGGCGAAGTAAGAACCAACAGTGGAAACAAAAAGACGTGACCGAGTCGTACGTGGAAATGAGAGGCGCGAAAAAAGCGAGACGAATAGAAGATTTACGAAAGCCTAGCGTCGCGAAGATTGAGAGTAAGAAGCAGCGACAAAACGGCGCCGCCGACGACACTGGCTGGACGAAAGTCAAGTAGTTATAGTAGTATGTTTATGTAGTAAAACTCAACTCGCCACGGCCAACTTTGCTAAATGCTGCATAAATACGCTCAAGGATATATCGTCCGTGAAGATGATCTCGCCGCCTCCGAAATTTTGTTGTTGCTCCCAACCGCTTTGATGTTGCGTCTGGTGCGTGTTGGACGGATTCAATTTCGCCAACAAAAAGCGAGCCTGCGAGCCGCCTTGGTCGCACTCGACCAACCTAGGCGTTGGGCATCGCGACTCGGCTAATTGATGCGCGTCGCCAACTGGCTGCGCGAGAAGTTGTTTGAAGTGCGCGTAATCGGGCAAATCTTGGTAGTTTGCTTTTCGCCACTGCGCGATAGTCGTCCCCGAGTGCACGACGACGAAGAAGTATCCGTCTAAAAGCAAAATCGTATCTGGAGTGATCGAAGTGACGTCTAACATCGTCGGCTGCGGAGGTCCGTTCATGGAATACATCGTCAATGTTGGTTGAATCATGAGCAAACAATTCAAAACCGATTCGCGTCCGAGCGCTAATCGATAAAACGCGGTTTCATCCGGCGAGTTGTTCGCGGTTTGTAAGAACGGCGACCGTCTCAAGTTGAACATGAACTGCGGGTATATGGCGACATTTGGTGGTAACCGAAACGTTTCCGGTTCGTCTTTTCTATATTCGCCGAATTTCGTTCCGGCTCGAATCAATGTTCGATCTAACCATCGCAACAAATCAAACGCCTCTTCGTTTTCGGTTCGAAACGTGGCCACTCGCGCCATCAACACCGCGCACGCTTCTTGATCGAATCCACCTATAATTTCCGGCGCCGCGCTCGATTCTACCCACCGTCTCGCCACGGTCGTACATCTCAGACGAATCTCCCCGGTGCTCAACTTGTACCGACAACAAAACTGTAAATAAAACGGTTGCCCGTGCGGCAACGGGTTCGAATGTTGATTGACAATCTCGTAATACACCGCGATGCTCGTCGACGGCGTGAACGCGCACATGCGCCAACTCGTCGTTTGTCCTAATCCAACTTCGTTTTCGCTAATTGATTTTGATTTTACGGCTAAGGCGGAAACAGGCCCTATGCAGCCTTGTACCATCACGTGCGGCGTACAAAACGCGCTAAATGTACCGTTGAAAAGCATTTCCAAGGTTCCATCTTCCCTTCTGGCGAACATTTTCCGCAACGATTTCCGGAAGTTCTCCGCGCCAAACTGTTCAGCTAAGATGACTTGACCACCAGTTTGGTCCACAGCTAATTTCATTTCCGCTAAACCGACTTGATCTAAAGAACACGCGAACACGTCCAACGCGTGCGAACTCGTCGCCAGACGAATGCCCATGGAATTGTAAAACTTCGTCGCGTCTTTAAAATGTTTCGCGCTGTTTTTATCCAGGTCTCGGTGCGACCGCAAATCTTCCTCCGCGTCTCTCCCAACGATGGTCCCGGGACCAACAGTACATGGCCCGGTGGTGAACACCATCACCCTCGCGCCTTGCGCCGAATGCGCTTCGGCCAACACCCCAGACGCGACCGCAATAGCCGCCCCAGTCGCTCGATACGGTCTCTGACCTTTCTCTCTCGGAAAACAATCCGGTTGTAGATCCTCGAGAATATTGCTCAAAACAAACTCGCATTCGCTCACGGGTAACAAAAACCGACTCTTCGCGCTCAACTCGTTCGCCACTTGACTCCCGGTATTTTTATCGTACGTCGCGTATTCCTGAGCGGTCAATTCCAAACCTAACAACTTCTTCACTTTCTCTTGCGTCACATCTTTCGTCCCTCTCAGCACGTAACTCCTCGGCAGTGGGCTCGTTCCGCTCAACTCGTGCACCGTCACCGTCGCTCCGAACGTAATCAACCCGACGTAACACTCCTCCGGCAACAGCGCCAACAGCTGTCCGATAGAATCCTTCGCGTCTTGCAACTCCTCCCTCGGACACGCGGTATCCAAAACGATCATAAAACACGGCGCTTTTACGTTTTTATTCGTCATCGTGTACTCCACCGTCGTGTACGTCGGGAACAACTCCGCGGGTAAGTTTTGCGGGTTGATTTCGTGGTAGTTTCTCGGCAAGTTGTTCATGCAATCGCACAAGCAACACCTCCACGATTTCCGTGCGTAATCCACCATGCAGTGTGGATTTAAAACGCCTTGGCACCCTTCGCACACCACCGGTTCGTACGGTAACACCGGCATTTCCGGAATCGATTTACCTGGCGTCACGAGCGCGCCGGTCGGTAAGACGATTCGCGTCGCTTCGATTCGCGAACACGGCCAGGCGTTGAAGGACATCCGGACGCCTTCCCGGTTCTCGTACGCCGCGAAATCCATCTCGATATCTTTTACTTTTACTCCTACGTCTTTGTCCCGTCGTCGGTGTTTTATTTATGCCTTTTTGTAACCTCGCGTTCCTCTCTCGCGCCGATTTCTCCCTCGAAAGGTTCGCGTGATGAATTTCAAGCGCGCGGGGGGATCCGTTCACAATCCAATTCGAATTCTCTTTCCAAAAGAGGAACTCCTTCTCGTTTACGTTCTCTCTCGAAGTGCGAGTCGTCCAATGCGATGATCACCCAAAGTTGCTTCTCGCAGAATTGCGCGAATGTCTCTCTCTTTCTCTCTCTGAAAGCGTTTACAGGAGTATACTACGAAGAGTAACAGAGGGAGTGATTTTTGAGGAAATTCGAGCCTAAATTCCCCTTTGAAGGAGAAAGAGCAAAGCGTGCGACGAAAACGTTTCGCGAGAATTTTAATGAAGTGTCTCTCTCTGGTATCTCATTTAATCGTCGCGTTCTACTGCTGTTGTTCTTCTTCTTCGAGCTTCCTCGCGACATATCTCGCGTATTCTTCGTCCGTTGGTTCCGGAGACCCTTTTGCGAGCAAGTAGTTTACGCAGTCGGGGTGCTCGTAATACCGAGCGCAAGCGATGTATCGGCAGTAAGTAAGAGGCACTTTCGCCTCTTCGACTAAGTAGTTGATGCAATCGAGGTAGCCGTACCTTGCAGCATTTGTCACGCAGCTGACCTTTACTACCTCGGGTATCTTTCTTTCTTCGACGAAATATTTCAAGATCTCCATGTGACCACCGCATGTTGCGTGTATTGCCGAATCTTTTTCCGTCTTTCGCGAAGGTTTCACCTTGTCGAAAAGAAATCGAAGACAGTCGAGGTGTCCTCCATAAGCAGCTAGTTTACACGACCTTTCTTCATTATACGGGCAACCATTAGAGAAGCAGTACTTCAGCATCTCGAGATTACCTATAAGTGCTGCCACATTAATCGTCTGTTCACCCCACTCGCAGTGTTTCACTTCTCTCGCCCACTTGAGAAACTCGAGTTTGTTCGTTAGAGCAACTTTTGCGCAAAACCAGACTTGATCTCTCACTCTTCCGCTTTTAAATTTCTCTCCCCATCTCGTACGATTCCACACCAATTCCAACGTCGAAATCGATGAACATTCGTCAATAGTCACACGTAATTTCGATACGTCTACCCCGGCGTATTCAAGCACACCCCGACTCTCTCTATTCACCTCTGCAAAGAAACACCGATCTGTCCTATTCAATTTCGAAATCACATGCGAGACAAAAATATCTTTATGATGCAACACCAACCCGGTCCACAACTTGCTCGGTCCAAGCTTTACGCGCTCCATTTCCTCGACCGTCGTCTCTTCTTTGATCGCCTCTTCCTTCTCCTTTTCCTTCTTCCTCTTCTTTTGCGCGCCGCCGGAGAGCGTAAAAGTATTAAAAAAATCGAAATGGCGTTTTTTCCCTCAGAGAAATCCTCACTCGTCGGCGCCGTCACAACTAACTGTTTTTCTTTGACGGAAGCAGCGAGAGACACATCATCTTCTCTCGGAGCGGGTTGACACCCCCGCGTTGCGTTCGAATAGAAGAACAGCAGTACTGCTAATAATGCACATACCGCTTTCGCCGAAATCTCGTCGCAAAGCGGCCGCCGCCGCATCAAAAGAAGAGGATGAACAAGACGACACAACATTGGACGTTTTGGAAACCGTCTCGCAAGTTCGAGCGAAAGTGTATTCAAAGCGACACAAAGAACAGAAAACGATCGCGTTCGTACCAACCATGGGAGGATTACACCAAGGACACGTGTCTTTAATCCAACTGGCATTGAACAAATACGATTTTGTCGTCGTGAGCGTCTACGTGAACCCGATGCAGTTCGCACCGAACGAAGACTTTGACCTGTATCCGAGAACGTTAGAGGAAGATTTGGAGAAGATGAAAAATTTAAGAGAAAACGCGCGCATGTGCGTCTTCGCGCCGAAGGAATCTCTGTTTGGAAAAGGCGTGGACCCTTCGGAGTGCGCGCACGTGACGGTCCCGAACGTGGGTCAGGGGTTGTGCGCGACCACGCGACCGCATTTTTTCGGCGGCGTGGCGACGGTGGTTTTGAAACTGTTGAACATCGTCAAACCGGACGCGGCGGTGTTCGGGAGGAAAGATTATCAGCAGTTGAAAGTTATCGAGAAGATGGTGAGAGATTTCGATTTGGACGTGGAGATTTTGAGCGGGGAGATCGTGCGCGAACCGGTGAACGGAGACGCGTCGGACGCGGACTCTTGCCCGGGATTGGCGATGAGTTCCAGGAATACGTATTTAACGGAAAAAGCGAGGAAACAAGCGGAGTCGATATCGGTGGCGTTGAAAGATGTCGCGGATGGTATTTCCGGACGCTCGGACGAGTTTACGCCGGCTATGGGGGCGAACATGGCGCAGGGATGGGTTGGGTTTATTAAAAGGTGCATAGAACTGAGCGGAGGTAAAGTCGATTACGTGGAGATTCGCCAACGAGAGACGTTGGAAGGGCCGGTGGAAAAGTTAGTCAAAGGGGAGAAATACGTGGTGTTAGCGTGCGCGTATTTCGGTGGCGTTCGGTTGCTAGATAACGTGGAAGTGGATAAAGCGTAAAATATAGAGAATAGCGAAAAGTAGTAACCAAAAATAAATCATTTAATGAAACAGTCCTTCAAGGAGCTCGAGCACGGGCCCGCGCTCGTCATCGCCTTCTTCCCGTCGTAGCACGCCACCCCGTCCGCGTCAGTTTTCAATTTTGGCAACACCTTATCCAGCTGTTTTTTCTTTGGGTTCAACACCTTCTCTGGTTCGCCTTCGAAGCCTTCAAAGGTGACGCGTTCGCCGATTTTCGCGCCGCTCGGCGGCTTGACGAAATCGACTTTCGTGTGCGCCTCGTTTGATGCGCACAACACCATCGCCTCGGAATTCAAACCTCGCATCTTGTTCGGTTTCATGTTGCAAATGACTAAAACCTCCGCGTTGGTCATGTCTTCTAAAGTTTTAAACTCGCGCAAACCGGAGCACACTTGCAACGGCTTCTCTAATCCCACGTCGATTTCTTCCGCCCATAATTTATCCGCCTCCGGATGTTCCCACGCCTTGACAATTTTACCCACTCTGATGTCAACGACGGAAACGTCGACTTCTTTTTCTGCCGCCGATGCATCGCCTCCTCCTTTTTCTCCTGCTTCCGCCGCCGCCGCTTGTCTCGCTGCCTTTGCCGCCGCTTTCTCCGCCGCTTTCGCCTCCTTCTTCGCTATCGCTTTCAATCGCTTCTCCTCCGCCACCGGATCGTCCAACGGTTGCGACCCGCCTTGCGGATGCTGTGCTCCCCCGTCGTCTGGCTTATCCGAGGTAGACACGTGCGCTTTCCCGCCGCTCTCGCTTCTGGGCAACGCCGTCCACTTCACATCCATCGCGGAAAAGTCAATCGCTCCTTCGCTTTCGCCCAGCGACAACGCGCTTTGCATCCGCTTACACCATCGCACTAAACTCTTCTTCTGTTTCAACTGCCCAGAGGACATCGTTTGTTTCACTTTCTCTCTCACCATGCCGAACAAAACGATGTCGGCTAAAGTCACTCGGTCGTTCGCCGCGACGTGCGATTTCGTCTTCAAGTGCTCATTGAGAGATTCCAACGCGTGTTCGCAATCCGCCTCGAATTCGGTGCCAGAATAGGTGGTGTTCACTGCCGCGAGCCAATCGTCGATGGCGAGTTTTTCCGCATCCGTGGTGCCCAGTAAAGAAGAGGACGAGACGAAATCGTCGTCGTCGTTTGTAAGACTGCGCGTCAAGGCTTTCGCCACCGGGACGAGCCCTTCGAACGAGGATGACGATGATGCTTTCGTCGTGTCCTCTTCATATCGAGGCGGCGTCGATTGGTTTTGGTCTTTGGAAACCACAATCGTCGGGACGACGTTCGAAAGACGACAGAGAAGTTGGACGGTTTGGCCGGCAGGGGAGGAAGCGTCGCACGTGATTCGAACAGGAGACATGTTGTTCTTTGGTTCGTTTGCGGTTTGCGCAAACTGTGTGTTACTAAAAGTGAGGAGTTTCAAAGTAAAACGAGGAGGAGATAAAGTTGAAAAAACTGCTTGCGCTTTGCAACCAACGCGAATACGAGTAGAATACTATTTGCGCGGAGCGAGAGAGAGCGAGAGAGAGAAAGTTACTTCTCGTATTCATTTATTCACGTTTTATGATGATCATATATTCCAAAGTTTAAGCTAAACACAACACCCCCCTCTCGTACGGTTCGCGCGTTCGTTTCGAGAAGAAACTTTCGTTCTTCCTTACTACGGCGCCCGCCGTACAATACAATTGTATATACTAAAAATTTAATATTTGAAAAGATTAAATGTTTAATATCTGTAGGCGGCCGGCTTGAACGGACCTTCAACCGGGACGTTAATGTACGCGGCTTGTTCCGCGGACAATTTGGTCAACTTGACTCCAATCTTCTCCAAGTGCAATTGGGCAACCTTTTCGTCCAAGTGCTTCGGCAAGACGTACACCTTCTTGTCATATTTGCCAGATTTGCGTTCGTTCCACAATTCCAATTGCGCGATGCACTGGTTGGTGAACGAGCAAGACATGACAAAAGACGGGTGACCAGTGGCGCAGCCCAAGTTGAGCAAACGACCTTCGGCCAAGACGATAACGCCGTGTCCGTCCGGAAATTCGTATCTGTCGCACTGCGGCTTGATGTTCATGCGCTTGGTGATAGCTTCCAAACCAGCCATGTCGATTTCGTTGTCAAAGTGACCAATGTTACCGACGATGGCGTTGTTCTTCATGCTCTTCATGTGAGAAGCCATGATGATGTCCTTGTTACCGGTGGTGGTGATGAAGATGTCACACTCGCTGACGACGTCTTCGAGCGGGGCGACTTGGTAGCCCTCCATCGCCGCTTGCAACGCGCAAATCGGATCGATTTCGGAGACGATGACACGACCGCCCGCCGCCTTCAAAGAAGCGGCGGAACCCTTACCGACGTCACCGTAACCGGCAACCCAGCAAGTCTTACCGGCAATCATGACGTCAGTGGCTCTCATGATACCGTCCGGCAAAGAGTGTCTGCAACCGTACAAGTTATCGAATTTGCACTTGGTGACGGAGTCGTTGACGTTGATCGCCGGGAACAACAATTCGCCCACCTTTTGCATTTCATATAACCTCTTGACGCCAGTGGTGGTTTCCTCGGAAACACCAACGCACGTCTCGACGATCTTGTGCCATCTCTTCGGGTTAGTCTTCAAGTTGGCCGCGATGATGTTCAAGACGCACTTCATTTCGGCGTTGTCCGTGGTGGACGAATCCGGGATCGCACCGGTGGCTTCAAACGCCTTTTCGGCCTTGTAACCTTCGTGGATCAACAAAGTCGCATCCCCACCGTCATCAACGATGATGTCGAGCGGTTCAGAACCCCAGTTCAACATTTGGTCGGTGCACCACCAGTATTCCTCGAGCGTCTCGCCCTTCCAGGCAAAGACCGCCGCGGAGTCTCTCGCAACCGCCGCCGCGGCGTGGTCTTGCGTAGAGAAGATGTTGCACGAGCACCATCTGACGACGGCACCGAGCTTCACCAACGTTTCGATGAGAACCGCAGTTTGAATGGTCATGTGCAACGAACCGGAGATGTTCGCGCCTTTGAGCGGTTGGCTCGGGCCAAACTCGGAGACGCAGGACATGAGACCCGGCATTTCAACCTCGGCGAGTTCGATCTCCATGCGACCGAAATCAGCTTGGGCCATGTCGCGAACCTGTGTTGTTTTGATGAGAAATGAAAAACATCCGCGGTCAGTAAACAGGCGCGTACTAAAAAACAATGATTGTTCGATTTTGAGTTCGATTTTCCTTCTTTTGCTCTGAAGCACCAAAAAAGGGAAAAAGCGACCGACGACGCTTACACATCATCATCGGATTCTCTCTCTCTCTCTCTCTTGCCGCTCACGACACACAGACACAGACACACACGAAAGGAAGAAACCAAAAATCACATCGTTCAATCTCTTTTATACGTAAAACTGCGCGTAAAAGAGACAAAACTCGTTCGCGTGTGTCCTCTTCTTCTTCTTTTCGCGGCACACGACGCGCGAATGTGTGCTTTTTTTGAGCGGCTGTGAGACGACGTCCGACGAGACGCTTTTTCGTCGTCCGTCCCTTTTTTTGTGCGATGAAGGCTTTTGTTGTGTCGTTTGCTCTTCTTTGCCACGACGCGCGCGCGAGAGAGAGAGAGACAGACAGACAGAGAGACAGAGAGACACATCTTCATTCTTCCGTGATGATGCGTTTTGTGTCTTCTCAAAACGCGCGGGGGGTTAAAAATATCATCATCGAGAGAGAAGATGATGAGAAAAAGATGATCGAGAGAAACGACGGCCAGACTTCCCCGATGGAATATAATTATCCATCTCGCGTTTTTGTGTCAAAAAGAGATCGAGAGACAGAGAGACAGAAGTCATAATCGTCACAAAAAGAGAACTATTCATTCGTACCTTGTATTCGCGGGCGCCAGTCGTCTCGATGACGCACATTTCAGTTGGTTTAGAAGCCATTTTGTTTGTGTTTAGATGTGTGTAGGTGTGTGTAAGGTGTAAGTTGCGGTAAAAGTAAGGACAAGTGTGGGACGCTTTGCAGCCGTTGATTTTTACATTGATACCCTAAATATTTTTCTTAGTTGCTCTTGTAAAAATTAAAACTCTTCCGTTGTAAATATAAATAACGCTCGTATCCTTCTCTCTGTATTCCTTCTTTCTCCCGACGTAATAATAATAATAATAATAATAATATATAATATATGATGTGTTCTGTGTTCAGTTTTGTTCTTGTTCTTGTTGTCTTGTTGTCTTGTTCTTCTTCTGTTGTTGTTACGTTTAAGCTATGTCGACGCCGATGGCGGAGCGCACGTTTTGAACCGTCAAATGTCGGCAATAGTTTGGACTTCCTTCCCCCCATTGCATGGCACCGTTCAACCCGTGACCTTTGACGAGGATGTTCTCGACGCTAAACTCGCAGTGCGAGTTAAAGTTTGGTTCGTTTTCGTCCACGCCCAAGGTGGGAACTTCGCCCATGCACCCGTGGTAACTCTGGTCGCCGCCGACGCCGTTCCAAACGTCGGAGAGTAAAGTCCACTCGCAGTTGGCGCCTTCGGCGCAGCCACCGGAACCGTAAATGTTCAATTGCGTTTGGTTCGGGTCTTCGTTGCACCAGCAGGCGTACTCTTTGTCCGGCCCGCGTTCGCCAAATTCGCAATCTTTGCAGTCTTTATATTTCGGTTTGAAACATTCGCCGCCGTTGGCTTCCGCCTCGGACGCTTTGCAAGTGGTCACCGTGATGATTCCGGCGTCGTCTTTACGAATAGTCGTGTGTCCCCAGGCTTCGTCGATGTTGTACGGATCGAGTTCGACTTCGTGGCCTCCGCCGGCGAAGTTCATTTGCATTTTTTTGCGCATACAAAATTCAGAGCCGTCGATTTCCCCAGAGCCGGGGCCCCACTGCCAGGTGTCCGGACTCATCCACAAAGGCGCCGCCCAGACGCCTTGGCATCGAGAGGTCGTCCAATCGTAATTTAACGATTTGAAATCGTGCATGGGGATTTTGCACTCTTTCGCGTGCGCTAGCATGCACTCGGCTTTCCCTTGAGAGACGCCAAATCTCACCGAAGCTAAATCGTCTTCACACATCTCCGGTTCGGTTCCCATATCATTCACGCCTCCATTTTGCGACTGACACGAAGGGTGCGTCATGTTCCCGACAAAAAAAGGCCATTCGAGGTCTTTCCATTTCGAGGCTTGACATACCTTTCGCGCTTGTTTACCCGGGGCCTTGGCGAGGCGTGATTCACCAAACCGGGACTCATCGTTTAAATGGTTCACTTTTTGCCGCGCGATGTACGCTTGCGCGGCTTTCTTCTCCTCCTTCTTTTCCGAAGTCTTGACCGCTTTCATGGCGTCTTCGTACGCTTTCTTCAAAGCCTCGGCGACTTTTTCGGCTTCAATGCGACTTTTCTTAGCTTTCTCAGCTGCAGCTACTGCTTTTTGCTTCTTGCTCATCGCCGTTGCGTATTCCTTCGTGGAAGAAGGACTGGAAGGCGTTTCGATATCCTCCTTCTCCGTCGATTTTTTCGAAGAAGACGATTTTTTCGAAGAAGAGGCAGAATCGACGACATCCTCAGCGTGATGTTTGCTTTTGTGATCTTTCTTCTCCGCCACGAAGTCATACGACGTCGTCGCCAATTCTTCCTCGACTTCTTCTTTCGGCGCCTCGCGTTCGTCGACGTCTTTTTGCGAAAAGTACAGATCCGATGAATCTTGCGCGGGGCGTTTTTTAGAGGCCAAAGGATAATCGTACGATCGATGATCTCCAGAGCTGTCCTCTTTCTCGTCTCCGTCTTCGTCGTCGTCGTCGTATCGCTCGTAGCGGTGCTTACGAGAGGGTTCGTCGGAGGAAGCTTTTTCTTTTTCTTTTTCTTCCTCCTCCTCCTCATCGCCAACTTTCGGTGCTTCTACTTTATCGACGAGTTCCTCCGGGCAGCACCCGACACCTGGAATCGGCACACCAGCGATACACGTCGGCGATGGATTACACGCGACGTTTTTGTACGGATCCAACTTAAACGTGTGCGGAACTTTGACGTTTTGGATGACAATCATGCCTTTCTCGTGATACGGTTTTGGCGCGTTGGCTTTCGCTTCTGCCTCAGCCTTTGCCGCGGCGATCGCGGCAGCTTTCGCTTCCGCTTTCTTTCGCTTCACTTCCTTTTCGTCAACGTTGATATTCGCGATGAGCTCCATCTCTTCCTTCGTCATACCGTTCGTTTCGATGCCTTTTGGCATGTACTGCGCGGTGATGGGATCAATTGACGATGACGTCTCCTCTCCTACTTCCGTTGCAACTTCAGGCGTCGCCGCGGCAGTAGCCATCACAGTTTGCTCCGGAAGTTCTCCAGATTCTAATTGTCGCATTCGTTCTTCCAGACTCGCTTTCGCGTCATCGTCTTCACTCGATCCGAGTTTGGTCAAAGCTCTCGCTTGTTGCGCAGCCATTTCAAACTTGCTCGCGACCGTCGCCTCGCCTAAATTCGCCATTGCTTCGTTGTACATTCTATTTCTGTTTATCTGCGCCAAAGCTCGTGGGCTCACACCGAGCATAGCTACTTCTTCTTCCTCAATTGGCGCATCAAAAGTCTTGCGTTCCCCAAGCGCAGCCTCTCCGGCTTCATCACTACCGTTCGCGAAGGAGTCATCCTCCGCCGGGGAATTAAAGTTTAAAGAATCGATCAACTTTTGTTCTTCCTTTGTTAAACCAGTTTCCGGGTCAACCTTGTTTCTGAGCTTTTCTTGGTGTTTCTGCTTGGCTAACTTGGCCTTCATGGCGCCCGTGTCCGTGCCTTCGGATAAAGGCACCGTCGTTGCAACTTTCTTCCACTTGCGCGGCTTCAAGCTCATCGGGTCCATGTTCGACGCAGGAACTTCGTACGAACTTTCGAGCGAGCCTTCGAGAGTACCGTCGGAAGAGGCATTTTCAGACTCGTCGACGGCGGGTTCATCGGCTCCTTGTTCTTGTTCTTGTTCTTGTTCTTGTTCTTGTTCTTCGTCGTCGTCATTGGAGGCAAAGACGGAGTCGTCAAAGTCAACGGACGCCAAGGCATCCGCAGCTTCCTTCGCGCTTTCGTCGTCCATGGATCCGTTCAATTGGTCCAACATGATCTGCTCTTCCGGCGAGACGCCAATGGCCCCCGTGTTCTTGTTTGCTTTTCCCGCCTTTCGTTTAGACTTGGCTTCCTCTTCGCCAATCTGCGCGCTCATCTCATCCAAAGCGTCCATGCGTTTCATCAACTCAATCTCCTCCGGAGTTTTACCCGCGAATCGAATGGCGTCAGCCTTCGCCTTTGCTCTGGCAGCTCTCCTTTCCCGAGCTTCTTGCTCCTTTTTAGCTTTAGCGGCTTCGAAAGCTTCCTTTTCTTCTTCGAGCTGTCGCTGCACGGCTCTCTTGTGCTCTTCAATCTTTGCCGCCTTGGCCAATTCCTTCTTCGCCGCCTTGAAGTCAATCTCTTCGCCTTCCTCCGAAGAAGAGGAGGAAGAAGATTTCTTCTTCGCGGCTTCTTTTTGCTCTTCCTCAAAAACATTTGCGTCGTCCGCGTGCGCCAAGATCTCATCAATCTCGTCGCGTTGCGCGTTGGCCGAGGCTTCTTCTTCCTCGGTCAACGGTTCCGGTTGGTCCGGGATGTTTTCGCGCTCTTCCGACTCTTCAACAACAACTTCCTCGTCTTGTTGCGGCGGCACTTCCAACTCTACGACCACGTTGTGCTCCTCGCCGTCGGCGTCAGCGATAAACTTTCGCGCCTTGCTCTTGTGTGAGGATTTTTTACCGGTCGGGTGCAACGCGTTCTTCGCCGCCCTGATTTCACCTTTCTCGAGACGCGTTTGGCGATCGATTTGCGTTTGACTTTCTGCTTGGATTCTCGCAATTTCCGCCTTGCGGTCTGTTTCTTCTTGAATCTTCGCGTTCACGGCATCAATCTTAGCCTGCTTTACAGCGTTGGCGGTTTGCTCCTCCGCTTCTTTAGCTTTGCGCGTTGCCTCCTCTTGCTCTCTTATGGCGGCTTGTTGCGCGGCGATGATTTCTTCGAGCGGGCACCCGTCGTAGTTGCACGGTCCGTCCGTTCGGCCTTCCTTTTCCGCTTGAAGCGTTACGGCGGCATCGTTCGTCCATCCACCGCCTGCAGTGGTAGTGGTGGTGGTAGCAGATGCTTCTTCCGCAGAACCAGTCGTCGCTTGCGGAGTTGCAATCGCGGCGGCGTCAGCTCTCATCAGCGCCGCCAAGTCCGTTGGTTGTTGTGTTCCTTGAGATTGCGATTGCAAATCATTCAACTGCTCCACGGTCGGGGTAGCAACTGCTTGCGTTTGCTCAGCTTGCGCTTGCGCTGCGGCATCAGTCGTCGCCGCCGCCGAAGCCGCCGGTTGTTCCTCTTGCGCTTCCTGGATCGAAACTTCATCGTTGGCCTCCTTCTCCTCCTCCGCTGCATTTTCGGCGTCTCTTTGCGCTTTTTCGCTCGCCGCCTTGAGTTCTTTTTGCAATCTTTCAATCTTTTGCGCCGGAGTTTCGTTTTCCGGAATAGCTTCAGAGGCCGTACTTTCCGCCGGTTCCGGAACGACTTCTTCAACTTTTTCTTCCTCCTGGTCCGCGGCGCCCTTCAAATCGGCTTTATCCATGGCCAAAATTTCCTCTGGCGTCATCTCATTTGACGCCTGCGCGGATGCAACTGACGCTTTCGTGTGTTCCGAGTTTGTAATCGCCGGAACGAACACTTTTTGCGCGGACATGGCCGTGTTCAAAAGACCGCTCATGCTCCCGTCCGACGGTTCGTCGTCGTCCTCCGAGGCGCCGCCGACTTCGGCTTGCTGCGGCTGTCCATCGTCCGTTTGCTGTTGCGCGTCCAATTCGCACAACGCCAGCTCTGACTGCACGGAAAACGCGCAATCCGAGTGGCAACTCCCCCAAACGAACGACCTCCCGTCGCTCTCTTTATACACGCGATCGTAAAACGTCTTGGTCGAATCCGAAAACGTCGACGCCGTGCACTCGTTCATGTTAAACATGTTGTTCGGGCTTCTCCCCAAGTTATTCTCCGGCATGCACGAATCCGGATTACTCGCAGTCGATATGCACCCGGCATCTTTTCGAAACGCCGGTCCGTTCGGCCCGTTCTTTTCGTACAGCGCGAACGTAAACTCGTCCCCGGGCGCTAACACGTTCGCGTCGACTTCAAACGCGCCGCAGTGCGTCGCCGTCATCTCAATCCCGCGATCGAACGCCAACTCTGGATTTTGTTGCGATCGAACAATCACTCGCGCGCCCATGTTTTTCTTCCACGACGTCGGGTCTGGGTGGAAATCGAGAACGTGTAATGGCGCGCACGCCGTGTGCAGTTTGATGGTTTTGGACGCGTGCGATTGGACCGACGCGGCTTCTCCTTCCCCGAGTTGCGATCGAGTTCCGCTCGTCGTCGTCAAAGAAGTAGAACTAAAGTTGCCTTTGTTCCCGCTCAGAGCGAGGGTGGTGGCCAAGACCATAACGCCAGAACCGGCGAGGACTTTCGTCCACGTCTTTGAAGACGACGTAAACGCGAAGCGATGCGACGAAAATGCATCATCGTTCGCTTCACGCGGCCTCAGCAACGATTGGTGCTCGGCCATTTTGTGTGATGATGTGTGTATAAAAAGTAACTCACTCTCTCTCCAGTAGTAGCGCTCAAAAAAGGTAACCAAGCAGAAGCGTTGTTTGGATGTCAACACGTCGTGTTTCGGGACAAACTCTTCCTCTTCTTCTTCTCAGCTTAGCGCGTTCTTTTCTGTCGTGTACATCTCGTCTCGAATGCAGAGACTTTCCCTCTCTAGGTACGTTTAGGGTTTGAACATAAAAATTTCTGCATTTTTTCATTCCCATACCATTCGCCTTTGCGCTCTTACTTAAAGCGTGTGTAGTATTTTTCTTCTTATAAATACAAGTAAAATACAGATGATAGAGCTTTGTTGTATTGAAGAAGACTATTACATCTCATCTCTCTCTCGTCGTCGAGTCTATTCACTTTTACTTAAAAGCTTCTTCTCGAACAAAATCAAGTGCTCTTTCCTGGCCCCGTTATAGACGGTTCCGGTACTTTCCATGGTTCGTAACAAAGCGAGCGAACAACTGGCGAGAAGCGTAAAACCGAGTTGCTCGGCGCAAACGACGGTGCTTTTTAAAGCGTCCACGTTGGCGCCGTCGCCAATCATGACGAGCATTCG
>Ga0209630_10000231_pt1 | contig 65197 bp, 53 predicted proteins | sample COG_01_FD_184745 | JGI IMG/M metagenome (GOLD analysis project Ga0209630, IMG submission 184745) | Pelagic Microbial community sample from North Sea - COGITO 998_met_01 (SPAdes) (version 2) | ecosystem: Environmental > Aquatic > Marine > Neritic zone/Coastal water | place: Helgoland, sampling...
CTTCGACGAGGGCGGTCGCCACGCCGGCGCCGAAGGTCGGCCAGCCGAGGTCGCTTCCCAGCGCCGATGCCAGCGTCAGCAGCGCCGCGGTCACGCCGATCCCGGCCAGCGCCATCCGCCCGCCCCCGCTCAACGCCACCGCCGCGCCCCGCTCCGCTGGGCCGGCCAGATCGGCGCGGAACAGCCAGCGCAGCGCGAGATACGTCGTGCCGATCGCCACGACCGACGGCAGCGCAAAGGCCGCCAGCCACGCGCCGAGCCGCGGCAAGTCGCTGGCGTAGAGTACCAGATTGGCGGGATTGGAGATCGGCAGCAGGAAGCTCGCCGCATTCGCCACCAATGCGCAGGCGAACAGCAGCGGCAGCGGCGCGACCTTTGCCTGCCGTGCGACCGCATAGACGGCGGGGGTGAGCACCACCGCGGTCGCGTCGTTCGAGAGGAAGGCCGTCACGACCACGCCGACGAGGAACACGAGCGTGAACAGTCGCGCCGCCGACCCGCGCGCGCCGGCGGCGGCACGATGCGCGACCCAGTCGAACAGCCCGTGCGCGCGCGCAGCCTCGGACAACAGCATCATGCCGATCAGGAACAGATAGACGTCGCCGCCCTTCAACACCGCCGCCCAGGCGCCTGCCGGCGCGATCAGCCCGGTGACCAGCAACAAAGTGGCGCCGAGCACCGCCCACACCGCTTCGGGCCAGCGGAACGGGCGGACGATCACACCTGCGGTTGCGGCGGCGCAAATGGCGACGGTGGCGATCATCGGACCGGCGCAAGATGCGGATGCGAGGGCGAACGCGTGCTTACGTCACCCCGGACCCGGCCCGGATGACGGGAGGGCTTCATGGTCTTGCCACCACGCATCACGCCGGCTTCGTCTCCGGCATCGCCACCGCATAGAGGCCGAGCCCGACGCCGGCGATTCCCGCCAGCGTCAGGAAGCTCGCGCCATAGCCGGCCCAGACGATGATCGTCCCCGCCAGCGTCGCGCTGAGCGCGGCACCGAGGCCCTGCGCTGTCGCCACCGCGCCCTGGCTGACGTTGAACCGGCCGGTGCCCTTGGTCAGATCGGCGATTACCACCGGGAAGAGCGCGCCGAAGATGCCCGCGCCGACGCCGTCCAGCGCCTGCACGCCGACCAGCCACCACGGATCGTTCGACAGCGTGTAGAGCGCACCGCGCGCCGCCAGTACGCCGAACGCGACGAGAAACAGGGGCTTACGGCCCCAGGCATCGACGTTGCGCCCGACGATCACCGCGACCGGCACCATCACCAACTGCGCCGCGACGATGCACGCCGCGGTCAGCGAGGTCGCCGAATCCTTGCCGACCGTCTTGGCGAGCAGCTGGCTGACCGAGGTCAGCATCGCCGCATTGGCGAGATGGAAGAGAAAGGCGATCGCCGCGAACAGCAGCAGCGGCCGGTTCTCGACCAGCACCCGCCAGCCGCCGGGCTCGTCGCAGCCCTCCTCGGGCTCGCAGTCGAGCCCGCGCGCGACCGCATTGTCGATGTCGCCGTTGCGCACGCGCAGCGCAGCGAACACGCTCGCCACGGTCAGCGCGCCCATCAGCCAGAAGACCACGACCGGCCCGAACTTCCACGCCAGCGCGCCCGCCAGCGCGGCGGACATCGCGTTGCCGGCATGGTTGAACGCCTCGTTGCGGCCGACCCGCTTCGAAAACAGCTTCGGCCCGAACAGGCCCAGCGTGATCGCACTGATCGCCGGCGCGAACACCGCGCCCGCCACCGCCGCGATCGACTGGGTCGCGGTCACCACCGCGAAGCCGCTGACGAAGGGCAGCGACACGCTGCTGAGCGTCACCAGCAGGGCCGCGACGATGACAATCCGCGGCTTGTTGCGGCTGCGGTCGATCAGCCCGCCGGCGGGCGTCTGCGACACCAGCCCGACGATGCCGGCGATCGTCAGCACCAGCCCGACGGTCGCCTCGTTCCAGCCGTGTGCCGGGCCGCGCACCGCCAGCAGATAGATGGCGAGATACGGCCCCAGCCCGTCGCGCACATCGGCGAGGAAGAAATTCAGTGCGTCCAGCGTGCCGCCGGCGTGATGACCGGGCTTTTTCCCCGGCGGGTGCAGCGGTGCAGGCGGGGCAAGGCTGGCCATCGGATCGTTGCTCCGTCGCGGGGTCGGTCCACGATGGACATCCGCTCGCGTCGCGGCTCAACCGGCCATTCGCACAATCGATCCGGCCCGGCCCGAATTATGTTGCGAACCATTGCTGTGGCGGCGGATCGTCGGCCACCGCGGGTTCCCGGCAGCCTGTCATCCGCTGCAATTGCAGGCGGTATCCGGCGGCGAGTTGCGCGAAGGCGCGATTCAGCGTAGGAGCTGCGGCGCGGCCTCGCTCGGCCTCGGCTTCGCGGATTAGGCGACGCAGGGTCTCTGGGGTCACGGTCACGGCCATGATGCGCGGATACAAGCGCCACATTGCGCCCGTATTGCCGCCCGCACTGGCCCGCGATTTTCCCATCGCGACTCTGTTGTCCCTGCTGCGTTCCCGCCCTGGCCCAAGGCCGCGGCTTCGGGGGCGTCGCCCCTATTCTAGGTTACCCCCATGCCCTTTTCCTCCCTGCCCCCGCTTCTCGCCGAAGCGCTCGTTGCCCGTGGCTATGAAGCGCCCACCGCCGTCCAGGCCTCCGTCATCGAACCCGAAGCGGCCGGCCGCGACCTCGTCGTCTCCGCCCAGACCGGGTCGGGCAAGACCGTCGCCTTCGGCCTCGCCATGGCCGGCGAGCTGATGGCGGACGGCACCCTGCCCCCGCCCGGCCTGCCGCTGGCGCTCATCATCGCGCCGACCCGCGAACTCGCGCTGCAGGTCAGCCGCGAACTGATGTGGCTCTACAAGGGCGCGCATGCCCGCATCGCCACCTGCGTCGGTGGCATGGACGCCAGCAAGGAGCGCCGCTCGCTCAGCCACGGCGCGCATATCGTCGTCGGCACCCCCGGCCGCCTGCGCGACCATCTGGAGCGCGGCGCGCTCGACCTGTCGGCGCTGCGCGTCGCGGTGCTCGACGAGGCCGACGAGATGCTCGACATGGGCTTCCGCGAGGACCTCGAGGGCATCCTCGATGCCTCACCGACCGAACGCCGCACGCTGATGTTCTCGGCGACGATGCCGCGGCCGATCGTGGCGCTCGCCAAGCGCTACCAGCGCGACGCGCTGCGCATCTCGACCGTCGGCGAAGATCGCGGCCATGGCGACATCGCCTATCAGGCGGTCACCGTCGCGCCGGCCGATATCGAACATGCCGTCATCAACCTGCTCCGCTTCCACGAGGCGGAGACGGCGATGCTGTTCTGCGCCACCCGCGACAACGTCCGCCACCTCCACGCCAGCCTCGTCGAGCGCGGCTTCGCGGCCGTCGCCCTGTCCGGTGAGCATAGCCAGAGCGAGCGCAATTCCGCGCTGCAGGCGCTGCGCGACCGCCGCGCGCGCGTGTGCGTCGCGACCGACGTCGCCGCCCGCGGCATCGACCTGCCCTCGCTCAGCCTCGTCGTCCATGTCGAGATGCCGCGCGATGCCGAGACGCTGCAGCACCGTTCGGGCCGCACCGGCCGCGCCGGCAAGAAGGGGACCGCGGTTCTCATCGTCCCCTATCCACGCCGCCGCCGCGTCGACATGATGCTGAAGCAGGCCAAGATCGCCTGCGACTGGATCCCCGCCCCCTCCGCCGACGACATCCGCAAGCAGGACCGCGAGCGGCTGATCGCGACCTTGCTCGCGCCGGTCGAGTTCGACGACGAGGATCGCGAGCTGGCGACGCGCCTGATGGCGGAAAAGTCGGCCGAGGATATCGCCGCCGCGCTGGTCCATGCGCATCGCGCGTCGATGCCGCAGGCCGAGGATCTGCTCGATTCGGCCGCGCCGCAGCAGTCGGACCGCACCCAGGGCCACCGCCCGGGCTTCGAGGATACCGTCTGGTTCCAGATGGATATCGGCCGCCGCCAGAATGCCGATCCGCGCTGGCTGCTGCCGCTGATCTGCCGCCGCGGCCATATCACCAAGGCGGAGATCGGCGCGATCCGCATCAACCCGAACGACACGATCTTCGAGGTGCCGCGCACCGTCGCCGACCGCGTGCTCGCCAGCGTGCAGCGCACGGCGAACCCCGAGAATGACGAGGGCAGCCTCCAGATCATTCCGTTCACCGGCAACCCGCGCGAGGCCGGCGGCAGCGGCGGCGGCGCCCCCCGTGGCCCGCGCGCGCCGCGCGACAATGCCGCCCGCCCGCCGCGCACCGGCGGCGCGCCGGTCCGGCACCAGGCGAAGCCCTATCGCAAGGGTCCGCGGGGCTGATGCTGGCCACAGGCGTCCGCATCCTGGTCGACGCGGACGCCTGCCCGGTCAAGGACGAGATCTACAAGGTCGCCTGGCGCCGCGAGGTGCCGGTGACGATCGTCAGCAACAGCCATTTCCGCGTGCCGGTCCATCCGCTCATCACCCGCGTGGTGGTGAGCGACGGCTTCGACGCCGCCGACGACTGGATCGCCGCGGCGGCGGATGCGACCGCGGTGGTGGTGACCGCCGACATCCTGCTCGCCGACCGCGCGCTGAAGGCCGGCGCGACCGTGCTCGCCCCGACCGGCAAGCCGTTCACCACGGCCTCGATCGGCGGCGCGATCGCGACCCGCGCGATCATGGCCGACCTGCGCGCGGGCGGCGACCAGCTCGGCGGCCCGAAACCCTTCGCCGCCGCGGACCGCAGCCGGTTCCTGCAGGCGCTGGATACCGCGCTGGTGCGGTTGGGGCGCGGGTAGGCCGCACCGGATTGCTTCGCCGCCGGTTCGGCGTACACTGTCGGCAGGCATCCGGGGGGATCGTTCGATGGCGACGTTGCAGGCCGCGCTTCCAGATCGTCTCTACCGCAATCTTGCCATCGCGATGGCGGTCGTCGTCGTCGCCGGTTTTTCGATGCAATTGGCGATGGGCCGCTCGACGTTTGCGGCACCGGTGGTGCTCCATGTCCACGCGGCGGTGTTCTTCGGATGGACCGCTCTGTTCGTCGTCCAAACGATGCTGGTCGATCGCGGCTCGCTGGCGCTGCATCGGCGGCTCGGCTGGCTCGGCGCCGGCTGGGCGGCGGCGGTCGTGCTGCTGGGCGGCTACGTGACCGTCATGATGGTGCGGCGGGGCGGCGCGCCCTTCTTCTTCACGCCGTCCTACTTCCTCTTCATGAACGTGCTGATGGTGCTCGGCTTCGGCACGCTGGTCGCGCTCGCGATCCGGATGCGGCGGCGGACCGACTGGCACCGCCGCCTGATGATCTGCGCGATGGCGATCCTCACCGGCCCCGCGATCGGGCGCATCCTGCCGATGCCGCTGATGATTCCCTGGGCGGCATGGGGCGTCTTCGCGGCGCTGCTCCTGTTTCCGGCCATCGGCATGATCGCCGATGTGCGTCGCACCGGCCGCGTCCATCCCGCCTGGTGGTGCGGCGTCGCCACGATCGCAGCGATCCAGATCGCGATCGGCATCGTCGCCGCCAGCCCACCGGGGCTGGCGCTGTACCGCGTCGTCGTCGCGGGCGGCGCGGGCGAAGCCGTGCCCCCGCTCGACTATCCGCCGTTCCCGGGCGGGTGATCGGCCCGCGGCCGGCCGCGCCTCAGCCCTCGTCCCCCATGCGCAGCGCGGCGATGAAGGCTTCCTGCGGGATGCTGACCGAGCCGTATTCGCGCATCTTCGCCTTGCCCTTCTTCTGCTTGTCGAGCAGCTTGCGCTTGCGGGTGGCGTCGCCGCCGTAGCATTTGGCGGTGACGTCCTTGCGCATCGCGCTGATCGTCTCGCGCGCGATCACCTTGCCGCCGATCGCCGCCTGGATCGGAATCTTGAACAGGTGGCGCGGGATCAGTTCCTTGAGCCGCTCGACCATGCCGCGGCCGCGCGTCTCAGCGGTGCCGCGGTGGACGATCATGCTGAGCGCGTCGACCGGCTCCTCGTTGACGAGGATGCTCATCTTGACGAGGTCGCCTTCGCGATAGCCGATCTGTGTGTAGTCGAAGCTGGCATAGCCCTTCGACAGCGATTTCAGCCGGTCGTAGAAGTCGAACACCACCTCGTTGAGCGGCAGCTCGTAGGTCGCCTGCGCGCGCCCGCCGACATAGGTCAGGTTCTGCTGAATGCCGCGACGGTCCTGGCACAATTTCAGGATCGAGCCGAGATATTCGTCGGGGACGTAGATCGTCGCGTTGATCCACGGCTCGCTGATCGTCTTGATCTTGTTGACGTCGGGCATGTCGGCGGGATTGTGCAGGTCGATCTGCGTGATCCCGGCCGGGTCGGGATGGGTCAGCTCGATCTGGTAGACCACCGACGGCGCGGTGGTGATGAGATCGAGGTCGTATTCGCGGGTCAGCCGCTCCTGGATGATTTCCAGATGCAACAGCCCGAGGAAGCCGCAACGGAAGCCGAAGCCCAATGCCGCCGACGTCTCCATCTCGAAGCTGAAACTCGCATCGTTGAGCCGCAGCTTGCTGATGCTCTCGCGCAGCTTCTCGAAGTCATTGGCGTCGACCGGGAACAGGCCGCAGAACACCACCGGCTGGACCTCCTTGAAGCCCGGCAGCGCCTCGGCGGCGGGCTTCTTGGTGTCGGTCAGCGTGTCGCCGACGCGCGCCTGCGCGACGTCCTTGATCTGCGCGGTGATGAAGCCGATCTCGCCGGGGCCGAGGTCAGTCAGCTGCTCGATCTTGGGCCGGAAACAGCCGACGCGGTCGACCAGATGCGTGGTGCCGGCCTGCATGAAGCTGACCTGCTGCCCCTTCTTCAGCACGCCCTCCATGACGCGGACGAGGATGACGACGCCCAGATAGGGGTCGTACCAGCTGTCGACCAGCATCGCCTTCAACGGCGCGGTCGCATCGCCCTTCGGCGCGGGAATGCGGGTGACGATCGCCTCGAGGATCTCGTCGATGCCGATCCCCGACTTGGCGCTGGCCAGCACCGCTTGCGACGCGTCGAGGCCGATGACGTCCTCGATCTCCTTGCGCACCATCTCGGGCTCGGCGGCGGGCAGGTCGATCTTGTTGATGACCGGCACGATCTCATGGTCGTGCTCGATCGACTGATAGACGTTGGCGAGCGTCTGCGCCTCGACCCCCTGCGCCGCATCGACCACCAGCAGCGCGCCCTCGCAGGCGGCGAGGCTGCGGCTGACCTCATAGGCGAAGTCGACGTGGCCCGGCGTGTCCATCAGGTTGAGCGTATAGGTGATGCCGTCCTTGGCCGGATAGGACAGGCGCACGGTCTGCGCCTTGATCGTGATGCCGCGCTCCTTCTCGATATCCATATTGTCGAGCACCTGACTCGACATTTCGCGGTCGGTCAGGCCGCCGGTGCGCTGGATCAGCCGGTCGGCGAGCGTCGACTTGCCATGGTCGATATGGGCGATGATCGAGAAGTTACGGATCGTGGAAAGCGGGGTCGTCATGCGCGGCCCCTAGCAGGGTGTCGCGGGCTTGCCAAAGGGGGTCAGCGGGTCAGCTGCTCGATCGCGCGCAGCGCGTTGAGGTAGCGCACCGAACCTTCGCCGGAGACGAGCGCCCACGGCACGCCGCGTTCCTCCAGGATCGCCCGGCTGAGGTCGAAGAACCGCCGCCGGTCCCGCGCCGACCCGAACATGCGGGTGCCGTCCTCGACCCAGGGCAGGTCGATGTCGAACAGCAGGTACAGGTCCGCAGTGTTGGTCCAGGTCGCGAACCACGGATCGCGCCGGCCGAACATCATGTCCGCCCACACCGCGGTCATCAGCGGATCGGTGTCGAGGATCACGGGATAATGACGCTCGGCGAGCGCACTGCGCGTCTTGGCGTCATGCCCCTTCCCGATCTCGACCAGGTCGGCCATCGTCAGGTCGGTGCCGAACGCCTCGCAATAGGTGCGGCCGAATTCGGCAACGCTGGGGACGCCACCGAAATGCTGCGCGAGCCGGGGCATCATCGTCGACTTGCCGCTGCTCTCCGGCCCGTGCAGGCAGATCGAACGCGGCGTCATGCCGGCACCAGCGCCCGCGCCCGTGCCTGCGCACGCCGCCAGCCGGACAGGCCGTAGAGCGACAGCGCCAGCAGCACGCCGTAGAGCGCGCAGGTAAACCACAAGCCCTTGGCGGCGTAGAGCGGCATGCTCGCGACATCGACCGCGATCCACAGCCACCAGCTTTCGATCCTGCGTCGCGCCTGCAACAGCTGCGCCGCGACCGAGGCGATGGCGATCACCGCATCCCACCACGGATAGGACGCATCGGTGTAGCGATGCATCAGCATGCCCCACAGCGTGCAGGTCGCGATCCCGCCGGCCAGCCACATGGCCCGTGCGGCGGGATCGAGCCGCTCGATCACCACCTCCCCCGCCTGCGCCCGGCTGCGCGTCCAGTTCGCCCAGCCATAGAGGTTGGCGGCGAAGAAGAAGGCCTGCAGCAGCATATCGCTGTAGAGCCGCGCGCCGGCGAAGACCCAGGCGTAGATCGCGACCGCGACCAGCGCGACCGGAAAGTTCCACATGTCGCGCCGCGCGACGAGCGCGACATTGACCACGACCAGCGCGGCGGCGAGGGGTTCGACGAAGGCCGGGACCATGTTCACGCTTGCTGCCTAAGGCGATGCCGGCGGATTTCGCAAGACCGCACATCCGGTGCTTGCATCCCGTTTCGGGCGTGGCTATAGGCGCGCCTCCAAGCACGGTCGCCCCTTGGAAAGGGTGGCGATCGAACTCCGTCGGGGAGTAGCTCAGCCTGGTAGAGCACTGTCTTCGGGAGGCAGGGGCCGGAGGTTCGAATCCTCTCTTCCCGACCATTTCAACCGCTTCGGCAGTGGATTGCCTGGTACATCAGGGGCGGTGCCCGAACCGCTCCGCCATGCGCCCGTAGCTCAGCTGGATAGAGCATCAGACTACGAATCTGAGGGTCGGACGTTCGAATCGTTCCGGGCGCACCATTTTCCAGGATTATTAGCCGGAGCCGCCGCTTTGGTCGACAAGAGCTGGGGCGCCGCCCCGTCGACGCCGTCGTTCCGCGTCAGGACCAACGCCAGCCCCGATGAGCGCGCCGCCGAGCGCGCCCGTGCCCGCGAGGATCGCAGCCGCGAACGCGCCGCGGCGATGGAGCAACGGCTGGAAATCCGCGCGGTCGAGCGCGAGGCCGATATCCGTGCCCGCGAAGAGGCACGCACCGCCCGCCGGATCGAGGAAGAGCGCAAGGCGGAGGGCGATCCCCATGCCGCCGCCGCGCAGCGCCGCCGCGGCTCGGGGCGCAAGGACGTGGTGCGCAAACAGCGCGATACCCGCGGCTATACGACCATCGTCGACATCGGACGGATGCGCGAGCTCGCCAAACGCGGCGCGTCGGTGTCGGGCCTTGCCGGCGCATTCGGCATCACCGAGGCGGAGGTCGAGGCGGCGCTCGCCGGCGCCGACGCGGAACAACCCGCCGAATAGCGGCACCGATATCCGGAAACGACGAAGGGGCCGGACGGCAACCGTCCAGCCCCTTTCGGTCGGTCGAAACGGAAACGATCAGGCGGCGCGGGCGAACCGCACGGCATCGGCACGATCGTTGGCGACGGTGCGTGCCGGCTGCATCGGCGCGGCGATGCGGGCCGCGGCGGCGGTCTGGCGGCGATAGGAAATGACGGCGGCGATCAGGCTGAACATATCGGGCTCCCGGGGAGGATTGCTGCAACGCAACATTAGCCTCGCATATGTTGCCGGGAGGTTAGTGCCGCAATTGCAATATGGCTTGGCACGATTGCATCCGGTGCAATCGTAAATGCTTCGCCCCTGCCCTCACCCTTCGCCGCCTTTGGCGTCTTTTCCCTCTCCCGTCGGGAGTATCGGGTGAACAGCACCCTGTGCTGTTCAGATCATGCTGGGGGCATGATCGACCCGATACTGGAGGGAGCCGCAAAGCGGCGGAAGGGTGAGGACGGGCTCACGTACCGTTTGCTATCCCGCACAACATGGCACGCGCCCGGCGCAAGGCCGGGTCCTGCCATCCCATCGGCATCTCCCGACGCACCCTGGCCCAAGCCCTTGATCCGCGACGCAATTGGAACGAAACGGGGACATGGCCGATGACGAAGCGCCTCCGCAGAGAAAGGTGATCCATGTCGACATGGACGCCTTCTATGCGTCGGTCGAACAGCGCGACGACCCGACGCTGCGGGGGCGACCGGTCGCGGTCGGCGGGTCGCGCGCCCGCGGCGTGGTCGCGGCGGCGAGTTACGAGGCGCGCGCCTTCGGTGTACGCAGCGCGATGCCCTCGGTCACCGCGATCCGGCGCTGCCCCGACCTCGTCTTCGTGCGGCCGCGGTTCGACGTCTACAGCGGGGTGTCGCGGCAGATCCGGGCGATCTTCGCCGATTACACCGACCTGGTCGAGCCGCTGTCGCTCGACGAGGCCTATCTCGACGTCACCACCGACCTGCGCCAACTGGGCTCGGCGAAGGCGATCGCCGAGGAGATCCGCGCCCGTATCCGCGCCGATACCGGCCTCACCGCCTCGGCCGGGGTGAGCTACAACAAGTTCATCGCCAAGCTCGCCTCGGACCAGAACAAGCCCGACGGCATCTGCGTAATCCCGCCGCACAAGGGCGCTGCCTTCGTCGCCTCGCTGCCGGTCAAGCGCTTCCATGGCGTCGGACCAGTGACCGCGAAGAAGATGGAATCGCTCGGCATTCTCAGCGGTGCCGATCTGCGCGACCGGCCGCTGGCGTTCCTGCAGGCGCATTTCGGGTCCTATGCCGACTATCTGTTCCGCGCGGCGCGCGGCGAGGACCATCGGCCGGTCCGCGCGCACCGTCAGTCGAAGTCGGTCGGGGCGGAGCGGACGTTCGAGACCAATTTTTCCGACCGCGCCGATCTGCACGCCGCGCTCGCCCGCGTCGCGGAGGCGGCATGGGTGCGGATCGACCGGTCCGGCACGCGCGGGCGGACGGTGACGCTGAAGCTCCGCCATTCCGATTTCCACACGATCACGCGGGCGCGCTCCTTCACCCTGCCGGTCGCGGACGAGGCGGCGTTCCTGGCGGCGGGGATCGACCTGCTCGACGCGCAGCTGCCGGTGCCGGACGGGGTGCGCCTGCTCGGGCTGACGCTGTCCGGCATCCTCGGCGACGCCCCCGACGCGGAAGAGGTGCAACCCAGCCTGCCGCTCTGAATCCCCTCCCCTCGACGGGCCGCTGATTGTCGGTTACCGATCGTTAACCAATGCGGGTGGGGGCATGACGGGCGAGGCGTGGTTCATTGCGGCGATGGTGCTGGGCCTGGCGGGCTATGGCATCTATCTCGCCGGGCTGCGCCGTCATCTGGTCGAACCGAGCCGCGCGTCCTGGCTGATCTGGGCGGTGGCGACCGGGGTGGAGGCGGCGACCTATCTGGCGGTCAATCCCGGCGAGCCGCAGGGCCTCGTCTTCGCGATGTCGGCGATGGCGTGCATCGTGGTGACGCTGGCGATGTGGCGGCGATCGCGCTGGACCGCCCCCTCCCCCACCGAAACGATCTGCATGGCGGCGAGCTTCGGCGCGATCGTACTGTGGCTGCTGCTCGAGGAGACGTTCTGGGCGCATATGCTGGTCGTCGCGGCGGTGCCGCTGGGCTTCTGGCCGACCTGGGCGAGCGTGTGGGAGGATCGCGCCCGCGAACGCTCGCCGGCCTGGGGATTGTGGACGCTCGGCGACCTCGCCACGCTGATCGTCGCGACGCGCAGCAGCGGCTCGGGGGTCGGCGAATATGCCTATGTGATGGTCGAGCTGCTCTGCCACGCCAGCGTGTGGCTGATGGTCGGGCTGGCGACGCTCAACCCGCTGCGCTCGTTCGGGCGGCGCGAGGGCGGGCTGCGCGTGCTCGACGCCTATCTGCCCGTCAACCCCTTCGCCGTCGCGGAGACGCATCTGGGCAAGGCGGTGTTCGCGGCGCGGGGCTTCGCGGAGGGCGAGACGATCGTGCGCTTTTCCGGGCGGACCGTCCCGGCATCGCGGCTGCCGCGCGGCCTCAGCGGCGCGACCGACCGCTTCCTCCAGGTCGCGCGCGACCGCTACATGGGCCCGTCGGGACGCATAGACGACCTCATCAACCACAGCTGCTCCCCCAACGCCGGCCTCCGCTTCACCGACGGCGGCGTGTTCCTGACCGCGCTACGCGCCATCGCGCCGGGGGAGGAGATCGCGTGGGACTATTCGACGACGCTGGCGGATGCGGACTGGTCGATGGACTGCGCCTGCGGCAGCGTGGAATGCCGGCGGGTGGTCCGGGCATTCGCCTTGCTGCCGGCGGAGGTGCAGGACCGCTACCGCGCCAGCGGCATCGTCGCCCCCTATCTGCGCGAACCCGTGCGCGAATCCCCGCACGAAGCGGCGGCGTAGGGCACGACCGCCTGTAACGGCCTGACGTCGCTCGAGCGATCGGGCGGGATTGTTTTACCGGGGGTGTTCATGTTGTCCATGTCGCCGCTGTCGTCCGCACTCTTGCCCGCGGACCGGATTGCGGCTAAGGGCCCGCGCTTCCACGCTCATGGCTGGATGCTTGCGGGAGGGTGCCCCGGCGCCCGTCTGGACCGCTAAACTTGAAACGAGAGTGACATGGCAAAGAAAATCACAGGTTACATCAACCTGCAGGTTCCTGCAGGCGACGCGAAGCCCGCCCCGCCGATCGGCCCGGCGCTGGGTCAGCGCGGCGTGAACATCATGGAATTCTGCAAGGCGTTCAACGCGCAGACGACCGACATGGACAAGGGCACGCCCCTGCCCACGAAGATCACCGTCTATGCCGACCGTTCGTTCTCGTTCGAGATCAAGACGCCGCCGGCCTCGTTCCTCATCAAGAAGGCCGCCGGCCTGAAGTCGGGCTCGAAGGAGCCGGGCAAGGTCGTCGCCGGCAAGATCGCGCGCAGCAAGCTCGCCGAGATCGCCCAGACCAAGATGAAGGACCTGAACGCCAACGACATCGAGGCAGCGACCAAGATCATCGAAGGCTCCGCCCGCGCGATGGGCCTCGAAGTGACGGAGGGCTGAGATCATGGCCAAGCTGACCAAGAAGCAGAAGAGCAACGCGATCAACCCTGAGACGCTGCACGGCGTCGATCAGGCGATCAGCCTCGCCAAGCAGAATGCCACCGCCAAGTTCGACGAGACCATCGAGGTCGCGCTGAACCTGGGCGTCGATCCGCGCCATGCCGACCAGATGGTCCGCGGCGTCGTGACGCTGCCCGCCGGCACCGGCAAGACCGTCCGCGTCGGCGTGTTCGCCCGCGGCGCGAAGGCCGAGGAAGCACTGGCGGCCGGTGCCGACGTCGTCGGTGCGGAAGACCTGATGGAGACGATCCAGGGCGGCACGATCGACTTCGATCGCTGCATCGCGACCCCGGACATGATGGGCGTCGTCGGCCGCCTCGGCAAGGTGCTGGGTCCCAAGGGCCTGATGCCGAACCCGAAGCTCGGCACCGTGACGATGAACGTCGCCGAAGCCGTCAAGGCGGCCAAGGGCGGCCAGGTCGAGTATCGCGTCGAGAAGGCCGGCATCATCCACTCCGGCATCGGCAAGGCGTCGTTCACGCAGGAAGACCTGCGTCGCAACTTCGACGCGCTGGTCGATGCGGTCGTGAAGGCCAAGCCGTCGGGCGCCAAGGGCAAGTATGTCCGCAAGGTCGCCGTCAGCTCGACGATGGGCCCGGGCATCCGCGTCGACACCGCCGAGGTGGCTGGCGCGTAAGCGTTCCTAGCTCACGACGACATGAAAAGGGCCGGGAGCGATCCCGGCCCTTTTTGCGTGCATTGCCCGCGATGACGGGGGCTATGCCGGGAAGTCCGCCCCCAGCGCCTGATCGCGGCGGCTCTCGATCTCCGCCAGCCGCTCCTTCAGCTTGCCCGTGACGGCGTCATAGCCGAACTGGCCGAGCACCAGATGGCGCGGCGGATTGGGCTCTTCCGTCACCGCGATGATCGCCTCGCCGGCGCGGACCGGGTCGCCGGGCTGCTCGCCGCTATACCCACGCGTGCTGTCGAGCCGCGCACCGGCGGTGTCGGCATAGTCGACGATCGTCACCGGCGTCTGCTGCAACGAACGTCCCGCCCAGTCGGTGCGGAACGGCCCCGGTTCGACGCAGGTGACCGCGATGCCGAGCGGGCCCACCTCGGCGGCGAGACTGTCCGACCAGCCCTCGACCGCATGTTTCGACGCGGCATAATAGCCCGAGCCGGGAAAGCCGACGAGCCCCGCGACCGAGGTGAAGTTGACGATATGCCCCTGCCGCCGCGTGCGCATGCCGGGGAGGGTGGCGCGGGTTAGGGCGAAGAGGCCGAACACGTTGGTTTCGAACTGGGCGCGGATCGCGTCGTCCTGCCCCTCCTCGACGCTGGCCTGATAGCCGTAGCCGGCATTGTTCACCAGCACGTCGATCCGCTCGAAGCGATCCTCCGCCGCGGCCACCGCGCGGGTGACGCCGGGCGCATCGGTGACGTCGAGCGCGAGCGCGAGCGCGCGATCCTCGTGCCCCGCGACCAGATCGGCGACGCGCGCCGCATCGCGCGCCGTCACCACGGCCCGCCAGCCGCGATCCAGCACCAGCCGCGCGAGGTCGCGGCCGAAGCCGGTCGAACAGCCGGTGATGAACCACACGGGATTGGTGGGTAACGTCATGCCATGGCACCTTGGGAAAAAGGACGGATGCCGCAGCAATGCCGCAGCCCCGCGCCCGGTTCCCCCGGCGTCCCCGTGCCGGTCAGGCCGGGGTCAGGGCGTCGCGTGGTCGGCGGCGTGCGTGGCACTGCCGTCGAGATTCGCCCCGATCGTCGCGAACGGACGCGACAGCACGCTGCCGATCTCGCTCGCCATCAGCAGCGCCGCGGTGCCGACGACCGCGATCATCACCGCGAACTGGACCATGCGCGCGACATAGCGGCTGCGCGCCTCGCGATCGGCGATCGACGCGGAGGGCCGGTCGGCGGCGCGACGATCGTCCTGCGAGGGCGCGGGCTTGTCGGTCGGCGGCTTGGCGGCGAGGATGCCGTCGATGTCGATCCGGTCCTGCGTGCGGACGCCGAAATAGGCGCCCTTCTGCCAGACGACGCGGCCGATGATGACGTGATGGATGCGGCGGATCTCGATCACCGTCCCGCGCGGACACGGCGTGTCGGCGGTGGCGAGCAGCCCGCGCGACGACATGTTGTGGATCAGCACGTCGTCCCAGTCAGCGCCGCAGCGCATGCGGGCGCGCAGCATGACCTTGCGACGGGGTTCCCGCTGCTTCACCGACGCCGTCCGGCGCGAGCGCGATCGGTGAAGAGCATGGCGGACGTCATCGCAGCGTCATGCACGGGAAAGGTTAACAGCCGGTAAGTCGGACCGGAATGGACAGGTGTCGCCGGTGGGCGTGCCGGGGACGCAGCGACGTCCCCGGCAGCCTCCGGGCCTTACAGGCCGACGATACCGCCATCCGTCTTGGTGATGACGATCGTCGCCGAGCGCGGGCGACCGGTGCCGGTCCCCGTCGCCTGGCTCTGCGGCCAGTTGCTGGTGATGTTGGTCGGGCCGCCGCCTTCGCCCGGATGCTGGATGTTGACGAACAGGGTACGGCCGTCCGGCGTCGAATCGATGCCGGTGATCTCGCACTGCTTCGGCCCGACGAGGAAACGCTTCAGCGCCGCACCCGGCGCCTTGCCGATCCGCGTCGTCTGCGATCCGACCGCGCCGTTGAGGCTGTTGGTGATCGTCCGCGTGCCGCCATCGCCGACGCTGCCCGGGATCGCGGCCAGCATCATGCAATTGGTGACGTCGGTATAGGCGCCGTCGTCGGTCTGGATCCACAGCAGGGGCGTCCCCTGCCCCGCGACGTTGGTCGGACGCGCGAACCACAGGCCGTCCGGCGACGAGAAGTCGTTGGTGGCATCGAGGTTCGACAGGTTGATGTTGGCGGGGTTGAGGTCGCTGCCCGCACCGAAGGCATAGATGTCCCAGGTGAAGCCGAGCGATTCGCTGCTGTCGCCGGTTTCGCGGAGGCGGAAGACATGGCCGTTGGCATTGCCGTTGGTCGCGCCGCCGGTGGTCTTGGGATCGCTATAGGCGCGCGGATTGGCCGCGTCGGTGGTGGCGACGGTGCGCGAGGAGTTGTTGGTCAGCGTCAGGTACATCTCGCCGCTGACCGGATTGACCGCGGTCCATTCCGGACGGTCCATGCGGGTCGCGCCCAGCGCATCGCCAGCAAGGCGGGCGTGGGTGAGCACGTCGGCCTGGTCGGTGAAGGCATAAGCGGCATTGGCCCCCGTCAGCGGCGCGGTGCCGAAGGTCAGCGGCAGCCACTGGCCGCTGCCATCGGCATTCATCTTCGCCACGTAGAGCGTGCCGCTGTCGAGATATTTGTCACCGATCGCGAGGCGATTGGCGGCGGTCGCATCCGCTGCGGCCCAGGGCGTCGCAGAGACGAACTTGTAGACATATTCGTTCTGCGCATCGTCGCCCATATAGAAGGCGGGACGGACGCCCGGCACCATCCGGCCCGGGACGACGCCCTCATGGTTCATGCGACCGAGCGCGGTGCGCTTGCGCGGGGTCGAGGCGGGATCGAACGGATCGATCTCGACGATCCAGCCGTACTGGTTGGGCTCGTTGCGGAAATCGCCGCTGCCATTGGCGGGCTGTGCCGGATCGAGCGTCGCATTGAACTTGGCGATGCGGGTGTCGCCCGCTGCCGGGGCCGCGGCGGTCGCCCAAACGTAATTGCCCTTGCGCAGGGTATCGCCGCTGCCCATGCCGAGCCCGTAGCGGTTGAAGGCGACGACCGAACGCGCGCCGAGCGCCGTCGTGCGGCGGGCATTGTCGCCCGCCTCGCGCCGGTAATAGCCGGCCCAGTTTTCCTCGGCGGTGCAATAGGTCATCCACGGCATCGTGCCGTTGGCGCAATTGTTGATCGTGCCGCGGCCCGCGCGTCCCGTGGGAGAGAAGGCGGTGAACAGCAGCGCATTGCCCGCGACCGGTCCCGAGAAGCTCATCGGCGTGAACGGGGTGATGCGACGGTTGAGGCTGCCGGTCGGCACATAGGACCAGCCGGTGCTGCCGCGCGTGATCTCGATGACGCTGACGCCGTGCGCCTCGATCTCCTTGAGCGCCTCGGCGGTCGGGCGCGGCCCGTCGGCGAGGTTGGTCGGGCCGTTCGGGTGCAGATAGCTTTCGGTGATGTTTTCGTGGTTCATCACCAGCAGGCCGCGGCTGCTGTTGTTGGCATCGGGGGTGGTGCCGGTCGCGGCGAGGCCGAAGAAGCTCATGCCGTCATGATGATCGCCGGCGCGCGCCGAGAAGGTCGTGTCGCTGCCGTCGTTAGCATAGGCGCCGACGCTGGCGTTGATCGGATCGCCGAGGCGGTAGAGCACCGTCACCTGATAGCCCGACGGCACCGCGACGATATCCGCGAGGCTCTTGGGCACGGCGGTGAAATCGAGCGTGGCGGGCGCGACGGTGACGGTGGTGTCGGCGGTGGAGGTGATGCCGTCCGACGAGCGGCTGCTGAAGCGGAAGCCGAGCACCGTCGACGCGGTGACCGCGGGGGCGGTGAAGCTGGCGGTGCCGGTGGCGCCGTTGGTCAGCGTCACGATCGGGCCGCCGATCTGCGTCCAGCTGGCGGCCGAGGAATTGCCGCTGGTCACCGCGCCGCTGAGCGTCACGGTCTTGCCGGCCGAGGTGGTGATCGCCGACCCGGCGGTGACGGTGGTGGCGCGGCGATCGTCGTCCTTGTCGCAGGCGGTCAGCATCGTGCTGCCGAACACCGCCGCGGTCATCGCCGACAGGCCGCCGTGCAGCGTCTGCCGCCGCGAATAGCGCGAGGCGATCAGGTCGGCGATATGCGGATTGGCGGTCTGGTTGGTATCGATGTCGCCATCGTCGTAGCCGATCGTCGGCTGGTTCGGCATCGTCATGATATTTCCCCCGGATTTTGCGGCAGCGCGCCGCCGATGGCGTTGCTTTGGAGGGGAAAAGCGGCATTCGGGTTGCGCCCGGATGACGGGACGATGAAGGGTTGATGACGGATCGGAGACGGCGCCGGGCGTGCGCCGCGCTCGGTTGACTCGCCGCCGCTTTCCGCTATGAGCGCGGCCTTGCCGACGGGTTCGCCCGCCGTGCATCCGTCCGAGACAGCAGGTGCCGCGGAATTTGCCGCAGCTTAATGTCCTGCCGAGACGGGGACAGGAATTCACGACCGGATCGCGTCAGCGCGTGCCGGTCTGCCGCCCTTCACGGGTGCCTTCCCCATCGATGGACAACCCCGGCGGGGTTTTCCCCACCGGTTTGTAACCGGGCGGGCTGTTCGCGCAGTCCGTTCAAACGTGGAGAATGGCATGGATCGTGCTCAAAAGGCCGCGGCCGTTGCCGAGTTGAATCGCACCTTTTCCGAGGTCGGCGTGGTGGTTGTCACCCGCAACAACGGAATGACGGTTGCCCAGTCCACCCGACTGCGCAACGCGATGCGTGATGCCGGCGCGACCTACAAGGTCTCGAAGAACAAGCTTGCCAAGATCGCACTGGATGGCACCGATTACGGTTCGGTGGGCGACATGCTCACGGGCCCCGTCGGCCTCGCCACCTCGATCGATCCGGTCGCCGCAGCGAAGGTTGCGGTCGAATTCGCGAAGACGAACGACAAGTTCGAAATCGTGGGCGGAGCGATGGGTGCGACCCCTCTCGACCTCGCTGGCGTGCAAGCGCTCGCTACCCTGCCCTCGCTGGATGAACTCCGGGCGAAGATCGTCGGCCTCATCGTTGCTCCGGCAACGAAGCTCGCGACCATCACCCAGGCTCCCGCGGCGCAGATCGCGCGCGTGCTGTCGGCTTATGCCGAGAAGGAAGCCGCCTGAATTCCAGGCGCTTTTGGACAAGCGAATTTCAACTGACACTGTGGGGCGCATGCCCCGACATATGAAGGAAGTACCATGGCAGACCTGAACGCGCTCGTTGAGAGCCTGAGCGAACTGACCGTCCTCGAAGCAGCCGAGCTGTCGAAGCTGCTCGAAGAGAAGTGGGGCGTTTCGGCCGCAGCAGCGGTCGCAGCACCGGCAGCCGGCGGTGGCGCAGCCGCTCCGGCCGCTGAAGAGAAGACCGAATTCGACGTCATCCTGACCGGCGACGGTGGCAAGAAGATCAACGTCATCAAGGAAGTCCGCGCGATCACCGGCCTGGGCCTGACCGAAGCGAAGGCTCTCGTCGAGGGCGCGCCGAAGGCCGTCAAGGAAGGCGTGAACAAGGACGAGGCCGAGAAGGTCAAGAAGCAGCTCGAAGACGCCGGCGCGACCGTCGAGCTGAAGTAAGCCGCAGCGGAGGCGACGGGCAGCACGCTGCCCGCCCCTCCGCAAGGCCGGCCGGCGGCACCGGTGCCGTCCGACGTCATGGGCTTCGCCGATGACCGGCCCAGCCAGCCGAGCGACACGAAAAAGGGCGGCTCCCGCGAGGGAAGCCGCCCTTTTTTGCGTTTGCGAGCAATGCCCTGCCCGGCCCCGGTGCGCCTCTAGGGTACGCTTCCCCTCAGCGCGCGATCGCCGCCGCATAGGGGCGCGTGCCGAGCGCATCGTACATGCGCGCCGGCTGGTCGAGCCACAGCGGCGCCAGCTTGGCGCTGTCGACGCGCTCGACGCCGACCGCGAACGCCTGCGCCGCCTGCCCGTCGCCACCGCCGGCATCGTAGAGCGCGTTGACCGCGACGACCGGCACGAACATCGCCCGTCCGCCGGCATCCAGCGGCCGGATATCGGCACGCGGCAGCGCGACGACGATCCGCACGCGGCGCTCCTCGCCGGGGGCGAGCGCGAAGGCGGGCGTGACCGGGCGCGCCACCGGTTGCGCGAACAGCGCGGCGACGTCGCCGGGCGGGCCGGCCGAGGCGCCGATCAGCGCCGCGCCGATGCGGATGCCGGTCGCGGGCACGACGCCGTCGTTGCGGACCAGCAGCTCGCCTTCGACCGTCGCGCTGAGCAGGTTGAGGCCGGCGCGGCGCGGCTGGAGCGCCAGCGCGAGCCGGGCGCGCTCCGCGGCGACCGGCGCCGGAGCCGGAGCCGGAGCCGGCGCGGGCGTAGGCGGCGGATCGACGGGGTCTGGCTCGATAGCCGGCGCCAGCAGGGGAAGCGTAACGCGACGGCGCGCACGATACCACCAGACACCCGCCGCAGCGGCGAGCACGACGCCGCCGATCGGCCAGAGCGGCCAGCCGTCCCCGCTTTCCGGCGCGACGGCGGCCGGGACGGGCGTCGCGGTCGGGGACGCCACCGGTGCCGGTGCGAGGATCGGCGTCGCGCTCGGCGCAGGCGTCGGTGTCGCCCGCGGTGCGGGAGAGGCGGTCGCGGTCGACGTCGGTGTCGGTGTCGGCGTCGGGCGCACCTCGGCGCGCGGCGTCGCCCTTGCCGTCGGGGTCGGGGTCGGGCGCGGCGCCGGGGTCGCGGCGGGCGTCGGGGGCGTGGCGGGCGTCGGCTCGGGGCTCGGCACCGGCGTGGGGGTGGGCTGCGAGGAGGGCAGGCTGAACCCGTCGAGGCCGGGGATCGTCTGGGGCGGCGTGCCCCCCGACGTCTGCGCCGCGGCGCCGGCCGCCGTTCCCGCCAGCAGCATGGCGATCGCGCCTGTACGCGCGCGCCGCGAAATGTTCATGGACCCTGTACTCACCCGAAAGCCTTTGCGCGCTCCTTAGTGAACCGCGCCACGCCGCCATCCGTGCTGCGACGAAACGCCCCGCCGGGTCGGCAGGGCGAGGCATGCTGTTGGACCGGCATTGGCCCCTCCCCCTTTGACAGGCACCAACACCGGTCCTATATCCGCCTCTCACCACAGCTTTCGGGACATGATGCGCCGTCGCGCAGTGCATCGTACGAATAGGAAGCCGCGGTTTCATAGACGCTGAAGGCCGACGCACTGCGATGCGATCGGCTTTTTTGCGTCGCTGCTCGCGTCCCGCTCCGGAGGTTTCCGGGCACGATATTCCGGCCGCACCCGCGTTCGCGGGCAGGCCACGACTGAGGGCATAACGATCATGGCCACCAAGGCGATCCAGGGCAGCACCGCAAAGCGGCGCATCCGCAAGATCTTCGGGGACATCCACGAAGTCATCCAGATGCCGAACCTGATCGAGGTTCAGCGCGAAAGCTACGAGCAGTTCCTGCGTTCGGACAAGAGCACCGGCCATGTGTCGGGCCTCGAGAAGACGCTGCGCAGCGTGTTCCCGATCCAGGATTTCGCCGGCACCGCCTATCTCGACTTCGACGATTACGTGCTCGAACCGCCGAAGTTCGACGTCGAGGAATGCCGCCAGCGGGGCATCACCTACGCCGCGCCGATGCGCGTCACGCTGCGCCTGACCGCGTTCGAGGTCGATCCGGATACCGAGGCCAAGTCGGTCATCGATATCAAGGAGCAGGACGTCTACATGGGCGACATGCCGCTCATGACCGAGAACGGCACCTTCTTCATCAACGGCACCGAGCGCGTGATCGTCAGCCAGATGCACCGGTCGCCGGGCGTGCTGTTCGACCATGACCGCGGCAAGACCCACGCCAGCGGCAAATATCTGTTCGCCGCGCGCGTCATCCCGTATCGCGGCTCGTGGCTCGACTTCGAATTCGACGCCAAGGACATCGTCAACGTCCGTATCGACCGCAAGCGCAAGCTGCCGGTGACGGCGCTGCTCTATGCGCTCGGCATGACCAGCGAGGACATCCTCAACCACTTCTACAACCGCGTCACCTACGTGCGCGGCCAGGGCGGCTGGATCATCCCCTTCGCCGCCGAGAACTGGCGCGGCGTCAAGCCGCTGTTCGACATCGTCGACGCCTCGAGCGGTGAAGTGGTGTTCGCCGCGCAGCAGAAGATCAGCCCCCGCGCCGCCAACAAGGCGGCCAAGGACGGCCTCACCCAGCTGCTGATCCCGACCGAGGAAATCTTCGGCCGCTATTCGGCCTATGACCTCATCAACGAGGCGACGGGCGAGATCTATGTCGAGGCCGGCGACGAGATCGGCGCCGAGAACCTCGAGGCGCTCGACAAGGCGGGCATCGACACGATCGAACTGCTCGACATCGACCATGTCTCGACCGGCGCGTGGATCCGCAACACGCTCAAGGCCGACAAGGCCGAGGAGCGCGAGCAGGCGCTGTCCGACATCTATCGCGTCATGCGCCCCGGCGAGCCGCCGACGCTGGAGACGGCCGAAGCGCTGTTCGCCGGCCTGTTCTTCGATCCGGACCGCTACGACCTGTCGGCCGTCGGCCGCGTCAAGCTCAACATGCGCCTCGACCTCGATGCCGAGGACACGGTGACGACGCTGCGCAGCGAGGACATCCTCGCCGTCATCAAGACGCTGGTCGGCCTGAAGGACGGCAAGGGCGAGATCGACGACATCGACAACCTCGGCAACCGCCGCGTGCGTTCGGTGGGCGAGCTGCTCGAGAACCAGTATCGCGTCGGCCTGCTCCGCATGGAGCGCGCCGTGAAGGAGCGCATGTCGTCGGTCGACGTGTCGACCGTCATGCCGAACGACCTTATCAACGCCAAGCCGGCGGTGGCCGCGGTGCGTGAATTCTTCGGCTCGTCGCAGCTGTCGCAGTTCATGGACCAGACCAACCCGCTGTCCGAAGTGACGCACAAGCGTCGCGTCTCGGCGCTCGGGCCGGGCGGTCTGACGCGTGAGCGTGCGGGCTTCGAGGTCCGCGACGTTCACCCGACGCATTATGGCCGCATCTGCCCGATCGAGACGCCGGAAGGCCCGAACATCGGCCTCATCAACAGCCTCGCCTCGTTCAGCCGGGTCAACAAATACGGCTTCATCGAGACGCCGTACCGCAAGATCATCGACGGCAAGGTGACCGACGACGTCGTCTATCTGTCGGCGATGGAAGAGGCCAAGCACACGATCGCGCAGGCCTCGGCCGAACTGAAGGACGACAGCAGCTTCGCCGAGGACCTCGTGTCCGCGCGTCAGGCCGGCGAATTCCTGATGGCGCTGCCCGAGACGATCACGCTGATGGACGTCAGCCCGAAGCAGCTGGTGTCGGTCGCCGCGTCGCTCATTCCGTTCCTGGAAAACGATGACGCCAACCGCGCGCTGATGGGCTCGAACATGCAACGTCAGGCCGTGCCGCTGGTGAAGGCGGAAGCGCCGTTCGTCGGCACCGGCATGGAAGAGACCGTGGCGCGCGATTCGGGCGCCGCGATCGCCGCCAAGCGCGCCGGCATCGTCGACCAGGTCGATGCCAGCCGCATCGTCGTGCGCGCCACCGGTGAGGTCGATTCGGCCAAGTCGGGCGTCGACATCTACACGCTGATGAAGTTCCAGCGTTCGAACCAGTCGACCTGCATCAACCAGCGTCCGCTGGTGAAGGTGGGCGACGTGGTCAACGCCGGCGACGTCATCGCCGACGGTCCCTCGACCGAGTTCGGCGAGCTGGCGCTGGGTCGCAACGCGCTCGTCGCGTTCATGCCCTGGAACGGCTACAACTACGAGGATTCGATCCTCATCAGCGAGCGGATCGTGAAGGACGACGTGTTCACGTCGATCCACATCGACGAGTTCGAGGTGATGGCCCGCGACACCAAGCTCGGGCCGGAGGACATCACGCGCGACATCCCCAACGTCGGCGAGGAAGCACTGCGCAACCTCGACGAGGCGGGCATCGTCTATGTCGGCGCCGAGGTCGAGCCGGGCGATATCCTGGTCGGCAAGATCACGCCGAAGGGCGAGAGCCCGATGACGCCGGAAGAGAAGCTGCTTCGCGCCATCTTCGGCGAAAAGGCGAGCGACGTGCGCGACACCTCGCTGCGCCTGCCGCCGGGCGTTGCCGGCACGATCGTCGACGTCCGCGTCTTCAATCGCCACGGCATCGACAAGGACGAGCGCGCGATGGCGATCGAGCGCGAGGAGATCGAGCGCCTGAAGAAGGATTCGGACGACGAGCGCACCATCCTGAACCGTGCCACATGGTCGCGCCTGCGCGAGATGCTGCTCGACCAGGTGGCGACCGCCGTGCCGAAGGGCCTGAAGAAGGGCGCGACGATCGACATGGACCTGCTCGACAGCGTCGACCGCCACGAATGGTGGAAGTTCGCGGTTGCCGACGACAAGGTCCAGGCCGACCTCGAAGCCGTCAAGCAGCAGTATGACGAGGCGGCCAAGCGGATCACCGACAAGTTCCACGACCGTCGCGAGAAGCTGGAGCGGGGCGACGAGCTGCCGCCGGGCGTGCTCAAGATGGTCAAGGTCTTCGTCGCGGTGAAGCGCAAGCTGCAGCCGGGCGACAAGATGGCCGGCCGTCACGGCAACAAGGGCGTCATCAGCCGCATCCTGCCGGCGGAGGACATGCCGTTCCTCGCCGACGGGACGCCGGTCGATCTCGTGCTCAACCCGCTGGGCGTGCCGAGCCGCATGAACGTCGGGCAGATCTTCGAAACGCACCTCGGCTGGGCTGCCCGCAACCTGGGCATGCAGGTCGCCAGTGCGCTCGAGGACTGGCGTGATGCCAACCCGGACGCCAAGGCGGGCGAGATGCCCGACGCGGTCAAGGCGCGGCTGATCGAGGTCTATGGCGATCATTATGCCGAGGACATCCAGAGCCGCGATCCGGACGAGATCGTCGAGCTGGTGCACAACATCCGCACCGGCATCCCGATGGGCACCCCGGTGTTCGACGGCGCACGCGAGAGCGACGTGTCGGCGATGCTGGAGCTGGCGGGCCTCGACACGTCGGGCCAGTCGGAGCTGTTCGACGGACGCACGGGCGACAAGTTCGACCGCAAGGTGACGGTGGGCATCATCTACATGCTCAAGCTGCACCACCTCGTGGACGACAAGATCCACGCGCGTTCGATCGGGCCGTATTCGTTGGTCACCCAGCAGCCGCTGGGCGGCAAGGCGCAGTTCGGCGGCCAGCGCTTCGGCGAGATGGAGGTCTGGGCGCTCCAGGCCTATGGCGCGGCGTACACGCTCCAGGAGATGCTGACGGTGAAGTCGGACGACGTCGTCGGCCGCACCAAGGTCTATGAGGCGATCGTCAAGGGCGACGACACGTTCGAGGCCGGCATCCCCGAGAGCTTCAACGTGCTCGTCAAGGAAATGCGCAGCCTCGGCCTCAACGTCGACCTCAAGACCATGCAGGACGTGGACGACGAGGGCGGCATCGCGATCGCGGCGGAGTAAGCCACCACTCTCCCTCTTCCGCCGGGAGAGGGAGGGAGCGGCCGCAGGCCGCGGAAGGGTGAGGACAGTTCGCTGCCCTGCCCTCACCTTCCCACCAGCTTCGCTGGCGGGCCCCTTCCTCTCCCGTTGGGAGAGGAGAAAAGAATTCTGAGAGGTTCATCCCCATGAACGAACTGACCAACTTCGCGAACCCGATCGCAAAGCCCGAGACCTTCGACCAGATCCAGATCGGCATCGCCTCGCCCGACAAGATCCGCTCGTGGTCGTTCGGCGAGATCAAGAAGCCCGAAACCATCAACTATCGCACGTTCAAGCCCGAGCGTGACGGCCTGTTCTGCGCGCGCATCTTCGGTCCGATCAAGGATTACGAATGCCTGTGCGGCAAGTACAAGCGCATGAAGTACAAGGGCATCGTCTGCGAGAAGTGCGGTGTCGAAGTCACCGTGTCGAAGGTCCGCCGCGAGCGGATGGGCCATATCGAGCTCGCCGCCCCGGTCGCGCACATCTGGTTCCTGAAGTCGCTGCCGAGCCGCATCGGCCTGCTGCTCGACATGCAGCTCAAGCAGCTTGAGCGCGTGCTGTATTTCGAGGCGTATATCGTCATCGAGCCGGGCCTGACCCCGCTCGAGAAGTTCCAGCTGATGACCGAGGACGAGCTCCTCGAGGCGCAGGACCAGTACGGTGAGGACGCCTTCTCGGCCGGCATCGGCGCCGAGGCCGTGCGCATCATGCTCGAAAGCCTCGACCTCGAAGGCGAGAAGGTCGCGCTGCTCGAAGAGCTGGCGACGACCAAGTCGGAGCTGAAGCCCAAGAAGATCATCAAGCGGCTGAAGGTCGTCGAGAGCTTCCTCGAATCGGGCAACCGTCCGGAGTGGATGATCCTCGAGGTCGTGCCGGTCATCCCGCCCGAGCTGCGTCCGCTGGTGCCGCTGGACGGCGGTCGCTTCGCGACGTCGGATCTCAACGACCTGTATCGCCGCGTCATCAACCGCAACAACCGCCTCAAGCGGCTGATGGAACTGCGCGCGCCGGACATCATCGTCCGCAACGAAAAGCGCATGCTGCAGGAGGCGGTCGACGCGCTGTTCGACAACGGCCGTCGCGGCCGCACGATCACGGGCGCCAACAAGCGTCCGCTGAAGTCGCTGTCCGACATGCTCAAGGGCAAGCAGGGCCGCTTCCGCCAGAACCTGCTCGGCAAGCGCGTCGACTATTCCGGCCGTTCGGTCATCGTGACCGGTCCGGAACTCAAGCTGCACCAGTGCGGTCTGCCGAAGAAGATGGCGCTCGAGCTGTTCAAGCCGTTCATCTACGCGCGCCTCGACGCCAAGGGCCTGAGCATGACGCTCAAGCAGGCGAAGAAGTGGGTCGAGAAGGAGCGCAAGGAAGTCTGGGACATCCTGGACGAGGTGATCCGCGAGCATCCGGTGATGCTGAACCGCGCACCGACGCTCCACCGTCTCGGCATCCAGGCGTTCGAGCCGGTGCTGATCGAGGGCAAGGCGATCCAGCTGCACCCGCTGGTCTGCTCGGCGTTCAACGCCGACTTCGACGGCGACCAGATGGCCGTCCACGTTCCGCTGAGCCTCGAGGCGCAGCTGGAAGCGCGCGTCCTGATGATGTCGACCAACAACATCCTGAGCCCCGCGAACGGCAAGCCGATCATCGTGCCGTCGCAGGACATGGTGCTGGGCCTCTATTATCTGTCGATGATGAAGGAAGGCGAGCCGGGCGAAGGCATGCTGCTCGGCGACATGGCCGAGGTGCATCAGGCGCTCAACGCGCAGGCGGTGACGCTGCACACCAAGATCATCAGCCGCGTTCCGCAGACCGACGAGGACGGCAAGCAGTACCTCAAGCGCTACGAGACGACGCCGGGCCGCATGCTGCTGGGTGAAACCCTGCCGCACAGCCACAAGGTGCCGTTCGAGACCGTCAACCGCCTGCTCACCAAGAAGGACGTGGGCGACGTGATCGACGAGGTCTATCGTCACACCGGCCAGAAGGAGACCGTGCTGTTCGCCGACGCGATCATGGCGCTGGGCTTCCGTCACGCGTTCCGCGCCGGCATCTCGTTCGGCAAGGACGACATGATTATCGCGCCGGACAAGGACAAGCTGGTCGATGAGACGCGCGATCAGGTGAAGGACTTCGAGCAGCAGTATCAGGACGGCCTGATTACGCAGCAGGAGAAGTACAACAAGGTGATCGACGCGTGGTCGCGTTGCGGCGATCAGGTCGCGAACTCGATGATGAACGAGATCAAGGCGGTCCGTCATTACGAAGACGGTCCCAACAAGGGCCGCGAGAAGGACATCAACTCGATCTACATGATGGCGCACTCCGGTGCCCGTGGTTCGCAGGCGCAGATCAAGCAGCTCGCCGGCATGCGCGGGCTGATGGCGAAGCCGTCGGGCGAGATCATCGAAACGCCGATCATCTCGAACTTCAAGGAGGGCCTGACCGTCCTCGAATATTTCAACTCCACCCACGGCGCCCGCAAGGGCCTTGCGGATACGGCGTTGAAGACGGCGAACTCGGGCTACCTCACCCGCCGCCTCGTCGACGTGTCGCAGGATTGCGTCATCGTCGAGGAGGATTGCGGGACCGAGCGCGCGCTGGAGATGAAGGCGATCGTGCAGGGCGGTTCGACCATCGCCTCGCTCGGCGAGCGCATCCTCGGCCGCACGACGGCGGAGGACGTGGTCGATCCGAAGACCAACGCGGTCCTCATCCCGACCGGCACGCTGCTGGACGAGCCGATGATCGCGCAGATCGAGAAGATCGGCATCCAGGGGATGAAGATCCGCTCGCCGCTGGTCTGCGAGAGCAAGATCGGCGTCTGCGGCAAGTGCTACGGGCGCGATCTCGCCCGCGGTACGCCGGTCAACATCGGCGAGGCGGTCGGCGTGATCGCGGCGCAGTCGATCGGCGAGCCGGGCACGCAGCTGACGATGCGTACCTTCCACATCGGCGGCGCGGCGCAGCTCAACGAGCAGTCGAACCTGGAAGCGCCGGTGGACGGCAAGGCGGAGTTCCGCGACCTGCGCCTGATCGTCGATCAGCGTGGCCGCCGCGTGACGCTGTCGCGTTCGGGCGAGATCGCGATCGTCGACATGGACGGCCGCGAGTTGTCGACGCACCGCATCCCGTACGGCGCCTATGTGATGTTCGACGACGGCCACGTGCTGTCGAAGGGCGATCGCATGGCCGAGTGGGACCCGTTCACCATGCCGGTGATTACGGAGAACTCGGGTATCGTGAAGTATGTCGATCTGACCGAGGGCAAGACGCTCACCGAGCAGACCGACGAAGCGACCGGTATCGCCCAGCGCGTCGTCATCGAATATCGCACCTCGTCCAAGTCGAAGGAGGATCTGCGTCCGCGCCTGACCCTCACCACGACCGAGGACGGCGAGGCGGCCCGCTACATGCTGACCACCGGCGCGGTGCTGTCGGTCGACGACAATGCGCAGGTCCAGGCCGGCGACGTGCTGGCGCGTGTGTCGCGCGAAAGCGCGAAGACCCGCGACATCACCGGCGGTCTGCCGCGCGTCGCCGAACTGTTCGAGGCGCGCATCCCCAAGGAAGCGGCGATCATCGCCAAGGTTTCCGGCCGGGTCGTGTTCGGCAAGGACTATAAGGCGAAGCGCAAGATCGGCATCCAGCCGGAGGACGGCGGCGACGTCGTCGAATATCTGGTGCCGAAGTCGAAGGTGATCGACGTTCAGGAAGGCGACTACGTCAAGCGTGGCGACAACCTGATCGGCGGTTCGCCGAACCCGCACGACATCCTGGAGACGATGGGGATCGAGCCGCTGGCCGAATATCTCGTCAGCGAAATCCAGGAAGTCTATCGACTGCAGGGCGTGAAGATCAACGACAAGCACATCGAGACGATCGTTCGTCAGATGCTGCAGAAGGTCGAGATCACCGACGGCGGCGACACCACGCTGCTGAAGGGCGAGCAGGTCGATCGCGAGGAAATGGACGCGACCAACGAGAAGCTGGGCGCGAACGAAGCCCCCGCGCACGGCAAGCCCGTCCTGCTCGGCATCACCAAGGCGTCGCTGCAGACCCGCAGCTTCATCTCGGCCGCGTCGTTCCAGGAGACCACCCGCGTCCTCACCGAGGCGGCGGTCCAGGGCAAGCAGGACACGCTGATGGGCCTGAAGGAGAACGTGATCGTCGGTCGCCTGATCCCGGCGGGCACGGGTGCGGGCATGAACCGCCTGCGCGTCGCGGCCTCGTCGCGCGACGCGGCGCTCCGTGCGCAGCAGCGTTCGCTGGCCGCGGCGATCGTCGCGCCGGCATCGGCCGCGGAACTCCGCGCCGCCGAGGCGCAGCGGTCGAAGCGCGAGGACAGCGGCACGGGTCCCGACCCGCTCGCCGAGGTCACGCCCTCGGGCGACGGCAGCGATGCCGCTGCTGGCGAGTATCTGAACCAGGAGTGATCCTGCGTTCGGGCTGCCGCCTGATCGCATGAAGGAGCCGCCGTCCGGGCAACCGGGCGGCGGTTTCTTTTTGCGCGCGGTCGGAGGCGTGCGGCGCGGGCGGTGACGGGACGGTGCCGACGCGATCGGCGTGCCCGCTTTCCAGCCCGACGCTCCCGATCGGCTGGCGAAGGCGCGCTTTACGCTGCCGATGGCGTGACCGGGCGACTCCCCCAACGCCTTCCTTCGCGCCTGCCGGGGCGGACCGGTGGCACACCGCCGGCTGGCACAGCGAGTCGGGCGAATCGGGTTGACGTCACCGCGATCGGTGGCGGTAGCGGCGCATGTCCGCGCCGGCCCTCGACTCGCCGCGGGTCGGTCGGCTAACCTCCGCCGCCGTCACGAGCGGCTATATAGTCGCGGCGAAACAGCGTTTTGCGCTTTGCTGATTGCAATTTTCAGCATCCATTACGGACTATAACGTATATTAATGATGGCCATAATAATATAGGCCGGAGGTCGAAACTTCATGGAAAGCGATAGCGGCTATGGGCCCGGAATTGCAGCCTGTTCATCGTGACGCGGCGACATTGCAGCGGCTGGAAGCGCTACTCGACGAAGCCATCGGCATCGCCGACCGGATCGGTCTCGACCTGACCGCGATCCGGATCGCGGAGGCGATGACGGCGATTAGCGACCCGGCCGGCGCGCCGTTCTGGTCGGGCATGCCGCTGCTGCACTGATCCGCGCGCGCGGCGCTCAGTCGACGTGCAGCGCCGGGTTCACCATGCTGCACACCTGCGCGATGAAGGCGATCCGCAGCGCCTGCGACAGGGATTGAGCGTCGAGCTTGTCCATCACGTTGGCGCGATGGATCTCGACCGTGCGGGCGGAGATGGCGAGGCGGCGCGCGATTTCCTTGTTCGACCAGCCGCGGGTCAGGCCCTCGAGCACCTCGCGCTCGCGGCTGCTCAGCAGGTCGAGCGCGGCCTGCACCCGGCGCATCGTCGCGGCCCGGCGCTGCGCCTGCTTCAGGCGATAGCGGGCGACGCCCATCGCCTCGTACAGCCGGCCTTCGTCGATCGGCTTGGGCATGACGTCGATCGCCCCGCGCCGCATCGCCGCCACCGCGGTTTCCATGTCGGCACAGGCCGTCGCGATCACGCAGGGCATGCCGATCGCCGGGCTGGCCAGCCGCTCCTGCAGGCCCGCCACGTCGACGTCCCCCACGAACGGGTCGATCACGACGCAGCCCGCCTCCGCCATGTCGCACCTCTCCGTGAAGTCGGCCACCGACGGCCACGACTGCACGACGAACGCCTGCCGCGTCAGCGCGTCGGATATCCGCCGGAATGCCGCCCCATCCTCGTCGACGACATGCACCCGGACGATGTCCAGCGCGGCCGCGTCCGGATGCAGGTTCAGCTTCATGATCTCACACCCCGTTGCGACCGCTCGCTATCGTCTTAATGTCGCAAGAGAAAATGTGAAAGGACCTGTAGGCGGCCAGCGTCCCCGGGTGGAACGGGGGACATTGCGTCACACGTGCGGGTGCGCGGCATCCTCGCTGATCGGACGGCGCGCTGCCTCTTCGCCCCGGACTTCGTCCATCGTCCGCGCGATCGTGTCGAACCGGCCGTCGCGGATGCGGATCTCGTTGAACGCCGGCGGCGAGTTGCGCACCCGCTTCGACAGGGTGCCGGCGCCGATCATCCGCACCGTCCGCCCCTCGCGCTCGACCGGTACGTCGAACGGGTCGTGGACATGGCCGGAGAGCACCGCATGCGCCCCCGCCTGCGCCAGCGCGGTCAGCGCGCCGTCGCCGTGGCGGGTCTTCGCCGTCCCCCTGGTCCCGCCCTCGATCAGCGGATGGTGCGCGGCGACGAAGATCAGCCGCCCCGGCGGCGCCTGTTCGATCATCGCGAGCGCGCGGCGCAGCGACCCCGGGCTGACCCGCCCCTTCGACCAGTTCCACCGCCATTGCGCGCGCGCCGTCGTCTTGAGCGGCACGATCGTCACCCCGGGCAGGTCGAGTTCGCGCTCGATCATCCGCTCGACCGCGGCATAGCGCTGATAGGGCGCGAACAGACGGCGGAACGGGTCCCAGTAATAGGGAATGTCGTGGTTGCCGACCTCCAACGTCACCGGCACGCCCAGGCTGCGCAGCCAGTCGCCGCCGCGCTGGAATTCGTCCCGCGTCGCCCGCATCGTCAGGTCGCCGGTCATGATGACGGCATCGGGCCGCTCCGCCGCGACCCGCTCGCCGAACCAGGCGATCGCCTCCGGATCTTCCGCACCGAAATGAACGTCGCTGACGTGAAACAGCCTTATCATGATCCCCCGGATGCGTCCGCGAACGCGATAGTCGTCGGCACGCTGCTAGGCCCGCACGCCATGGTTCGGCAAGTGCACCCGTCGCCCAACCCGTGGCCGGCCGACCCGTTCCGCCACCGCGGGTTGATCGAGATCAGTCAGCACCCGATTGTAATGCGGGTCTGCCCGGCCCATGCTTGCCGCAACCACTATCAAGAGTGACGATGGCGATACCGACGACGACCGACCCGACGCTCGACCTGACCGCATGCGACCGCGAGCCGATCCACATTCCGGGAGCCATCCAGCCGCACGGCCTGCTGCTCATCGCCGACGCCGCGGACACGCATCGCGTGATCGCGGGAGCCGGCGACATCGAGGCGCGGCTGTCGCCCGACTGGCTCGACCGCCCGCTCGCCGCGCTGCTCGGGCAGGACGTGGATCGCGCGCTGCAGGCCGCGGTCGGGCCGACCGCACCGGTTCCGGAGCCGGTCGCGGGGATCGACGAACGTTTCGTCGCGACCGTGCATCGCAGCGGCGGGCGCCTGCTGGTCGAACTGGAACCGATCGTCAGCGAGCCGATGACCGCCACCGCGATGCTCGCCTGGCTCGACGCGGCGGCCGGCACCTTCGAACGCGCGATGGACACGCAGACGCTGTTCGATCGCGCCGCCGTCGCCTTCCGCACGCTGACCGGGTTCGACCGGGTGATGATCTATCGCTTCCTCGACGACGATGCCGGCCGCGTCGTCGCGGAGGATCGCGACCCCGCGCTCCACACCTTCCGCAACCACCATTTCCCCGCCTCGGACATTCCGAAACAGGCGCGCGCCCTGTACGTCCGCAACCGCGCGCGCGCGATCCCGCAGCTCGACTATGTCCCCGCCCCGCTGCGCCCGGCGGGCTTCGACGCCTGCGATCTCAGCGACGTCGCCTTGCGGCACGTCTCGCCGATCCACCTCCAGTATCTGCGCAACATGGGCGTCGGCGCGTCGGCGTCGATCTCGATCGTCATGGACGGCCTGTTATGGGGCCTCGTCGCCTGCCACCACAACGGCCCGCGCCTGCTGCCGCCCGACGTGCGCAGCGCCGCTGCGACGCTGGCCAGCGGCCTCGCCCGCCAGATCCGCGCCAAGGAGGAGGCTGCCGCCTATCGCGAGCGTATCGCGCTGCGCGCCGCGGAGGACAGCGTCGTGCCGCGCCTCAACAGCGAGGAGCCGCTGCGCGAGGCGGTGATCGCGGTGAAGGAAGAGCTGCGCGCGATGCTCGACGCGGACGGCTTCGCGATGGTCGCGGGCAACCAGGTCGAATCGGTCGGCCATTGCCCCGATGCGCGCACGCTGATCGCCATCGCCCGCTGGGTGCGCAGCCGCGGCACCGAACCGGTCGCGACGCACGAGCTGTCCGCGCTCTTCCCGCAGGCACGCGATCACATCGGCCTTGCCAGCGGCCTGCTCGCGCTGCCGCTGCACGACGAGAATGCGATGCTGCTATGGCTGCGCGCCGAGCATGTCGAGACGATCGCCTGGGCGGGCAATCCGCACAAATCGGTCGGCCTCGCCCCCGGCGAAACGCTGACCCCGCGCGCCTCGTTCGGCAGCTATGCGGAGACGGTGCGCGGCCGGTCGCGGCGCTGGACGCTCGAGCAGGTCGAGGCCGCGCACCGCCTGCGCCGTCGCTTCCACGAGGCGCGCCAGCATCTGCAGGTCCGCATCCTCAACCGCGAACTCAACCGGACGCTGGCGGAAAAGGACGCCCTGCTCGCGCAGAAGGACGTCCTGATGAAGGAGGTCAACCACCGGGTGCAGAACAGCCTGCAGCTGGTCGCCTCGTTCCTGCGCCTGCAGGCGAAGACCGCGGGCGGCACCGTCGCCGATCATCTGGCGGAGGCGCAGGCGCGACTCGCCGCGGTGGCGCTGGTCCATCGCCGGCTGTACCGCGACGACCAGGTCGAGAGCGTCGACCTGTCGCGCTACATCGATGAGCTGGTCGCCGACATGCGCACCTCGCTGGGCGCGGAATGGGGCCGGCACATCCGGCTCGACCTCGCGCCGATCCTCGTGCCGACCGATCGCGCGGTGAACATCGGCCTGATCCTCACCGAGCTGGTCATCAACGCGAGCAAATACGCCTATGGCGGCGGTCCCGGCCCGATCGCGATCGCGCTCGAACAGCATGGCGCCAAACTGCGGCTGATCGTCGCCGACGATGGCCGCGGCAAGGGCGACGGCGAGGGCTTCGGCAGCCGCATGATGAGCGCGATGGTGCAGCGGCTCGACGGCACGATCGAATATGGCGAAAACCATCCGGGCCTGCGCGCGATCATGACCGCACCGATCGCAGACTGACGTTCGCGGCCGTTCCGCCGGCGTGTTGTTCGGGTCGTTTCTTCGGCAGAACGACATCGTCATAAGGAAAGCTTCATCGCCTTGCGCTATCGCCGCCGCATGACGGGGATTGGCGGGACGAGCGCGATGCATGGGGCGATGGCAGCGAGGGACGGCAACGACGGCCGCGGCGCCGCGGTGCCGTTCATCGGTTCGCGCATGTCGCGGCTGTCCGCCTGGATCGGCGGCGCGGCGATCGCCGATGCCGGCGACGCCGGGCCGATCGCCGATCCGGAGCGCGACGGCCATCGCGCGCTGTTCGCCGATATCGGTGCGTTTCTCGACCGGCATGCGCTGGAACCGAGCGTCGCCCATTACCAGATCGCCCGCACCTACATCCTGCGCGAGAGCCATCCGCTGTCCTGCTCGATCGACGACCGCCTGTTCGCCGGCGGCACGATCGACGCGGCCTTCCTGCACCGGCTGACCAACCGGCCCTCGCACGATCCGCTCTCTCCCGAACGGATCGCGGACATGGCGGACGCGCTGGCGGCGCGGCTGACCGAAACCGAATGCACGTTCCGCCAGAGCCATGCCTCCGCGCGCGACTACGAACAGGCGCTGACGGTGGAGGCCGGTTCGGTCGACAGCGATCCGGACGGCACCGTCAAACGCCTGCTCGCGCTGACGACGCAGGCGATCGCGCGCAACCGCCTGCTCGCCGACCGGCTGGAGGAAACGCATCGCGAGACCAACCAGTTGCGCCGCAACCTGCACGACGCCCGCCGCGCCGCGGACGAGGATCACCTGACCGGCCTGCCCAACCGCCGCTGCTTCGATCGCCGCCTGCATGCCCTGCCCGCGACGCAGGACGGCGCCGCCCCGCATTGCGTCGCCCTGTGCGACATCGACGATTTCAAGGCGATCAACGATCGCCACGGCCACGACACGGGCGACCGCGTGCTGAAGCTCGTCGCCCGGCACCTGACCAACGAACTCGGCATCGCGGTGCTGGTCGCGCGCCATGGCGGCGAGGAATTCGCCTGCCTGTTCGAGGATTGCACGCCGGAGGTCGCGTTCGACCTGCTCGACGGCGCGCGTGCGGCGCTGGGCGGACGCATCCTCGTCAACCAGACGACGGGGGACGGCATCGGCCGCATCACCTTCTCGGCCGGCGTCGCCAGCCTCGGCGACGATCCCGGCGCGGCGATGCGCGCTGCCGATGCCGCCCTCTATGCCGCCAAGCGCGCCGGCAAGAACCGCATCGCCTTCCCCCCGGAGGACGACGTCGGGTAGAATCCTAGACCTCGGCGGCCCGCGCGTAGAGCGCGAAGGTCGCGCGGGCGCCCGCCAGCGCCGCCTCGCACCATGCCGCACCGCACGCCGCTGCGCGTGCATCGAGCGCGGCGAGCAGGCGCCGCCATTCGCCCGGCAGGTGCCGCGCCGCCAGATAGGCCGCGGGCAGCCCCGCCGGCACCGTCCGCGCCAGCAACTGCCCGCCGAGCCGCGAGCCCTCGATCACATAGAGCGCGCCCCATCGCGCCGCATCGTCGGACGCGTCGAACGCGAAGGGCTCGGGCATCGCCGCATCCATTGCTCGAAGATCGCCGGCCAGCGCGGGAGTCCGTGGCCGCCACGCCGGCAAAGCATCGTCGGCCGCCGTCGCCAGCGCCGCCTCGACCGCCGGCAATGCGCGGGCATGCGCCAGCAGGAAGCGGCGATAACCGGCGGCATCGTCCAGCGCGAAGCCGCCGAACGCCGCATCGACGGTGTCGTGGTCGCCGGCGGTCGCGGCGCGAAGCTGTTGAACGAAGGACATGAATGTCCCCTGCCCCGCCCGTCCGAGGCTGTCGAGAGGGCCGGCGGTCACGCTCGGGCGGCGTGGTCCACCGCGCCGCTGTTCGCGCCGCCCACAGTCATGCTATCGTCATGCGTGCTCGCCATGGTCAGTCTCCATTCCCCTGGATCGGAACGCCGCGAGCGCGTGGCCGGTCCGCTACGGTCCGGCGCAACCGGCAGAATCGGCTTGCACGCCGGTCCGCCCGGCCCCATGCGCGCCGCGCCATCAACGAAAGGTCTCTTATGGTTGCCTGGTTCCAGGCGCTGATGCCGAAGCAAGGTCGTTTCTTCGATCAGTTCGAGGCGCATGCCGCCACGCTGGTCAAGGGCGCCGACGCCTTGCAGAAGCTGTTCAGCGGCGACGGTGCGATCGCACAGCATATCGCGGAGATCGTCGATCGCGAGCATGAGGCCGACGATATCACCCGCGACGTGCTGCAGGACGTGCGCCGGGTGTTCGTGACGCCGTTCGACCGGTCCGCGATCACCGACCTGATCGGCGTCATGGACGATTCGATCGACCAGATGAACCAGACCGCCAACACCATCGCGCTGTACGAGGTGACGGCATTCGCGCCCGACATGCGCGCGATGGTCGATCTCGTGGTCGAGGCGGCCCGGGTGACCGCGGAGGCGATCCCGCTGCTGCGCAAGCTCGACGCCAATGCCGGCCGCCTCCACGACCTTACCGCGCGGCTGGTGTCGCTCGAGGGACAGGCCGACGAATGCCACGCCCGCGGGCTGAAGGCGCTGTTCAAGGCGTGCGGCCCCGACAATCCCATGCGCTTCATCGTCGAGCGCGAGATCTACAGCCATCTGGAACGCACCGCGGACCGGTTCGAGGACATCGCGAACGAGATCCAGGGTCTCGTGATCGATCACGCCTAGGCCATGACCATCTCCTTCACGCTGCTGGTCGCGTTGATCGGCGTGGCGCTGCTGTTCGATTTCCTGAACGGCCTGCACGATGCCGCCAATTCGATCGCGACGGTGGTCTCCACCCGCGTCCTCAAACCGCATCACGCGGTGCTCTGGGCCGCATTCTTCAACTTCATCGCCTTCGCCGTCTTCGGCCTTCACGTCGCCCAGACCGTCGGCAAGGGCATCGTCGATGCGCAGATCATCGATCCGCAGGTGATCTTCGGCGCGCTGATGGGCGCGATCGCGTGGAACGTCATCACCTGGCGCTACGGCATCCCGTCCAGCTCCAGCCATGCGCTGATCGGCGGGCTGCTCGGCGCCGGCCTGTCCAAGGCGGGCTTTTCCGCGGTCGTCTGGGTCGGCGTCGGCAAGACCGTCGCGGCGATCTTCCTGTCCCCCACCGTCGGCCTGGTCCTCGCCCTGCTGCTGGTGCTCGCGGTGGCGTGGAGTTCGCTAAAGCTGACGCCGATGGGCGTCGACAAGCGCTTCCGCAAGTTGCAGCTGATTTCCGCCGCGCTCTACAGCCTCGGCCACGGCGGCAACGACGCGCAGAAGACGATGGGGATCATCGCCGTGCTGCTCTATTCGCAGGGCATGCTCGGCGGCGAATTCCACGTGCCCTTCTGGGTGGTGCTGTCGTGTCAGGCGGCGATGGCGCTCGGGACGATGTCGGGCGGGTGGAAGATCGTCCACACGATGGGATCGAAGATCACCCGGCTCACCCCGGCGCAGGGCTTCTGCGCCGAAACCGGCGGCGCGATCACGCTGTTCATGGCGACGATGGGCGGCATTCCCGTCTCGTCCACCCACACCATCACCGGCGCGATCGTCGGCGTCGGTTCGGCCCGGCGGCTCAGCGCGGTGCGCTGGAACGTCGCCAGCCGCATCGTCGTCGCCTGGGTCGTCACCCTGCCCGCCGCCGGACTGATCGGTGCGGCCTTCTACGAACTGGCGATCCTGCTGGGGCGCTGAGCCAATGAACCGGGGGCCGGACATGCCGACCGAATTGCTGGTGCTGGGCGCATCGACCGTCCTCTGCTTCGCCCACATCATGATCCAGGGCCAGGCCGCGACCCGCGACCGCGGCCTCGGCTGGAACGCGGGCGCCCGCGACGGCGACCAGCCACCGCTCGGTCCGCTGGCCGGGCGCGCCGCCCGCGCGCTGACGAACTTCCAGGAAAGCTACCCGATCTTTCTCGCGCTGGCGCTCGGCCTCGCCGTCACCGACCGCACCGGCGGTCTGGGCGCGACCGGCGCGATCCTGTGGTTCGCCGCGCGCATCGCCTATATCCCGCTCTACCTCCTCGGCGTCGCCTATGTGCGCAGCCTCGCCTGGCTGCTGTCGATCGCCGGCCTGCTGTTGATGCTGATCCGGTTTTTGTAGGGCGGCAGGCGGGTCGCCGGCCCCTCGGACAGAGCGATCGCCGAGTCGCCGCCCCCGATCGAGCCAGACCAGTCTGCGCGCCGCCGATCCGTCTCCAGCTGGCCGGGGCCATCGCCCAGATCGCGCACCCGCCGGGCCGGAACGCCGGCGTAGAGCCCGTCGGGCAGGCAGTCGCGCGTGACCACGGCGCCCGCGGCGATGAGGCAGCCGTCCCCGATCCGCACGCCGAGCAGCACGGTTACGTTCGCGCCGAGCCAGCATCCCGCGCCGATCTGGACGTCGAACTTCTGCAGGGCACCCGCACGTCGGTCGTGACCGCCACCTGCACGGGTACTGCTGATGATGGACGTGCCAGGACCGACATGCACGGCATCCCCGAGCGTGATCGTCGCACCGGCCTCAAAGAAACAGCGCGCATTGACGAAACATCCCTGACCGAAAACGACGCGGTTCGAGGAGAAGTAAACGCCTTCGTAGATGGCGACGTCGGGCGGACAGGACACACCATACCAGCGCAGGATCCGCGCCCGCATCCACAGCGGTATGAACGGAAGCCCCTGCAAGGCGCTGATCGAGGCGCTGACGGACTGTCGCACCGGATCACGGCGGTCCCTAAGAAGGAGAATGGGTCGCAGGCGGCGTCGTACCGCCACAGGATTGTGCGATCGCGCCGGCATCTTGCTGGCACACACGAATGTAATCGATCTCCAGCGCCTGGGGAAACGCGGCCCGATCGATGCCGTGGCGGCCCGCCCATTTGCCACCCACCGCAAAGTTCAGCAGGACATGGGCGGGCGCCGCGACGGCCCCTTTGCGGTTCAGCCAACGGAACGACCGGTCGTAAAGCCGGCGGCCGTCGATCGTCACCACGATGCGATCCGGCTGCCATAGCAACCCGAACACGTGCCAGCCGGCATTCAACCTGCCCTCGCTGCGAAAGGTACCCGAAGCGCGATCGAAAGCGGGATCGACGAAATGCCACGTCGCGGGTTGGGCGACGGCCTCGTGCACGCCGGAATGCAGCATCGACTCGGTATCCTCGACGCCATTGACCGCATATTCGAAGATGTCGATCTCCGGCGGCCATTCCAGCGATCCATCACGCGCACGATCGGGGTTGAGCCAGAACGCAGGCCAAATTCCGCGACCGCGCGGCAACCTGACGCGCGCTTCGAAATAGCCGTACAGGAACGTCTGCCGCGAACGGATCATGCCTGATTGATAGCCCCCGGCGGGATCGGCACGGGCGATCAGCGACAGCGTTCCGCCCTTCACGCGATGAGTATCCGCATCCCGATAGCGTTGGACCTCGTCATTCAGGTGGTCGAGTCGCTCGTTGTCGTAGATGTAGCGCGTCGCCCAACGGGACCGATCGAGACCGGCGCCGTCGAACCGATCCTCGAAGACCATTCGCCAGCCGGCCCTTGCGGGGAACGACGACAAGGCCGCTGCCAGTGCGCCGACCAGCGCATATCGGTAACGCCGCTTCACGCCCAGGATGCCAGCCGACGAACAAGCCATGGTCGCGTTACCGGAGCGAACCGCCACCCGATCAAGTGTCTGGCCAACGGCCTCGGCAGGATCAAAATCCCCATCGTCCAGGCCCACATCAACAAGGCCGCGCGGGTGCCGAGATGGTGTTTCCGGCTCAGCGCTCGCGTGAAGTCCACGGCGATCTTCAGCCTGCTATCGCCTGCTACCGGATGGTCTTCCGCACACAGTCGTAACGAACTTGCCCTTTGGACGAGCACGGGAATGCTGCAGACGATGGGATCGGGCAGCACGAAAGTGGCATTCGGGCTGACGCGGTTCGCATAGTCGGTCCGCAAACGCGCCCGGCGCAACTCCGTCGCGAACTTCTCGGGCTGGAGAGAAGACATCGCACCATCATTCGCACCGTGCACCCGATAACCAACCAACGGCGCGTCAACGGTTTCGATATCGCCGAGGAGCGGTGCTGCGGACAGGCAATAGCTGTCGAGGAAGCGATCGACGGGTTGATCCACCGGCAATATCTGCTCGAGGAACGTGCGCGCATAGATGTTTCCGGACCCCGGGGGGGTCGGATAAGCGTTGGATTCCTTGACCCAGTCACGAATCAGGGCGGGGCCAATGTCCTGCGGAAAACGGGGATAATCCGGCCCGCCCGGCATGCCCGTGGCATCCACGACGAACATACGGACCTGGACCTTCGTGACGCCCGGGCGAAAAAGCGATGCGACATGTTCCATGATGTCCGGCGCAAGCAGATCGTCGGAGTCGAGGAACACAACCATGTCCCCACGGGAACGGGCAAAGCCGCGCTGGCAGGCGATCAATTGTCCCGCATTCTGCTGACGAATTGCCAGCACACCCTGGTCTTCGAAGCTGGAGATGACCGACCATGACTCATCGTTAGAACCATCGTCCACGACGATGATCTCTTTTCTCGACCATCGAACTGCCAAGGCACTTCGTATTGCCGAACCAATGAAGCGTCCATAATTGAAATTGGGAATGATGATCGACAACATCGGCTGGTCGCCGGACATTTGATTGGTCATGGCCTCAACTCCGGGGATCGACCGTTCAGTCGCGCGCGTAACCAGTGTGCTGCCTGCTGGGCCAACCGCGGCTGGGTCATTGCGAGAACAGCAATATAGACCGAGGCACCCGTTGCGGCGACGATGACCAGCCTCAACCATGCGGACGCATGCCCGGCGGTCCATAACTGAACCGGCAGGGCAATCGCCGCCATGATAGAGGTGGCAATCGCCGGACCGGCTATTGCCCGAAGGTGGTCGACGGCAGAAATGCCGCCACGCTGCATCAGAACACGGGCGAACAGGACGATCGTCAGGCATTCCGCAGCGGCCAGTATGGCGATCATAAGCAGACCGCCAACAGGTCGAATAGCCGCCACCGCGACCAGGAAGACGACGAACGTAATGCCGTTGATACGTAGCAACGTCCCCGGCTTGCCCAGGGAGGTCAGATAGGCCGGCATGAACAACCGCACCGCCGGCACGAGCACCACCAGCGCGAGCCCGGATGCCAGGGGCGCCGCCTCGATCCAGCGCGCACCGAACAATACGGTAATGAGCTCGGGCGTGACGATCGCCATGCCCACAAATGACGGAAAGAACACCATGCTCGCCAGATGAACCGCCTGGAGATAGGCATGGCGCTGTCGCAACGGATCGCCCCGCAACGCAGTCAGCGTCGACAGACCCACCTGCGAGATGGCGGTGCATGCGACCGACCAGAAGGTATCGACCAGTCGGGACGCGAGGTTCAGCATGCCCGTGGCCTGCGCGCCCAGCAGGATGCCGGCGAAAATCATCAGCGCACGACGCATTGCATAGGTCGCGAAGAGAGCGGCCAAGGCCGGCACCCCGAAGCGGAGCAGATCGCCCGCCGCCCGCCGATTAAAACACGGGCGCGGCCGGACGTCGGCGGTGAGGACGAGGACCAGCGAACCCAGTACCTGCATCGCGATCCATTGGATCACGAGGCTCCAGACGCCTGCGCCCGCCAGGGCCGCGGCGACGCCCAGCCCGGCGCCAAGCAGTCGCCCCACCAGCGAGCGTATCGCCAAAAGGCGATAGCCGAACCCACGCTTCTGCCGTGCTACGATCGGCGTCACCGGCCCGGCGAACAGCAGGCCGATACTCAGGGCAGCCAGCACCATGCCCGCACGGGGATCGTCGACGAGCTGCGCATAGAAGGGCGCCGCCAGCCAGCAGCCACCACAGATCGTGACCGCCATCGCGAGGCTGAGGAAGCTGGCCGTTCCCTCGTGACGCGCCTCGCAATCCTGACGTTGGATCAGCGCGTCGTGAAACATCATATTGGGCAGGAGGGCAAGAATCTCGATCGTGCTCAGCGCGATGGCGAACACGCCGAAGTCGGCCGGTGACAGCAACCTCGAAAAGGCCACGAGCGTGGCGAACGACAATAGCGACAGGCCGCCGGATTCGACCGCGCTCCACAACCCCGCCCGCATGGCAAGGCCGCGATTGACCGTCATCGCCATCTGAGCGCCTTCCCCAACTGCTTTACTATGACGGCCCGGCCGTAGCGCGCATCGATCAACAGGCCGACGACACGCTGCGGAGCGACGAAGAGCGCACTGAACCATGCGACATGCGACAGGCGCTGCCTGATGCCGCCGCCATCGCGCAGGCCCAGCGTCACCCCCCTTTTCCAGAAGTGGAAACGACCGGGCGAGCGTGAGTCCGTGCGATGCCTGTGGATGCGATGCGCGATCATCCGGTAGTTCACGAATGCGATCTCGTGGTCGAGCGGATCTCGCAGCGGAACGGGGCGGTCCAGCCGGATGCAATGATCCGCCAGCAATGCCAGCTCTGCCCGCCGGATATCGATGCGCCTGGCGAACTGCGGCTTCGCGAAGCTGCGCCCCTGATCCTCGTGACTCTTGTTCGCGCCGTGAATGCGATATTCGCCCATCGGTTCGACGATCGTCTCGATCGTACCATAGAGCGGCGCCAGCGTGTTCAGCACACCGTCCAGCGAGACGGGGGTCGGCTCGCCGATCGCCTGCGTCAGGAACGAGCGTGCATAGGCGTTGCCCGACGTGACAGGCCATGGATAGGTGCCGGTTCGCTCAAAGTCGCGCGCCGCTGCGGCCGCGTCATATCCGGCCGGAAACCGGCAGAAACGTCGTCCGAGGCGCTGGCCGTCGCCGTCGATCACCTCGAGGTCGAACTGCGCCTTGCTCGTCCCGTCGCGCCAGACGCGCTCGATAGCCGCCAGCGCGCCAGGCAGCAGCCGATCATCGGCGTCCAGAAACTGGATGACGTCTGCGGTGGACTGCGCGAACCCGTTGCGCAACGCCACCGTCTGACCGGCATTAGCCTGTCGGATCAGCTTCACTCGGTCTCCGAACCACCCCTCCACGATCGCGGCGGACCGGTCCGTCGAGCCGTCGTCGACGACGATGACCTCGTCGGCGGCGCGCGTCTGCGCAAACACGCTGTTGATCGCGGCACCCACATAGCGTTCGTAGTTGTAACAGGCGATCAGGACGCCGATTTTAAGGGGTCGCTGCATCAATCGTGCCTCCGCGGTAAGGACGCAGGCCCGTCGAACCGCCACCATGTGACGAGCAACGGCATCAGCGCCACGAAATTGGCCTGCACCAGCAGCCCTCCGGCTGCCGCCCAGGCATAGACGATGGCGGTCCGCGTCGCGGCGGGCGCCCATGTCCGGCCGATCGTCGCGACCAGAAACGCGCAGAAGCAGGCGGTACCGATCGCACCATATTCCAGCAGGATCTTGGCCCAGGTCGGATCGAATATCTCGAATGCGGAGATGCGGCTCTGAATGACCCGGAGGATCGCTCCCGGTCCGTTGCCGAGCGCAGCCGACCAGGGCGCCGCGCTCCATCCCTCATCGACGAGTGCGAGCGGGGCGACGAAGCGCGCATAGCCGCTCGAACGTGGCGAACCGATCTCGGCCAGACGATCGACCAGAAACGATAGCCCGACCCATCGTCCCACGATCGGCAGTAGCGCCAACGCCGCCATGCTCACGAGAACGGCCACCGGGCCACGGCGGATCGCAAAGGCCAGCAGTGCGATCCCGACCACGAGCAGACCCGAACCCGACAGGGCAACAAACATACCGGTCAGGAGGCTGGCGATCATCCATGGCCGCTTTCGTCCGACCATCTCCTCGACCAGCCCCAGGCCGGCGTAGAGTGACAGCGACGAGGGCTCGAGCAGGAAGAAGCCGTTCGAGCGCAACAACCCGCCGGTGAAGGCGAAGGTGTTGTACTTTCCCTCCAGCCGCAGCCCGGCGGGAATGAAGGTCCGAATATCGAGAAAGCCCCGCGCACCCGGCAGAAACTGGAGAACGAACTGGACGACACCGACCAGCGACACCAGCACGCAGGCGAGGATGAAGCGGTCCCGCGCGAACCCTCGGAAGGCGGCCGACCGCCCGTCGTTCATGGCGAGGCAGAAGGGCGCGTAGAGCACCAGCAGCAGCGCCAGGGACGCGGTCGACGGTCCTCCATTCAGCGTCAGGCTCGCCAGGCCCACGGCGGCGATCCCCCCATAAGCGATCATCGCCAGCGCATTCACCGCGATCAGCCTGCCGATCGCGAGCGTACCGGTCAGCACGAGATACGCCGGCAGGCTGAACGGCAGGGAGGCTCCGGCGACGTTGATGCCGAACTGCGGCAGCAGGAATATCGTCACCAACAGCGCGTCGGTCGCCAGGCGGACACTGGCCGGCACGGTGTCCGCCATTCGGTCCCGGCGGGTGGTACCCGCCTCCCATGTCGGTATCCGCGTCAGTCGCGGGATGGGACGCAGCACCGTCATCGCCCTGCCCGCCCCGCGGCGATCCCGTATACGCGCAGCGTCTGCTCGGCGATCGCCGGCCAGCCCACGCCCCGCGGGCCGGCCGGCCGCCGGGGACACCCCCCGGCCGCCTCCGCGATCGCCGCGGCGAGTGCCGGGACATCGCCCGGCGGCACCGATCGACCATCGCTGCCCTCGATGAAATCCTCGGCGAACACACCGACCCGCGAGGCGATGATCCATGGTGCCCGGTCGCGGATCAGATAATAGGTGCCGCTGGCGTCGATCTGGCGATAGGGGAAGACGAAGACCTGTGTCTCGTTGAACAACCTGTCCATCTCCGCCTCGGACAGCCGCCCGAACCGGCACTCCACCGTCCCGCCAAGGCCCAGTGCCTCGATCCGCTGTTCCAGAGCGCTGGTGTCCATCATACGGGCGCCCGCGATGATGACGCGGACACCGGACCGAAGCGCCGGATCGAGCAGCGCCAGTGCCTCGATCAGCAGGTCCGCTCCCTTGTATGGCTTGATCTGGCCGAACAGGGTGAAAGTCGTGCGCCCATCGCTGGCGACATCCATCGGCGCAGCTTCGCCGAGGGGTGCGCGCAATGTCAGCGGCCCATGCGGGACGATGGCAATCCGATCGGCGGCGACGCCCCGAGCCGCCAGCGTCTCCTTGCCGCGCGAGGTGTGGACGACGACGGCATGGGCCAGCCGCGCAGGCAGGTCGAACCCCCAACGTTGCAAGAGCGGCAGGTGATCGCCGTTGAACGGCGTCGCGTCGTGGACGGTGACGACGACCACGGCGCGCCGGCGTAATATCCGGATGGCCAGCGCATCGACGATCGGCAGCACGTTCCACTGGAAGTGGACGATCTCGATACGCTCGCGTCGTATCGTCGCGACCAGCCGGGCAAGGCCCACGAGGTGGGCGGCGGCCTTCAGCGCGGGGCGAAGGCGGGGCGGCACCCATGTCGCATCGTCCACGTGGCGATAGAACAACGGGCGACACCGGTCCGGCGAGAGATCGCCCTGCTGACCACGCCGCAGAGGCCGGACCGCCCAGAGCGTCGGCACGCCGATCGACACCAGTCCCTCGTCCAGTCCGGCGTCATAGGGCCCCGTAAACAAGGATGGATCGACGAGCGCCACGCGCGGCCTGTCGGCACTGCCCGCCGGTGCCCCGACGGGGAGCCATGCCCGTTCCCTGATCGTCACCAGACCGCCGACGAAACCTGCGGCCCAGCCGATGTGCATCGTCGCCGCGGCCAGCCCCGCGCCCAGCCCGCACATGCTGCGATGGCGCAGCGCGAGCTGGACGGACGTCCCGACCAGCGCAGTCAGATAGGTCAGCGGCAGCGCCAGCAGCAAAGGTTCGAACGGCGACAGGATCAGGCAGGTCGCCAGCGCCGTCACGACGGTCGGCACCGCCAGCTGCCGCGCCCGCATCGAACCGGGATGGCGACGCGCGGTGCGCGAACGGCCGCGACCATAGCCGCGATACTGGCGCCAAAGCCCCGATACGGTGCTCCGCGTGTAATAATCGATGCGGATATCGGCATCGAGGAAGATCCGTCCGCCGCGGCGGCGCAACCGGCAGTCGAATTCCGCATCCTCGTTGTGCGTGAATGTCAGGTCGTATCCACCGTCGTTGCCACGGTAGCGGTCGACCAGGAACGCGGCATGATGGCCATGGTCCACCCAGCCACTGTTGCGCCCGCCACGGTGCGCCGAGCCGCCCGAGCCGAGCTTGGTATCCGATACCCAGGCGACGGCGCGTCCGAAACATTCGCGCCCGCGCGAGTCCATCGGAATCACCACGCTATGTGCGCCCGTGCGCTCGAGGCTCTCGACCAGCCGATCGACAAATCCCGGGGGATAGGCGGCATGCGCATCGCACCGGACGACGATCCCGCCGGGCACCCCGAACCGCGCGACGGCGCGGTTCATCGCCGCCGCCTGGGTCCGGTTGGGGTTGTCCATCAACCGGATGCACGGCGTCGTGCGCGCCAGATCGAGCGCGAGTGCGAACGTGCCGTCCGTACTGCCCCCGTCGGCGATCACGATGATGACGCGGTGGCGTCCGCTACCATGCGGATCGACCAGCTGGCGCACCACGCTTTCGAGCGTTCCGGCCTCGTTGAGGGTCGGGATGACGACGAGCACGTCGCGCCCGCCGAACGGCGCCTCGCCACCGTCCGGCAGGGCCTGAGGGACATCGTCCATCACCGGCGCGGCATTCGCGATCTCGTCAGACATTGCGGCCGACCATCGTCGCGCCGATCATCGCGATCCCCGCCTCCGCACATTCCGCCGCCATCGCGCGCACCGCGCGGCGTTCGGTCAGCCCTTCCCGCGTGACGATCAGCGCGTTGCCGCATTCCGCCGCGAGCAGAAGATATTCGCGCCCCCGCGCCGCCGGGGGGGCATCGATGAGAATGATGTCGAACATCAGCTGCGCGGCATTGACGAGCCGATGAAGATGGGTGCGCAGGAACAGGTCGCCGGCGCTGACGAGCGAGCTGCCGGCCGGCAGTACCGTCAGGTGATCGATGCCGGGCACGGACAGCAGCAGCGGACTGGCGGCGCCGCCCTCCAGGTAGTTGGCAAGCCCCCCCTCGCTGGTGAGGTGGAACAGCTCCTGCTGTCGCGGATGTTCGACATCGCCGTCGATCAGCAGGGTACGATAGCCCACCCCGGCAAAGCTGATCGCCAGATGTGCCGCGACGGTACTGCCACCGGCGTCGTCCGCCGCCCCGACGATCGCCACCGCCGGCGCGTTGCTTCGGGGCAGCTTCAGCCGCAACGCCAGTTGATTGCGCAGTACCCGGCAGTCCGCTGCATGCGCCGAGGCGGCGGTCGACAGGGCGACCGGCAGCGGGTTGGCCGCGGCGGAGGCCGTCGCCGTCCGCGAGAGAGCGAAATGCAGGTTCAACGTCTCGCGCAGCGTGTCCTGGTCGATCATGCCGAGCGCGACCGCCGCCTCGCCGAAGCGAAGGCCGGCGCTCTCCGCATAGTCGGCGGCCTCCTGCGCCTGCGCCTGGGTCAGCGCGCGGTGGGTCACCAGAATATCGCCGACCCTGTCGGTCGGACTGTTCGGCCGTGGGAAGTTCATGATGCCGATCCTCCGAAGCGCGAGGTGAGTAGCGATCGGGGCGCCGCGAGCGCGGGATGCCCTCCACTCAGTCCGATGCCGCCGACGAACGGGACATCCGACCAGAGTTCGATATCCTCGGGTGCGTCGAGGCGACCGCGTGCGAAGGCGAAGGCGAGCGCGCCTGCCACCCCGGCCATCAGCCCGGCGACCAGGCCGATCGCCGCCATCACGATCGGGCGCGGCCAGCTGGGCGTCTCGGGGGGTCTCGCGCGGGACAGCATGATCGCATTGCCCTGGCCGACCGTGTCCTGCACGCTCAGCTGCGCCCGCCTCTGCATGACCTGCTCGTAGGTCTGGCGGATGCTCGCAAGCGACTGCTCGATCAGCGATATCTCGCCGCGATGGCCCTGTGCGGCGATAACCCGCTGCTTTTGATCGGCCACTGCGGCGCGGAGCGTCGCCACGCTGCTGGCGCCCTGTCGCGCTGCACTCGCCACACCGTCGCGAATGAGCCCACGCTGCGCGGCGAGCTGGGCGCGCAGCGCTTCGATCTGACCGGTGACCTCGCGCACGTCGACGTTGCGGGGGCCGGCCGTCGCGGCCAGCTGCTGGCGTTTGGCCGCCGCCTCCGCGATACGCTGCTCCAGATCCTGAACCACCGGATTGGCGATGACATCGGGCAATGCCGTGCGGTCCGCCCGCGCCGCCGCCGTCGCCTGCGCGGCCTCGGCGACCGCCAGTTGCCCCGACAGGCTGACGAGGCGGGCGGTTTCGGCGTCGTCGCCCGCCTCGCGGGTCGTCACCCCCAGCGCCCGCTGTTTCGCGGCGAGCCGCCCTTGCTCCGCAGCCCAGCGTGCCCGCAGCTCCGTCGCCTGCCGATCATAGCCGCGGATCGCCAGCCGGGCCGGCTCGGACTGGATCGCGAGGCTTCCGTCGCGATAGGCATCGGCAACCGCGTTGGCGATCTCCGCCGCGAGCGTCGCGTCCGGTGCCGTCGCGCGCAGATCGAGCATGCGCGACGTGGCCGAGGGACTGAGCGCGACATGGCCGCGCAGAAACTTGACGGCGTATCGCAGGGCCGGCCCCGCCTCGGGCGACCAGCCGAGCGCCCGGATGCGCGGGCCGTCGCGATCGAGCCCGAGCGCCCGGGCGGCTTCGCTCAGGATGCGCTCGCTACGGATGATGTCGGTCTGCGTGCTGAGATAGTCCGGCGCGAGCTGGTCGGCGACGCTGCCCGGCTGCCCGACGGTTTCCACCGCGCGGACGTTGACCAGGATCTGCGCGGACGCCGTATAGCGTCGTGGCGTCAGCCCGCTCCATCCGATCGCCGCGACGAGGCCGGCAACCGTCGAAAGAAGGATCAGAAGGCGGCGGCGCCGCACGATGAAGTAGAATTGGGCTAGCGTCAGCACATCGACACCTCAAAACAATCTGGTGCCGACGACGATCAGGTCGCCGGGCTGGACGGGATCGGCGACGCCGATCTTGGCGGGTGGCAAGGCGACCTCGTCGCGCTTGCGGGTGACGCGCATCCGCCCCTGGGTGCCGCGCATGGTCAGCCCGCCGGCCAGCGCTATCGCCTGCCCCGCGGTGAGCCCGCGCTCGATGGGATAGGCGCCGGGCTTCTGGACCTCGCCGGAGATGTAGAAGGTCGGCGGCGCCTGTACGAAGATGACCTCGCCCGGACGCACCGCCCGATCCTCGCGGCCGCTGATGATATCCGAGACGGCGATCGTCTGCCGGACGCCCCGCGCATCGCCGTTGATGATCGACACGGTCCCCCCCGGCAGAGCCAGGTTCGCGCCGGCGCGCGCCAGCATCTGCGCGATCGTCATGCCTTGACGATCGACGGGAAACTCGCCCGGCCGATCGACCGCGCCCAGCACCGAGACCATGCTGCTGCGGTATTCGAGGACGAGCACCGTGACGGTGGGGTCGGTGAAAATCTCGCGCTGGCGGAGCGCGGCGGCCAATGCGCTTGCGATCTCGTCGACGCTGCGGCCGGCAACCTTCACCCGTCCCACGCCGGCAAAGGCAATATCGCCGGCCTGGGTCACGCTGGTCGTCGTGTCGTAATCCGGCGCCCGGTATACGCTGATCTTCAGAACATCACCGGCACCGACTTTGTAATCGCTTGCACGGGCGATGTCCGCGCCCATCATCGCGCAAAGCAATGCAATATATTTGATGATGATCGATCTATACGACCGGTATAACATCTTCATTGTCATGCTCCAGGAATTGTACGGCAATGAAAACAAAGGACATTGCCGATTTTCCGTTAATCTTGGTGGACAATCCCGTTGCATTTTAACTATCTCTCATGGCTACATCCGCCTTTGGCGATTGCAGGGAAGCGAGGAAGCAGTGATCGACAGGAATTTGGGCGCCCGAAATATTCTGGCGACGACGGCCCTTCTCTCGATCTGCTGCGGAAACGCGGCAGCCGAGGTGACGCCCAGGGGCAGCGGAACGCTCGCGTTCACGGACAACGTCTTCCGCCTGCCCGAGTCCACGGCAGTGCAGCCGGGCGATGCGCGGGCCGATGCGACGGCCAGGATCAACGTGGGTGGATCGCTGCGCAGCGAAGAGGGGAATTGGACGCTGACGGGCGATGCCGAGGTCAATCGACTGGCCTTCGCCCGCAACGCGCGGCTCGATACCACCGGCTATCGACTGGAGGCAGCGGCGGAACACCGCACCGCGGTCGCGAACGGCAGCCTGCTGGTCCAATGGGCGCGGCAGCTGACGCCGTTCAGCGATGTCCGCACCTTCGCCGCAAGCCGCCAGCAGGTGCTGGTCGCGACGGGGAATTATTCGCGCAACGTTCTCGGCGATTTCCGCCTGATCGGCAGTGTCGACTACCTCCGCAGCGTCAACTCGTCCCGTGAGTTGCGCGGCAACGACGTCGCGCGCACATCCTTCGGCGGCGGCGCGGGCTATTTCTCGCCGACCGGCAACATTCTCGCGGTCCAGGCGGACCTGCGCGACGCGACCGGACTCAATGCCGTGCCGGTGGTCGCCAACGGGCGGGCAGGCGATTACCGTAGCAGTTCGCGCGAAACGCGGGTGTACGCCCGGCTTCACCTGGAGCCCTCCGCCCTGCTGCAGTTCGATGGCGAGTTCGGCTACGCCCGCCACGACGACCGGTCCCTCTTCGACGGCGATTTTTCGGGCTCGATCTGGAACGCGGTGAGTTCCTGGACCCCACGTCCGGCAGTGCGCATGCGCGCCGCCCTGCGGCGAGCGTTCGAGGCCGAGGACGGGCTCTACACCAATGGGCTGGCCGTCCGATCGGCCGATCTGTCGATAGACGCCGACCTCACCGCCCGCCTGACGCTGCGCGGCATGCTCGGACTGCGCGACCGCAACTTCCGCTTCGACCCGCTGGCGCAGGCCGCTCCACGCAACGACCGCTACGTGCGGGCCGCGCTGACGGCCGGCGGCGACATCGGCCGCATCGCCCGGCTCGAAGTGACCGCAGCCCGCGAAAAACGGACCGCGACGCTGCTCGACCAGCGCTACAAAAGCTTCACCCTGACCACGACGCTGGTCGTCCGACCATCGCGATAGACCTGAACCGTTCCGCATGACCTTCTTCCCGATCGGATGACATTCGAAACCGGTTATTGCGGGCGCCCGACATGGCGCCGACCACAGCCAGGACGACTGGATGGCGATCGGCATGCGCTCCGGCAGGGAGGCATCCGCGGCAAGCCGTAGCTATCGTGGCCCGGCCGAACCGCAGGCCGGCAGGCCCCGAGCCCTGCTGGCAGCGGGACGCGCCGGCCCCTCACCGACCCGACCGGCCCAGGCTATACCGGGCCCGTCCGGGCTGCTGGACCCGACGTTGGTCCGACGAACGCAACAGCCTTTCCCACGATCGCCCCGCAGGCGCTCGCCATCATTCGATGGAGTGGCCCGACATATGGACAGTCGAGGCGGGTATGGCGCCAGTATTCCCGACGGACGGCAGCACCGCCGCCCTCCCCCCGAGACGCAAGTCAAAACCTGGGCTCAATTCAACATTATGAATAGCCACGTATTTTCCCCACTTGACGTTACGTCAACACCCCAGAAAACGATCATCCCCGATGATGGTTCTGCTTGACCTCATCGAACTGAATGACGTTTATGATGAGTTACCAGAGCAAGTGACTAATGAAATACCTCAAATTAGGTATGCTCCGGCTTTATCATTGATATTCCACCGATTGTCTCGGAATGCGACACTAGCGGACGATAACTCGAAAGACTTTGCCGTATCCCATTGCAATCATTGCCCACAGCATCGCAAATGTGACTCACATATCGACACGGCGTTATCTTATAGCATCTGGACAGCCTGCGCATTGTTACGCGCCAGCCGGACAACCTCTTGTAACGAGGCGGGAACATCATGGGTCATGGCGACCGTAACAGCTTGATATCGGCAATTTATGAGGCGGCCATCCTGCCGGAGAAATGGCCGGAGGCGTTGCAGGACATCGCGGCCGCCGCAGGCGCGATGGGTGCCGCGCTGATCTGCCGGTCGGTCGATGGCAGCGCGTCGATCACCTTCTCGAACGGGATTCGGGATGCCGGAGAGGCCTATGTCGAGGCGGGCTGGCTTGCCGACCCGGAACGCACGATGGCGCTCTACCTCGACCAGTATCCGGGATTTCGCGCGGAAACCGACTATCGGACGGCCGAGGAACTGGCGGACATGCCCGTTCATCGGGAATTCCTCGCGCCGCGTGGGATGGCGGCGGGTGCGGCCACCATCTTCCAGGGCGCATGCGACGATATCCTGCATATCACCGTCGAGGGGTTCGCAGATCACGCTCTGTCGCAAAACGCCAAGCCGTTCCTGGACTCGCTCCGCCCCCATCTCGGCCGGGCGATCAGCCTGACCGCGCAGATACGGCAACAGAAGGACGAGCTTTTCGTCGCCACGCTGGAGATGGCCGGCGCAGGTGCGGCGATCGTGTCGTCCGAGGGACGGCTACGAGCCGCGAACGCCCGTTTCATCGAACAGCTCGGCGCGCACATGCACGAGGTGCACGGCCGCATACGCTTTCTCGATGAGTTTCTGGAAAGTCAGTTCCGGCAGGCGCTTGTCACCAGCATGGACCCGACGACGTCGGTGGCGTCGATCGGCATGCGCAAGGCGGCGGGCGACGCCGCGGTCGTCCATCTCGTCCCGATCCTGCGGGGCGCGCGCGAACGGGTCAATTCCGACGGCGTGCTCCTGCTGACGGCGCAAAGCAGCAACCTCAGCGTGCCGAATGCCAATCTGATCCGGTTGCCGTTCGATCTGACGGCAAGCGAATCGGTGCTGGCGCGCGCCCTGGTCGAGGGGCGGTCGATCCCGGAAATCGCCAGGGCACGGCACGTCTCCGAGGCAACCGTCCGCACGCAGATGAAATCCATCTTCGCCAAGACCGGGGTTTCCCGCCAGATCGATCTTGTTCGGCTCCTCGCAGGCCTCAACGGACCGTTCACACGTGACGGCGGTGGTCTGAGCTGAAAGACGGCAATCGCCGGCGGTGCGCAGCCGCACGTCGCCGTATTGCCTGCCGATCGTCGCTATTCTTCTCATTCCAGCAGAAACGTGGCGGTGACTGGATCGAGTGATCTACCGCATTGGCACGGCAAACAGCAATCAGCCAGCTATGAGAGTGGATGCTGGAATAACTGACTAGGCTAAAGCTGGAGCGGGTGAAGGGAACACGCCACAAACGTACGTTCTTGAAGGCTCAAGTCTGAGCGACCTCTGAAGCGCGTCTCGCTTCTACTCGTTCCTTAAGATTAGCTCCGGCAGGAGTGAAACGCGTGCTCCATTCCACATCGAAGTGTCGGCGAACCGCTTCGGCAAACGCCGTGCCGATGCCTCGCTTAGTCCAGCTACCGTCCACCTCTATGGTCCGCGACTTAGCAGCGAACAAACCTTCAGACGACTTCGTATAAATTTCCCAAACGGCATAGACTTCATTATCCGGACCCACCGCAACCAAACGGCGGCAGAAGCGGTAACCCTCGTGCAAGGCGACTATATGCTGACCGTCAGGTGAAACCTCTCTTTGAAAGGCCTTTTGTATCTCATCCTCGACTCGGAAGTATCCTGCATCCCGAAGATCGAATGTCATGCCGGCCGCTTTAAATTGTTCAATGGTGGGCCTTCCTAACACGGAGTCTGCCAAACCAGGTCTACCAACGAAGGTGGCTGGATCGAACGGAGCGACGTTGGGCGCAGTCATGTTGCGGCAATAGCGAAAAGACAGCGCGAACGGAACGCCCATATATTTGTTCGCCGGCTAATCCCTGACGTCTGCAGTGCGATTGCTTTCCATGCTGTGCTTTGTGCAGGTTTGCGAAGGGAAGGCGCATGGAAGCACGCCGTTTGACTGCTGTCATGGGGGCATTTGCGATACCAGCGCGATACCAAGGCAGATCGACAGGACACGACATAGACCGTGGCACGGAAAAGGCGGTGAACGTGATCACCACGCGGCTTGCTGCCGCCTAGGCGGTGGGCGACGACTTGGTCGCAGCGATTAGGATCTTGCTTTCCATTTCGTTGTCCCTGCGCGCGGAAACCGGCGGTGCATTTACCGCCGGCTAGCTGACGAGACTTGCCCGTTTGACGAAGCCGAAGGACTAAAAGTCTGTTGCTTCATTTTCGTTGCGGGCATTTCCTTCATTTCTGCTTGGGCGGCCTTCGTCGTCGAGGTAGAGGCGCGTGCCACGAGGATGATGTCATCGCTCTTGACAACGCGAAGGCCATCCTTTGTGAAGATTTCGGTCCGCTCCTCGTTCTGCGTGAGGAGACGCCCAACGACTGTCTCTGTCGCGAGCTTGTATTTGTAGCAGCCTATGTTGCATCCTTCTTTGACAGAGCTTTCCAAGCTATCAATAGTGAAATTGGCGGACGCCGCCCCAATGTGATTAGCAAATATAGGAACGCCTAGTACGCAAATCACCAATAGCGTAAAGCCGGATAGACTTTTCACCTTTCGTGACGCTTTGATGGAGAAGTTGGCGCTAGCGACAAGCGTCACGAGCGATATCAACATTAAGATGTAGAAGGACCACTGCGAAAGAAGAACTCTAGTGCCTTGCACAAGATGGTCGGGAACATTCCGCGTGATTAGATAGGGCTCTACACCAAAGTGCGTCGCAATAGCGTATCTTTGTGCTGAAGCGGCGTAGTATGCAAGAGCGGCATAAATAACGATTATTTGTGCAAGTGCCGCAACAATTGTCTGCGGCCCAAATCGGTTACTGGTATCAGCGTCGGACATCGTTTGCTCCCGATATCTGGGTCGCATGCACTTAGGCGTGACGCAACTGCCGAAAATCGATTTGCTGTGAAAAGACTGTAATTCTGGCCGGGGAGTAACAACCGCGTCTTTCCGCGGCTCTGCGGTGTCTAACCTGCCCGCATCCGGCCACGGCGCCCCGCGGCGTCCCGGCATGAACGTCTAACCGATCTGGCGGAACATACGCGGAACACCTATATAGCCGGAGCACTTCGATACTCCGGAGAACCATCATGGATATGCTCGATCGTTCGTCGCCGGCGCCGCTTCCGTTCGGCACATGGCTGCTGACCCAGAAGGACAAAGGCGGCCTGATCGGCCAGTTGGCAACGGGCGCCGCGGCCGACCGGCGCTTTCCGAAGCACGGTGATATCGGGCAGGTTCGCGCGCACCTCACCGCGATGCAGGCTGACGGCGACATGCACGCCGCGATCGACGACGCGGAACTCGATTACCTGTGCCTCTGACCGGCACCGCAAAGCTGCGGCAGGGCGTCGCCGATCCGCGCGAGGCTCTGGCCAAGATGATCGACGCCGGCCCTGACAGCTATGCGGCGTTGTCCCGGATGCTCGACCGACCCGCCGGCTATCTTCGGCGGTTCGTGGTCGACGGCGTCCCCTTGGCGCTGCGGCCGGACGAGCATCGCCGGTTGGCGGACTATTTTGGTCTTTCGGAGCGCGCGCTCGGCATCCGCGATCTGTGGGAGCACCGCTCGTGAGGCGCGTCACTCGCGAGCAGCTGCGCACGAACATATGGGTCGCGTTGTCCGTGCTTAAGCCGTTCCAGAAACGGGCGCCGGGCCTCGATATCGAGCGCATCCGGGTCGACGTCACCGATGATCTGGTCAAGCGCATCATGGGCCGGCCAGAGAGCGAAACGGTGATGCTGCAGCCTGACATGGTCGGCCCCGCGCACGCGCCCTCGCACGGGCAGTGGGATGTCGACGAGCCCCATCCGTACCCCGACTTGGTGCGCCGCTGATGGCCCGCTGCCGCCTATGCACCAGCAACGACGATGACGCTCTCATTGAGCACCTAGACGAGAAGCTATGGGATAGCCGGATCGAGCGCATTGAAGGCCCGCTGCCATGGTCGGAGGCCGGTGCAACATGGCATGCGGCGTTCCGCGAACTGGCGGGTGCCGCAAGGCAGGCGCTGCGGTATTGTTGAAAAAGCTGACGGTCGCCGGTCACACCGCACCCCTTGCGCTGGTAGCGAAAGGGCATATTGTTTGTTAACCGCTTCCACGTACGAGGGCGGACGAAAGGAGATGACATGCATACGATCATAAAGCTTGGCGCTCGCAAGCTGCCAACCATGCTCGGTGCCGGCATCCTCTCTATTTCGTTGGCTGGCTTGGCTGCTGCTGCTCTGGGCCTGACGCTGACTATCGGAGCAGAGGTTGTATCGGCCGCCATTGGGATGGTCGTTGGTAGCCGGTACTCGTAAGGGCATTCGTGGACCCCAAATGGTTTGGCAGACTGGTCCACGACCACGCCCCCCATTCTTCGACAGCCTTATATGCAGCTGCTGCGATATGCTCTCTGTTCTTCGTGGCACTGGTCTGGCTCCGATGCCTGCATCAAAAGTCTCTCGACCAGCTTGATGAGAAGTGGATCTTCCAGACGGTCGCTGCTGCATCGCCGATCCCGACGTACGTCCTTCTACTGGTGATCCCATTCGATCCTGATTTGGCAAAAAGTGTGCTCGACGATCGGATCGTGGTCGCGTTGGCCGGTCTTTATGGCTTGGTCGAAACGCTAAAGGACATCAGAACGACCGCCTCAAACGCCGTTCGGCGCGGCAAAGGCGAGTTGCCTCGCAAGGTTAAAAGCTCATGACCCGCAACCACCGGCTGCCAGGAGGCGAGAACCGAGTTGTCCGGCATGCGCGAACGGGAGTGTAGCCAGCACGACGTGGCAGGCGGCGTTCCGCGAACTGGCGGTCGCTGCGCGGCAGGCTTTGACGGTCGGCTAGGGGTGTTAGGGCAAGCATCCGCGAGCGCTATTCCGATGTCTCATTGATGAACAACGGGTTCAACTTAGGATATGATGCGATCCTCTATTCCTTCTATAATCAAGGAATAAGGAGAAACTTGTATGTTGGGGATTCGCTGTCGGTGGGGTCTGCATGCATGGTCGAAACGTCCCGCGACTCATAGGATCGGCACGACGATCGCCAGGTGCACCCGCTGCAACAAGGTCCGGATCACGCACAAAAAGAAGCCTTGATCCCCTCTCTTGTTCCCCTACGTTAACCATAGCGCTTGACGCCAAAAAGTAGGAAAACGAGAGGATTTCACATGCGCTTGACGCATTATCCATACGGCAGCCATCGCCCGTTCGGGCAGCATGGCCTTCTGCTCGCCATCCCTGCGAGCCTTGCGCTCTGGGCGCTGATCATCGCAACCGTCTTCTGAGATCATTCCCCTCCCCAGCGGCCGGGCACAAGCATTTCAATGCGTCCGGCCGCCTTGGTTTCGCCAGATCAGGCGACCTTGAAGACGCGATATCCCCACAGATCGATGCTCGCGTGACCACCGGCAATCGCGTTGTCGATATATAGCTAGATTAGCGTGTCGCAGTAATTCAGCCCGGCGGGTACGACATACGGTCGGGTACGCAGAGTCCCGCTGTGCGCCTCCAGGGGGCACGCCTTACCCGCCTATATCAGGGCTGTCAGAAGAACGTCGGGATTGGGCGCCTTCGTCTTGGTTGATATCTAGGACAATGGCACTATTGTTAGCCTAATGGAGACATTCCAATCGCCTAATGTCTGCATCTATTGCGGAACTCCAAAAGTCACAAAGGAGCACATTTGGGGCCGTTGGTCTCGGCGGCATGCTCTGGCGCAGTTTGGTCGTAGTGAACATAAAATAGTCCGATACCCCAATAAAGATTTTAACGCGCAGGGTATCGCAAGTCGCGGAGCACTCACCCGCCCCGGCAGCTATCGGTCTCAAACACTAAAGATCGCATGTGTGAAATGCAATTCAGGTTGGATGAGTGATAATATAGACACAATAATTCCCTTATTAAAGGGAATGAATTATGGATACTGGGGTGATATAAGCGAATCTGATCTGCGCAACTTGGCGCGCTGGATTGCCCAGTTCACAATGAGTTACGAATTTGCAGATCGCGAAACCGTATGCGTATCACAACCTGAGAGAAGCGCGTTTGCCTGCGGTGAAGAACTTTCAGATAATTGGGCTATAGCAATTGGTAATGCTTTGCCATTAGTTGGAAACGATCCCGTTTACCATCGCGCACTAGGAGTTGATGATAATAAGAATGGGCGCGAAAAGCGTTCGAAAATCGCGATCTTCATGTTCGGCATGCTTTTTTGCGCTTGCGTATATTCGGAGACCCATCTCTCGCCAGAAGTCTTCAGGGCGTTCTCAAACGTACAATTAGTTACGATCCACCCGCCCACTGGACAAGTCGTTCGTAAGCCAAGATGGCAGCATCATGAGAGTGATATGCCGCTGATAATAAATGACTTCACGCTCGCTATGGACAGTGGAATGTTAAGGATGCGCTGCGAAGATATCTTGAGGTAACTAAGCTAGCAAAGCATCTGGATGATCCGTTTTTTGTTGACTTAGAAGACGACCACCGTTTGCTGCCATACAAGGCCCTCACCCCCAGACGTCGGTGCGTCGAAGCGAATCGTGCTAAGCCGTCCTGACGCGCCCCCCTTCACCCAAAACTTCATCAGCGCACCGTTATATGTGACCCTGTCGACAATCAGCGTCGGATCGCTGCTGGTCGCGACAATCTCGCCGGCGATGGTCTGCCCGTTGAGGTCGGCCGACCAGTCTGCCTGGTATTGCCGCTCTTCGGCCGCGTATTTCGTGATGGACGACATGCAGGTGCCTTTGCGGATAACGAAGGCGCGCTGTCGCGCCGGGATGGTGAACCGCCGCTGCCGGGCGGGGATGACGAAGCGGTTGCGTAGCGGGATATCGATCGACTCGAATGCCGACGTCCGTGCCTGCGCGACGATGGCGAGCGGCTGAAGCGCACCGGTCAACTGCCCCGCAATCGACAGCCTGGCAGACGTTGCGGCAACAATTGGTCCGAGCAGCGACGCGGAGGCGGCCCGCACGGGCAGGATGCCGTCGCCAACTGCCGTGACGGGGGCCATCTGCCCGTTGGCGACGGCCGCGATCCGGATGCCGCCGGCACCGCTCGCCTGGATCGATGCCAGCGCGGGGGCCGCATTGGCAGAGATGCGGACGATACCATCGGCCACAGCTGCGATTGGATCGAGTGCGATCGCCGCTACGCCGCCTGCCGACTGCGTTGGGCCGGCGCGCGCCTCGACAGTCACCGGGCTGAGCGTGATCGCAGCGACGCCGCGCAGGGCAAGTTCGCTGGTGCTGGAGGCGGCGACCGGTGCCAGCGCCAGCGACGCCATGCCTCGAACCGTTAGGACGCCGCTTGCCGCTGCGCTGAAGCTGCCGAGCTCACTGGCGGCAAGTCCGGCGATCAGAAGCCGCGCTGCACTTTGCGCGGTGACCGACTGTAGCGTTGGCGCTGCGTCAGCGCGTATGACCAGCAAGGCGGCGCCTGATGCCGCTATGGCGCCCAAGGTTGAGGCAGCGCTGGCACGGATCGGCGCCGATGCGGGCGCCATAATGCCGACCGGTGCCAGTGGTACGCTCGCCATTCCGGCGATGACCAGCACGGCCGACGCGGCTGCGGCGACCATGCCGAGGGTCGCAGCAACATCGCCCGCGCTTCCCGCGGAGGCACCATCATCGACCATGGGCCGCTGAGTAGCATAGACGAACGTGGGGTCAGCGCCGCCCTGAATGCCCCAGTCGTGTAGCGCCCTGCCGTAATACTGTTCGCGCACCGCGTCGGTGAGGGGCGGAGCGAGGATGATCTCATGAATGTAGCCGACGAAACGTTCATCGCCGTAGTGCCGCCCGAATAGATAGCCGCTATCTATCGCGGTCGCGAAGAACATCTCGCGCGAGACAGACACCCGGGGCGCGACGAAATTCTGGACCCGCACCTGCACGCCCAGGCCCGGCGCGGCATCGGGCACTGACCACGTGCCCATTCTGCGGGTGAACACGTCCTGCCCCAGCGATGCGTACAGCTGGTTCTCGTAATTGTCGCCGAACTGATCGGTCGTCCGCATCTTGAAGATGCGAGGGCCGCGATTGTCGTTGTTACCCCAGCCGATGACCGCGTTCTGCGTGTTGGTCGTCTCGGTCGAGGTGGCAATGATGATCAGGTCCATGCCGGCCGACCCGAACGGGAATCCAGTCAGGTCCTCGATCTTCAGGCAGATGGAGCCGTATTGCGCTGCGTTGCCGAGGACACCTGGATATCCATCACCTGTGTCAGCTACGTAGCTCGGCCGCTGACTATCGTATTCGGCTGTCGCCCGCCGGCCGCTGATCTGGTCGACCCAGGCGCGCAGCTTGGCCCCGTCGCGGTCGAGGAGGCTCGCTGCGTCCTTTGCCGTCCATACGGCGATCGGGCGCTGATCAGCGGGCGCGTCGCTATAATTCCAGGGACGAAGCGCCATCGCGGATCAACCTTGTGAGCAAAGGCAAGGGAAGGAAGGCGGGTGCCGGAACCTCGGACACGCTGGCACCCGCCAAGGCGCTCGCGAGGGCGGCATGAAGCACGACCCGATATTCATCGAATTCGTCCGCGCCCTTGCGCGCGCGCAGGCGAACCGAGACTATGACGAGCGCCAAGCCAAAGGAAACGACCGTGCGGACCGTCATCTACGCCCGCTTCAGCAGCCAGTTACAGAATAGCCGTTCGATCGACGATCAGGTCGCGGTCTGCCGTGATCGCGCGGACCGTGAGGGCTGGCCGATCGTCGAGGTCTTCACCGACTATGCGATCAGCGGCGCAGCCGGCATTGGCGTGGCCCAGCGCCCCGGCCTTGCGGCCCTGCTCGCCGCTGTCGAGGGCGGCGGCATTGATCAGGTGCTGACCGAATCCACCGACCGTATCGCGCGCCACGAGGGCGACAGCTTTGCGATCCGCGAACGGCTCACCTATGCCGGCGCTCGCCTTTTTACGTTGAGCGATGGCGAGGTGACACAGCTGACCGGCACCATCAAGGGCCTGATGGACGCGCAGTTCCGCAAGGAACTCGGTGCGAAAATCAAGCGCGGTCAGCGCGGCACCGTATCGGCAGGCCGGAGTCCCGCCGGCCTTGCCTATGGCTATCGCACCGCGAACAGGATCGATGCCAACGGCCGCCCGATCCGCGGCCTACGAGAGATCGACGATGAGCATGCAGCGATCGTTCGCCGCATTTTCCGTGAATTTGCGGAGGGCAAAAGCGCCCGCACCATCGCCGGCAGGCTGGCGGCCGAAGGCGTTCCCGGCCCACGCGGATCGCACTGGCGCGCGTCGACGATCCAGGGCGATGCCAAGCGCGGCAACGGCATCCTGCTCAATCGGCTCTATGTCGGCGAGATCGTACATAACCGGACCAGCAAGATCGTCGAACCAATGACGCGCAAGGTCCGTATTCGAACCAACCCGCTAGGCGATTGGCAGGTCGAGCAGGTGCCGCACCTCCGCATCCTAGACGACGCTACATGGGACGCGGCGCAGGAACGCCGCGCATCCTATCAAGGCATCCGTCCGACCAAGTGTGTCCGCCCCCGCCGCATGCTGTCCGGGTTGGGCGTATGCGGCGTGTGCGGCAGCAGCTGGATCGTCATATCGGGCGAGAAGTGGGGATGCGCACGCTATACCAATGACGGCTCATGCTCGAACAATCGCAAGGTCATGACCACGACGTTCGAAGCGCGCGTGATAGCGGGGATGAGCGAGCAGATGCTCGATCCCGACGTCGTCGCCGTCTACGTGAAGGAATACCACGAGCACTACGCCCGACGGGCCAGCGACAATCGTCGTGAGCGTGCCAAGCTGGAGAAGCGGCTCGTCGATGCCACGAGCCGGATCGACCGCTTGGTCGCGGCCATCGCCTCCGGTGCTGGGGAGTTCGCTGAAATCAAGGATGCGATGCAGAAGGCGAGGTCAGAGCGGGAGGCCGCGGCCGAGCACTTGCAAGACCTCGACACCGATCCGGTGATCGCACTGCATCCGACGATCGCGGCCGACTACCGCCGCAACGTCGACGACCTGAACGCCAAGCTGGCCGACCCCTACACCCGCGACGAGGCGGTCCCGACGCTGCGCAAGATGATCGATCGGATCGTCCTCACCCCCGCTGAAACCGGTCGGGGCGTGAATATCGCAGTAGAGGGAAGGCTTGCCGCGATGCTCGCTCTATCAGGGGCTATGCCCCCTGCCCGCGAACGTACGGTTGTGATGGAGCGGGTGAAGGGAATCGAACCCTCGTCGTAAGCTTGGGAAGCTTCTGCTCTACCATTGAGCTACACCCGCACGGCCGGCATTCCGCACGGCTGAGAGGATCGCCTAATCGCAGCCGCGCGGGGATGCAAGCGCTGTTGCGCGTCAGGCCGGCATCAGCAGGTGCAGCGTGTCCGCCCTGACCCAGGCGGCGGCGCGGACGCCATCGGCAAGCCCCGCATCGTCGACCCGCGCGCGATCGGCGACGACCACGCGCAGGCGGCCGCCGTGGCGCGATACCGAGCCGATATTGGCCTGCCCGCCGAGCGCGGCGAGCAGCGCGGACGGCACGGTCGCGGCTTCGGCCACCGGTGCGGCGGCGGGTAAGGCCACGGGCGCGGCGGCTGCGCCCTCCCCCGCGTCGATCGCCGCGCGCATGTCCATGGCGAGGCCGTCCGCGATGCCGCCCACGATCACCTGCACCGCCGTCGGCGATGGCCGCAGCACGCCGCGCGCGCCCAGCTGGCGCAACCGCGGCTCGTCGATCGCGCTCGCGTCGACCACCGCCAGCCGCAGCCGGGTCGCGCAGGCGTCGATCGCGCGCAGGTTCGCCCGCCCGCCCAGCGCCGCGACGAAGGCCGCGGCCTTCGCGTCCGCGGCCACCACCGGGCCGGCGGCGGCGGTGGCATCCACCGCCTCGCGACCCGGCGTCGGCAGGTTGAACCGGACGATCGTCCAGCGGAACAGGCCGTAATAGACCGCGGCATAGACCGCGCCGATCGGGATCAGCAGCAGCGGCTTGGTCGCCTTGCCGTAGTTCAGCACATAGTCGAACAGACCGGCGGAGAAGCCGTAGCCGAGCTTGACGCCCAGCGCGTTCATCAGCGCCTCCGACAGGCCGGTCAGCACCGCGTGGATCGCGTAGAGCACCGGCGCGAGGAACATGAAGCTGAATTCGATCGGTTCGGTGACGCCGGTCAGGAACGAGGTCAACGCGAGGCTGAACAGCATGCCGCCGACCGCCTTGCGCCGGTCGGGCGCGGCGGCGTGATACATGGCGAGACAGGCGGCGGGCAGGCCGAACATCATCACCGGGAAGAAGCCGCTCATGAACCCGCCCGCGGTCGGATCGCCCGCGAAGAAGCGCGTCAGATCGCCGGTCTTGCCCTGGTAATCGCCGACGACGAAATAGGCGACGTTGTTGAGGATGTGATGCAGGCCGGTGACGAGCAGCAGCCGGTTGAGCACGCCGAAGGCGAACAGGCCGAACCCACCCGCCGCGACGACGCCATTGCTCAGGGCGTCCATGCCGGCGTTGATCGGCGCATAGCTCAGCCCCAGCACCAGCGCGATGACCAGCCCGGCGATGCCGGCGATGATCGGCACGAACCGGCGCCCGCCGAAGAAGGCCAGGTAATCGGGCAGCTTGAACGTCGCGAAGCGGTTGTAGAACAGCCCGCCGACGAGGCCCGAGACGATGCCGATCGGCACCTCCAGCCGGTCGATCGCCGCGGCCTTCCATGCCGTCGACACGCCCGCGACCAATGCGTCCGGCACGTTGGCGAGCGTCGCCGGCGGCACCAGCAGGAACACCTGCGCGCCGTTGACCGCCACGAGGTAGCAGACCACCCCCGCCATCGCCGCGGCACCGTTGCCGTCGCGCGCGAAGCCGGTGGCGACGCCGACCGCGAACAGCAGGCCGAGATTGGCGAACATCGCGTCGCCGGCCGCGCTGAGGAAGGCGATGTCGAGCAGGTCGGGCTGGCCGAGCCGCAGCAGCAGGCCGGCGATCGGCAGCACCGCGATCGGCAGCATCAGCGCGCGGCCGAGCGGCTGGAGGAAGGACATCACCGAAAAACGGGCGGCGGTCATCGGCTGGTCTCCTGGGCGAAACGGCGGGCGAGGTCGCGCACCCCGGCGGCGCTGGCGGCGGCGAGCGCCTGCGCCGCCAGGTCCTGCGCGGCGGCGAGCGTCAGCCCGGCGACCAGCGCCTTGGTCGCCGGCACCCGCGCCGGTGGGACGGAGAGGGTGCGGACGCCGAGGCCGATGAGGATGGGTGCGGCGAGCGGATCGGCGGCGAGGCCGCCGCAGACGCTGACCGGCACGCCGCGCGTCGCCGCGCCCTCGCAGGTCATGCGGATCAGGCGCAGCACCGCCGGATGCAGCCCGTCGATACCGGCGGCGAGCGCCGGATTGCCGCGGTCCATCGCCAGCACATATTGGGTGAGGTCGTTGCTGCCGATCGACAGGAAGTCGGCATGCGCGGCGATCAGGTCGGCGGTCGCGGCGGCGGCGGGCGTCTCGATCATCGCGCCGAGCGGCACCGGGCCGATGCCGAGCTCGGCACGCACGGCGTCGAGCGCGGCGCGCACCGCGATCATCTCGTCGACGCTCGCGACCATCGGCACCATGATCCGGCAGCGCTCGACCTCCGGCACGGCGAGGATGCCGCGCAGCTGCGCATCGAGGATCTCCGGCCGGGCGAGCGCGACGCGGATGCCGCGCAGGCCGAGCGCCGGATTCTCCTCCGCGGGGATCGCCAGATAGGGCGCGGGCTTGTCGCCGCCGACGTCGAGCAGGCGAATGACCACCGGCCGGCCGGGCAAGGCCGCGACGACGCCGCGATACTCGGTCGCCTGTTCGGCGGCGTCGGGCGGGGTCGTCCGGTCTAAAAAGAGGAATTCGGTGCGGAGCAGGCCGCAGCCCTCCGCGCCCATCGCTGCCGCCGCGCCAGCATCCGACACCGAGCCGAGATTGGCATAGACGTGGACGGTCACACCGTCGGCGGTCGCGGCGGGGCGGTCGCCCGCGGC